>ERZ1292623.67-Hain-H51-01um-R1-67-length-106219-cov-15_pt1 | contig 106219 bp, 134 predicted proteins | sample MGYA00564398_ERZ1292623 | MGnify/ENA primary metagenome ERZ1292623 (study PRJEB36523, sample SAMEA6512633) | groundwater metagenome | collected 2019-01-07 | study: AquaDiva: Metagenomics assemblies of 32 groundwater samples
GAGTACGCGGTCGAGGTGGTGGTGTGCGTTGAGGACGAGGAGGCGCTCGAGATTGCGAAGCGGAAGCGCCCGCTGCTCACGGACTGGGTGGCGGCGTGCTGGAAGTCGGGTATCAACCCGCGGGTGCTGAACCCGTACCTGCCGCACGGATTCGAGGAACGGCACGGCATCACGTTCTTCGGTGATCGCTATGACGTTAAGGAAGCGCAACCGAAAGGTGAGTCCCGATGAAAAAGCGCAAGACAAAGGAAAGCAAGATCGACGAGCGGCCGTTCGCGGTCGTGAACAGGGATGAGGTGTGTCTGAGCCTCGGCAATCGGTGGATCTTCATCCACTTCAAAGGCGACCCGAAGCTAATGGCCAAGCAAATCTCCGACGCCGTTCGGGCGCGCGAGGACGAGGCGTTCGGGCGCGGCTACCGGGCCGGTAAGACGATCGAACGTCTCAACCGCACCAAGCCATGATCGCCTACCAGATCGTGATGGCGGGCGCGTTGTTCGGCGTGGGTGTCCTGTTCGGCGTGTTGGCCAAGCGAGCACACCGGGACGTGCTGGAAGACACGTTCCACCGGTGGGTGATGGTATTTGGGCTCGTGTTCGTGGGCGCGATGGCGATCTTCGCCGGTGGGCTGGTAGTGGACGGGATCTTTCGATGAGCAACCACTGTCCGGAATGCGGGACCGTGACGCACGAAGACGACGGTCGGCCGTGCGGATCGTGCTTCCAAAAGAAAGCGAAGGCGGACGGGTTGGCCGTGCAGGCCGTTCTGGCCGAGTTCGGGGGCTGGGAACGGGCCGACTGGAGACAGGTCGCGTTTCGTCTCGCGGTTGAGGTGACCCGGTTCCGTTCCGGGTTGGCGCGTCTCAAGCGAGAGCCGGACACGATGCACCCGTGGACTCCCAAGCCCAACATTTACACCTGCCGCAAATGCGGACAGGAGACGGTCACGGTTGACGTTGACGAGGGCGTGACGCCGTTCATCATTTTTTGCAAGGTGACGAAAGGATGCAACGGACACGCCCAGTCGAGCATGTACCGCGTACCACCCGAAACGGCCGATCGAGCCACCCACGAGTGGTACAAGCCGCCGACGATGAAGGGGCTCACGTTGGCTGAGCGCGAACACGTTGAGCGCGGCGGGCTGTTGCTGCGCCATAGAAAGGCGATCCGATGAACCGATTCGAAGCCTATCGGGCGTTTGAGAACGAGGTCGATCAGCAACGGGCGGACGAGCGTCGAAAGCTGCCGAAGCTGGAAGAGCTTGGAATGAGCGCGCACGTTCTGTCTTCCTCGGTCGTCGAGATCAAAGACGGTCACCAAACGTTTCGCATTTCACCGGTCGATGTCCCGAAACTGGCGAAGTTCTTTTCGGAGCTAATGGAGGAACGGACATGAGACTGGGAGCGTTGATCCGGGCCCTCGAGGCCATGCCGCGGGATGCGGTCGTTCCGTTCGGGTTCAGTAGACCCAACTCCTACCGTGGTTACTATGATCAGGTCGCGTTTGCACCCGCTGAGAACGTGACGGTTGGTTCGATGCTCGCGCACGCCCGGAGCGCAATCGGTCCGACGTTCACGGGCTGGAAGGGCGGCGACTACACGTACGACGAGTGGACCGACTGTTGGATCGCCGAACCGGGAGACGCCACCGGCGATGGAATGGGCCCGACGCTCTTGCGCTACATGTTGCGAGCGGCGATCGTCCCCGGACTGCCCGCGTGACGAAGCGAGTCGAGGACACGCCGTCGTTCGAGCCGTGTAAGGTTGCGATCGAGTCCGCGATCGAAATCCTCAAGCGGGAGTTTCCGGCGTTCATCATCGACGCCCGCTCACCCGACGGCGTTCAGTTGTTCCGCACCTACGGCGCGACGCTGGACGCCGCTTATTGCGTCACGCACGCGCAGGCGTCGGTCATTCAGGACCTGATAAGCTGGAACGAGGACGTATGACGCCCGAAGAAATCGCGCAAGCGGAAGCCCGGTGCAAGGCGCTCAAGTACGACAACGGCGTGTGGTCGTACGACGCCGGACCTCGCATGGTGTTCGGGTGCAGGCCCGGCGGGATGGACAACCGCATTTGCGACATCCGAGGGTGGGGGTCTCTGACCGGAGTCGGCGGCTTCCACCTCTCGGACACCGAGGCCGCCGCCGTGCAAGACGCCCGCGGCACGTTCATCGCGCACGCGCGGACGGACTTGCCCGCGGCGTTGGCTGAGATCCGCCGCCTGCGAAAGTTGCTCGAGGAGCGGAACCGGAAGTGATGGGCTGCCCGACCTGCGGTACTGAGTTCTGCGAACAGTGCGGCGACTGCTTGGCTTGTCACGGTGAAGATCGGTGTCACGTTACGGGAGAGAGACACGATGCAATACCTGACGACCAACACGCTCAAGGAAGCGCAACAGATCGTGCGCGAGCGGTTCCCGTCCGCGACCTTCCTGCCCGACCCGTACGGCGGAAAGTACGTGGACGGGCTCCAGATCGTGGCCTACGTTGAAACGACCGGCGACGTGGTGCGGCTCCGGATCGAGGAAGCGCGCGACCTTCACGGCTAAGCCTTGACACTTGGAACGCGGCCCGGTAGGATGGCCGCATGATCGACTTCCTGCTCAGCCCCTTCCGGTTCGCCGGTTGGATGCTCCGATCGTTGTGGACGGTCGGCGTCGGCCTGTTCGTGCTGGCCGTCGTGCTCGTGACGCTCGCGAGCCTCGTCGGCGTGGCGTTCAGCGTACCGGCATGACGCCCCGCTTCCCGTACGTGATGATGGCGCTCGACGACGTGTTGGCGCTCTATGCGGGCGTCTCACCCGAAGAACCGATCGGAGAGCCGGTGTGGTTCGGTTGGCTGGCCGTCCGAACCGCGCTCGATCGCGGGTATGAGGTGGCGGTGCTGACGTGGCGCGATCCGGCTCTCGTCCACGCATGGATGGACCGGGCCAAGCTCACCGACCTTTACCAACACGACGGGTTCATGGTGACGCGCGACCACCCGATCGGCCGTCCGGCTCTTTGGTGCGTGAATCGCGTGGACTTGGAGGGGCTCGCGATGCTCCCGAATCGAAAGGTATCGAGGTGAGGAACAAAAGTGCGTTGTCCGACTACTGGGCGGTGGAAGATGCGGCGGCGCTTGCGGGCGTGACGCGCCAACGGCTGAACGAGCTTCTCCGGCTCGGCCGTTACCCGTCCATCGCCGTCCCGTTCCGGCCCGCTCGAGACGACACGAAAGGCCGGAGCCGGAACGTACGGTTCCGCATCCTCACGACCGAGACGGTGGAGCGGATCAGGCGGGACCGACGGTCGGCCGCCGAGGATCAGGCCGAGGCGAACGCCCGGGCGGCCCAAAAGAGGCGTGAGCGGGCCCACGCGCCCGCCCCGAAGCGCGGCAGGCCCCGGAAGCCCACCCCGCACCTTGACGCCGTTAAGGCGGGCCGGAAGCCGTCCGTCAGTCTCAACGGCCTGCCCATATAGGCGGTCTGTCCGGACGGCTGGAACCGAACGGAATCCGAGCGACCCAACGCGCTCGGATTTTTTTTGTTCCGACCCTTGACACTTGGAAACCTATCCGTATAGTGGGGGCGAACGGAGACCCGACCATGACGACCCAGACCCTGAGAGCGAACCCGGCCCCGAACGTTCAGAACGTGCGGATGGAAACCCGCGCGACGTTGCGCCGCGTGCTCGTGGAGCAGCACGGGTTCCTGACCGACGACGACACGCCGGTTCTGCTTGCCGATCCGGCGACGTTCGACCTCGCGGTCCTGATCCGCCAGAACGTGTCGCGGGTCGTGCTCCCGATGTTCGCCGTGATGGGTTACGTGGCCGGGGTGGACGCGCAGGGCGAACAGGCCGACGCGCGCGGCACGTTCCACGACGACTACATCCGCGACGTTTCGATCCCGGCCGGGACGTGCGACTACCTGCGGGACGCCGGGCTGACCCGGTAGGGCGCGAGCGGGCCCGGAGTTTTGGACTCCGGGCCTTGACACTTGGAAACCTTCGGATAGGATGAACGCCGAACGGAGACCCGACCATGAACCAAACGCTCAAACGGACGAACGCCGGAAACGAGATCCACACCGACCTTCAACCCATCACGCTCCCGGACGGGCGCGAGGTGATGTGGATCGGACGCAACACCAAGCAAGTTTGGCAGCACCTTTGCCGCGGAACGGAAGAGGCGGCGCGGTGGGACGGCGTGGGCAGCACGATCGCGGTTTCGAGCGTCAACCACCCGGGCGTTTGGACGTGGTGCAGGATCATGGTGACGGGTCGGACCGTCATGCGTCTGTCGGGCGGTGCGGCGGCCGTCCGGGCGCGCGTTGAGTTCTGCTACAGCCTCGACGGCGGGACGTGGAACGGCTTCCTCTCGGTCGCGGGCGGCGGGCTCGAGACGGCCGACCTCGCGATCCTGCCCACCCTTCTGCGGGATCGGTTGTGATTCCGCAACTGAATCCGGACCGGCTAAAGCTGCCGGTCCGGTGGGGTCTGGCGGAGCTTCCGGCCATGACGCGGCGTGGTGCGGCCCGGTACGCCCGACAACACGCCGACCGGGCGCTCCGGACTGTCGGATTCGACGTTTTCGTGAGTGAAACGGACCCGGAGCTTCACGGGTGGCACGGCTACCGGATCAACATCGGGAAAAAAATCTGAGATTCGGGCTTGACACTTGGAAACCCACGCGTATAGTGGACGTGAAAGGTGACCCGACCATGATTCACAAACTGACGGTAGACGAGGCCCGGATTCTCGACGCGATCCGGGACGGCGGCAATCCGGAAGAGTCGCCGATCGTTCACGGACTGGCGACGCGACGGATTCTGAAGATCGGCCGTTCGGCTCACGGTCCCGCCAAGCTGACGATCACGCGATACGGGCGGGACGTGCTGGCGTCCCATCACTTCGGAGAGCGGATGGGCGGCGACGCGGTGTTCGAGTTCAAGAAAGACGGTGGCGCATGAATCCACGAGGAACGACCGGCTCTCGTCGTGGTCGCAAAACGGCCGTTTCCGCTACGCCCGTTGCGGCCATCCCGATTCCACAAGCGCGAGCCGATTATCTGAAAGCGGCCGAACGGGTGCGGGCGATGCTCGTGCGAATCTCTGACTCGCTCGAGTTTCACGACACGCGGGCGGAAGCGAAGCCGCTCGACTACGGGTTCTTCGGCGACCTGCAGGACGTGTTCCACAAACTGGCCCGCGTGGAAGCGGCTCTGAGCGGCTCCCCGACCATCGAGACGTGGGACGGAACGAGGGTCGCGCGATGATGCCCGAAGCGGTCTACCGGGAAGCCTCGAACATCATGCAACGGCTCACGTCGCTCCACGATCGGGCGATGATCGAGACGCCGCGGACGCCGGAAGGCCCGATCGTCACGCCTCTTCTCCTTAACATGGCACAGGCCATCGATCGTTTCGGGGAGGTGGTGCGCGAGCTTCAGCACACGTGCGACCATCCGATCGCTCGGCAATACACGTGGCACGTTAAGGACGTGAAGGGTGAGACGATCGCGGCCGGGTGCTCGGTCTGCGGGAAGGTGCTGAACGGATGAGCCGGACCACGTACGACGACCGCTTTCAGGTGAAGCATTTCCTCGGCGACGTTCAGTCTTCACGCGGCACGTGGTTCCGGGTCTATGACACCGGACGGTCCGGGTGGGTGCTGCTCCGTCCGATCGTGGACGGAAGGCCCGGCGGGGTTGAGGCGCACGGGGTTGACTTTGTGAAACGGCGGTCCGACTTTAAGCGTGGCTTTCTGCCTCGCGCGAGGTAAGCGAAGATGACGGTTGCTCCCGAAGTGCTCGAGGTGCTGCGTCAGCTTGATTTCCCGACGGCCGCCGCTCTCGTGGCCTACGTGGATGCGACGGCCATCCCGCCGTCATGGGAAGGCGATCTGGGCGGTACGGCCATCGAAGTTGTGCCTGACAACGGCGGCGCGATCGTGACGCTCACACGGGTCGTCAACGGCGGCCTGATGGGCGTTCAGTTGACCGACCGCGCGCTCTTGGCGTTCGCGACGCTCGGCGCACGGGTCATGCTGTCGGCCGTGCGCGGGCTGGAGCCGGAGGTTGAGACGACGGAAGAGACGCCCGCCCAACCGCCGCCGACTTGACACGTGGCGTGGGGTATGGGATAAACGGCCGGAGGTTTCTGTCATGGATGCCCAAACGGTTACGTTCACCGACCTCACCGATTGCTCGTGCGGCCCCGGGCCGCCCTGCCCGTGCGGGCGTGAGCCTTCGGACCTGTTCACGTTCCGGGAGCCCGCCGAGGCCGTCCCGTTGCCACCGGTAGGGGCGAGACTCAACGGGTGGGCCCGTCGGATCGCCGCGGGCGTAATCCCGTTTTCGGGCATGAAACGGGCGATCTGAAAAAAAAATCTGTTTCCGGCTTGACACTTGGAAACCCACGCGTATAGTGGGGCAGAACGCAAAGGAGACCCGACCATGACGACGACCAAGAAGCCCGGAACGTGCCGAACCTTCAACGCCGCGACGCTCGATCTGCGGACCGTATCGGAACGGACCGGTCGGTTCAGCAACGACCTGTACGAGGTGGACGGGCAACTGAAGCCCGCGTTCGAGTTGGTGCAGGCCGAGTCCCACTGGAAGGACGAGATCAACGCGGTCGTGCGCGACGTTCCGCTGCCGCTCACCGGCCCGCTCGCGCGCCTGATCAGGACGGCGGTCGAGTTCTACACGGCCACCACGCCCGACATCCGGACCGTGCCGCAGAACGGCATCGGGTGTGGGCTCGTCGTGACGGCGGCCGGATACCGGAACGGTCCGGCCGGAGGCTGACCGACGGACTATCATGGAGGGGCCGACCATGCGATGCACGTTCACGATCAACACCCGGCACATCCTCGAGGAGCAGTTCGGTTATCCGGCTCCTCCTCGGCGATGGAAGACGAGGAAGGGTATGCGTCGGTGGGTGAGGTGCGCGGCGTGTCGCGGGCGTGCTCGGAACGTCGCGCTCGAAATGGTGGGCGGCATGGCGCGCGAGTTGGCACGTATCGGGATTCTGAGGGCTTGCGATGAAGCTATCGAGGACTCGTTTCGACTTGGCGCGGGGCGTTCTGTCGGCGATCGGGACGGCGCTCAAGGCGGACCCGGATGCTCTCCCGCTTGACACCATGACGCGAGGCGAGGCCGGGAAGGAGTACGGACGGCTCTGCGCGCTCGTGGATAACGGCGATCAGTCGGCCATCGATTCGGTCGTGGAGTGTGCGCTCACGGTCCTGACCCGTCGCGTTCCGACGGAAGGGTTCACCCAACTATGAGGCTCTTTCTCATTGCGCTCATCGGCGCGTTCCTGTATGCCGCTATCATCACGATGGCAGACGAGGCGGAACGACGGATTCGGACCGCTCAAGAGCCCGCGCGCCCCGAATCGGCCGAAACGACGACGAGCTTGCCCGATCGGGCCGTTTTGGCCGCTCCGTTCCGCGCGCCCGTCGTTCCACCCGACCCGACCCAAGCTCGGACGCTCGACCGACTGGCCCGAACGGCCGGGATCGCGCCCGCGGAGCTTCGGCGGGCCGTCCCGGACCTTCCGGCCTACCGGCGGTTCGAGGCGCGGCTGGAAGCGGCCCGGGCCGCTCTGCGGGCCGCCGAACAGGTCGCGTCGGAGGCGGCCCGTCCGGTCGTGGATCGAAAAGACAAGGCCGGGGAGGTGGAGACCATCCCGGCCGGACCGATCAGAAAACCCGACGCATCCTCGGAGGAGCGCGTCGTCACCCGGATTTCGCGAGTCGGCGGTGTGCCGCAGGCCCGCAACATCCGGGTCCGCTACGGGGACGATCCGGCCTTTGACAAGGCTGAGAACGCCCGCCGGGATGCGGAGCTTGCGATGGCAGTAGCGGTCGGGGACGCATACCGGGCCGCCCTTCTGGAGCTTGCCCGATGATTCCGAAACGGATAGGCGGCACGATTCTCGTTCTGTTGGCCTTCACGTTCGTGTTCATGCTCTTGGTCGTGTCGGCCCTTCCGGCCCAGTCGCCCGGGCCGACGTGCGCCGGATGCGCGCTCGAGATCGACACGGGCGATCCGCCCGGCAGCGCGCTCCCGGACGGGTTGGTGCTCGACATCGAGTGGGGCGCGAGCACGAGCGGCACGTGTCTGCCGCAGACGAGCGGGTGCGTCGGTTCGCCGTGCGACCTCATGGCGTTCATCGTGACGGTCCATAACTTCGGCGATACGGGCCCGCTCTGGCAGCACGACGATCGGTGGCTCTACGTTCCGGCGTGGGACAGGGTGACGATCAGCTATGACGACGGGCCGCTCGCGTGCGGCGAGGCCCGAATGCTGACGTGGAGACAAAATCGGCGGCTCGACGATCCGATCTTGGGTCGGGTGTTCTTTCGGTGCACGGCCTGCGCCGGGACCGTTCCGGTGGACGAAGAACATTGACCGGGACTTGACAACTGGAAAGGGACGTGGTATAATCGGGAACCGGTAGAACGTTCTACCCGGAGGACCCGACCATGACCGACACGTTCCGGAGCCCAGCCGTCGTGCGGGGCTCGCGTCCGAAACTTCACGCACCCCAGTACCGCGAGACACCGCTCGTTAGCGGCGCGCTCCCGCAGACGTTCTGCGGTCCGGCCGCCCTCTCGGCCATCACGGGCATGACGGCGGAGTGCGGCGCGGCGTGGATCAATGTGCGGCGCGGCGTGCCGCTCCACTACCGGGTCCGATCCTCGGTCGATGAGGAGATCCGGTTCGCGCTCGAAAACACGGGCTGGCGGTTGCGGATGGTGCCACGGTCGGCCGTTTCGGAGTTTGCTCACTTCCCACCGTCACTCGCGGCCTTTCTGCGGGGACGGCGCGAACCGTTCGGGACCGCGCTCCTGCTCCTCACGGTCGGACATCACTACGTCGTGGTCGCCGGGCGGCGGATTGCCGACAACCAACAAGGGTTGGTCGGCATCGGGGCAAGCCATCACCGTCGGAAGCGGGTCCGTCGGTGCTACGTGGTGGAGCCGATGGAGGGTGAGGGTCCGGCGCAGATCCGCCGGATGCGGACCGATTCGATGCCAGCCTCCTACCGGCCGCGCTTCATCCGGATCGGGACCGGTTACCGGGTCGCGGACCCGGACTGACCGAAAGCTGACAGAACCCGGGCCTTTTGGGTCCGGGTTTTTTTTTGCCCTTACCCTTGACACTTGGAAACCTATCCGTATAGTGGGGGCAGAAACGAACGGAGACCCGACCATGAAAACGACCAACCGCGAAACGATGCCGCTCAACTCGGACCCGATGGGTTCGGGCCCGGCTTGCGTGGGTGACACGGACCGCAACGCCAAGGGTTCCCACTTCTGCGCCCGATGCTTCGGAGCCGGGTGCGTTCGGTGCGGCCAGAAGGGCCGCCACGACGAGCACGACCGCGCCCAGAATCGCGAGCGGGACGCCCGTGCTATCCTGAGCTTGAGGGACCGCCGATGAAGAACGAAGATCGCAAGGCCCTGATCGCCCGTCTCATGGACGAGACGCTTCCGGCCCTCCGGAAGCTCGTCCGTTCGTGCGCGCCGAAGCTCCCGGACGGTTGGCGGGCTCCGCGCATCCGGACCGCCGAGTACGTGACGGACGGGCTCCCGTTCGGGCTCTTCGTGCTCGAGGTGTGCGATCCGACCGAGACCTTCGTCACCGTTTGGGACTGGAAGACGTTCCCGGTCGGAATCCTCGGGCAGCAGTATCTGGCCGGGATGCGGACGGCCGCGCCGTGGTCGATCCCGAACGCGGTGTGCGAGGCGCTCTGGCCGGTGCTCGACTACTTCGATCACGGACTGGAGCGGGCCGCGACCGAACGAGCGGCGCTCGCCATTCGGTAGGGCGTTGACGCTCCGGGCCGGTTCGCGGTATAGTGGTGCGGGAGCGCCACGCCATGAAACCGGCCCAGTTCCAAACAATCCCGCTCACGCAAGAGGTGACGATCCCGGCGGGCGGCACGAGCGGCAACATTGACTTCGGCCGACTCGTCACGCTCGCGTTGGTGCACGCCCGGTCGCGTGACGCCGATCTCGGAATCGCGGTGTCGGACCAACCGACCTGCAACCCGATGGGACTCACGACGAGCGCCGAAATCGGGTACAAGGCGTACCTGACGCAGGGCAGCTTCTTGCCGATCGACGTGTTGGCCGGATTCCGGAGCTTGCGGATCACGAACCGCGACGCGACCAACGCGATCACGCTCGAGGTGACGTTCGGGGACGCGGCCGAAGCTCGCGACGTGTAGGAATGACGATCACGGCCCGACCCGGGCTCGCCGGGCTTCTCAAAGACTACGATCGGTGCTTGGCCGAACGCGAAACGTTCCGTCAACGTGAAATGATCATGTCTAGTGAGATCCGACGGTTGAAGGGATCGCTCGCGCAACGGCCGATGGACGAACGTCGGCTCGCATACTTGGATCAGTTCCACTGGCAGGCGTTTCATCGGGCCGAAGCGGCGATCGAGGCGCTCCGGGCGATTGAGCGGATCGCCGAACCGTCCGTGCGGGAAATGGCCGCCACCGGTATCGCGAAGGCGGAGGGGTTCGCACCTCCGGCACCTGAGCTATGACCGTCTTTTACCTTGACGGCGATCTGGCGGCCGACACGGGCGACGGCTCGGCCGGGAGTCCGTGGAAGGATCTGTCGCACCTTCGGGCGCAGACCGGGAACGACCACGTGTTCTACTTGGTCGGCGACTTCCGCAATCAGACCTTCGGAACCAACTCTCAGATCGAGTACGGCGGCACGGGCTGGCAGGTGCTCGGTACGACGCGGGACGGGTTGAAGCCGAAGGCCGGAATGACGGCTGCATTTTGGTCGGCCGTCAACATCACGAGCGTCACGATCGCGGCCGGTCTGGCGACCGTCGTCACGTCCGCCGCTCATGGCGTCGGTGGAAACAGCGGCGTCGTGCTCGTGGCCGGGATCACGGGCGGTGCGGCCATCGCGAACGGGTATTGGGTCGTGACGGTCGTGAACGCGACAACCTACACGTTCGTACTGACCGGAACGGAGACGAGCGCGGGGGAGGGAACGTCCCTTCAGACGATGCACCACCTCCCGTGCGTGCGGATTCTGAACACCCGTACGGGCGCGATCCTGAAGGATCTGGACATCGCGCGCACGCGCTACGCGGTCCAAACGACCGGAAGCTCCGGCGGGGCCCTTACCGGGTTTGAGGCTTGGCGGATCGACGCTTCGTACACGGGCGATCATGCGTTCGCCAACTCGTGGGCTAGCGACGGGGCTCGGTTCCTCTATTGCACGGTATCGTTCGCGATCAACGATGCGTTCAACTTCTCCGGCTCGTCACCATACAACACGGACTACGAGGTCGGGTGGTGCGTCGGCTCCGACCTCGGATTCAATCCGGACGGCTCGGCGAGCGTGTCGGGCGGTGCGGGCGACTTCAGCACCAACCATTCGGGCAACTACGGCGACACGCACGACTTCGTGGTGCGGCGCTGCCTCAAGGGCGCGGTCACACACGTCAACACGACCGGCACGTCCCGGGCGTGGAACGGGTACTTCGAATACTGCCGGGACAACGGCATCCACCAAAACAGCGGCGGCACGTTGATCGTGTTCAACGTTCGGGGCGTCGCGCATTCCGACATCACGCTGACCTCCTCCACGACTCACGCGCTCATCACGTTCTCGAACGGGAGCGGCGGCGAGGTTTACAACAGCACGTTCGTGACCGCGAAGGGGACGATCGCCTCCTTCACGACCGCCTGTGTCTGTTGGTCGAATCGCGGGACCGGAACGGTGTTGGTGAAGAACCTCGTGTGCGTGTCGGACGGTTCGGCTCCGATCGCTTACATCGCGGGCGGCGGCACGACCACCCAAACGACCAACGGCTACTCGCACACCGGTACGCTTTTCTATAACGCGGGAAACAAAACGCTGGCGCAGTTCGATCCGGGCGGCCTTTCGGTCTACACGATCGCGGCCGGAACGGCTCCGACATCCGCGCTTGCGGACTGGAAGATGGTAGGCGACAAGAAAACGGGAACCGATCTGTCGGGCGTCGGTCAGTCGGAGCTTCTCACGGACGAGGCCGGAGTCGCGCGGCCGACCGGCAGTCCGTGGGATCTGGGCGCGCTCGTGCGTCGATCGTCCGCGCACGATTTCATCGGGGTAGGCGTCGGCATCACGTAGGCGGGCCTATTCTCTCAACGGAGTGCGGCGACGCGAGGGTGGTTGCGCGCTCCGGGACGCGGCCCGGACTTCTGAGAAGCCCGGGCCGTTTTCATTTTCATCGGCCTATGCTCTTGCGAGGAGATCCCGATGGCCAAGGTCCTGAATCCGGCCGACACGATCGGAAAGTGGGAGCACGTGAGCGCGTCCCAACTCACGACCCTCTTTTTCTGCGAGCAGAAATACGCCTTCCGGTACGGCATGAGGCTGCCCGATCCGAAAACCGGATCGCTCGCGCTCGGCACGGCCGTCGATGAGGCGGCGCAGGCGCACAACCGCGAGAAGATGGAGACGCACCAAAACAAACCGCTCGCGCACGTGCAGGAGATCGCGGTCGCGAAGCTCGAGGCGCAGAAAGACGACACGAAGTGGGACCCGGCCGACCCGTTCAATGAAATCAAAGACGAGATCCCGGGCATCGTGAAAGTGTTGTGGGACGGTTCGCTCTCTCAGGTTCAACCGGTCGCGGTGCAGGAAGAGGTGCGGGTCGAGTTCGACAACTGGCATCTGCTCGGCTACCTCGACGTTCGGGGCGACGACGGGGTGGTGCGGGACTACAAAACGGCCAAACGGTCGTGGGCCGACGGCAAGGAAACGACCGAGGTGCAGCCCGTCATCTACACGATGCACGCGGCCGGTGCGTCCACCTTCCGGTGGGACATCGCGGTGCGGAACAAGACGCCGAAGCTCCAGCAGGTTTCGCGGGTCGTGACGCCGGTCGCGAAGGAAGGCATGAAGCGGCTCGCGGCCAAAACGAAGACGCGGGCCGATCAGTTGCGGCTCGATCCGGAGTTGGCGCTTCCGACCGGTTACGGCGGGTGGCTTTGCAGCAAGAAACTCTGCCCGTTCTGGGGCGCGTGTGAGAAGCGGTGGGGTCAACCGATCAAGGACTGACGGTTGCGGTTCCGCAACTGACGCAGGATGGCACGGGTGAGCGTTGCGGCAGACCCGAAAGGACCGACGGAGGTGTTCCGCCGGTTTCTGGCCCAAGATCGGGACAACACCGCGACGTTCAGGCTCCAGTGGGCGCTCCACGCCTACCCGATGGCCGCCGTCTATGGGTGGCGACGGCTCGTCTTTCGAGCCGTTCAGTTCGGCTTGAGCGAGGACGAGGCGGTGATGGTCGGTGTGAAGCCCGCGGCCCTACACCTTGCGCGACTGAACGCGCTCGCCAAGCCGTCCAACCGGCTCAAGCTCTCAGACCTGACGGCCATGTTCCGGATCGCCGCCGCGCACGCGCTCGTGATGCGGGAGGGCGGTGGTTACAGATAGCGAAGCAGGTCGCGCGACGACTCTTTAGGCTCAAGCGCGCCCGGTCCGGACCGCTGCCCGACGATCGCGACCCGGCAGCCGACTTCGCGGAGCGCATCCGCCTCGGGCGCGCTCTCGAGCTTACCCGCGTAGTCCGGACCCTTCACGTACACGATAGGGCTCAAGTCGCGGATGAGCGGGCCCGGGTCCGGCTCCGGAAACGGGATCAAAAAATCCACGCACCTCAAGGCCGACAGCACGGTCAGCCGATCGTGGAGGTTGAAACGGGGCCTGCCCTCGCCCTTGAGGGCCCGGACCGTTTCGTCGGTGTTGACCGCGACGACAAGGATGCGACCCATGAGGGCCGCCTCGGTCAGGTACCGGACGTGTCCGACGTGGAGCACGTCAAAACACCCGGAAGCGAGTACGACCGGCAGACCTTGACCGTAACCTTGAAAGTAACGTTTCACCTCATCACGACGGAGAATGGAAGCCATGCCGATCCTTCACCAAGACGGGAAACCGGTCACGATCGCGTTTGATTTCGACGGTGTGTTGCATCATCACGACGGCACGAACGAACCGGAACCCAACGGTCGGCCGGTGGAGGGTGCGGTCGAGATGGTGCGCGATCTGGCGGAACGCGGCTACCGGCTCGTCGTCCATACTTGCCGGGCCGCGAAGGGGCTCCCCCACATCATAGGCGTGATGGATTGGATGGAACGGCACGGGTTCCCGCGGCTCCCGGTCGTGTCCATGAAGCCTGTGGCGGCCCTCTACGTGGACGATCGGGGCTTTCGATTCAGCGGCCCGGACTCGTGGGCCGCGCTCCGGACATTCCTCGATCGCGAGCGCATCCCATCCCGGTGGGAACGCGGACCGGAGGAGCCGGGAAGCGAGGTCCCACCATTCCTGCCGTCTTGGGTCGGGTAAGCCACAAGTCGGCCCGGCCCCTTTCCCCCACACCCCCTATCCCTGTGTACCGTGGTGTTTTATCAAACACCACGCTACCCCGCGCGCTTCGCTTGCGGGCCCCCGCCTCCCCACCCACCACCCTTATAGGCGGCGTTTCGCGTTCCGGGCTCGCCTCGAGCGAAAGTATTTTCAGAGCCCCTACCGGTGGGGCAACGGTCCGGTCTGCCGCGACAGGTGGCGGTGGATATCTCTCGATTCTTCATCGGTCGGAGGCTATGTTCTGTGGGTCCGTCCGATTTGGCGGTCGGACGGTGGAGCGCCGGATGAGCAAGGGAACGGTCAAGGCAAACGGTGGCGTTCAGATTCAATGGCTCGTGACCGGTTGCGTGCGGTCCGACACGATCAACGTCATCGAGCTTGTGGCTCGGCGGCTCACCGTGACGGTCGATCGTGGTTCGATCCTCGACCAAAAGGACGTGAAGATCGGGCAGATGCCGTGGGTTGGCAACATCCACCCCACCCTTTGGTTCGAGAAGCTGAACGTGGCGGTCTCGACCGCCGCGAGCGTCGTGCGGAACCTCATGGGTCACCCGTGCCAGATCGACGGCGACTCGTTCCAGAAGAACGCGGAAGAGGTCGTGCGGGCCGTCTCGGCCAAGATGAAGGGCGCGATCACGGACGCGCAGGGCCGGAAGGTGATCAAAACCGAACCGGACGGCGCGATTCTGGCCGTTCAGCCTGAAGACGTGAAGGTGGAGGGGCAGGACGCGGAATCGCCGATCCTGACCATTCCGGCCGACGTGGTGGCCGAGGCCGAGGCGGCGGCCAACTCGACGCGAGACGAGCCGGAAGCGGCTCCCGGCCCGCGGCTGATCGGCCCGGACGATCCGCCGAACGAACCGACCGGCCGCATCATCCTTTGACGCTGGAAAAATAAATCCGGGCTTGGCCCTTGTCAGTTGTCCGGCCCGCTATATAGTGGTGGGCGGAGTGACGATGAACCACCACGGTTCGGACCGCTCCCTTGAGGACCCGAAACATGGACCAGACCGGAACGATGCAGGGCAACGTCGTGCGTGAGAGCGGCGACGTGAGCCACGTGGGCGGCCAAACGTCCCGCAACCTCATGGGCCGTCCGGCCTACGAACAGTGTGCGAGCTTCGCGGACGCGCTCGAACGCTCCAACCGGATGCGCGAGGCGTGCGAGGAGATCGAGATCCCGGCCGAGAAGGTGTGCTTCGGGATCGGCGAGGGCGGCATCCTGAACGTTCAGCTTGACGGGCTGACGCTCGCGCCGACCCATTACTTTCTCCAACAGGTCGCGAGTCAGACGAACGTCGGGCTGGCGCTCATGGAGAAGCTCACGGTCCCGACGCTCACGCAGGCGCTGCGCGAGACGTGGGATCTGACGGGCCCACGTCGCTTCCTGATCGCGGGCGGCCAGAAGGTGCGGTGCTTCGTCGGCGATCGGTACGAGCGGCTCTGGGACCACCAGATCCTCGAGAGCATCGACCGGTGGCTCTTGCCCGACGGCCGTTTCGTTCCCGCCGTCCCGACCGTCAACCGCTCGTTCGCGCGTCGGAACGCGGACGGCACGATGAAGCCCGCCCTCTTCGTGGGCGACCGCTCGTCCCACTTCTTCTTCTACAGCGACAAGCGCGACGATCGGAACGGCGGGATGCGGGCCGGGCTGACGGTGAACAACTCGGAGGTCGGGTTCCGGAAGTTCGACTTCCGGACCTTCACGTTCATGGAAATGTGCGCCAACTTCCTGATCTGGAGCCCGGCCAAGGTTCGGGAGTGGATGTTCCGCCACACCAAGGGCGGCATTCAGGAAGGCTTCCGGGCGTTCGAGGCTCTCGAGCGCGAGTTGACCGACAACCTGCTCCCGCTCACGCTGGAGGCGCTCGACGCCGCGAAGGTCGCGCCGTACGTGGAGGTCGTGACGCGAGTCGATCGCGAGGCCGAGAAGCGCGCGGTTCGGAACAACGAGGACCCGCTCCTCGTGACGCGCAAGGAGATCGCGGTCCGGAAGCTCGTCCGCTCGACCTCTCTCACGACCGGACAGGCCCGGCGCGGAGTCGATGCGGCCTTCCTCCCGGAAAACAACCTCGGGGCCGACCCGTTCAGCATCTTCGGCATCGTGCAGGGCGTGACGGACGCGGCCAAAGACGAGGACTACCAAGACGCGATGGTCAGCATGATCGAGCAGGGTTCGGGCTTGCTCGACCTCGTGTCGGTCTGACGCTTCCCGTTCGGGCCCGCCCGCGCTATACTGTTAACGGCGGGCCCAAACGGTCCGACCTCTTCTGGCACGCCGCCGCCCGGACCTCTCTCCGACCGGGCGGCGGTTCTTTAGACGCGCGGAGAAACGCACAACGTGCGGCTGTCTCGCGACAGTCTCATGGTTCGGGTCGGGGAGTCGGTTGGTCGCCGACTCCCCATTTTCATTTCAGGCTCGTGCGGGTAAGTTGCGCTCCGCTGGAGCGTCTCATGCCCGAACCGGTCGTGTTCGTCGTCGGCGATCTGTTGCTCGATCACTACGTGGAGGGACGGGCCACCCACGTAGCGCCCGACGCGCCCGTGATGGTGATGGTGCGGGACCATGAATACACCCGGCCGGGCGGGATGTGGAACGCGGCGGCCAACGTGCGGGCGTCGGGCGTGACGCTCCGGGCGTTCGGGGTGGACGGTGAGGCGGGCGACTGGCGGCTGCGGGACAAGGTTCAGAACGAGACGTTCGGGCCTGACGAATGCCTGACGATCGTGGAGCCCGGGCGTCGGACCCAAACGAAGACGCGGTACCTCGGTCAGTACGGGTTCCAGATGATGCGGGCCGACACGCCCAAAGACGGGCCGATCGGGGCCGAGACGTTCGGCGCGCTCATGGACGCGATGGAGCGGGTGGCGCGTCGCGATGGAGCGCCGCACGTCGTGTTCGTGGCCGACTACGGGTGCGGGGTCGTGACGGGCGACCTGATCGGCTCGATTCTCCACCGGTGGCCGCACGCCGTGTTGGTGGCCGATCCCTATCCGACCACTCGTGCGCTCGACTATCGGGGGGTCGGCATCCTTACCCCCAACCGGTGCGAGGCCCTCGGCATGGTGGGGCAACTCGACGAAACGGACGAGGCGGCGCTCCTTCGGTTGTCCGGGACGGTGGTGGTGAAGAACGGCGGCGACCCGCTGACCGTCTACAGGCGCGACGCCGTGCCGTTTCACGTCCGGCCGCCCCAACTGGCTGTCGTGGACCCATGCGGGGCCGGGGATGCGTTCACGGCCTACCTGTGCGCCCAACTGGCCCGCGGGGCGAACGTCGAGACGGCCGTGGACGTGGCGGCCCATGCCGGGGCTTGCGCGGTGAGCCATCGGGGCGTTCACGTCGTGACGCCCGCCGAGGTTTCGGCTTCGCTCGATCAGTTGCGGTTTCACAACTGAGAGGTTGGTTTCGGGAATCAACCGAAAGAAAATCCGGTTTCCGGCTTGACACTTGGAAACCCACGCGTATAGTGGGGCAGTCACGAACGGAGACCCGACCATGACCCAGACCGAAACGAACGAGCAAGGTGTGAGCGTCGCGGAAGTGCAGGCCGGGCCTGTCATCCCGAACGGCGAGATCACGCTCACGAATCGCGAGACGGGCGAGCACCGAACGTTCCGCATCCGGACCAACAAAGAGGATGCGCGGTTCGCGCCCGGCGAGCGCGTGATCGCGCTGCTGACCGGACCGGACAACACGACGAGCTACACCGGGTTCGGGTTCGTCCGCCCGGACGGCACGATCGCGATCTGGAGCAAGCGTCGCGGCGAGGCCGGAGCGGTCAGCCCGTTTGAGTGGTACGGGCGGATGGTGACCGACCTCTTCACGGGCGGCGCGCGGTTCGGCCAGAAGTACGACGTGCGGGAGTCGCGCACCTGCTTGCGGTGCAATCGGCTCCTCACCGATCCGGTGAGCATCGACACCGGGTACGGTCCGGACTGCCGGAATCGCTGAGGCTCGTCGGAGCGCGCCGGGTCCGCTATACTGGGCCCGGCGGTCGGTCGCGTGCACGAATCCAACATGAAGATCGGCGAAGCTACGCTCACGACCGGGATCGCGCCCCACACGACGGCCGTGTTGGGATGGGTGCGGCGTCGGAAGCGCCGCCTCTTGGAAGGCCAGAAAAAGCTGGTCGGCAATCTCTGCGTCAACATCGGTCAAGGATCGGGTGGTGGTTTCACGTCTTGCGCCGCGCCGACGACCGGCTTCAACCCGCAAGACATCCGACGGATCGTTTCGGTTGAGGACACGCGCACGTTCGAGCTTCAGGGCGATAAGTGGACGGCCATCCCGGGCTCCGGCAAGGCGCGAAAGTGCGATCGGTGCGGGCGCATGCACGAGATCCACGCGACGGTCGAGACGCACGCCGGAAAGACTCATTGCGTCGGTCCGTCGTGCGCGAAGGGCTCGTCGGTTGAGGGTGCGCTCAAGAATGAGATCGCATCGGCCACGCGGAGGAAAAAGATCGAGACCGAGTTGGCGCACAACCGGCAAAAGCTCGCGGATGAGGAGCGGATTTGGGACGAGGTGGCGGCCATGCGACCGCCGACCGAAACGATAGTCGGGACGTTCGAGCGTGAGAGCGGCGGCCTGAACGTCACGAAGTGGACGATGGACGGCTCGTACCAGTTGCATCATGGGAAGGAGCCGTTCGATCCGGTCAAACCACCGAAAGAGGTGGTCGATGCGTTGTCCAACAGTTGGCGGGAAAATCAGCGCAAACGGCTTGGCTCAACTCGTGGTGCTCACACGTTCCGCATCATCGTGCAGGATCTGGAACGGCGGCTCGCCAACCAAAAGGTTACGAACGAGCACGTCGATGAGGCGGAAAAGCGGCTCGTCGGCAATCTCTGCGTTCTGACCGGTCAGGGGTCGGGCGGCGGCTTCGCGCGGTGCGGCTCGGCTGCCGGTCCGGTGTTCGATGATCGGAACGGCGGCAAGACGGGATACGTGGACTTCGGCCGTCTTGAGAAAACGGGCGGGCAGGCCGGAAGCCAACCGGGTGGGTTTTACAAAGACAGCAAGACGGGCGAGCGGTGGTACGTCAAGTTCCCGCCGACCGAGGACCACGCTCGGAACGAGGTGTTGGGCGCGGCGCTCTATGAGGCGGCCGGTATTCCGGTCCCGCGGCTCGCTTTCGTGTCCGGCACGCCCGACCAAAAGCTCGGCGTCGCGTCGCGGATCGTGGATGGCTTGACGCAAGACAAGGCCGGGCTGCTGGCCGGGACGGTCGGGGGCGTACGGGAAGGGTTCGGAACCGATGTGTGGCTCGCCAACTGGGACGTGGTGGGCTTGGAGTATGACAACCTGCTCCGCGCTCCGGACGGACGGGCCATGCGGGTCGATACGGGCGGAACGCTCCGCTACCGGGCTATGGGCGGCCCGAAGGGCGCGCAGTTCGGGCCGAAGGTGCTGGAGCTTGCGTCGATGCGGGATCAGACCCGGCCGTCCGGGCGCGTGTTCGGCAAGCTGACGACGGCCGAGGTGCGCGAGTCGGTCCAACGGGTGCTCGACATTCCGCGCGCGAAGATCGAGGCGGCGGTCGGACGGTTCGGACCGAAGGACGAAAAGGTGCGGGCTAACCTCCTCGAGACGCTGCTCGAACGGCGGCGCGACATGGCGCGGCAGGTCGGGCTCACGATGGACGAGGGTCGCCTACCCGACGTGCGGACCATGCCGGAGTCTCAAACGGCCCGTCCGTCCGTTCTGGGGGCGTTCTTCGCGGCCGTGCGGGCCGGGGTTCCGATCGAGGAAGCGCGAAAGAAGATCCGGGGCAACCTTTGCATCCTGACCGGCCAAGGGTCGGGTGGTGGGTTCGTGAGGTGCGACACCGGCACGAAGTTCCGGAAGGATCGGGAGGCGCTCACCGCTCACCGGAACCAAACGGCGGCGGCCATCCGGGAGTTGCGGCAGAAGGTCAAGGAGGCGGTCGCGAAGAACGACTATGCGGCCCTCGAGAAGCTCAGGAAGCAAGTCGGAGGCGAGAAGGCCCGTGCGGCGGCTATCACGGTGCGTGGCACGACGATCGCCAACGATCTGAAAAAGAAGGCCGAGGCGGAAGCCGCCGCGCTCGCGGCCAAAAAGGCGGAAGAGGAAGCGGCCGTTCTTGCTAAGGCGGCGGCCGATGCGGCGGCAAAGAAAAAGGCAGACGACGAGGCGGCGGCGAAGAAAAAGACGGATGCGGAACCGGCCGCCAAGGCGGAGCCGAAGAAGACCAAGCTCAGGAAACTGGAACGAAGGCCGGACGAGGATGAGGCGGCTTGGATTGAGCGCGTGAACGAGGCGCTCGATGTGAAACAACAGTACGCCACCGACCACCGGGTGTTCGCGGCCAAGCCGGAAATGGACAGCCTCGCGGCGAGCGTAGATGGCAAGAAGACCGGGTTCGTCGTTTGGCAGGGGGAGCGGAACGGCAAACCGACTTACGGGCTCAAGAATCCGGAAACGGGCGAGGTTCACTGGGTCGCGAAGAGTCAGACGATCGGAATCGGCATCAACTCCGAACGGGCTTTGGCGGGCGGCACGTTTAAGGCCACCCAGCTCGACGTTTCGCCATCCGGGAACGTCAAAGTTAGAGCCGAGAATGGGAAAGAGGTCTGGTTTCCGGCCGGGTCCATCACGAAGCGGTACGACCACAAGGATGGACAGGCCGTGTGGTCCACCTCGGCGGAGCAACTCGGGCTCAAGGGCATTCCGGTGCTCGGTGGATGGGCCGGACATTCGGATGAGAAGAAGGAAGCGATCAGGGGTCAGATCGCGGCCGTGCTCGTCGTGGAGCCGAAGCGCAAGAAAAAAGGGGTTGGAGGGACGCAAGGGAACGGGCCGACGTTCCCGGCCATCAAGGAAAAGACGATCGTCCACAACACCGACAGCGGCGACAGACACGACAAGATGTACGGCATCGTCAACGCTTGGTACAAGCAACTCAGCGGGGACGAGAAGGACTCGATCGGCGCATATACGAGCAGCGGCTACATGGAAATGAACCATTATCTGCTCGGCGAGAGGAGCGAGCCGGAGCTTGGGAAGCAGGTTTCGCACCTATTGAGTGCGATCCGGAAGGGACAGGGGAAGGTTCCGGACGGGACGATTTTCTACCGGGGCGATTTCCTACATGCCGACATCAAGGCCGCCGCCAAGTCTTTCCTGTCGGGCCAGAAAGACGTGGAGTTGCACCTGAAAAACGTGGCGAGCGCGTCCCTTTCAAGTGGGACCGCTGAAAACTTCGGATCGAACAAAGGCGGAGGTGCGGAGAACGTGCTGCTCCGGTTCAACGATCGCGGGACCTACGTGGCCCACTATTCGAGCCACAAGAGCGAGCGGGAGGCTCTCTTCGCGCCCGGGAAGTTTCGGGTGGTGGGCGTGCATGAAGGTGTGGGCACGCGGTCGGACGGGTACCACTACCATAGTTGGAAGCCTACCTACGTGATCGACCTCGAGCCGCTCGAGGAGACTTCCTCCGGCAGCTACGGCGAGGCCGAGACGCCGGTCGGCACGCTCGCCGAGGCTAAACGGCCTGTGCTCGTTCGGACGAGCGCCAAGCGGCGCATGGCTCCCGGTGCGGCGGCTTGGGACGTGGTGACGATCGATCGCGAGGACGCGCCGCCCGACGGCGTGAAGGCCATTCTCAAGCGGATGCGCGACCTGAAGCCGAACAAGGAATCGTGACGTGCTGATTCGGAAGCTCTCGGGCGCGGTGGGCGGGGCGAGCGTCACGAACGTGGCGGAGTTGACCCGGCTTCTGGCGTCCGGCGTTCCGCTCCACGAAGCGAAAAAGAAACTAGCCGGCAACCTGTGCGTCAACACCGGACAGGGCTCGGGCGGAGGCTTCACGGCCTGCACCGCTTCCGGCAGTCAGGCCGCGTTGGCGTCCGTGCGGGCCATTCGCGCTCGAGCGCGCGAGACGACGCCCGACGCGGTTGCGCCCGTTCAATCCGATCCCAACCTCTACCCTCCGCACGGGTACGTGAACGAGTACGCGGCATCGTTCGGCGACTCGTCCACGCTTGCGGGCAGCAAGGCGGGCGATCCGGCGCTGGCCGAGGCGTTCGGGGCGTTTGTTCAGGCGCGGGAGGCCGAAGTGACGGCGCAACGTGCCGAACACGACATCGATCAGGCGGTCTACGTGCAGGCCATTCCCAGTTACAAAGGCAAGCCGTTTGAGAGTTCGATCCGCGGCAAGTGGACCAAAGACATACCGGCCAAGCAGATCCCGCTCGCTCGGATGGAAGACGAGATCGCCCTTCGGAGCCATGAGAAGGGGGCGATTTACGATCTGGCCGGGAATCTGTTGTGGGTGCGAAACGGAACGGCTCACTACGTCAAGTTTTCGCACCGTCAAACGAAGGCGATGCGAAACGCGGTCCTGACCCACAACCACCCGAACAGCCTTGGATTTTCGCACGACGACATCGCGATGGCGGCGGCGAATGACTTGGCGGAGATTCGGGCAGTCGGCGCGGTGATCAGCCGCGGTAAGGTGGTGGGACGCACGACCTACAGTTTGAAACGTCCGGAAGGCGGGTGGCCGAAGGATGCGCCCAGTCGGGTTCGGGCATCCCGCGGATCGGCCGAGGAGAACCAAATCTGGGAGTCGGCCCGTTCCCATTCAAACCGACAGATGGGCGCGGGCATGAGCATTAACCACGACGCGGTGATCCGCGTGAACCTCGCGACGCTCCGGGCGGCCGGAATCCCGGAATCGAGCTATAGCGTTAAGGTGGACGGCTCGTTTCTCGATCGTCCGTGGCTCGGCCCGGGTAGCAGCGGGCAGAAGTTCAGACTCGGCAGCAAGGGTAAGATTTTGGGAGAAGCGCCATGATTCCGGGCAGTCGGAACGACACGCTCGACGGCAAGGGTTCGTGGGGTCCCATTCTGCCCATGACGGACGACGAGCTTCGGGCGGCCGGTGAGGACCCGGCGGCCGTGCGGGCCCGTCGCGAAGCGGACGAGGAAGAATCGGAAGACGACGAATGATCGAGCCGCGTTTCGGGGTGCTGCCGACCGACCTGACGTTCTGCCGCGCGTGCGGGCGTGCGTCCCGTTCGATCGAGGGTCATCGACGGGTCGAGTTCTGTTACGGGTGCGGCGCGTTCCGCACGTGCGAACAGACGCGCGAGGATTCGGAGCTTGGCCTTCTCTTCGGGAAGGGCGGCTGGTGGCCCGCTCAATGGGGGCGGCAGGAGATCGAGTTCCCGGGCGACGTGCGGTTCGATCCGTGGTCGGGCGACCTGATCGAGGCTGACAATCCGGGCGGGCCGACCCTCGAGGCGCTCCAGTTGGTGAGCTTGGCGGAAGGGGTTGCGCTTTGTTGATCGCGCAGACGGGCAACATCTTCCCGATGGGGCCCACGAAAGCCTACGGCGGGGAGCGGATCATCTTCTATCTCTGCGAAGAGCTTCACCGGCTCGGACACGAGGTGGTGTTCTTCGGGACGGCGCAGAACGAGGTGCCGACCGGGGTCGAACACGTCGTCACGATGCCGATCGATGCGGTCGAGTACGACCCGCACACCCCGGCCGTCCGGCGATGGGAGCAGGCGCACGGCCGGAAGTTCGACGTCTTTCAGTGCAACTACTTCGGAAACAAGTGGGACGAGCGGGCGGTTGAGGACTGGCCGTACTGTGAGCTTGTTTGGTGCTCGTGGTGTCACACGTTCGACCAACTGGGCGGTGCGTTCAACACCGTGAGCTACTCGCGAACGCTTCAAGCGGAAATGAAGCGCACCCGTCGCCAGACCTCGATGATCCACTACGGCATCCCGATGGGCCGGTACGCGGTCTCGGACGAGCCGCCGCTGCCCTACGTGGTGTGGATCGGCAAGATTGAGGGCGGCAAGGGGCTCGAGTGGGCGATCGACTGCGCGAAAGCGGCGGGCGTCCGGATCGTCGTGATGGGGCCGCCCTACAGTTCGGGTCATATGCAGCGGGCGATCTTGCCTCGCATCCACGACCCGGCCGTCGTTTGGTTGCGCGGCGCGACCGACTCGATGAAGGCCCGGGTGTTCGCTCGCGCGACCGCCTTCCTGTCCGCCAACGTGGACGGCTGGACCGAGGCTTTCGGAATCGTCAACATCGAGGCTCTGGCGTCCGGCTGCCCGGTGATCGGATGGACGCGCGACGGGGAGCAGGCCAGCGCCGTTCTGATTGACGGTGTGATTCAGGAAGGCGTGAACGGCTACCTCATGCGGTACCGATCGAGCGCCAACCAAGACGAGTGGGCTCACGTCGTGCAGGAAGTCGGCACGCTCATCCAAAAGTGCGCGAAGCTCAACCGCCAGAAGGTGCGGGAGTCGGTCGTGGAACGGTTCGGGGCCGAACGGATGGCCCGGCGGTGGCTTTGGTTCTATGAAGAGGTGAGGACCAAGCGGCGCGTCACGAGCGTGGAGATCCCGTTTTGAAGCCGTCCGTTCACTGGGTCGGCGGCCTGCACGCCGATGTCATTTGGTCCAACCTCCGGCATCAGTTCGGTCTGAAGGGTTATCCGGAGGCCCCGGCCGCGACCGCCGACATCGTTTGTTTCTCCGCTGGCGATCCGTTCTGGGCCGACCCGGGCCATCCGTCGGAGTTCGTCCAAACGGTCCTGCACGGCTCGGCTCGCGTGATGATCGTGGAGCGGCACGAGTACGGGTGGTGCAACTACGCGAGCGGCGAGCTTCGGGTTCAGAACGCATGGCTCGGGGTTGCGGACTACGGGCGCGACACCGACGTGAGCGGAGGGCGACATGCCGCGAAGCACGAGTCGCTCGCCCGTCTCTGCCGGGAAATCGAACCGTCCCGGCTCCTTTACTTTCGGCGCGAATACTTCCGGGGATTCCCCTACCCGGATTTCGTCCATCCGATCAACTTCCACCTCGGCCCGGTCCCGAAGCTCGCGACGTTTGAGGAGTTCAGAAAGCGCCCGCTCGACCTCATGTGCGTTTGGGGCGAGACGCACGACCACCGGCGCATCGTCGGCGAGACGTTGAAGCGCGGGCTTGCGGAGGGTTGGTTGCGCGGCGACGTGCGGAGCCCGGTCTATGCCGGGATGCCCGGACGGTTGCCGGGCGGTGAGGGCTACCGACAGCCGCACGAGCGGGCCCGGATGTTCGTGACGGCCGACGGTCACGGGCTCGGCGGCGGGCGCGAGTGGGAGCTTGTGACGACCGCCCTGATGGTGCGGAAGCGTTCGTGGATGGTCATTCCGAACGAGTTCGAGCACGGGTTGACGTGCCTTCAGTGGGGCGGCGCGAACGACCCGGACCCGGAAGGCTTGGTGGAGCTTTTGCGGGCGTGGAAGGATCGGGAAGCCGACCTCTATCGGGTGTTCGAGGCCGGATACCACCACGCGGTCCGTTACCACACGGCAGAGGCGCGGGCCGACTACGCGGAAGAACGGATGCGCGATCGGGGGTGGACGTGATGGACTCGGCCATTTTGCAGGCCATCGGGACTCCCGGGGCCATTTCGGTCGCGGAGCTTTTGGCCATCCGGTGGCTCATGCAGGCTCACTACCCGCAGGTGCAGAACAGTTGCGCGGTCGATCTTGGGACGTGCGCCGGAAAGGCCGCGACCGCTCAACTGGCCGGGCTGCGGAGCACGTGGTGTGCGCGCATTCACCTCGTCGATCCGGCCTATGGGCCGGAGCGGGACGGGCTTGAGATCAGTTCCTTCCCGGAGGGGTTGCGGCTCAACGTCGTGTCTCGGCTTCAGGCCGTCGCGCCCGCCGTGACCGTACACCTTCACGGAACGACTTCCCTTCGGTTTCTTGCCAACCTCGACGACCGGATCGGGTCCGTCTTCATCGACTCGGCCAACCACGCGGAGCCGATGCTGACGCAAGAATGCGACTTCTCGGAAGCTCGCGCGGTGTGCGGTGCGCTCTTCGTCTTTCACGACTTCGGCAACCAGTTTTCCCAAGTGAAGGAACGGTACGAGGCGCTCGTTCGGTCCGGTCGGTTCGAGCCGATCGACATTCCGTGGGATCGGTTCAACGAGGATGCGGCTGAGCTTGAGGCCGGGAACGATTCGTGGCATCGGTATGACGGCGTGAAAAATCCCAACTTCGTCGGAGCGTTGAAGCGCAAGTGAAAACGATCAGCCTCGTCATCAACCTCGACACTCGCAAGGGGTGGCTTGAGGACACGACCGAAGAGCAGCAGGGCTTCTTGGCTCCCGGGTTCAGCGGTACGCGCTCGCTTGATTTCCTCACCGACGGCGTGGAGTGCAAGCGGCGGTTCTTCCACAACCTCCCGCTCGAGGTCATTCTCTACATCGACGTGCACGAGCCGCTCCCGGCGCACGTGCTGGAGACGCTCCACGGTTGGCAGCGGGACGGCAAGGTCGATCAGTTGCTCTTCGCGCGTCACCAAAAGACGTGGAAAGACGATTTCCTGCCGACGTGGCAAGACATCAACTACCTACACGCTCTGACGCTCGCGCGCGGGTCCTACGTGGCCCATTTCGACGCGGACGTGGCGGCGTTCAGCCCCGGGCAGGAAACGGTCCGGGAGTGGATCGATATGCTCGACGACGGTCGGGCGTCGTTCGTGTCCTACCCGTCGCGCAACACGCCCGGACCGGTCGTGGACGGCTCGTTCGATTATTGGTGGGCGTCCACCCGGTTCTTCATCACGAAGCGGGAGAACCTCGAGGACCACACCGAGATTCGGCGTTGCCTCATCCCGGGCGACCACCTCTACCGCGTCTATGGCGACCGGCAGCGCAAATGCCCGTGGATGGAGCACGTGCTCGGCATCATGGCCGACCACGCGACGAAGCGGCGCTTCTCCGTTCACTACCCGGCGCTCGACTACCGGAAGGCCATGATCTGGAGTTGGCGTCGGTACCGGCGCGGACTCTATGCCTCGCTCATGGGGATGACGTACCCGCAGGTGGTCGAGACGGTCGAACGGTGGGGCGGCATCGGTTACCCGTGCGACGTGATGCCCGGATGAAGCGGATCTTCGAGCCCGACAGGTGGCGACGCATCAACGAAGCGACCGAACGACCGGTCGCGTTCGAGCGGCGATGGGGCAAGGAGCGACGGGCCGACCGACTCAAGGAAGACGGGACGTGGGACGTTTGGCCACCTTGGGCGACCTATGAGGCCGACCGGTGCGCTCTACGGGCCGCCGTACTGGAGGTCTGCCCTCACTTCATCGTCGAGACCGGTACGGCCGAGGGCGTGAGCGCGTCGATTTTGGTGCGGGCCGCGCCGCTTGGCGCGACGTTCGTGACCTTTGACTATGACGGCGACCCGTTCCTACCGTCCGCTCCCGCACGCCCGGGCGAGGACTACGCGACGCCCGACGACTGGCGCGAACTTGCGGCGATCCGGTCCGAGAATCTCGAAACGCTGAGACGTGAGCGGCCCGACCTTCAGGTCCGCTACCGGGACGGTGACACGCGGTACGTGCTGCCCTCCTACATGGAAGCGTTGACGAGGACGCCTACCGGCCCACGCTTGTGGGATTTCTGGTATCAGGACTCCAACCACCACTTCGATGGAATCCGGGCCGAGTGGGAGGCGATGCTGCCGTTCGCGTCCGAAACCGCGGTCGTGGTGTTTGACGACGTGGAAGAGAACGAACGCGACCCGCACCCGTGGTTCGTGCATTTTCGGGACCGCTACGGGGCGGAATGGGAATACCGTTCAACAGCCCGGGTAGGCGGCAACCACCAACTCTGGGCCCAACGAAGAGGACCGGCAACATGACGAACAGGGTTCCGCTGAACATGGAGCGACTGCTTCGGGCCGAATCGGTTCAGACCGAACGGCCGCATTGGATGGACGGGCGCGATTGGTCGGTCAACCCACCGCTCGCCGGTATGATCCAAGAGGTGCTGTGGCAGATGCGGCCGGAACGGTGCGTCGAGAGCGGGACGTTCCTCGCGCTCGGTACGGCGATCATCGCCAAGCGGCTTCGGGATCTTGAGGTGAGGGGTGCGACGCTCGACACGGTGGACTTCGGTAAGAACGACGACGATCTGACGGCCACCGACGACGACTGGCGGCGGCTCGAGCTTGCGAGGCGCAACCGGCTGAACAAGATCATGGCCGACTTCCCGGAGGTGGCGGTGCGGTACCACGAGGGCCACACCCGCGACATGCTCCCCCGGATCATCCGGATGATCGGTCAGTGGGACTTCTGGTTTCAGGACTCCGGCCACCTTCCGGGCATGATCGAGGAAGAGTGGGCGATCATGCGACCGGCCGCCGCGCCGTTCGCGGTCGCGGTGTTCGACGACATCAACATGGCGCACCCGATCCGTCACCTCGCACCGGAAGGTTGGATGCCGTTTTGGTCCGCGAAGGGCGGCGGGCAGTTGTGGCTCCAGAACACCGGATGAGAGGGTTGCGGCTCGGAAAGGCCGGTTATGATGCGCGGCGATGGCCCGCGTCCTACTCGTTTCACTCCGATCGCCGTTCCTTGACAGCGACCGCGTTTTCCCGCCGATCGGCCTGCTCCAACTGAAAGCATGTTTGGACGAGGCCGGACACGACACCGACCTCGTGGACGATTTCGACCCGCGGGACGTACCGACTCTCTACGGCGGCTACCAAGTGGTCGGCTTTTCGGTGATGACGCCGCAGGGGCGGGACGCGGCGGCGGCGCTTGAGCTTTTCCGTCATCACCACCCCGGGACGCGGACCGTGATCGGCGGGCCGCACGCGCTCCATTACTTTGACGAGGTGGAGCGGCAACCGTGGGACTACATCGTGCCTGCCGACGGGGAGCGGGCGATAGTCAACATCGCGGACGCGACCGATCAGCAGGTCGGCATTACGCGCGTGATGCGCGACCAACTTTCGGAAGAACAGATGAACGGAACGCCCCGACCGTGGCGCGCTCCGTCGTTTCTGCGTCGGTACAACTATCGGCTCGAGGACCGGAACACGACGACCCTGCTGACGACGCGCGGGTGTCCGATGGGTTGCAAGTTTTGCGAGGACCGACGGACCAAGGTGCGACATTACGAGATTCCGCGCGTACTGGCCGAGATCGCTGACGCACGGGAGGCCGGGTTCGGTGCGATCATGTTTTTCGACGACATCTTCGCCATGATCCCGGAGCGGACTCGGGCCCTCACGGACGCGATCCGGCCGCTCGACATTCGGTACCGGTGCTTCGCACACGCCAACACGCTCCGGGAGACGATGGCCGAACAGTTGGCAAGCTCCGGGTGCGTCGAGATCGGATTCGGGTGCGAGCACGCGAGCCAAAAGATGCTCGACGTGATCGGCAAGGGCGTCCGGACCGCTCACAACGAAGAGTTCCTCGCGCGGTGTGCGCGCTACGGCATCCGGGTGAAGGCGTTTTTCATCGTCGGACTTCCGGGTGAGAACCGGGACACGCTCGCGGAGCTTGAGGCGTTCATCGCCCGACACACGGCGGCCGGAACGCTCTTCGATTTCGACGTGACGGTCTACATGCCGTACCGCGGGACCTACATCCGGGACAACCTCTCGGAGTTCGATATCGAGATCGTCGGCGACATCGACGCGCTCGGGTATTACAAAGGCAAGGAGGGGCGGGCGGAGGTGGTGGTCCGGACCTCGGCGCTCTCGGGTGAGGACTTGGCGGCGGCCAAGGACCACATCTACCGGACCTACAATCGGCGATTCCGGAACGTGGACGAATGCAGACAACCCTCCCTGCCCGCCCAAGCGGTTGGGCTTTAGGGCGCGTTTGGTGCGCGATCCGCGGCCTAAACTGGCGCGATCGTCGGCGCGGCCATGACGTGGAGCGCATCCGATTGCACGATCGGGCGCAGACCGGCTCCATTGTCAAGCGTCAGGGTGTGCGGTGTAAACGGTGCGGGTCGGTTCTGATTCAGCGGACCGACCGTTACTCGTCCGGGTAGGCGGTTGTGATTCCGCAACTGCTCGACCGGTCCTGATTTTTTCCGTGTCGTGGCTTGACGGCAACGGCAACGATCCCTATTCTGTGTCCGGACCTCCCAGTCCCGCTCGGCGCTTTCCGGGCCATGCCCGTGAAGACAACGCGCCAAACCTTACAACCGCTCATCGAAGTCTTTGCTTCGGACTTTGGGCGGATCACGCTCGAGGAGAAGGATTCCGGCCCGAACGGCCGGAAGCAACTCTGGCTCGAAACCCCCGTCCAGAAGGCCGACGTGCGGAACCGGAACGGCCGGGTCTATCCGCGGGCCGTGCTGGAGCGCGAGGTTGAGCGGTTCCAAGAGCACATCAAGGCGGGGACGAGCTACGGCGCGGCCGATCACCCGAAACCGGGCGAGGTTCCGTCGGTTCTGTCTCAGGCCGTGCTCTGGAAAGGCGTGACGATGGACGAGGCCGGGCTCGTGCGGGCCCGTGGCATCGTGATGGAGACGCACGCCGGGCAGCAAGTGCGGGCGATCCTTGACGCCGGTGGTGCGATCGGGACGAGTTCACGCGGCCGTGGAACGGTCTCGCTCAAGTCGCACGGTAAGACGAGCGAACAATCGGAGGTGGTGAACGACGACTACCAACTCCGAACGTTCGATTTGGTGATCGATCAAAGCGTGCCGGACGCCGTGTCGCGTTTGGCGAAGTACGAACAGCACCTCATGGAACAAGAGGGGGTGCAGGAGCCCGAAAACATGAAGCTGACGCTCGAAACGCTCAAGGCCGAACACCCGGAAGCCTACCGGGACCTTCTGGCCGAGGCGAAGAAAGACATGGGGTCGGACGAGGCGCTCCAGTCCCGGCTCGAGGCGCTTCTGAAGGAGCGCGAGACGGAGCTTCGCGAGAAGTTCCGGGCCGAGATGACGGAGAGTGGGTGCGTGCTCGACGAAGCGCGTGCCACGCGCGTCGCCGGGCTCGAGGCGTTCGCGACCGTCGTGATCGAAGCCGCCAAGGAAGCGGGCATCCTCGCGAACGAGGCGCTCGGCGACGAAGAGGCGGCGGCCAAGATCAAGACGCTCCAGACCGAGTGCGCGGACCTCAAGCGCAAGCTCGCGATGCTGGAAGCCGCCAACGCCGATCTGGCCGGAAAGGGCCAGAAGGTGGAAGTCGATCGCGCCGCTCGCAAGCTCGCGGAGGGCCACGTGCTCGCCGACGACCTGATCGAGGCGCTGACCGAGGCGTGCTCCACGATGGACGAGTTCACGGCCAAGAAGGACGCGATCAAGGCGCGCTTCGACAAGCTCGCGTCGCGCATGACGGCCGCACCGGCCGCCGGAACGGGCAAGACGCACGTGAACGAGCAGACGAACCCGCCCCCGGGTTCGGGCAACGCCAAGACTCCGCCGACGGCTCCGGCCAACGGCAAGCAGAACCTTTCGGAAGGCCAGAAGCGGCTCGCCATGGCGGCGGGTCTGAACGGCTAACCGTCCGACACGAACGAACCGACGGACATGGCCCGGATTGTCCGGGCCGTCCCTGAACCTCGGGAGACGAAACCAACCATGAAGCTCAACATCCGAGAACACCTGCAGGGTGCCGGGTGCGCGATGTTCGAGGACCCTGCCCGTCGGGAACGGTGGGGCTTCCTGACGGACAACCTTGCGGAGTCCTGCCGCGGGTACACGCGCACCGACAAAGACGCCGTTCAGTCCAAGCGGTGGATGATGGAGGCGTTGCTCGACAACACGCTCCGGACGATCGGCTCGAACGAAGACGGCCCGGTTGTGCTCGACCGGTCGGCCATTCCGATCATGATGGAGTCGGTTGTCGAAGGGAAGCCGGTCGAGATCGACGAAGCGACGACGATGGGTTGGACGAGCCCGTCGGTCGTTCCGTCCACGGCCAAAATCTTCACGACGCAGGCCCTCGGCATGGTCCGGCGCGTCTTCCCGCGCATGATCGCCACGGACCTGATCAGCGTTCAGCCGATCAGCCAACCGACCGGCAAGGTCTTCTACCTCGACATCAAGTACGGGGTGGCGGGCGCGGGCGGGATCGCGGTGAACGACCGGGTGGACGATCCGACCGCGTGGACGTTCGCGGGAGAGCGGGACTACGCCTCCTACGTCAACACGGACGGGACGAACACGACGGCCGCGATGGGCGAGAACGTGTCGGCCCGCACGGTGAACCTCGACCTCTCGTCGATCGACGTCACGTCCGAGAGCAAGAAGCTCGCGGCCGAGTGGTCGATCGAAGCGCAGCAGGATCTGCGGGCCTACCACGGGCTCGATGCGGACGGTGAGTTGACGGCCGCGACCGCCGCGGAAATCACGCGCGAGATCGACCGGACGCTCATCAACTTCATCTTCACGACGGCGCGCGATTCCGGTGCGGGCAACACGTACTGGAACAAGAACGGCTACGCCGGTTCGCTCCCGTCGGAGCAGAAGGCGTGGGACGAGACGCTCTGGGACGCGATCGAAGACGCGGCCACGGACATCGAGGCGGTGCGGTACCGCCGACCGACGTGGCTCCTTCTCAACCACAACACGGCGCAACGCATCCGCAAGCTGAACGGCTTCCGGTCGCTCAACGTCGGCAACTCGGACGGGTCCACCGACCTGCAGATTCAGACGGGCGGCCGTCGGCTCTACGGGACGATTCAGGACACGTTCTACATCTACGTCGACCCGTGGTTCGACGACGATCAGATCGTCCTCGGCTACAAGGGGAACGCGTTCTTCGAGACGGGCATCGTCTACAGCCCGTACATTCCGTTCTACCGGACCCCGCTCTTCACCAACCCGCTGACGTTCTACAATCAGCGCGGCGTGATGAGCCGGTTCGCGAAGACGGCGGTCGTGCCGCAGATGTACGCCCGGCTCCAGATCAACGCCTCGTGACCCGGGTGGCCGCGTAGCGCGGTCAAACATTCAAACCTCCGGTCGGTTCGTCCGATCGGAGGTTTGCGCCTATATAGGGATGATGCCGGAGAACCCGACCGACCCGCCGCTCGTCGCGGACGCGCCCGCCCTGCCGCCGCTTGACGGCCGGTGGTGGCGCACCCTCTCACCGACTCCCGTACGGGTCCACTCCCTCAAGGGGACGCTCCGGATTCGGCCCGGGGCCGTCTTCAATGACGCGCTCACGGAGGCGGTTCACATCCCGGGCTTTGTGGAGGCGGTCGATCTGGCGGCGCTCGCCCGTTCACACGAGACCGAGCACATCGGCATCATTCGGCCGGGCGAGCTTGGGGACGTGTTGGTGGCGTTGGCCGCCTGCAGGTGGCTTCGTCGCGCTCTGCCGCACCTCAAGACGGTGGCGCTCCACTGTAACGCGCAGTTTCACCCTGTCCTGTGCTGCCAGAACGAGGTGACGATCGAAGAACGGCACGTGCCGACCACGAAGCTCGAATATCTGGCGGTCGATTTCACGATGTATTTTGAGCAGGACCACAAGCCGGGCGGGGCTCGCATTCCTCGGCTCGATCGCGTGCTCCGGACGTTCGGATTCGATCCGCCCTATGGATGAGCAGGACCGTTCGACGTGGGTTGGCATCATGTACGTGGGCAACTTCGCGTCCGTCTCGGCGCGGTTCCCGGAGCGCGGACTGTCGCTCTATTTCGAGCGGTCGGTCCCGAAGTTGGTCCCACCCGATCAGGCCGCGCTCTTTGAGCCGAGCCACGACTGGGTGGTGGGCGTCACGTCCAAGGAGATGCACGAGGCGGGGCCGGGCCCGAAGCACGTGTTGGTTCGCCGCGCGGTCGCGCTCGGCGACGTGTTGTGCGTGCACGGCGCGCTTCAGGGCATTCTGCGCGCATACCCGCGCCAGTACCGGTTGAGCTACCAAGTCTCGGAAATCTACGCGGACATTTTCCGGCCGCATCCGGCCTACGTTCACGTGCTCGGGACCGACACGCCGCTCTACTCGGTCGGAGGGTTGGATCACGTCGTGAGCCTTGACGGGCTGTTGGAGAAGGACCACAACGTGGACGCCGACAAGGTGAACCGGGTGGTCCGGACGTGGCGGCATTTTTTCGGCCAGAGAGGCGACCTCATGGACAACCCGAATCTCAAGCCGGACTTTCGGCTCACCATTCCGGAGACGGACCGCGCGTGGGCCTTCCGGAAGCTGGAGGCGTTCGGGCTTTTGGACGGCAAGCCGCTCGTCGCGGTCGCGGCTCGCGCGGTTCAGAATCCGCGCAACGTGCAGGACGGGTTGGTGCGGGCCTTCACGGACGATCTGACGCGCCGAACCGACTGCCGGGTTCTGCTCTTGGAGCCGGAGCACAAGCACATCTGGACGGCCGATCGGGTTTACAGTTTCCCACAATCGACGGTCCTGCAGGCGATGGCCCTCCTTCAGCACGCCGACGTGTTGTGCACGATGGACAGCGGTGCGATGTGGATGGGCCACTGTATTCCGGTTCCGATGGTGGTCTGGTTGGGACCGACTCCGCCGGAGACGAAGTGCAACTACCACGCTTTCTACCCGGAGGGCGTGCGGGCGCTTCGGATGTGGGAATGGATCGGATGCCCGGCGGCCTGTTACGAGGCCGCGACGTGGTGCGATTGGTCGTACCGGTGCGTCAAGCAGCCGCCGCGCGAGCGGTTCATCGAAGAGAGCATCGCGGCCGTTCTGGAGCTTGTGGACTGGAACCGAACCCATGGCCAAAAAGCGCGACAACCCGGCATCCTCGCCATCGAGTAACGAACCGGCCGTCCCGTCCATGATGGAGACGCGCCGTCGCGTCGCGGAGGCGTTCTACAATCGGCTGGCCAAAATCCTTGAGGTGATCATCCATCGGCTCGAGGTGCGGATCTTGGAAGATCCCGGGTATGAGCCGAAGCCGTCCGACATCGCGGGCGTGATGCAAGCGATGCGGACGGTTGAGGAAGTGCTGATCGCTTACAACGATCTCGGCCAGTACGTGGAAAAGGCGCGCGGCGAGTTGAAGCGGCTTGAGGACCGGTTCCTCGCCCTTCTCAGCGGCGGCGAAGCGGGCTAAACTCCGGGCGTCCGTGGGGATGCCATGCCCGACACCGCCCTTGTGCTCGCTACCGTCCGTTCCAAGCTCTATCGTGAGCTTGGCGAACCGGCGGCCGACCTTCCCGATTCGTCGGGCGGCACGCTGGAGGAGAAGCTCACGTTCGCGGCTCGGAAGATTCTGGCCGAGATCGCCTACGCCCGAACGGGCGAGGATGCGCTTCTCGGGACGTTCCAGACCGTGGCCGATCAGCAGACGTATGCGGTTTCGGCCGATCAAGAGATCGTGGAGGTGTTCTGGAATCCGTCCGGCATCACCGACACGCCGATCGATCCCTACGCGCGCCAGTTCGCCAACATCCCGAACAGCGGGATGGACGGGGCGCGGCCCGGGTTCTACTGGCATTCCGACCGAGTGATCGTGGACCAACGGCGACGCCAGATCGCCGATCAGTGGCGGTGGGAGGTGATCGCCGGGAACATCTACCTCTACCCGGTCCCGACAACGGCCGTCACGATTCGGTACCTCTACTACAACGCCACCGGATCGGTCACGGACCTTGACACGCGCCACGAGCTTCCGCTCCTTTACTTGGCGGCGGCCCATTGTTGCCGCGTGCTGGCGAACCGGTTTCGTGGGCAGGGCACGACCTTCACGGAAGAGGGCATCGGGCAGGCCGACTCGTCCGGTCAGTGGGACACACGATTCGACCACTACATGGAAGAGTTCAAACGGGAGATGGCGGAGATCCTCTATTGACGGTCGCGACCATCACGATCACCGTCAACGGGAAAAAGCTCGAGAGCGCGATTCAGAACGTGATCGCCGCTTTCTCGGCGGAGGCGCAGGCCAAAAACTTCCGGACCGTGCTCCAGTTCGTCACGAAGGAAGTGAAGGACCATACGCCCGGGTCCGGTACGCTCCGCGAGGCTTGGAAGATGGAGTCGTCGGTCGATCGTCACGACGACGGCTGGAGCTTCGAGGGCCGGATTTACAACGCACGCGAGAGCGAGAAGCTCTTTTACCGGTCGGCGCTCTCTGGCAAACGGCGGCCGAAGCTCAAGGCCGACGACACGCAACAGACCTACGCGGACGTGATCCCGATCTTGGATGCGGGCAGCAAGGCGCACAAGATTCTGCCGAGGCGCTACCCGTTTCTTATTTTCCGGACCTCCAAGAGTCCGGGCCCGGGCGACGCCGATACGTCCAACGTCGTTTTCTCAAAGGGCGTGAGCCACCCCGGCACGAAAGCCTACGGCACGCTCAAGATCCCGTTCGCGAAGCTACTGACGCTCTGCCGGGCCGCGCTCTTGACGGCTGAGGAGCAGGTCATCAAGGCGTGGTGACGTGAGCTTCGGCACGACCTATCGGGACCAACTCAACACCATCATGCGGGCGGTGCGGTACAACCTCGCACGCATCACGGTCGCGAACGGATTCCGGACCACCGTCGTGTTGGTGCACGATCGGGACGCTCCGATTCGTCCCGGCAGCTACACGGGCCCGATCATCAAGGTGACGGACCTTGAGGACGTGGAGAGCTACCGGCCCGGGCAGGAAGCGTGGTCGGATTTGCGGTACGACGTGGAGGGCTTCCTGCCGAACAAGGCGGATGGTACACTTCGGACCGCGCTACGGGCCTTCGCTGAAGACTTCGTGGCGGCTCACTACGGCGACGTGTATTTGGCGGCGGCGGACTTGGCTAACGGGGGTTCCGGAAGCCGATTGGTCGGAAGACATCGCATCAACAAGATCGTGCGGCAGTACGTGTTCCCGAACGGGTACTTCCGCGCCGAGGTAGCGTGCCAGTTCCTTTGGAACACCGGCGCTACCACGTAGGAGCCGCCAACCATGCCGTTTCTCCAAGCCGAAGGGTCGCGTTCAGCCGTCGCCTACATCGAGGAAGGACCGGGCGGCTTCGGCGTCACGCCTTCCGCCGCCTTCAGTTGGACCGGGCTCCGATTCACGTCGGAGAGCCTCGGCAAAGACATCAACGTTTTCGAGTCGCAGGAGATCCGGTCCGATCGCATGACCTCTGCGATTGTGCGCGGTAACCGCAACCCGAACGGCGACCTGTCGTTTGAGTTGGGTCGTGCGTCTCACAACCTCGCGATCCGCCACCTGCTCGGCGGCGAGTGGAGCACGGCCGGAACGGTCGCGCCCTACACGCACACCATCACGGGCGCTTCTTCCCTTCCGGCGGCCGGTCTGTCGATCGCGAAGGGCTTCACCGACATCCCGCTCTACATCGTGTACGCCGGAAGTCGGATCGATTCGATGTCCTTTGACATTCCGCAGGAGGGATTCATTGGATGCTCGGCGTCCATTCTGTCGCTCACGGAAGCGGCGGCGTCCGCGACCCGGCCGTGGAGCAACCCGCTCACGTACCCGACCGGCGACCCGTACGAGTCGGTTCAGACGGTCGTGCACGCGCAAGCGTGGAACAGCGCCGGTTCGTACACGTGGAACGCCTCGACCCAACTCGGGATCATCACGGCCGGACGGTTCACGATCTCGAACGGGATCGATCCCAACTCGTTCGTGATCGGCAGCACGACCCGGTATAGCCTTCCGGCCGGGCGTCGTCGGATCGAAGGCAACATGAACGTGCTGCTTTTCGACGCCACGCTCTACAACCAGTACGTGGACGGGACGGCGATGGCGCTCCGATTCGTGATGACGGACGGCACGTACAGCCACACGTGGACGTTCCCCAACGTTCGGTACGCGGGACCGAAGCCGACCCCGGCCGTTCAGAACGAGCAGGGCATCCGGTACGACATGCCGTGGCGGGCCATCCGTCACGAGAACCTCGGCTACGACGTTCAGTGCGTGGCCGTCACCGATCAACAGGTGACCAAGTATTAGGTCACCTCTTGACGGGTGGCAACCCGTGGTGCAAGATGGGCGCGCTTATCGGAGCGCGCCCTTCGCATTTTCAGACCGGTCAAAACGGAGCGTCACGGCATGGATTTCAAGATCGGGGAGCACGTATCGCGTACCGAAAAGGCCACCGAAAAGTGGTTCGATCTGTCGGAGGATCTCAACCAACATGGGTTCGAGGTGTTGCTCGCCCATATCTCGCGCAAGACGCTCGACCGATGGGTCCGGGATTGCACGCGATCGGTCCGCAACCCGGTCACGAAGCGCAAGGAGCCGAAGCTCGATGAGAAGGCGCTCTGGCGTCTCTACGCCTCGCACGTCATTCGCGACTGGCGCGGGCTGACGGTCGGGATGCTGCGGAAGATGATCGTGCTCACCGGGTGCGACGAGGTGGCGGCCGAAACGGTCGTGGCGTGCAACCAAGAGAACGTGGTCTCTCTCCTTGAAAACGCCTTCGACTTTGACACGGTCGTGACCGACATCGCGCGCGATCCGGCCAACTTCCTCGAGGGCGGGCCGCGCGAGACGGAGGAAGAGGAGACCGAAGTGGTCGCCGAGGAGGAAGCCCGGGGAAACTGACGGACTACGCGCTCTGGGTTCTGAACGAGCGCATCCCGGATTGTGAGACGTGCGAGCGGCGGTTCTGGCCGGGGCTTCGCAGGACGTTGGGCATCCCGGACGATGTGGAGCCTTGCTTCCGCTGTCGGATGCCGGAGCTTGAACCCGACAACGCGCTCGCGTGGCGCGTGTTCGCGGTCGCAAGCTCTCAGATGCGCGTAGTCGGAATGGGGACGCCGCTCGGGCTCGAGTTCGCGGCGATCGATCGTGCGATGGATGTGGTCGGCATCCCGGACCCGGACCGTCCGTTTGTGTTTGAGCGCGTGAGGCTCGCCGGTCAGGCTTACGCGAAGCAGATCCGGGATTCGCAGGAAAGCCATAACCGGGAACGCGCGGTGCGAAACAAGCAGACGGTGGAGACGCGGGCCGGACACGAGTTCCCGCCCATGTACGACGTGTAGGCTTCCTCACGCATACGACGCGGGATAGAATCCGCCGGGGCTCCATGCCCGCGTCGTTCGTTCCTTCCGTCCCGGGGTCCGTTCGTGGCCGAAGAACAGAAACTAATCATCACCCTTGAGGTGAACGCCAAGGGCGAGGCCACGCTCAAGAATCTGAAGCGGGACGTTGAGGAGCTAAACCAACAGAACGAAAAGGGATCGAGGGCGAACAAGCGGACCAAAGAGGAAGAGAAGAGCCTCACGGACGAGCGGGACCGCGGCTCGCGCGTCGTTCAACGGAAGCGCAAGAGCGAGGCCGACCACTCGGGCGAGGTGGATCGGGGCGGGCGGGCCGCTCAACGGGCCAAGAAAGAGGAGACGGAGCGCACGACCGCCACCGAAACGGGACGGCGGGCCGTGGAGCGGAAACGGCGGGCCGAACGTGAGCACACCGACGAGGTGGATCGGGGGCGGAAGGCCACCGAACAGTCCCGGGACGCTCAGGGGCGGTTTGTGGCCGGCGCCGGACGCGCCCAACGGGCGATCGTGGAGCTTGCCAACTCCCAAGGGCAGTTAACGAACGCCATCGCGCTCGGCGTCGTGAAGGCCCAACTTTTCATCGGCCTGATTCAGACCGGATTCCGGCTTGGTCTGAACCTCGTGACCGCTCCCATTCGGGCCCTATCGTCGGGCCTGTCCGACGTGATTGAAAACGTCGTGACCGCGACTGAGAAGTTCGACCGGTTCCGCATCACGCTCGAGGGCGCGCTCAAGAGCGCGGAACGGGCGCGCGAGGTGTCGGCGTTCGTGCAAGAGTACGCGCTCAAGAGCCCGGTGAAGGTTGAGGACGTGCAGGAGTTGACGAAGAGCATCGCCCTCATTCCGGGGTTGCGCTCTCAGTTCTTCGGCGACATTACGGACGTGAAGGACCGGCTCTCCGACCTTTACGATACGGTGATCGGCCTTTCGAGCCTCAACCCGCAACAGGGCATTCCCGGGGCCGTGTTCGCGATCCGCGAGGCCCTCACCGGCCAGTTCCGATCCCTCCGGGCCCGGTTCGATATCATGCCGGAGATCGTGGCCGGGTCGATCGGCAAGACGGTCGGCGAGATCAAGAAATCGCCCAAGCTCGTGATCGCGGCTTTGAAGGAGTTCGTCGCACAATCGGTGGGCGGCGACACGCTCCGGGAGTTGGGGCGGCTCCCGTCCGTTCGCATCGCCAACATTGTGGAAGGGCTGACGAGCATCGCGCCGCGCCAGATCGGGTCGGCCGGTTTCCAGTCCTTCATTTCGGACGTGGTGGGGCAGATCGACGACTCCCTGCAGGGGTTCTTCAGTTCGGGCGGCGCGTTCGAGACCAAGTTTGCGCCGCGTATCAGCACGCGCCTGCAGGGCATCGTCCTGCAGGGCTTGCGGTTGATCGGGACCGCGCTCGGCGGGGCTGACGAGGCGTTGGGGGGCGTCGGAGCCCCATCGCTCGAGCGGTTCGCCGACACGTTCGATCGCGTGTTGGCGCGGGTGGAGGAATCGATCAAGGGCTTCGCGGACCGGTTCGGGCAGAACCGCGAGAGCGTGGTGTCGTTCTTCGCCACCATCATCGACACGATCAAGCGGGCGTTCGATGCGTTCGTGGACGTGGTGAACAATCTGCCGAAGGCGCTTCCGGCCATCGCCGGATTCTTGAGCGCGCTCGTCGCGCTCACCGGCACGGTGCTCAAGCTCTTCACGTCCATCCCCGCGTTCCTCGGTTCGGCCGGGCAGAACGCGATCTTCAACACTCTCGCACCGGACGTGGCCGAAAACCTCCGCACGACCGGCAACGTCTCGAAGTTTGGGACGCTCGTGCAGGGGCAGTCGGAAGGTCGGAACCTCACGGAAGAGTTCGGACACGCAACCGACGCGCTCACCGACTTGGCGCTTGAGGGGCGCGACACGTTCCGGACGCTTGACGAAGGCTACAAAAACGACAGGCGGTCTTCGTTCCGGGCGTTGTTCCGCGGAGAGATCGGGGCGGGCGGCGAGCGACAGGGCGCGATCCAACAGTTGCTCGCCCAACTGGGGGACCGCGGGACGGGTGCGAATCGCGGCGCACAACTGGAGGCGAGGCTCCGGGCCGAAGCGGAGAGCGCGCAGGCCGTCGTTGACATTCAGGGCAAGTTGGTGTCGGCGGGCGTTCAGTTGACGGAGGCGGAGCAGAACCTTGCGTCGCGTCTCAAGGCTCGGACTGAGTTGGAAAAGGATCGGGAGCGCGCGGCCGGAGGCGTCACGTCGCGTCTCAACCTCGAGACGTTTGAGGTTGAGAAAACGACCACCATCGCGCCTGAGTTGCGAGGACTCGGGTTGGCGGATCGGACCGAACGGACGCCGGTCGCGGGGGAGGCGGGGCGTCGGTTGCTCCAACAGATCGGCGGGCGCGTTCCGGGCGAGTTTGGCGGGGCGATTTCCGGCATCAAGGATCTGGGCCTGCAGGTGCAGGAACGGCTGAACAAGCTCCTGCTCGATCCGCTCCAAGAGGCCGACGCCGAGTTTTTGAAGGCGCAAGAGAGCCACGCGAGCGCGGTCGAAAATCTCGAAAAGGCCGTTAGGGGCGCGACCGAAGAGTCGGCCGAGCGGGTCCGGAATGCGATCGAGGGGGTGGACCGGGACATCGCGGCCGGTGTGCTGACCGGGGAGCAGTCGGCGGAGCTAAAGAGCCGGATCGTCAAGACGGCCGAGGACGTGGCGAGCGCCATCGCCAAGGCGGCCCGTGCCAACGCGGTCGATTCCGACCGATTCTTGGCCATCGCGAACGCGGCCGGACTTCAGAACGCCTTGCAAGTGCTGACCAAGACGGACCTGACGGCCGTGCGGGAGCTTGACCGGGCGTTTGAGGGCGTAAACAAACGGATCGCCGTCATGCAACCGCTCCTGACCGAGACGGCCGCCGCCGCCTTTTCGGAGCTTCAGACGCGATCCAAGCCGGTGCTTGAGGGCATGGTGCGCGACCTCACGGAAGGGCAGCGGGCCCTTTTGGGGTTCGATCCGGAGCCGCTCCTGCGCGGTGTGGAGGGCGCGAAGAGCGACTTCGAGGGACTTGGGGCCGTGCTCCGGGCCGTCAATGCGATTTTGGCCGACCCGACCGGTATCGCGGGAGCGGAAACGCTCAAAACTTTGAAGGGGTTGGCCGATCAGGCGGTTGAGTTCACGACCACCATCGGCCCGGAACAGATCAAGGGGCTCGCATCCTTTGCCTTCGGGAGCCGCCAGCAGGGCTTCCAACAGACGCAGGCCGTTCGGGGTGCGTTTGGAGGCGGGACGCCGGAGGCCGAGCTACAGACGCTTGAGGACCAACTACGGGCCGTCACGACGCGCGGAGAGGTGGAGGAGCGCATCCGCCGGATCGTGAACGACCGGGCCGTGACGGACCGGGAACGTGCGACGTTCGAGGAACGGGTGACGGAGTTGACGGCACGGGAGGCCGACCAACTCAAGATTCAGGTCGGCGTCAAGCGCCTGAGTCTCGGACTGGCCAAAGACGAGGAACGGCTCCAGCGGACGTTGGCCGATATTTCGGACCCGGGCGACCGGTACGACGTGATCGCGGCGGCAGTCGCGACGGTGGACCAACAGATCGGCCACTTGCGGGAGATTTTGGCGAGCGCGGACGGTCAGGCCGTCGCCAACCTCTTGGGGATCGGCGATCCGGCCAAGGCTCGTGCGGCGGCCGAAGGCGCGATTGCGGCGCTGGAGGCCCGCCGGAAGCAACTGGGCGACGTGTTGCGGGACTCGGACCCGAACAAGCGGGCCCGGGACCTGATAAAGAACGTTCGGCCGGGCGAGACCGTGTCGGCGCAGAGCGTGTTCGGTGCGCTGCCGGAGCGGCAGAAGCGCGCGATCGAGGACGAGTACGGGAAGCTCGGCACGCGGGTCGGGCTTGCGTTCCTTGACCACTTTGAGCTTGTGACGGCCGAGAATGGGAAACTCCGACTCAAGACGCTCGAGGAAATCTTCGAGGACGGGTTTGTCAAACTGGCCCTTAAGGCCGCCGATGCGCTCCAAACGGCGATCGGGGACACGATTTATGACATTTTCACCGGCAACCTGAAGGACATTTCGCAAGTTTGGGACAACTTCCTGAAGTCGCTCCTTCGGGCGTTTGCGGACTTCATCGCCGAGTTGATCGTGAAGGCTGCGATCGTGCAGGCCATCAAGGCGTTCGGCTCCGGGTTCGCCGAGGGCGGCGTGACGGGCAACATTCAGGGCGTGCGGCGGTTTGCCTACGGCGGGATCGCCGGGCCGGGGGCGGGCGGGCCGATCGTGGCTATGATTGGTGAGGGTGGGCGGCGCGAGGGTATCGTGCCGCTCACCGCTAACGACTCGATTCCGGCCCGGTTTGACCATGGCCAGTTCGAGGCGTTGCTGCCGGGTGGCCGCACGATCCCGATTCAGACCGGGTACGCGATGGGCGGCGTGACGGCCGGGCCGGTCTCGCCGGTGTCCGTTTCGTCCGCTCCACCGCCGACCGTGATCGTCGTGAACGTGCTCGACCCGGCCGAGGTCGTTTCGATGGGGCTCCCGTCAAACGGGCTGATCATCGAAAACCAAGTGGCCGGGTCGCTTCGGAACCGTGGAGCGGTCGGCAAGGCCCTCAAGCGGTTCGGGAGATAGCGATGAATCTGACGCTCGACGAACGGTTGGCGCACGCCCGCGGGGCGGCCCGTTTTTGGTGCATGATGTTCTTCCTCTTCGTGATCGGTGCGGCGTTCGTGCTCGGCGTGAACCTTCACCGCGACTTTGAATGGATGCGATCCATGACGCCACCGGCCATGCAGGGTCGGTAGCGGTTGCGGAATCACAACTGAGAAAGGGACGGACGGGTGGCGAGCTTCGCGCGGGTTGAGATTGCGGATTTTGAAAACTATCCCGATCAGGAGGACAGCCTCGCGACGGCGGACGTTCGGCTGCCGGTCAATCTGTCGGCCGCCAACTTTTCGACGGCCGGTCCGCTCGTGCTCGACCGTGATGTCGTCACGTACAACGTCAAGGGCCTGCACCCCTACATCGAAACGGCAAGCGCCGAAACGGCGCTCCTCTTCGCCTCAACCATCACGCCTTCGGTCGATGCCGCGTCGTTCATCCGGATGCGAACGTTCGGCAGCGGCGTGGACTTCCGGGCCGCACCGGCGACGCGCGTGCAGGCCGACGGCAAGGGCTGCTACGCGGCCGAGCTAACGTGGGTGGCCGGTTCGCCCGGTTCGTTCCGGATGGAGATCGTCCGGTATGACGACGCGACCGGAACGCGGAACGTTCTGGCGACGCAGACCGACGCGCTGACCGAATACCCGGCCGCCTCGAGCAACTTCGGCAACCGGTATTACGCGATCGGCATTCAGGCCATCGGGGCGGGCGCGACCATCACGCTCCGGGCGTTTCTGACTCTGCTTTTCTTTACCGAAACGCCGAGTCTTGCGACCTATTGGGACCTGAACGGGATGCCCGCCTCTCAATCGCCCATCCTGAGCACGACCGACTCCACGGCGTCGCGGCTCACGACCGGCGTGCAGGGCGTGAGGTGGCGGTCCGGGACGCTCACGACCGCTAGCACGACGCGCGTTGTCAACCAGTGGGGCTGCTTCGTCGATACGTCGTCAAGCAAGCCGACTACCCCGACCATTTCGGCTAACAGCTACACGAACGGCCAACGGCTGACGGTCGCGATCTCCGGCTTCGTCGATACGGACCCGCTCGACACGCACCAAAGCACGCGGTGGCTGCTATTCAGCGACAAGGGCTCGGCCGCCCAAACGTTCGCCTACCCGATCCAAGACAGCGGGTTCAGCACGTCCGATCTGTTGAGCCACACCTTCAAGGATCTGGACCCGAACCAACGGTACGCGGTCCGGGTGCAGGTGAAGGATAACGACGGGGACGTGTCGGACTTCGCGTCCGAACAATCGGTGGACGTGGCGCCCGGCGCGACCGAGCACCTTGGGTTTTTGCGCTCGTGCCGCTTCGGCGGCTACGTGGCCGGGAACCTCTTTCCGTGGAACGCCGGGTTCGTCGTGACCGAGCCCGGGACGTTCACGCTGACGCCCGTGTTCAAGACGGCGGCCGAGGCGGCCGGGTCGGGAAGCTCCGGCGTCCGCGCCTCTCGTTTCGCGTCCGTCGCCTCCGGACAGCACCGGCTCTTTTCGTGGCGTGACGCCCGCTACATCGGAGGCGGGGCGAACCCGCTTTATGACTCCGTGATGGGGACGATGGCGTTCGTTCAGTGGCCGACCGGATCGGGCCTGTTCGTGGAGACGCGCGCGACCGCATCGGACGCCTCGGCCTACTTCGTCAAGAAGCAAGAGAACGGCTCCAACTGGGAGTACCTGCTCTACCGGCGGTCCCTCGATTCCGGTGGTACGCCCGGTCCGGGCGCATCGACCGGGCCGTGGACCGACACGCTGCTTGCCACCTACACGGTCGCGAAGACGGTGCTCGGTTCGCAGTACGGCGAGCGCGTGATCGTCATGCACACGCGCGACGTGAACGGGGTCGGGACCGTCACGCTCTTCGTGAACGGGTCGGCCTTCTCGCCGACCGTCACGAACGAGCAACAGGGCGGGTCGGACCCGGGCCATCAATGGCACGCGGTCCGGATCGACTCCACCAACGGGTCGTGGGGGCTGTACCAGTTCGGGGCCGTCTCGCCGACCCTTTCGCTCATCACGACGCCGAGCTTCGTCGTCTACCCGGAGACGCGCAACGGGACCGGTCAGTACCACGATCCGGGTCCGCTCATGGACCCGTTCGACTTCGGTACGAACAACATTTGGATTCAGAACGCCGGGAAGTGGCAGGTCAAGAGCGCCTCCGCCGAGTCGGTGTTCCTGCTCTACTGGGCCCCCTACTACACCCATTACGACACGTCCGTTAAGGCTGCGATCTACGGGAACAACGGGGTGGTGGCGCGCTTCACCAACTCGACCAACTTCTGCGCCGCCTATATTTCCGGATCGGGCGGGACGCGCACGCTCAACTTCGCCGCCTATGCGAACGGGACGCTCGTCTCGTCCACGTCCGGGTCGATCACGTGGGTGGACGGGTCGGAGATCATCCTTCAGACGTACAACGATCCGAGCAGCAGCGACATTTTGGTGCGGGTGTTCTACGGCGGCAACCTCATCATCCCGGGCTCCGGTCCGGCGCACCGAATCACGAACGGGCAGACGACCGCGCTCGTTTCCGGACGGTGCGGGCTCGGCCGGGCATCGACCCTGTCCGGCACGACCGAGGACATCGCCAGTTCGTTCGAGGTGTCGGGCGGTATTTCGTTCACGCCGCCTTCCACGCCGACCGGTACGGGCCTGCTCTCGACGGCCTGTCTTAAGGTTTCGGCCGTCATTCAATCGTCGGCCTTCACGGACCCGGACCTGAACACGCACGCGGCCACTCAGTGGCAGGTGACCGAATACCCGTCCGGGACGTTTAGCTCGCCGCTCTTCGATTCCGGAGCGGACGCGACCAACCTCGTGGCCATCACGGTCAACACGGCGCTCGGCACGTGGCGCGACCCGGCCGACAAGGGGCTGACGGCCGCCACCCAGTACCAGTACCGGGTGCGACACAAGGATTCGACCGGACTCTGGAGCGCGTGGTCGGCCGCCAAGCAGTTCACGACCGGCACGCCGTCCACGACCTCACCCGGCTCCAACGTCATCGCGACCTACCCGACGACGCCGAAGCCTTCCCAAGTCTTCACCGAAACGGCCAACTTCCGGACGCTCATTTCTCAGTTTGAGAGCGGGCGCGAGCAACGGAGGGCCAAGCAGAGCCGGATGCGCCGCACCTACACGCTCCGGTACGAGACGCTTATCGAATCGCAGATGGACCTCTTTTGGGACTTCTACAAAGACACGGCATTCGGTGCGCTCAACGTGTTCAACTTCATCCATCCGCGGACGGGTGAGGCCATCCTGTGCCGGTTCCTGAATGACTCGATGAGCCGGGAGCTTTTCGAGGCCGACATTGAGAAGACTGGCCTGCAACTCGTGGAAGTGCTGATCTGACGTGCCGCGCGTTCTGTCTCGTCCTGCTCTTCGTGAGATTCAGAAGCCGTCGCTCGCGCCGATCGAGATCATTGACGTAGCGACCGAGCCGCCCTATTCGGCGTTCGATTATCGGTTCGTGAACGACGTGCGGGCGACCGAGTTCACGGGCGTCACCTACTACCCGCTCGGATGGTCGCGTGGTCCGTACGAGGCCGAGACGGCCGAGGGCGTGGACCGGATCACCATTCAGCTTGACGACGTGGAGCGGTACTGGGCCAACGTCGTGCAAGGGCGGAGCATTCAAGGGTGTCGGCTTCGGCTTCGTAAGTTCTTTCTCGGGCTCCAGTCGGACGCCGAGGACGGCATCACGATCTTCGACGGGTTCGCTGGCGCTCCGTCGTTCGACGACACGACCATGGGGTTCGAGATCCGGTCCATCGTGGCCTACCACGAGACCGAGCTTCCGAGCCGGAGTTTCTCGCCGTCCTGTCCCTACCACCTCGGCGAAGAGCGGTGCGGCGTCAATATGACGGTCGCGCCCAACCGGATCGACCTGACGGGCGGCCCTCAATCGTCACGGTCTCGTCTTAAGTCTCAGGCGCTCATGGCCTACCCGGCCAACTTCTTTGCCGCCGGGTATATCCGAATCCTTGAAGGCCGGGATCTTGGCATCGTTCGGCCGATCGAAATGAGCCGGGTCGGGGAGGTGTCGCTCTACGTGCCGACCAACTGGACGCTCGAGGGGCAGCGCGTCCGGGTCGTGCGCGGCTGTCGGAAAACAAAGATAGAGTGCGACGGTCGGTTCAACAATCTGAACAACTACGGCGGGTACGCGGAAGTGCCGAAAACCCCGATCATCGACGTGTAGATGCACCACGTACCGCCGCCCCTTCCGTTCGAGTTTCATCGAACGGCCGAACAGATCCTCGCGCACATGGAGGGCGTCCGCTATTGCCATATGGGGCGGAGTCCCGAACAGGGGTTCGATTGTTTGGGGCAGGTCTACTACTTTTTCAAGCGCATCGGCCTGCCCGTTTTCGTGCCGCCCGAAGGGACGCGCTACCCGCGCGACTACTGGAAGGCCGGTGTGTCGTTCACGTACCTGAACAAGCTGTCGGAGCAGTTCAGCGTCATTCCGGAGCGGTGCGCGCAGTTCGGCGACGTGTACGTGTTCGTCGCCAAGCCCGGGACGGGCATGGTCGCCCACACCGGGATCGTGATGGACCCGGCCGTCGGCCGGTTTCAGCACGTCGTGCAGGCGAGGCCGACCGGGTACAACACGATCCGGGAGCGGTTCTGGGCAGCGCGTCTTCACGGCGTGATGCGGTATCGTAGGATGGACCTCCTTCATCGGCGCGTCGCGAGCGTGCCGAAGGAGTTGAAGGTATGAGCAGCCCCGGACAAGGAATCGGCATCGCGATCGGCGCGATTGTCGGAACGATCATCCTGCCCGGACTCGGTACAGCCATCGGGGCTGGAATCGGCGGTCTGATCGGTTCGTTGATCGACCCGCCCAAGGTCCCGCACCTCAAGGCGAAGTTTGAGGAAGAGACGATCCAGTTCAACACGTTCGACCACGACTTGCCCGTGCCGATCTTGTTCGGACGGCAGAAGTGGGCCCCAAACGTCATCTACATCGGGGACGCGCATAGTCAGGTCGAGACGGTCGGGACCGAGACGGTGGCGGCCGGAAAGAGCAGCGAAGAGCAGGACGTTCAAAAACTGATCTACTACGCGGACTTCGCGTTGGCTCTTTGCGAGGGGCCGATTCAGCGTGTCAATGCCGTGTTCCGGGAGGACGCCGATATCAGCGGGCAGGAGGGGTCGTTCTTCACGATCGCGCTCGGCGCGTCGGACGAAACGGTCCCGGCCATCGTCACCAACTCACCGCGGCCGGTTGCGCTGCCCGTTCCGTGGCGGCATACGGCGAAGCTCTTGTTCAGCGGACGGCTTGGCGAGGCGAACCGGTTGCCGCGGATTTTGGTAGACGCGACCGGGCCCGATCTGACCGTCACCGATGCGGCCACCGCGTCCGTGACGGCTCGCGTCACGAAGTTCAGCCACGATGACCTGACGGACCTGCTGACGCTCGTGGCGGGCGACTACACGGTCGTGACGTGCGACCGGCAAGGATCGAACAAGAGGACGGCGACCGTGCCGAACGTCACGGCCGACCGGGTGGAGGTGGCGGCTTTCGACGGCCGGACCGCGACCCTCATGGCGGTCTCGAAACTTGACGCGAACAACCTCCGGCGAATCCTGAGAGGCGAGCGCGACTACGGCGCGTCCGACTTGTGGGAGACGACGGTCGGGACCGAGGAGGCGTTCCAGTACGGGATTGACGGTTTCACGGTTGACGACGGCATGGGCGTCTTGTGGACGATTCACAACTCGAATCAGACCGGCATGACGCTCGTCGGGACGAGCTTCGCGGACGGGACGCAGCGGACTGTATTGGTTCCGACCGACGACAGCACGGGCGTCGTCATTCGGGCGCTCTGGTACGACAAGACGTACCGGCGTTTCTACGTGCTCTACAGCGCGAGCACGACGCTCCGGATTCTGCGCTTCGTGGAGGACGATCCGGGCGACATTGACTCGATGGAGGTGAAGTACGGCCACCAAAACCCGATGGGGGTCTGTCGCATCGGGGAAATGATCGCCGTGTTCGATAAGGGAACGACCCAACCGCTCCATTTGTTTGAGTGGGGGCGGGCGACCGACCGGTTCACGTTCGGCTCGCTCAACTCGTCGCTCGACTTCCGGCCCACCTTCCTGTCCGGGCTCAGGCTCTACTTTTCGGCCGATTCGATCAACGGCCTGTCTGACGGAGGCGCGATCGTTCAGTGGAATGACGATAGCGGCCACCAACACCAAGCGACGCAAGGTACGGCGGCCGAGCAGCCCGTCTTTCGGTCCGCCGTTCCGGGTTTCTTCAACCGGCCCGCCGTGGAGTTTGACGGCGTGGACGATGATTTCGACACGTTCGGAAGCTCGCCGACGCTCGACACGTCGGCCGGTTGCACGCTCACGATGGTCATCAGGCCGTTGTCCGGCGCGGGCGCGACCGGCAATCGCATTTTTTCGATGCGGAACACGCCGGTCCCGAACACGCCCGGGGCGATGTTGGTGAACGTGGATGTTCAGTACGGCTATCTGTTGGTCGCCGATCCGACCGGCGTCGCGCAGTTCCGGGCCGGGATGGTCGGCGTCAGTAACGCCACGCTCGCGATCGTCGCCGCGCCGGTGTCGCCGGGCGAGTCGGCCATCATCACCATCCGGTTCAAGCAGGGCGAGGCGAAAATCTGGAAGAACGGCACGCTCTACGCGACTTACACGACCACGACCGGGTTCGGCCCGATGGCGCTCGCGACGCACAACCAGTTCGCGCTCGGTCGGTGGATCGGCTATCCGTGGACCACGGTCGATCAGGGACACGCCAACGTTCAGATCGGCGAGTTCATGGCCTATGAACGAGCCCTCTCAGACTCCGAAGTGGAGCAGGTAAACGACTACCTGCGGGCGCGGTACCGGATCGCATGGGGGCCGTCCTACGGCACGTACTTGGGCGTCGGGGACAAGTTGGTCTACGGAAATCCTCAGCAGTTCCTCTACGCGGACGGGCTGTCGCGGATCTTCATCTTGGACAATCAGACGGCTGACACGTGGGCCGTCTACCACCACCAGTGGAATGGCGACGGCTGGAGCGTGTTGCGCGAGACGAGCTACACGCACACGATGTTTGACGAGGAGAGCAGCGCGGCCGGTGCGGTCTGGCATTTCCTCAAGTCGGGACGTTACGGGGCCGGGATCTCCGACACGTTCCTGCGCCGCTACACGTTTGAGCGCACGTCCGGGTTTTGCAATCAGCCCGTGGACGTGCGGTACTACCAAACGGACGTGGAGGAGTTCGGACCCCGGTATCAGGTCAACTACCTATTGGCTGCGCGGCGCAACCTCTCGTCCTGTTTGCAGGAAATGACCACCTGCTTCAACGGGTACATGGTCTACACGGAAGGATTGCTCGAGTTGCACGCCGAGCGCGACCTTGGCGTGGTGGACGGCTACTACGGTCCGGACAATATCGTTGACGGTTCGTTCGGGTTCCAAGAAATGGCGCGCGAGGACCGCTGGAATGAGGTGACGGTCGAGTGTTTTGACGCGCGCGACAACTACCGGCGCATCCCGGTCCCGGCCATCGCCGAGTGGGAGCGGGACGTTTACGGCGAGGTGCGGCGGCGCACCATCGCGGCCGTCGGCGTGACGCGGCTACGGCAGGCCGGGAACCTCGCGTGGACGGCTCTGCTCGGATTCACGACCCGGCGGTTCGCCTGCCGGTTCACGACCGCCGCGATGGGGCTGAAGCAGGCGGTCGGCGACGTGATCGGGGTGACGAGGCCGGAAATCGGGTGGGATCGCAAGCTCTTCCGCATCGTGAAGATCACCGAAACGGAGGAAGAGGAGATCAGCTTTTCGTGCGTGGAGCACGTGCCGCGGATTTCGGAATCGAACGGCTTCCCGCTTCAGACGCCGCAGGCTCTGGACGACCTGTTCTTCGGCTCCGGGGCCGGTTCCAACTTCCAGCAGGTGTTCGAGGGCGTGCGGACGCGCACGATTGAGAACACGCTGACCGGTGAAATCTGGCTCTTCAACTCCAAGCCGGACAACTCTGGCCCGTGGTCGCACATGCGGTGGCATGTCATTTGGGATTCGTCGCCAACCTCCGGCGCGACATTCTATCCGGGGCTCGTGCCGCTCGTTTCGAGCGCCTACACGCAAGTCGTCAACACCACCCATTTCACGCCTTCCGGCCTGCTCAAGAGCAGCCTCACGTCGGGTGCGACTTCGTTCGATATCGTGGCTGTGTGCGGGACTCCGCCGGAGTCCAACTTCGATGTGGTCATTTACAACGCGGCCATCACGTCCGTTCAGTTCAACAATCCGCACGGCAACGGCCAGTACGAGCGGGCGCAGGGTTCGTCCTACGCGGACGCGACCAAGACGGTGACGGTGCAGGCTCGCGGCGTCGGGACGCCCGCCAACGCGCACACGGTCGTGTCGGTGGCGGTCGGGGCCATGTATACCCGGCTCACAGGCGTCGATAACAGCAATCCGGGCGTTCAGAACGCGCAAGTCTCGCCGGTCCCGATCTACTACAAGAATCAGACCGTACCGGGCGTCGTGCAAGGCTCACACCCGCTCACGACGTTCGAGGACGAGTGGTATATCGGGTTCGATTCGGCGGACTTCACGGCCGGGACGCCGCAAGGGGTGAACAACATCCGGGTGACGGTGACGAGCAACTTCAACCTCGCGACCGCCCAAAAATACATCACGATCTACGAATACTCGACCGGCGGCGGCAACTGGAAAGAGTTGCGGATCGAACGAGACGAGACGAACGGCTACACCCAAAGCGGGGCCATTTCGTTCAAGACGCCTTCCGACTGGGCGACGAGCGACAAGTGGAAGCCGAGCGGGCCCGGCACGACCGAATACTTCCCGATCTGGAACAACACGAGCACGGCCCCGGCCCGCTACTACATCCGGATTCGGCGGAGTCCGACCGAGGCGGGGGCCGGATCGAACGCGCCGTTCTATCCGACGCTGCCGGGGAACAACGGGTACGGGTTCTATCCTCGTGAGGTGAACCTTGAGGGCGCGGCGACCCAACAGGCCAATGGCTATTACTCGCCGACCGTCTACTTTTTGGTGGCGAACGCCACGCCGGTCTATAACTTCATCAGCCCGGAGCAGGGCTACGGACTGAAGTTCAAGGCCCAACCGGTCGGGGTGCACAATCAGAGCCTCGACCTCGATTCCCTCTCGGAAGTCTCGCACCTCATCCTGAATCTGGCGGGAGAGTGACGTGACGATCGCCGAAAACACCGTGAGCATCACGGCGCTCTACGCTGGAGGCCCGCACATGCGGGCCATCGGCATGACGAGCGGCGCGACCGTGGACCCACGCGGGCAGGACGTGTCGATTTGGTGGACGGCAGTCGGGCCGCGCGGATACGGGTACGGGTCCCAACCCTACGTGCGGAGTCAGTACGGCGGGGCCGTTCCGGCCGACTTCCTTGGTTGGGACGTGGAGGTGTGGATTTACGACAACGGGAGCGCCTCGACCGGGACGCTTCGGCGGGTCGGTTTCTACCACCTCGGCCAACGCGAGATGGCGTTCGTTTGGACTGAGGAGGAAAACGTCCGGGCGGCGGCGCGGTTCGGGCTCGGGTTTCAGGCCGTTATCAAGTTTGTGGTCTGGCCGGTCACGAAGCTCGGCAAGGGTCCGCAGGCGACGGTCACGACGGCGGCCGGGACCGGAACCGGATGGGCGAAGTGGGAGCCGTACAGCGCCCAACGCAAATGGATGCCCCGCGGCGTGCTGATTCAGCGTGACAACTACGATGCGGTCCCGCTCCGGATCGCGCATGGCTACGGCGTCACGAGTCCGACCTCTCACTTGACCGATTGGGAAAACCGAACGGGGACGATCCTCGCCTACGTCGATTCGGCCGGGAAGGTTTTCGGAACGGGACTCGATGCCCGATCCCAACTCGGGACCAACTTTCTGACCCCGGTTTCGAGCACGGACGCGGCGACCAAGGGCTACGTCGATTCGCAGTTCACGGCGCTCGTCACGAACCTTGAGATCACCTGTTGGTTCGATACCGCGCCCGTGTTCGGCTCCACCGCCTCGGCCAGTCCGGCCGTTCCGACGCTCGCCGTGACGGCCGCTACCAGTCCTTTCAACTCCACCGATCCCGACTCGGCGCTCGTCGCGAAGACGATGAGCGACGGCAATCTCTCGTGGCTCTACTTCCGGGCGTCCGTACCGGCCGAGCTTGACACGACGGCCATCGTGACGATCGAGGTTGTCTACCTGCTCGGCAAGGCCGGGACGGGCAGCGAGGGCGTGGAGTTCAGGGCGGCGGCTCGTGGTGCGGCCGACACGGAAGCGGCCCTTGACGAGGGGGCCAACTCGTCCGGTCCGTCGTCGATTAAGAACGTTTCGGCCTATGCGAACGCGACGATCGTCAACCACGCGATCGGGACGCTCTACGCGGCCAACACGCTCGTCGCGGGCGACCTCATTCACGGCACGATCGCGCGGGACGCACGCACCGGCAACGCGAACGACACGTTCGCCTCCTCCGTTTCGGTCATTTGCGTTCGGCTAAAGGGTACGAGGCGGAAACTCACGTAAGGAACGGACATGTCGAGCACCTTCACCAAGTACGCCTACCTCGAGAAGCACGAGGACCGGTCGGTCGGCTGGAATCTCGGCACGAACCTCGACACGGTCGATCAGGGCCTGAACGTCCACGTGATGACGAACGGCGCGGGTTCGGACGTGACGGCTTTCGCACCCGTCAAGCTCCACGCCTCGACCTCGAACGTCTTCAACGTGGTCGAACCGGCGACCGGTCCGGCGTTCGGGCTCCTGCTCTCGACCGTCGCGGACGGCGCGACCGGACAGGTTCTGACTCGTGGCTTTGCGGAAAACAACTCGTGGGCTTGGAGCGTCGGAGACGTGCTCTATCTGTCGGGCTCGACGATCGGCAAACGCACCGATCTCATGCACGTCGCGCAGAGCGGCGATTCGCTCTTCATGCAACCGGTCGGGATCGCGACTAGCGCGATCCGTGCGTGGTTCAACTTTGAGCGGTGGGGCATCATGCCCTACACGCTCCCGGCGGTCGGTTACGTGGTCTCGGCCGGATCGGCGACCGAGAGCTTCAAGGCCATCACGGGGCCGGGTAACGCGCACGTGCTGACAAGCTCTAGCGCGACCGTCATCTACACGTTCGTCCTGCCCGGGTGGTTCAAGGCCATCCCAAACATTTCGGGGATCTGGGGCTTCCGCATCCGGTACATCGCGGCGGCCACCGGGACGATCGATGTCGGGACCATGTACGACGGGCAGAACCACTCGGGCGACCCGGGCATTTCGGCCGGAACGTCCACGACGTGGGCGAACCTCGACGTCAACTGGAATCAGATCGCCGGGATTTCGGGATGGGCTCCCGCCGCGACCGGGTCGATTCACGTGGCCGTGACGGTCGCGACCGCATCGGTCGATTTTGAAGTCATGCCGCGTCTTCGGTTCGAGCCGTCGCCCACTATGTTCGGGTGATGGGCTCGCGTTTTGATCCGAGGGTCACGCTCACCGCACCGATCACCAAGGTCGCCGCTCCACAACCGGCCGCCGATGCGCTCGTGGCGGCCGTGCGCGAGCTTCGGCGGTTCTTTCCACGGCCGTCCAAGTGCCGGGCCCGGTGGGGGCAGGTCACGCCGGGCCTGCATCAGGATCTGATACGGGTCCAACGCGGTTCGGTGGTCGTTCATCCGGTGTTGGGGCTCCCGAAGGTACCGGACGAGGTGTTGGAGGCCGCGGTGTTCCTCGGGCTTCTCATTCACCATGCCGAGACGGCGCAACGCAAGCTCCGGGAGCACGTGTGCGACGTGCCGGAGTTGGCCGAATGGCTCGAGCGGCAGATGGGCCTGCATCCATCGAGCGAGTTTTTGGCCAAGATGCTCGAACGGTTCCCGGAGTGGGCGGCCAAGCTATAGAGGGGTGACGGTCGGCAGACCGGGAGACCCTCATGCGAATCGGGTTCGAGCGTCCGTTTCTGACCATTCAGCCCGCCCCGGAGGAATGCCAGAACCTTCTGGCCCTGTCGTGGGTGTTCCCGTTCGGGTCGGCCTACGGCGCGTACTGGACCTATCTGGAGGCGCTCCAGTGCCGGTTTCCGGGCATCACGTGGGACGAATCGGCCGCCGGACTGGCCAAGATGTTGCCGATCCGATCCGACCTGCAGCACCTTCCGGCTTGGGACCGTTCCAAGATCGGACGGTACTTCCACGACGAATACAAGCCGCGCGACTATCAGGCGGATGGGATTTTCTACCTTCTGAACGTGGAACGGGCGATCGTCGCGGACGCGACCGGGCTCGGTAAGACGATCCAGAGCGCGGGCGCGTGCGCGCTCCACGCCATGGCCAACCCGGGTGATCGGCGGCCCGTGTTGGTGCTCTGCCCGTCCGGGTTGCGCTACCAGTGGCGGCGGGAGGTGGTGCGGATGCTCCGCCATCCCGGTACGGGCGAGTCCATGTACGGGCTCGGTGATTTCGCGGTGGTGGACGGCACGCCCGCCGCAAGGCGATCGATCTACGGGCGGACCGCTCCGGCGTGGATCGTTCTGTCCTATGAGTTGCTGCTTCGGGACGCGGAAGCGATCCGGACGTGGATCGCGACGGCCGGAGGGTTGCGCGCCCTCGTGGTGGACGAATCGAGCCGCATCAAAAACGCCGCGAGCGTGACGTTCGGGAAGGTGGCGGAGCTTGCGGACTCGGCCAAACCGAAGCTCGTCTACCTGCTCAACGCGACGCCGATCGAAAACGGGCTCTCGGACTTGTGGGCGCAGTTCCGGATTGTCTGCCCGTGGATCTTCCCGTCGTGGCCCGCGTTCGAGACGGACTACGTTCGGAAGATTCAGTTCACGTTCTGCCGTCGGTGCGGTCGGTATGTCAAGCGGTCGGACCGCGAGCATTTCAACGCCTGTCAGAACCCGACGAGCTACCCGTGGAAGCCGGACTTCGAAAAGGTGACCGGGTACCAGAATCTTCCGGCCGTCCGCGCTCTTGTCCGGGATCGCTACGTGCGGCGCGACTACTCGGACGTGGACGAGCAACTCCCGGAAATGGTCGTCACGTCGTCCGTCGTGGACCTCGGACCCGAACAACGGCGGGCATACCAGCAAGTCTTGCAGGACCCGGCGCTCGATGCGCGGGTCAAGCTGACCGAGTTGGCGCGACGGGCCCTGTTCGCGTTTGACGATCCGAAGAAAGTGCGGAGCGCGAAGCTCGACGCCCTGCCGGACATCTTGGCCGAGATCGGGGATCAGAAGGCGGTGCTCGTTTCGGAGTCCCGGGTGTTCGTGGTCGCGGCGGCTGTCGAAATGGAACGGGCCGGGTGGAAGACGGCGATCATCACGGGCGAGACGGGCGGTGAGAGGCGCGAGGAGATCGTCCGAGAGTTCACGAAGGGCGACACTCAGCTTCTTTTCGGGACCTCGGCCATCGAGCGCGGCCTTAACCTGCAGGCCGCGGGTTGGCTCGTGCACCTTGACATTCCGTGGAATCCGGCCAAGTGGCTTCAACGGGTCGGACGGGTCCGGCGCATCGGGGCCCGTCACGCCGCGGTTCGGATTATCAACATGGTGGCCCGCAACACGGTGGACGAGACGGTGATCCGGGCCGTCTACCAAAAGCTCGGCGTTTTCAACGCCATTTTCGACGGCGACTTGGACGAGGCCGGGTTCGCTGGCCGGGTGGACGTGTCGGCCATTCTGGCCGACAAGGGGGCGGTCGATGGGTGAGAAGCAATATCTGGGCGACTCCGTTTACGTGGAGTGGGACGGGGTGATGTTCAAGCTCACGACCGACAACGGGGAAGGTCCGACGAACGCGATCTTCCTCGAGCCGGAGGTGGTGGCGGCGCTCGTGAAGTTTGCGGCGGAGGCGACGGCATGAAGGACTTTGGCGTGATTCGGGCGTTGGCGTGCGGGGCGGTCGTGCCGGGCGCACCCTTGCCGTGGGAATACGAGGCGATGGGTGGGACGGTCTACTGGCGGGCCCAAGCTGGCCGAGTGTGCGACATTCGCGGGCATGGCTACCTGACGGGGGTGGGCGGCCTGAATCTCGACGGTCGGGTGGCATCGGACTACATGGACGCGATCGGGCGCTTCATCGCGGCCTGCGACCCGGAGACGATTCGCAAGCTCGTGGAAATCGCGGCGGCGGCCGAAGCCCTTCCATACCATCACGACGACGCCTGCAACGGGATAGTGTCGGAGACGTGCCGGTGCAACTTCCGGGCTCTGAACGAGGCGCTCCGACGCTGGAAAGAGCCGTGAGCGGCCTGATGCTCGTGGACGGCAACGGTCTGGCGTGGCGGATCGCGACCGGGGTCGCGGACACCGGATTCGAGACCGCCGTTCTGTACCGGGCGACTCAGGCTCTCTTGGAGTACCGGGCCGGGTTCCCGTCTTGGACGATTCTGCTCGTGTTCGATGGCGGGCGGTCGCGTGTGCGCGAGGCCCTCTATCCGGCCTATAAGGCCCACCGTGAGGCGACGCCCGATCGGCAGCGGGTCATTCGTGGCCTGCAGGTCTGGCAAGCCGCGTTGGACGATCTGGGGCGGCCCTATCTACGGGTGGAGGGCGTGGAGGCCGATGACCTGATTTCGATTCTGGCGGCGGATGCCCGGGCTCGCGGCATTCGGGCCGTCGTCGTGTCTGACGATTCGGACCTCTACCAGTGTTTGGGCGGAACGGTTTCGCAGTACGTACCGCGCAAACGACAGCACATGACGGCGCACGAGGCGCTCGCCGAGTGGAAGGGCAGTCCGGGGTGGTACCTGCTCTGGAAGGCTTTGGTGGGCGATCCGACCGACAACATCCCGGGCGTGACCGGGATCGGTGAGAAGCGGGCGCACGAGTTGACCGCGCTCGCGGCCGGGCGGTCCGGGTGGCTGTTCGAGCAACAAGCCCGGACCGTTCTGGCCGACCGGAAGTGGGCCAAAATCCTGTGGACGAAGGAAGGGGCCGATCAGTTCCGGCTCGCCTATAGGTTGGTGCGGACGGCCGTCACCTATCGGGAGCTTGACCCGGACGGCTCCGGACCGTTGGCTTCCACGACGGAGGCCGAGGTTCGGCGCGTTCTGGAACGGTTCCGGACGCCGATCTCGCTCACGCGCGAGACTTGGACCGATTTCGTGAGGCGTTACGACGTTTTTCCGCTCTTAGGCGATACGGTGCTGCTGGAGCGTCTCTTTGCCTTCACGATTCAATGATGGTTTGCCGGACCGGATCGAGGTTCGTGATTTTGCGCGCATCGGGTCCGATCCGACGCTCGGTCAGTTCGTGGCCGGGATGCGTGACTTTCCGGGTGACGATCTGTTGGCGATGGCAGACCGGCTCCGACGTGACGGTTTCACCATTCCGCTGACGGACGGGACGGAGTATCGGTGCGTGTCGGTCGAGCACGAGCGTGGAACGCTATCGGCGACGTTTGAGCGTAGGAAAACGCCATGACGGACGATCTAGAACCGGGCGGAGTGCGAGCGGACGGGACGCCTTACATGCAACCACCTGCGGATCTGACCGAACACGAAAAGCACGATCGACGCTTGTTCAACATGCAACGGGATGCGTGCGAGTGGAACCGGCAGTTCTTCCGTCAGACGTGGGCGGCTCGACTTTTCATGTTGTCGGCGCTCTTCATTGGGGCTGCCGTCTACAGTTGGTTCGGCTCGATCGGATCGGGGTGCTTCACGACCGGGCTCCTGACCCTATTCTTGGCTTGCTACGTCATGCCGACGGAACGAAAGCTCCTGCCGCCCAAGCCGCCCGCTCCGGCCGCTTGAGACTTCAGTTGTGGAATCACAACTGACCCACGCCGACTTGCGTGTCTGTCAGTCCTGCGGGCTTTGCGGGACGCGCACGCAGGTCGTGGTCGGGGACTTTCCGGAGCGATTCTCGATGCTTTTCGTCGGGGAAGCGCCCGGAGAGGACGAGGATCGGACCGGCAGACCGTTCGTCGGCCGTTCCGGCCAACTGTTGGACCGCTACCTTGTGGAAGTCGGAATCGATCGCGCGACCGTCGGGGTATGCAACGTCCTGCGGTGCAGGCCGCCCGGTAACCGCGATCCGTTCCCGGAAGAGGCCGAGGCGTGCCGTCGATGGCTGTTGGCCGACCTCATCCGATACAGGCCCCGCACGATCGTGGCGCTCGGCAAGTACGCGGCGGCGTTCTTCAGCGGGACGCCGATCGAAGAGGTGCGGATCACGAAGATTCGGGGGAAGGTTCTGGAGTGGACGCACCCCGACGATCCGCGCTACCGGGCCGACGTGCTGCTGACCCTTCACCCGGCGTTCGTCGCGCGGGAAGAGCACGTGCCGGACTCGATGACGCCCGACCTGTTCCGGGCCGATCTGTGCGCGGCCCAGACGATCACGGTCGGCGAGTCCGAATCGCTGCCGTCCAACACGGGCGTCCGGCTCAGGCGGGACTTCATGCCGGAGACCCGGTTCGTGACCGGGTGGCACGTAGGGCATCGCGTCTTTCTGTTGAGACGAGACCGAGACGGGCGGCACGTGTTGGAGCGCATCGCGCCCGACTGGTACTTCCTGATCCGATCCGAGGACTTGACGCCGAAAGCGCGGGACGTGCTGAGCCGGGCGATCGTCCGCGGCATTCCGTACGGGAAGCACGACCGGTACCGCATCCGGAAGGTGGCGCGCGACGAGATCGACGGGTGGGTCCGGGTCTACCCGGAGGTTCCGGATCGGTGGGTGAGCCGCGATGTAAAACGCGGGATGCTGCCTGACGAGTCGGGCCGGTTCACGACCGTCTCGCCCTTCCTTCCGTTGGCTCGGTACTTCGGGGCCATCGGGGTTCGGACGTTTGAGGCCGACGTGGACCCGCTCAGGCGGTTTCTTACCGATCACGTCGTCACGATGGAGCAAGACGGGCTTCGGCTGCTTTGGCTCGACATTGAGACTGACGACGAGGCCATGCCGGGCCGTCCGGTAGGCGAGATCATCGGGAAGGTCCCGATTCTCTCAATCGGTTGCCAACTTGACGACGGGCGGACCGCTTACATGCGGGCCGAATCGACCGCACCACATCACGAGCGGGACCTGCTCGAGTGGTTCTTTCACGGCATCGTGCCGACCATCGACATGGCGGTGGCTTGGAACGGGGCCGAGTTCGACTTCCCATTTTTGTTCGCCCGTGCGCGGCTCCATCACGTTCGGATCGCGCCGCAGGCGACCATGTGGTGGGACGCGCTCTACAGCTTCAAAAAGCACCACCGATGGGACGCCGGGTCCATTCAGTCTTACTCGCTCGACAACGTGTCGGCCGCGCTCTTGGGAGATCGGAAGGAGAAGCGGACCCGTTCGGTGAAGTCGCTCTGGCGTGACGATCCGGATGCGCTTCGGACTTACAACGTCAAAGACGTGGAGCTTCTCCGGCGGATCGAGGTTCAGACCGGTTACGTGCGGGCGGACGTGATGCAGAACGTGGTCTCGAACAACTTCCCGGGCAACACCTATGTCGGGTTGCGGATCGACGGGTTGGTGCTGGCCGAGGGGTATCGGCGCGGGACGCATTTCCGAACCAAGCACATCGGGGCCGATCAGGACGCCGAACAGTTTGTGGGCGCGTTCGTGCTCGACCCGGTTTTGGGACGGCACGACAACGTGGCCAACTTTGACTTCGCGAGCCTCTACCCGTCCGTGTTCACGACGTGGAATATCAGCCCCGACACGTTCGTTCCGGCGGCCGACGTTCCGGCTCGCGATCCGGCCGCGCTCACGCGGTGTCCGCGGTTCGATGTTGAGGGAGTGCCGCAGGGCGGGGAGTGCTTTTTGCGTTCGCCGCTCGGCATCATTCCAACCATCTACGTGCAGGTGGCGGAGAGGCGGGCTCATTACAAACGGGCCATGCGGGACGTGCCGCCGCTCTCGCCGGAGTGGATGCGGCTGAAACGGCTCGAGTACGTGTGGAAGACGCTCGGGCTCTCGATGTACGGCACGATGGGGTCCGTCTTTGCTCGCATCTACAACCGGGCGGTCGCACAATCGGTGACGCTGACCGCGCAGTTTTTGACGCGCGCGACGCTCGCGCTTGCGGAGCGGCTCGGTTTCCGGCCCATCTACGGCGACACCGATTCGTGTTTTGTCGGCGTGCAGGACGAAGCGCGCGACGTGCCGCTGCTGCTCGCGGAGGCGCGTGCGCTCTATCGGTTCATCGGCGACCGGTACGGATGCGAGGTGAACCGGATCGAGTTGGAGCACGAGCAAACGTTCGATCGCGTCTTTTTCTTCGCCAAGAAACGGTACTTCGGACGGCTCCGGAGTCAGAAGGGTAAACCGGTCGCGGCCGACGCGCCGCTTGAGATCAAGGGGTTGGAGGTGCGGCGCTCGGACGGCGTGAAGTACGCCCGCACGGTGCAGGAACGGATGATTGGGGGCATTGTGGATGGTTGGGGCGTGGAGGATGCGCGGCGCTATCTTGGAGAGATTCGCGAGCGGGTTTTCGGGTTGAAGCTCACGCCCGACGAGTTGGCCGCGACGGCCGGACTGACGAAAGATCCGGCGGCCTACCGATCGACGCCCGTTCACGTGCGGGTTGCGGAGCGCATGATCGCGGCCGGTGAGGAGGTGTTCGTCGGCCAGAAGATCGCCTTCATCGTGACCGACGGTTCGCGTTCGCCGATGGAAGCGGTGCCGATCTCCGCGTTCGATGGCCGGTACGATGCGAACCACTACTGGAACAAAAAGATTTGGCCGCCCATCCAACGGTTGGTCGAGGTGCTTTGGCCGGACCAAGACTGGGCGGCTATGAAGGTGCGGAGGCCGCCGAAACCTCGGCGGGCCCGGAGCGCGGACCCGGTGGCTGACGTGACGCATGATCCAGTGCAAGGCCGGTGAGGTATGCGGCGGGACCCGACACGTCAAGGATGACGAGACGGGCCGGTGGTCGCGGTGTTCGTGCTACTTTCGATCCGCACAACTGAGGCGGTTACGGACGGCCGGCATCCCGGAGCGGTACGCGGACTACCCGGCAGAAACGGCCGTGCACGATTCCGACTACCACATGCCGCTTGCGGGAGTGCCGAACCACGGCGAGCACCTTCGGAACGTCGCGTCGTGGCTTATCAAGGGACCGGCGCAGGTTCTGACCGTCCCGGCCCACGGGCCGTGCGATACGTTCCCGATCGGCGGCTACTTGGCGGCCCGGGTCGCGCTCGCGATGGACGTGGCGCAGATGAACGGGCTCTGGCTTGTCAGGCGTGAGTTTTCGGACTCCGACGCGGTAGCGATCGGGACGAAGGCCCCGTTCCTTTTGTTGTGGGGCTTCGGAGGCGACACGAACCATGCGTGGCTCGGCCCGCTCATCTACCGGGTGCTCTATGATCGGACCCAACACCGACGGCCGACGGTCGTGACGTACGCGCCGAACGGTGAGGCGTCGGCGGGCGTCGGGCTCTACGGAAACGCGCTCGTGGAGTTTTTGGCCCACCAAAAGAGGCTGACCGGATGAAGGCGGAACCGGAGGCTCCGACCCATGAGCGTCGGACGTTGTTTCACTTGCTCCGCTATCCGGACCACGTTTCGCTCATTGAGGACAAGCTCCGCCCGGAGCGGTTCACCGACGAAACGTGCCGATGGGGCTACCAGTTGCTGCTCTACTGGCGGCATCACGTCGGGTACTCGCTCACGCTTGACAGCGCGCTCGAACAAGTCGGGAAGCGGGTCACGGACGCGGCGGCGAAGGAGCGGCTGACCGCGCTCTTTATCGGGCTGTTGGACTTTGAGGGATCGACGAAGGCGGACCTCGAGCATTCGGTCTCTGAGCTTGACCGCGCGTGGCGGTCGCGGCAGGTGCTGGACCTGACGACGCGACTGGCCGAGAAGTTGGCCCGCAACGCGGAGGCTCCGATCAATGAGGAGCTTCAGGCGCTTTTCGATACGACCAACCCGGACGATCAGGGCAGCTATCGCAACACCAAAGGCGCGGGCGACGCCTATGCGCGCATGTACGAGGAAGTGCGGGCGAGCGCGACGCCGCTCGGCTTCACGACCGGCTTCGGCCGGATCGACGCTCTGACGGGCGGGATGCGGCGCAACCAACTTTGGATCTGGAGCGCCTTCACGTCGCACGGTAAGACGGCCTGCGCGCGGGAGGTGGCGTACCACTTCGGGGCCAAGGGTAGGCGCGTGCTCTACGTGTCGCTCGAGATGGCCGAGGAGGACATTCTGCTCGGGTTCTACGCCCGGCGCTCGCACGACATCGCCAAGTCGGTCGGGCGCGGGCTCCGGCCGCTCCGAACCGAGGACTTGCGGGACGGCAAGCTCGACAAAACGCAGGAGAAGCTCTACGCGCTCGCCCGCCGGGACGTGGACGGTTTCGACATCGGCGTTTGGGTCCCGGGCGACGCGAGCATTTCGGACGTGAGGCGGCGCGTATCGGTGGAGCAACTCCAACGCTCGCTCGACCTCGTGGTCGTGGACTACTTGGCTCTCTGCCGTCCGGAGCGCAAGCGCGGGACCGATCGCGAGGAAGTGGGCGATTTGGTGCGCGAGTGCAAGCGCATGGCCCGCCGGGAGTCCGTTCCCGTTCTGGCCCTTCACCAGATTTCGCGCGATGGTTTCGAGAAAGCGTGCCAACGCGGCTACTACATGCTGACCGATCAGGCGTCGAGTTCCGAGGTGGAGCGGAATGCGGACGTGGTGGTCTGGAACCTGCTGACCGAGGACATGCGGGCTTCGAACGAGTTGCGGGTCGGCGTGGCCAAGAATCGGCACGGCGACCTAATGTCGGACGGCTACCACGTCTACACGGACTTCGCGACCTCGATCGTGGCGGAGCGGCTCGAGGGCGCGCAACAGGCCGACTTCTTCAAACAGTTCATGGGCTGACGTGCTCGATTCCCGCATTTTGCTGCCCGCCGTCAAGAATCGGGTGGACGTTCCGTCGCTCATGGAGCGGGTGTTCGGCGAGACGGAAACGCGCGGGGCGCTCATGTTCTGTCCGTTCCACCGGCACAACCGGAACACGCCGAGTTTCCACGTACAGGACGAGGGCGCGCGGTGGCGGTGCTATTCGTGCGGGCTCCACGGCGACGTGATCGATTTCTGGCGGAACGCCTATCGGGGCCGGACGGGCCGGACGCTCACGTTTGAGGGTGCGGTCGGTTCGCTCGCGACGCTCGCCGGGATCGCGTCCGACGGGCCGCCCACGCCCGCCACGATGCTGCTCATCGCTCGCGCGCTCCGGGAGAATCCACGGGCGACGCGCGATCCGATGCGGGAGCGGATCGAGTACGAGGCCCGGGAGCTATTGTGGCCGCTCGTCCGCTCCGTTCGTTTCTGCGGGCTCATCGGGGCGTGGGACGATGCGATCTACCTCGAGGAGTCGCTCGACGAGGTGCTCGGCCGGGCCGGTCGGCCCTATTCGGCCGTTTGGGCCGACGTGTTGGACGTGGAGCGGCAGGCCCGACGTTTCTTGCGAACGGCGGAATCGGTAGCGGAATGGGAAAAGCCCGAAGAAATCGGGGCTTGACGTGACACTTGGCAAGGGGTACAGTCCGGCCCCTACGGAGGACCCGACCATGACCATCGCATCCGCCCGGCACGACCGAACGGCCTACATCGCGAACCAACCGGGATGGCTCACCCATCACGCGAACCGGGTGGCCAAACAGTTCCACCTCGATCCGTTCGCGGCCGACGACGTGCACGGCGACGCCGCGCTCTTCATTCTCGACATCTACCCGGCCGACCGGTTCGACCCGTCCCGTTACCCGCGCGAGGAAGGCGAGACGGACGAGCAACACCGGGTGCGCGTCCATCGGAAGCTCTTGGCGCACGCGGGCGTGTCGCTCTGCCGTTGGCTCGTCAAGCAGCAACTGAAGCGGAAGCGCGGAGAGCAGCGCGACAGCGGCGACCCGGAGGATTTCGTGGACCTGCTGCCCGATCCGTCGTCGCCGGAGCCGGGCTCCGGCCCGTCGGAGCGGGCGCGGGAGGCCGAGCGGCGCTCGTCCGCTCGCGTGGCGCTCGAATACCTCGGTCCGCGCTGTCGAGAGTCGGATCACCCGTACGCGGCGGTGCTGAACCGGGTGGTCGAGGGCGTGCTTGACGGACGTTCGCTCGAGACCGTCTTGGCGGCGGAGTGCCCGCGTCGTCGGGAGTGGCGGAAGATCATCGCGTGGGCTCAAGAGGAGAAGTTATGAGTCGCAAGAAAGAGAAAGAGGGGCCGGTCAGCGAAGTGCTGGAAGGCCCGCCGCAGGACCCGCTGCCGGAAATGAACAAGCTGCGCGGTGGAGCGGCCGTGGCCGAACCGTCCGTCCCGTCTTCGGACATGATTCACGCCGTTCCGATCGGGGACATTTACCCGTGGGACGTGTGCGAGGCCGTTCGTCAGGACGTGGACGGCGATGCGCTCATGGCGCTCAAGGCCAACATCGCCGAGCACGGCATCAAGACGCCGCTCTGGGCTTGCCCGGCCGACGGCGGCGGATGGCTGCTCATCGCCGGATATCGGCGGTTGCGCGCCGCCCGTGAGTTGGGGATCGCGACCGTGCCGGTCATTTCCAAGCACGTCGCCGACCCGAACGACGCGAAGCTGCTCGCCGTGCTGGAAAACACGGCGCGCGAGGATCTCGGGGAAATGGACGCCTTCCGGGCCATCGACTGGGTTCGGAAGCTCTACCCGAACCGCGTGCTCCACACCGAAACGGGCGAGCGGGCCAAGGGCAAGCTCAACGTCTCGGCCATCGCGGCCATGATGGGACGCGGCTCCAACTGGGCCCGCACCCACTGTCGGACGATGGAGACGTTCACGCTCCCGGAGCTTGAGGAGATCGCCAAGACGATCGAGCGGCAGCGGGTCGAAAACACGCCGATGGCCGCGCGCCTCACGTGGGGACGGGTGCTGTATGCGGCGACCGACGCGGAAGCGGGCGGTTGGCGCGACACGATCCTTCAGATGGTGAAGGGGCAGACGCCCGAAGAAGCGGCCGGGCCGGAAGCGACGCCGCCCGCCAAATCGTCCCGTTCGCCCGTCAAGGAGCGGTACGTGCCGGTCAAGTGCGACCTGCTCGTCGGGGCCGCGATGGACGTGCGGTTCGGCTCCACGAAGAACCGCGGGGCCGAGACGGTGACGATCCGGGCCACGGTCGAGATCCCGGGCTTCAAGATCGGCAAGACGAGCTTCACGTCCGGAGAAAAGGGCGCGAGCAAGACGAGCCTCTTGTTCGAGGAAATCGGGAACGCCTTCTTGGCGCTCGCGCGTCACGGGGACGATCCGAAGGATTCGACCGAAGAGGCGGTGAACGCCCGGCTCGCGCTTCGGGAAGCGCTCGACCACGCGGTCGCGAAGCTCGCGCACAAGCTCGAAGCCTGACGTGCAGGCGAGCGCCCACACCAACCCGGAACAGATCGAAGCGTTGATCACGAGCTTGACCGCGCTTGGGTCGGTCCCGATCCCGTCCGGAACGGCCGAGGGGTTCCGACCCCTCGGCGCGGCCCTCGAGACGATCAATCATCGACGGCAAATGCTCACGAGGACGCACGCCCGGATCTTGGTGCTCGCAAAGACGTGGGCGGCCGAGGCGATCGGCCGGAAGGCCGAACACGAAATCAAGGTCGCCGACCTATATGAGAATGACCCGGAGGTGCGGGCCGCTCCGAACCGCGACGGTCGGATGGCCCGTGCTCGCGCTCGCGCGGTGGAAGAGCATCGGAGCGTCGTTCTGGCCAGAAAAGAGCAGGCTACGTGGGCCGCGCTCTTGCAGGTGTGCGAAACGGTGCAAGACAACCTGAAGATCGCCAAGGAATCCGTCTCGCGGTTGCTCAACATCGCCGAGATGGAGTTGCAATCATCAACCCTCGGACAGTTGGGCAGTCGGAGAATCTAATGGCAAAGCCGATGACGGTCGATGACCGCATCTCGAACAAGATCGAGCGCTACAAGGCGCACAAGGATCAGTGGGACCTGCTCCAAGTGATGCCCTTTTCGCTCACGAACGGCGGACCGGCCGCGCTCTTCTGGTCTCAGAAGACCGCATCGGGGACGCGGCCGGACGGCTCGGTCTACGTCGTGACGTTGGACGAGGACAACCCGCAGAACAACTACGCGGTCGAGGCGGGTGCGAAGGTCAAAGAAGGCGCGGTCGCGCTCGTCCTGCACGTCGCCAAGCTCGACAGCTACGGCCGCAACCCGGTCATGGTCTGCCGGGCCATCCCGTGGGCGTTCGGCGGCGACAAGTGGGAGCAACTCAAGATCATGGCGCAGGGGGACATGAACCTCTACGCGAAGAACGAGATCCTCGTCCGATGCAGTCCGACGAAGGAGGAGAAGTACCAAGACTTGGTGCTCCAGTTCGCGCCCGACCCGGCCCGGCTCATCCCGCTCATGCTCGCCAACCCTCAGTGGAAGGCGAAGCTCGACGCCGAGTACGTCCGCGGCGTGGAGCAGGTTCGCGAGTTCCTCCGACCCGACACGCGCCAAGAGCAGGCGGAGACGGTCCGCGGACAGCAGCAGGGTCCGGGGCAGTCGCATCCGCAAGGCTTCGGTGTGCCGCCCGGCATGGACCTGACCGGGCTTCCGGCCGGGCCGCGCTCGTTCGGGCCCTTCCCGGCTCCGCAACAAGCCGCGCCGCCGCCCTCGGTCGGCATCCCGGGGTTCGCGCCGCCCGGGTTCGCTCCGCCGCCCCAAGCGCCCGCCGCACCGGCCGCGTTCGGGTTCCCGGCCCCGCAAGCGGCCCCGCCGCCCCAACAGGCCCAGAACGTCGCGTGGCCGCCCGCGCCGCAACCCGGGCCCGTCCAAGCGCCGCAACCCCGGCCGTTGCCCCTTCCCGCTCCCCAAGCCGCTCCGCCGCCCACCAACCCCCAACCGTCGCTTCCGTTCGGACCGCCTGCAGGCGGGTTCCCGAATCAACCCGGGACCCTTCCGTCCGATCCGATGATTCCGGGCGGACCGGGCAGCGGGGCGACGATGGGCTTCCCGTCGGCCGGGTTCCCGGGAGCGGCCGGACCGCCGCTCACGACGGGCGGTGAGGTGGAGAATCCGAACGACGTGTTGGACGCCATGCTCAAGGGTCCGACCGGCTCGTGACGCCCGACCCCGGCCGGACCGTGATCGGACATGACCCCGGCGTCACGTTCGGAATCACGGTCCTGCGGGGGTTGGATCTCGTGTTCTGCGCCGAGGCGTCGCTTCGGTGTGAAGGCCCGTCCCGACTGTCGGAGCTTTTCGACTACGTGGACGGGTTCATTCTGACGCACCGTCCCGACCTCTACGTGATCGAGGATTATTCGTTCGGTTCGTCCAAGTTCGGGAGCGGCGCGTACACGACGGCTGAAATGGGGGGTGTGATCCGACTCGTGTGTGCGGCCCGGCACGTGCCGCTGCTGACGGTCGCGCCGTTGTCGCTTCTCAAGTTCATCACCGGCAGCGGTCGGTCGGGCGGCGACAAGTCGGCGACGCCGCTTGCGGTTTACAAGCGGTGGAACGTGGAGTGCCGTAGTTCGCACGTCGCGGAGAGCTACGGGCTCGCGCGACTCGGGGCCATGATCGTGCAACCCGGGATCGACAGTTTTCCGACCGACGCGATGAGGCAGGTGCTGGATGTCAACCGAACGAGGCTCGATCCAAACCCCGGAACCTCCGGCGTTCCCGTCCGGCTCATCGGGCAAACCCAAGACAGACTCAGACGGGCCCTCCTCCACCACGACGGTTGTGCGGACGCCCAAGCCGCTGTACGCGCCAAAGCCGAAGCCGCCCGCGCCGCCGAAGCAGCGATCGAAGCAGCACGGCAAGCAAAAGCCGACCGCAAGGGACGAAAAGCCCGTCGGTCTGTCGGGAATCTTCCGAAAGGTTCGGGAAAATCACCCGATAGCGTTTGAGGACCCGGCCGAGTGCGAGGTGATCGCACCGTTCTTTCTGACGCTCGGCACGGCCATGGGGGGCGGGGCGCGGCGTGGCCGCATCATCGAGGTGTTCGGTAACGAGGGGACGGGCAAGACGACGTTAGTCGTCCAACACGTTGGCGCGGACCTCGGCCCCGGTCAGGTCGGGTTGTTCGAGGACTTTGAGCATACGTTCACACCCGAATGGGTCGCCCGGTACACGGGACGGACGGTCGTGCATCTTTCGGAGGCTGAAAAGTGGTTCCGGTCCAAGAGCGAGGCCCACGCGCCGGTCATTCTCTGGGCCCAACCGGAAAACCTCGAGGACGGGGTTGGGTTGGCGGACGAGTTGCTCGAAGGCTTGGGTCCGAAGCTCCGGCACGTCGTGTTCGATTCCGTCGCGGCCATGACGCCCAAGGCGCAGATCGAGGCCGGGGTGGAGGATTCGCTCCCGGCCATCCGGGCCCGGCGGTTGGGGTGGTGGTTCGAGAAGGCGCTCCGCCCCTATGCCCACAACGGAACGAACGTGTGGCTCGTCAACCAGATCCGAGAGAAGCTCGGCGCGTTCGGCTTTTCGGAGTTGGCCCGCGTTCAGACGCCGGGCGGACGAGGCCCTAAGTTTTACTCGACCCATCGGCTCTACCTGTCGGTGGCCGAGAATCGGCGATGGGCCGACGTTCTGGGGGCCGATTCGACGGCCGTTGAAATCACGTGCGTGAAGAACAAGGTGGACGCGACCCGGCGCGGGCGGACACGCCTCGTGCTCGTGCCGAAGCTCGGCTTCAGCCCCGAAATCGAGGCAATCGATCTGGCGGAGGAACGGGGCGTAGCCGCTCCGGCCGGTCCGGGCGCGTTCACGATCGACGGGAAGGGTCCGTTCAGTCGTCGGGCTCTGTTGCTCGCCCTGTTGGACCGGACGCGCGGTCCGTCGTTCCTGTCGTTCATCCGCACCCGGCTCGTCGAATCGTTCGGCTCGGAACCGATCCGGTTCAAGAGCTACGTCCCGAAAGGCCCGGTGTTCGACGTGGACGATTCGACCGACGCACCCCCGATCGTGTGCGAGGACCGGGACGAGACGAACCCGTTTCCGAGGACGTGATGGAACGACCATGGACGTTGCGCGAGCTTAAACCGCTGCCGTCCATCGTGGACGCGGTGGTGGAAAGTCTCGGGCGAGAGATCGGCACGGTCGATCGGGACGAGATCCAAACCCGTTGCGACGAGGTGTTGGAGACGATCGTACTGGCCGTTCAGTGGCCGATGCTGCGCGAAATGCTCCGCCTGCAGGGATTCGACGCCGACCCGTACCGGCAGACGTTCGGCCATTTGTTGCACGTTTCGGCCGCTCGACGGCTGGAGGCCGAACGGGCCAGATCCGGCAACCCCGTGTCGTTTGACAACCCCACCGGGTAGAATCCCGGCATGGCGGTCGCGGAAACGAAACCGAAGGAAGATCCGATCGGGCCCTTGGTGCTGGCGTACCGGCTCGACCGCCCGGGTTCGCGTGATGCGTTGCTTGCCGTCATTTACCGCGAAGCCCAAAAGATCATCCGGGCGATTCGGACCGTCGCGCCGCAGAACGTAGAAGACCTCATTTCCGAGGTGATGCTCTACTACGTCCGGCGGCTGGACGTGTTCGCCAAGCGGATGGATCTGCGGCGTAAGCCGATCGGCATGTTGAGGGCCGACATCCGGTTCCGAATCATGGAAGCGTACGTGCGGGTCTGCCCGGCCGAACCGCCGCAAGTGGTCCTGATCGACTGGCTGAAGGCCCGCTCCTATAACGGCTTCACACCCGAACAGGAGGCGGGATTTTGGGACGAGCGGCGGGCTTACTTTCTGAGGACGGCCCGGCTCTATGAGCGGTTTCGGTTTCCGTTCTTCCGTCCCGCCTTCAAAAAGTGGCTCGCGAAGGTGCTGATCGAAGGGCGCGAGACTCCGCCGCCCAAGCGGCAGGGCGATCGAACGATCCCGCTCGCCGTGCGGGATGCGATGCGCTACCGGTTCAGGTCGCGATGCTTTCCGCGATCGAGGCGGACCGGATGAAGAAAACGAAGCGCGACCAAGACTTGCTGTTGACGCTCTTGGTGTTGGACCGCTGGAGTCTCATGCCGGAGTTGCTCGACTTTTTCGACGGCGACGCTTCGCGCGTTCTGGCGTTTATCGACATTTTCGGCGGCACGGTCATCAAGGTTCCGACTCGCGAGCGGATGGCCGTGGCGGCTCGTAATCTTCACATTTGGTCGGTGCTCAAGCGCCAAGAGAGCGACCAGCGGGATGTCGGGCGGTTGGCCGGACTGTACGGGTTGACGCCTCGGCAGATCAGACAGGTGCGGGACCAAACGGCGGAAGAAGTTCATGCCCTCAACCGGGATCAGTAAACCGCAAGAAAAGGTGACGTTCGACGACATCGCCCGATGGGCGCGTGACGACGGTCACCTCATGCGACGCGAAATGCTCGCGGCCGTGCGCGAGGTGATCGGGCAGGCCGGGGTCAAGCTCAAGATTGCGGGCGTCGTGATCGCCCGCAACCAACTGGCGAGGCTCCAACGGTTCAACGATCTGTTGGACGGCGACGGCGGCCTGACGCAGGTGTTGTTCGCGAAGGACCGCATCAAGCACATGCGGAACGACGAGCTAATCCGGCTCTGGGCCGCCGCTGCGAAGCTCCGGTACGACACCGAAACGACCTTCGTGAAGTCGGTGCTCGATCCCGACACCAAGCTCGCACCCGACCCGGACGAGGTGCGGAGCGCCTTTCGGGCCGACGAGGTGATGGAGGCGGAGAACCGCGAGCTTGAGCGCCGGGGCGCGCACCGACTGTTGTCCGATCGGGTCGCATCTTTCTCGCTCCAGTCGCAAGTGCGATCGACCGGGCTCGTGACCGATCCGCCCGTCGTGAGGTAGCGTGTCGCGCATCCTTCAACTTCACTCGTTCCTGCTCGATCTGGGGGCGTTACGAGAGCCGATCATCCGGCCGGAGGATGAACGACAGGTCGCCGATCTGGAGGCGGCTGGAGCGTTCACCGATCTGGACCGTTGGTTCGATTTCACCGAAGCGCCCGCCATCACGACCGCGGACTGGCTTCGCGAGCCCGTTTCGGTCCGGGAGTTTTTGACCGATCCGTACTACGCGGGCCCGGCCGCCGGTGCGCTCTTTCCGATACTGGCCGATGCGTTCGTGGAGGTGTTCGAGCAGAACATCCACGAAGTCATTCTGGCCGGGTCGATCGGGTGGGGCAAAACGTACTTCATGGCATGGGGGATGTTCCGCCAACTGTACGAGTTGAGCTGCTTGGTCGACCCTCAGCCGTTCCTCGGCATCGCACCCGGAACGCCGATCGTGATGGTGAACCTCTCGGTCACCGGCACGCAAGCGAAGAACGCCTGCTTCAACTACGTCCGGACTTTGGTGGACGGGAGCCCCTACTTTCAGGAACACTTCCCGCGCAACCCGAAGCTCGACAGCGCGCTCCACTTTTCACACAACGTGATCTACCAACCCGGAAGCTCGTCGGAGTTTTCGGCGATCGGCACGAACCTGATCGCGGGCGCGGTGGACGAGGCCAGTTTCTTGGTGTCGGCCAAAAAGATGGCGCACGAGAAGCTACAGGCGCAGGACGTGGACCACGCGCGCGTGCTCTACCGGGCTCTGGCCCGGCGCATCGAGTCCCGGTTCAAGTTCAGCCGAGGCTGGAAGGGTCGGCTCTTTCTGGCTTCGTCGCGTGTCTATGAGGGCGACTTCATCGACCAACAGGTGATCGCCAAGCGCGACCGGCCGGGCGTCCGGATTCTCGATTTCTCCCACTGGCAGGTGCGCGGGTTCGGCCCGGACCGGGAGACGCGGGACCCGAAAACGGGAGACGTGATCTACAGCGGCCGGACGTTTGAGGTGGCGATCGGCGGAACGGGCGACACGTCGCGCATCTTGGGACCCGGTGACGTGACGACCGGCGACACCGAAGTGTTGCGCGTGCCGGTGGAGTACCGGGATTCCTTTGAGACGGACCTCGAGGGGTCGATTCGCGACATAGCCGGGCGCTCGACGCTCGCCATCAACCCGTGGGTCCCGAACCGGCGGGCGATTCTCCAACAGGCCGTGCGGGAGTTTGACGGTCACCCGCTCATCCATCCGTTCCCGGATGACGGCGTGCGCGGCCTGATCGTGCAACCCGGGCTCGAGGCGTCGCTCAATCTGGGCGCTCTCAGCACCGAATACGTGACGCTGGAAGGTCGAGGATCGCAACGCAAGCGAATCGCCACGCTCCGGCCCCGACGATCGCCCGACCAACCCCGTTACGTCCACGTCGATCTGGCGGCCACGAACGACGCGGCCGGACTGGCGATGGCCTACGTGGCCGGATTCCGGAAGGCCCGCATCAGGCCCGACCGGTCGATCGAGGTGGAGACGCGCGAGGTTCCGATCATCGTTTTCGAGTTGCTCGTGAGCCTGACGGCTCCTATCGGCGGGGAGATTGAGTTCTCGAACATTCGGGAGGTGATCTACCGGCTCCGGGACGAGGGCGGGTTCTTCATCGCGTCCGTGACGTTCGATCAATGGCAGTCCCGGGACTCGCGTCAGATTTTGGCCGCCAAGGGCTTCACGGTGGACGAGGTGAGCGTGGACCGGGACGTGGGACCGTACACGGTGCTCCGAAACGGCATCACGGAAGGCTGGATTCAGTATTACGAGCACGCGACCGTGCTGCGCGAGCTTCGGAAGCTCCAACGGGTGACGGTTGGAAAGAGGATCAAGGTAGACCATCCGGAGTTCGACCCGGAAAATCCACGCGGCGGCAAGGGATCGAAAGACGTGACGGACGCGATGGCCGCGGTGGTCGCGACGATCATGGAACGGAACGAGGGGCAGGTCGGAGCGGTTGCGCCGATCGAGGGCGGGTTGTCGCAACTACCGGCCATGCCGACGAGCGCGACCAAGTGGGAGAATCCGGAAAACGCATGGCTGGTGAGCGACTACATCCGGCAGGATGCGGCGCGGCGCATGAAGGTGGACGACGAACAGACCGAGAGGTTGCGACGCCCGCGACGCCCGGTGTAGAATCGGGACGGCGGCGGTTCGGCTCGGAGCGATCCCTACATGGCAGAAACGAACACCCAAGAGGCGAAGAGCGGGTTCATCGCGAAAATCGCGAGCCTCTTGACGGGTCGCAACGTGCCGCGCGACGCTCCGGAACCGGGCGATAACCAACCGGGTCTGACGACGCGGGTCGGTAAGGACCTGCAGGACACGTTTCAGGAGTTGTTCGGGCCGTCGCGGGACCGGTTCGATGCCTACCGTGATTATGACGACATGGAGGCCGACAGCCCGCTCGTTTGCTCGGCGCTCGATGCGACGGCCGACACGGCCGTGAGCGGGGCGGAAGGCGACGCGGAGAGCGTGTTCGAGTTGCTCTTCCCGGACGGCAAAGAGAACGCCAAGCTGACCAAGCTCTTCACGGACCTCGACGATAGGACGCAGGTGCGGGGTGACGCTTGGAAGGTCATTCGCGCTTTCCTTCAGAGCGGCGACGCCTTCCAAGAAATCGTGATCGATTCCGAGACGAAGAACCGGATCGCATCCCTCAAGCCGCTCCCGTGCGTTTCGATGCGGGTCGTGCCGGAGGAGGTGATGCGGCGGAAGGAATCGCCCTACGGGTACGAACAGTGGAACCCGGAGACGGGCGGGAAGGAGGCCGACTTCTTCCCGTGGCAGGTCGTTCACTACGCGACCAAGATCAGGCCCGAGGACATTTACGGGCGCTCGATGCTCTTCGGAGTCCGGCGCACCTATCGGCAGCTTCAGACGATCGAGGACGCGGTGGTCGTGAACCGGCTGACGCGCGCCACCATGCGGTACGTCCGGACCGTGCCGACGCCCAACATGACGGCCGAGGCGGCCCATAAGTTCGTGGACAAGATGCAGTCGATCCAAGGGCGGCGGAGGCGATGGGACCCCAACACCGGCAAACTGATCCTCGAAAATGCCCCGTTGGCCGAGGAAACCGACTTCTGGGTCGCCGACATGGGCAACGGCGTGAAGGGCGACGTGCAGACCCTAGCCGGTCAGGCGGGTTCGGAACGGATCGAGGACGTTGAGTATTTCCAACGGAAGATGTTCGCCGGGCTGCGCGTGCCGCCGTCTTACCTTGGGTGGGAAAAAGACGCGGGCGGCAAAGCGCAGAGCGTGACGATCGACATCGCGTTCGCGCGCATGGTTCGGCGTGCACAACTGACGCACGGCATGGGGGTGCGGCGCATCTTCGATACCGAGATCGCGTTGGCCGGTACGGACCCGGCGACCGTGGAATACGACCTCATGTACGCCCCGATCGCGACCGTGGACGAAATGAGGCGGTGGCAGACCGAGCTTCTCAAGGTGCAGGTCGCGTCCCTAATGAAGCAAGGCGGGCTCGTGCTCGACGACGAGTACCTGCTTCGGCACGTGCTGGAAATCGAGGAAGAGTACGTGGACGCCCTGATCAAGAAGGCCGAGGAGGAAAAGAAACGGCAGGACGAGTTGGCCAACCAGATCGCGTCCGGGGCCGTTCCGGGTGCGGGCGGTGCGCTCCCGGGCGTGCCGGGCGGACAACCGGCCGGGGAGGGCCCGCCCAAGCCCGGACGCGAGGGCGGCATTCCGCCCGTGCGGGGCGGTGCGAACGGTCCGGCCGAACAGCTACGCGAGGTGCGGACCCGATTGCGGCGACGCGGGCTCGTCGTTCCGCATCACGTGGAGGCGGCCGTCCGCGGCGTTTGTCGGCGGCCGTCGTTCCTCCGTCAACTTGAGGAGGCTTACAGCCTCACCAAGCCGTTGCGCGTGACGGCGAAAGATTCGGAGCACAACGGAACGAGGCGGGTCATTATGGAAGCGGCCGGGATCGGATGAGCAACCAACCGAAGGGTCCGAAACGTCCGGTTCCGCTCGCGATCGTGAAGACGGAGGCGGTCGTTCCGACCGCCACGCCGAGCGGCGTCAACATCGAGATGGTGAGCCTCAACCGGCTTTTCTGCTCGCCCGCCAACCCACGACGAAACGAAGCGGCCATCGAAAAGGTCGCGGGGAGCATCCGGCGCTTCGGATTCCGTCAACCGATCGTGGCCAAGCGGACGGGCGAGGTGTTGGTCGGCAACACGCGCCTCAAGGCCGCCAACGTGTTGAGGCTCGACGCCGTGCCGGTCATTTGGTGGGACGGGTCGGAGTTGGACGCGACCGCCTACATGATCGCGGACAACCGGACGGCGGAGTTTTCGACTTGGGACAACCGGTCGCTCGGCGCTCTGCTCCAAACGCTCCGGACCGAGGACGAGACCGCGCTTCCGGACGTTGGATTCACGGAAGACGATCTGACGGACGTGTTGCGGAAGGCCGAGGAAGAGCGGGGCGAGGCCAAAAAGCGGTCCGACGTGGACGTGCCGGACGAGCGGCCCCGGAACGCACCGCCCGAAAACCCGGTGACGCGGGCCGGTGACGTGTGGAAGATGGGTGAGCATCGGCTGATCTGCGGCGACTCCAAGAAAGCGGAGACGGTCCGCGCGCTCTTCGTGGGGGAATCGGTCCAACTCATGCTCACCGACCCGCCCTATTGTTCGGGCGGCTTTCAGGAAGCGGGTAAGGCGGCCGGGACGTGGGGCAAGATCGCGTCCGACAACCTCTCGTCGCGCGGCTATCAGGCCCTGATTCGGGAGGTGTTGGCGGCGTCCAACCCACAGGCCATCTACCTGTTCTTTGACTGGAGGATGTGGACGTACTTGGTGGACATCGTGGAGGCGCAAGGGCTCCCGATCCGGTCCGTGATCGTGTGGGACAAGCTGACGCCCGGGCTCGGAGCCGTGTGGCGCGCTCAGGTGGAGATGATCGTGTTCGCATCCCGGGCGTCCAACCACCGGCAGAAGGGCGTGGCGGCGTTCGGTAACCTCGTGCGCGGTAAGCGCACCGGCAACGAGCACCACTACACGGAAAAACCGACCGACGTACTGGCGACGCTCATCACGGGCGACGAATGCACGGACCGCGGCAAGGATGCGACGATCTACGATCCGTTCACCGGTTCGGGTTCGACCCTCATCGCGTGCGAGGCCAAGCGTCGCAAGTTTAGAGGGTGCGAGGTGGAGCCCGGGTATTGCGACGTGGCGGTGCTGCGATGGATGGACGTGACGCAAAAGCAAGCGATCCACGAGGCGACCGGCAAGCCGTTCGGGGAGATGAGGGCGGAACGTGTGAAGGCTGGTTGACGCCGCAAGCGCGGCAGGATCTGTTGGACACGCTCCGGATGGGTTTTGACTATCCGACGGCGTGTAACTACGCCAAACTGTCGATGGCCGAGGTGGCGCGGTTCAAGCGTACCGACCCGGCATTCGATCGCGATACGCGGAACGCCGAGGCGGTGGCGGCCCGGTTCGTACTCGGTCGGCTCATGGGGATGATCCGAGACGGCAACCTCGAGGCCATCCGGTACTATCTGGAGACGCGCACGGTTGAGTTCGCACCCGGCGCACCACGCAAGCCCGCAAAGGACCCGACCAAGCCCAAGGAACGACGTGACGCCCATCCTTCGTGACTTGCTGACTCCGCTTCTGCCGGAAGGGCTGACGGTCGAAATGCTCTCGGCAGTTGCGGAATCACAACCGCCCATCCGGCTCCTTCATTGGGAGGATATGGACGAGGCGCTCGACCCGCTGACCGCGCTCTCGACCAAACGGACGGCCGCCGCTCTGGAACGCGGCTCGCGCGTGCTGACGCCCGACAAGTATCAGGTGGTCAAGGATCGGCAGGCGGAGTTGCGCGACAGCTACCGCAAGACGCTGGACGGACTGTTGCGACGGGCGGAGCGGGAGGGACCGAAGGCCCGGGCCAAGATTCTGGCCGAGTACGAACGGGCCGCCTACGGTCATTTGTCGCGCGCTCATGCGCTCGGCGTGCGGATTACGGCGAGGGGCGACGCGGCCAAGTTGACGGACCGGACGTGGGAGCGGTACCTGCAGGAACGGGCGACGCACGACCGGCATCACTTCGCCGATTTCTTGTCGGCCATTTGGGAGAAGCGGGAGCGGATGCCGCGGGACCGGCGGCGGGACCTCTACACGAACAATCTGGACGCGATGTTCCACCAAGGGGCGCTTGCGGGAACGAAGGACGAGGTGTCGGTATTTTGGAAGCTGTGCATCACGACGCCGTGGTCGCGAGTGCTGACAGAGCGTGGATGGATTGAGATTCGGGACGTGCTGCCCGGTGATCGTGTGTGGACTCACCGGGCAAGGTGGCGACGAGTCACGAACGTTTCGGTCACGAAGGCCGGGACGCATCACCGATTCACGAGTCTCACGGCTCCGACCGGGCGGGTGGTCGGTTGCACGTCCGACCATACGTGGTTGACCGAATCCGGCTGGTTGTGCCGGGATCATATTGTTGATCGTGGGCTCGCCGTTTACGCTCTGAACGATGCGGCTCTACCACGAGGTGACGGAGGCCAACTTTTACCCAACCGGTCGGGACGGGCGATTTACCGCCACGTACTGGACGGAGAGCGGGAAACGGACAGCCGTGTACCGGCATCGGTGGCGATGGGAGCGGGTCAACGGGCCGATTCCGGCCGGTCACGTCTTGCATCATCGCAACGGCGAACGGACCGACGATCGGCTGGAAAACTTGGAGCTACTTCGGGACGCGGATCATCGTCGGGAACATATGCGGTTGCGATACCCGCCGAACCTAATGTGCGAACGTTGCGGAATCCCATTTCGCCGCAAGGATCGTTACAAGAAATCACCTCGGTTTTGCTCTCAGACGTGTTCGACGCAAGGTCGCCGGGCGGTTCGCACGTGTCGGCGGTGCGGCAAGGTCGAGACGCTCGCGGCGTCACGGGCAATCCGACCCTATTGTTCGCAGGTGTGTGCGGGACGAGGCCGCACCTCTACGATCTGACGGTAGAGGAGGATCGGTCGTTCATCATTGAGGGACTTATCTCTTCTAACTCCCCCAGTGAACACTGCTTAGATTGCCTCGGACTTGCGGCCAACGCGCCGTACAGCAAGCCCGGGGTGAAGTTTTCGGGACTACCACCGCTCCCGACCGTGCCGCGGCGTGGCGATACTCAATGCCTCGCCAACTGTAAGTGCTTCCTGACGTTCGTCGATTCGGTCGGCAAGGCGGTGGACCCGGGCGACCGGCCCGGCACGACGGCCGTCAAGGGCGAGGATGACGGGGACGACCGGGAACCGGTCGATTCGGCTGAACGGGCCATCGCGCAGAAAAAGGCGGACGCGCTCCAAGAGGAGATGCAGTACGCGAAGGCCATGTACGAACAGACGGGCGACCGGGAGTGGCTCAAGAAACGCAAGGCCGCGAACGAGGCGATGATTGACCTGCAGAACGAGACGGGCCTGACGTTTGTCCCGAACGCACCGGCGGGCAAGATGGCTGAGCTTGCGAACGAGGCGAAGGCGAACGGGTGGACGCCCGGACTGGCGGCCGACTCGGCCAAGTTCACGCAAGGGCAGACCGCGGCGGTCGTGCACGGGACGGAGTTTTCCCGCGGCAGGCTCGCGACGTGGGACGCGCAGGCCGGACGCGGCACGATGGAGTTGCTCGACGGGCGGCAGATCATGGTCGGGACGGCGGACAACGTGCCGACCATCATGTTCGGCAAGTCGGTCCCGGCGATACCGCCCAAGCCGTGGGCGATCGAGCTTCCGGCCGACCGGCCGAACGCGGTCGCGTATGACGTGCCGGGACGTTCCAACGTCGTGGTGGACGTGCCGCCCAAGACGGCGGCCGTGCCGCCCGATCGCGTACCGGCCGCCAAGGCCGTCACGGACGCGCTCAAGGCCCGGCCGCAAGAGGAGGCGCACGGGCTCAACGTGTGGCTCATGGAAGAGAAGCAGCGCACGAAGCCGCTCGAGCCCGACACGCGCAAGCGGTTCGGGGCCGTCGGGGTGGAGATCGTGCCGCAACGGAACGTGATCGCCATTCGAGGCGTCGGGAGCATGAAGCCGGATGCGATCAAGGAAGCGACGTGGGCGGGCGTGGGAGCCAAGCTCTACCGCGATCGGCTGACGGGCGGGACGCGCGGTGCGGAGCTAACGGCGGCCCTGCGGAAGGCTCGGCGTGGGCTCGAAACGAGAGGGGCCGGGCTATTCATTAACGGGACGGCCGAGGAGCGGCTCTTCGGGACCGCCTACATGGTGTTCGTGGCCGCACCCGAATCGCTCAAGGCCGACGCTCCGGCGCTTTTCGACCTCATTCGGGACGTGCTGGAAGATATCGAGTCGGAGTTTGCGGGGGTCTGACGATGGATGCCGAACCGAAGAAGTTCCGGGTCGTGACGGACGGCAGTTTGGTGACGACCAAGGTCTACATGGGAGACGAGCAGCTCCGCGGGATTGCGGCCATCGGCTGGAACGTGGAGGGGAACGGGCTCGGAATGCTCACGCTGACGATTGAGGAGCCGTGGTTCGAGATCGTGCAAGCGCCGCCGATGGACGAGGACACGAAGTGATCAGCGCCGTACAGCGTCGCGGGCCCGTCCCGTTCCCTGATTTTAGGGGTGAGCGGGCCTACATGCGGGCCGTTCGGTTGGCGAGCTTTCCGTCCGGTCTTTTGAGGTGGCGGCCGACGATCGAAGCGATGATGGTCGGCATACCGGCGGACGGTCCGATCTTCGTGATGATCGACCAAGCGGTCGTGGAGGCCGGAACGTGCCATCGCCGACCCGGACTCCACATCGACGGACACTGGGTTGCGGAGCATGGGAAGCACGGTCACAAACGCGATCCGTCCAAGCCGGAAGCTCTCGTGTTGGCGGCCGACGTGATGGGATGCCGTGCCTATGTCGGCTCCTATGAGGGCGAGCCGTCGGAGGGCGGGGACTGCTCCGCGATTCCGAACGCCGGAATGGAAAGGCGGGACCTCGAGCCGTTCGTGGCGTGGGCCGGAGAGGCCGACACGTTCCTGCACGAGTCGGTGCCGGTTTCGCGAGACTGCCGACGTACCGTGGTTCGGCTGAACGTTCCGGGCTGGACCCCGGCTCACGAGCCGTGACGGACGAAGAGGACGATCTGAGCCCGGCAGCCGGGATCGGTTGCGCGGTCATCCTTGGCGTCGTGATTCTCGGCCTGATCTGGTACGCGACTTTTCTTCTGACCCCTTGACGGGTAGAATGCCCCGATGGACTCGTTTCGCGCAACTGCGAAGGTTCTGGAAGCTCTCGCGCAAGACGGACAGGCCGACCATGCGATTCAGCGAATCGGCAACGCCATCGCGAAGGCGCACCGGCATGACGGCACGGTGTTCAGCTTCGGCAACGGCGGCAGCGCGTCCCAAGCCGATCATCTGACGGGTGAGTTGCTCGGGCGATTCTCGCGCATGATGCGGCCCGCCGTCCGCTCTCAATGCCTCTCGAACGAAGTATCGGCGATGACGGCATGGGCGAACGACGAGGGCTACCAACACTGGCCGGAGCGGATCGTGTCCCGCATGAATGAGCGGGACGTGCTGATCGTGCTCTCGACCTCTTGCGCGGACCATACGGGGCGGGGCTCCAACGTGGTGGAGGCGGTGCGGGAAGCGCACGAGTTGGTCCGGCCGCCCACGATCGCGATCATCACGGGCTCGCGGTTTCTCGATTCCCCGCTCGCCGCTTTCCCGCCGGACGTGCTGCGGGTGATCATCCCGTCCGACGACGTGTGCACGGTTCAGGAGGCGACGCTCGTCGTCTTGCACGAGGTGTGCAGGCGGTTCGAGGCGTCGTTCTTCGGGTAACGGAGCGAAACATGATGAAACGCCTGACCGGACTGGCGGCCCTTTTGTGCGTGTGTGCGCTCGGCGCGTGCTCGAGCGTGAGCGACCAAGAGAAGGCGCAGTTGCGCGACAACGTGGCGGTGGCCGAGCGGTACTTCGCCGACACGACCGCCCGACCGGTGGACGTGCCGCAAGCGAACGGCGGAGCGGTGTCGGGCATCGCGTTCGACCCCGCCCTGACGGGCGACGACGTGAGACGCTACCTGAGCCTGAATCTTCGGGCGTGGTGTGCGTGGAGCGTCAAGCACGGTGCGATGACGGCCGACGAGGCCCGGGCGCTTCTCAAGGCCCGCGGCATCGCGACCAACCTCAAGACGGAGTGAGAACATGCCGGAATCGAAACCGAACGTGACGGAAATCACGGAAGCGTTCCTGACCCGTATGGTGGACGCGCTCGCGTCCGATCCGTCCGAGGCCGGGCAGGCCGCGCTCGACTTCGTGAAGGAGAAGCGGGACGTGCTGATCGGGCTGGCGGCCGAACCGTTCGCCAACTTGCTGAAGAGCATCGGGTCCGGTTCGGAAGCGGAGATGATGGAGGCGCGACGCGCTTTCGTCGCGTCGCTCCCGACCGCGAGCCTCGTGAACGACTTCTACGAGCAGAGCGTGTCGGAGCTTGAGTCGTCGGTCGAGGCTCCGCTTCGGCTCGGCTCGTTCCTCAAGAGCCTTGCGGACGTGGGCGCGAAGGTCGCGCCGCGTCTCGTGGGCGTCGTCGCATCCCTGATCGGGATCTGAACGGAGGCTCGCTTGGAGACGAAGATGGCGGAGGAAACGAAAGGACCGGCTCCGGCCCCGCTGAAGCCGGTTCGGAAGGCGGCCAGTTCGGAGACCGGGATCGCGCTCGACGATCTGGACCCGCGTTCGCGGGCCCGGCTCTTGGACGAGGCCAAGCGGTCGATCATCGGCGACATGCGGCTGACGCTCCAACAGAAGGCCGAGGCCGAAAACCTCGCGGCGCTCCGCAAGAAGCACCACGAGGAGTTCCGGGACGCGATGATCCGGCGTGTGCTCGGCTTCCTGACCGCGCTCGTGCCGCTCGCCGACCGATTCTCGGCGTTCGCGACGAAAGAGATCGCGGATCGGAACGTGCTCGATTCGGTGGCCGATAAGTTTCCCGGGACGGCTCTCAACAAGCGGCAGCGGATGTCGATGGCCGGGCTCATCGCGAGCCTCGGCTATCAGTTCACGGCGCGCGAGGACGGGAGCGGCGGCCAGTACCTGAAGGGCGTGCTGAACCCGCAAGGTACGCTCGTCGGCTTCAAGTTCGAGGGCGGCCCGAAAGAGCAGGCCAACCAGTACGTGGCCGATCCGGTGAACGGACTGGCCCGCACCTCCTAACGGTCGGGCGCTCGGCTTTCCCAGAGCCGAGCGGTACGCCTATCCGGCGTCCCTGCGTCCCGCGGTCTGTTGAGCCAGACCGCGGGACGTTTTCGTTTCAGCCGGTGCGCGAGTGGACGATCGTCCAACCGGTCTGGCCGATGAACCGATCGAGCGCGACGTGGTTTTCGGCTCCGACGTGCCAGAACGTGTTGTGGGCCCGGCCGCGGAAGCAGGCCCGTTCCATCCCGATGTCGCACCACTGGTAGACGTGGACCGGGGCCCGTTCGGGTCCGAAGCGTAGCGACCACAACGCGCCGACCTTTTCACCCGGTCCGGAGTCCGGTTTGCCGAGCACGCGCTCCAGTTCCGCTCCCGTCACGCCGTCCATGTAACCGCACAGGTGGATCGAACGGTACGGGTCGTCGTTCGTCTCACGTCGCACGGTCGGCGGAAGGGGCGGGAGCGTTCGGAGCTTGTCGGTAGGCGTCATGGTCGGGTCACCTTTCGCCCCCATCATACGCGCGGGTTTCCAAGTGTCAAGTATAGGCACAAAAAAAAGGTCCGGACCACCGGCCCGGACCCGAAGCGTTTCCAAGTACCCGCTACGCTTCCACTTTCGTTCCTCGGCGCTCAAGCTCGGCAAGCAGCGCCGTCAGTTCTTCGCGTTCCACGGGCTCGAGGCCGATCGGCCGTCCGTCGGGGCCGAAGCTGTCGCGGGTGCGCGTCAGATCGCCCACCCGGGCCGTCAACTCGGGATCGCGAGCACGGCGGATCTGGCCTGCGTTCACCCGATGATTCCACCTTGTCGGTGACGCACCCCGTTCCCGTCCATCGTCTCGTATTCGTAGTATTGGCCGATCGAGTTGGCGGGCCAACAGGTCACGATCGTGTCCCACCAAAAGAACAGCATGACATCCTGCACGACCGTCGTGCCGACCCACACCTTCACGATCATCGGCAGCACGCCCGTCGTGGAAATCGATGCGGTCGTGCAATGACCGGCGACCGGGGCGGGTGAGAGCGACAACGGCGTGCCGAGCACGGTCGGCTCGGGCGTGGCCTGCAGGATCTCGGGGCAGACGATCGCGGGCGGGTCGCTCACCGTGACGGCGGCGGGCGGGAAGGCGAAGCCGCAGACCATGAGGGCGAAGATCGGGATCAGAAACGCGAGCCGATTCAGCTTTCGGAACATGCGAACCTCCACCGGCAAAGCGCCGGAGCGTGAGAGTATAGCGGGCCCGTTACGTCGGCCAACGAGAGTCGCCGGTCGGAATGAACGGACCCGGATTGGAACGGATGCCGCGCATGGCGCGCACGATCGCGGCGAGCGCCAGTCCGAAGACGACGATCATTTCACCAAGATCCGGAGCAGGCAGTTCGCGAGGCGGCAGATCGGCTTGTCGGTCGGCCGATCGTAGGCCCACGCATCCGCAACCTCGCGGGCGGCTTGGATCAGTTCGGTGGGCTGAGCGGCCGACGCTTTCTCGACTTCCATCTTGAGACGAGCGATGGTGGCGCGCATTGAGTCCACGAAGACGCGAAGCGACACGCCGTCGCTGGGCAAGAGTCCGGCCGCTTCCCGAACCTCCGACAGCACCTGAACGATATCCCGCTCGTTTTGGATCAGATGATGCGCTTCCTTTTCAAACGCCGCGTTGATTGCGTCGATCATTTCGGCGCGGTTTTGCGCCGGTCCGATGATGATCGTCGTTCCACCCGGAAACTTGATCGAGCGTGCGGTCGGTCCGGTCTTCACGAACGGGATTCCAGTCATGCGCTCACCTCCGCCCGCTTCCTGCATTCGTCGATCAGATCCTGAACGACGTGCCACCCGAACCGCGGGGCCTGTTCGGGTGTGAAGGTCAACCGTTCGGCGATCATGGCCGCGACCACGCTCCAGATCGCGCGGTTGTCAATCGGGGAATGGAGGCCGTGCGCTTGGGCGGCCATGAGCGACGATTCGGCCATCTGCTTGGACCAAACGTCGCCGCCCGTGATGATGCGCCGCAGACCGCGTTCCGCCGCCTCGATCCGTTCGGTGCAATCGTGCGCCAGATCGTTCCGGATCGCTGCCACGACGATCGCCGCTTCGACTTTCGTCAGTCCGTCAATCCGGGCGAGCGCCGGGATGCCGCCCACGCCCCACGTTCGGCCGTTGGCTCGGAACGGCTCGGCGTCGGGCCCGTACGGTTGGGTCGGGTACGCGCCGGACATCACGGTTGGAGTCATTCCGCTTCCACGTCTTTCGAGAGGTTGGCGCAGTTCTTCTCGAAGTACGCGGCCTGCAGGTTCATCAAGCAGAGCGCCACATCCTCGGCGCTCCCGTAGAAGGCCGTCACGACGTGGCCGCACGGCAGCTTGACGGCCAACACGATGGAGGGCGCGTCGTGTTGGAGCGTTCGCAGGGCCGTGTTGAGGACTGGAACGAACCGGTCGTGGTCGTGCGGCATTAGCGGCTCTCGGCTCGTGGGTGCAGATCGTCCCGCTCGAACAGGACCACGTAGGACCGCTGGTACCCGTCCCACATCTGAACCACGTGGTAACCGCGGGTCTGGGCTTCCATGATGGGCCAGCCGACCGTGATTTCCAGCAGTTTGTAGGCCGGAGCTTCCGTGGGCATGGTCGGGTTCGGTTGGTCGGTGGTGCTTCTGGGTTGGCAAGCGAGCGCGAGCCCGGCCACCAAGGCGAGCCGCAAGAGCATCGAACGTGAACGCATCGGGACCTCCACCGTCCTATAGCTTGCCCAGTTGTGATTCCGCAACTGCTCGGCCGACCGGCTGAGAGTTCGACCGCTGAAACACGAAGCAGAGCATCGGTGAACCGTCGGCCGTTCGCATCGGCGGCAGAATGGTGAACAGTTCGTACCCTTCCAGTTTGGGCAGGTCTGATTCGTCGGGTGGTATGCCGCAGATACGCGAATCGGCCGGGAAGACGGACACGACCCGGAAGAGTTGCTTCGCAGTTTGAAACGATGGAGGCATGGTCGGATCTCCACCAACCTATAGGGTCCGCACCTCGTGTTTCCGATGCGTTACCGTATTGTCTTGCGGTTGTCGGTCGTCAAGGGCCGACGACACGCGCCAAACTCTATGCCGTGGGCCACGATCGACGCCGTGCCTGCTTCCCTGAAGGGGGCTGGGCTCAAACTCTCACAGGCGCAAGAGTGGGGGCGGCATTACGACATGGCCCGGGCGACCGGGGCCGACGAGGGCGACGCGGCGGCCCGGGCTTGGCTGACCTTCAAGAAGCGGCATCGAAAAAGCGGGAGCGGTTGGACGATGAAACGAACGGACAAAACCGAGGCCATGGGAGCCCGGTTTTTGGAAAGTTACGACGTTCAGAACCCGCGCCGACTCCGGTCCAACCCGCAGGCCGGGCGGTTGACGCCCGAAAACCGCGCCTACCACATCGAGCGGCAGCTTCCGGCCGGATCGACCGTTCTGGCCGTCTATGAGGGCCACGCGCTCGCGGACGACGCGGAGGCGGGGCTTCGGTTCCTGACCTACGGCGGGACGGGGCAGGCTCTGCGGGTCGGACAGTCGGTCGTGCCGCTCGGCGAGCAGGACGCGATCGAGTTGCTGGAGGAGTTCGCGAACCACGAGCACGGCCGGTTCGGCTCTCTCTTGATGGAAGTGGGCAAGCGCAACAGCGCGGCCGACGAGAAGCGGATCGCCGATCTGGTGAACCTCGGGCTCGATCTGTTGGGGCCCGACTCGGCCAAGAGTTGCCTGACGGCCCGTCGGTCCATCACCCGCAAGGCACAACCGAACAAGGCCCCGATCGGGGCTAACGAGTCAGTCCACGTTTCCGGCGCGGTCTCCAAGAGCAAGACCGCCTCCGCCAACTACACGTCGGTGACGCGGACGGGCGGGGCCGGGGGTAACTCCGGTCCCGCCCACTTTTCTCTCACGCCCCGTGACGGCGCGCAGGCGTCCGAATCGGCGCGGCGCGCTCTGTTGGGCGATGGTGCGATCGAGATCACGGTGCTCGACGAGAACCGCACGGAAGAGGTGCAGGACTCGTTCTTCGCGCTCGCGAACGAGTTGGATCAGATCGCGACGACCCGCCTCGTGATGAACGTGAGCGAGACGATCGCGACACTCAACCGGGCCAAAGAGGCGCTCGCGTCGGTGCGGATCGTCAAGTACGTGGACAACCCGGACCGACCGGGCGAACCGAACGAGGTGACGATCAGCCCGGAGGATTTCTGGGCCTACGGCATCGAGGATCTGGCGCGACGCCTCGAGGGCAACGCGACGATCCAAGACTGGCTGATGGTTGAGGAGCGGTCGTGCCGCGAGATCGGCAAGGCTGCCGACAACCTGCGCCGGTGGGTGCACGCCCAACGGTTCCCGCGTGTGCTCCCGGAGTCGGTGGGCGACGCGACGCGCGACGTGATGGACCTGTTCGCGACCGAGATCCAAGAGGGCCGAGACCCGCGGCCCGCCATTCGGCGGCGCATGGCTTCGCTCATGGAAGCGGCGACCAAGGGAAAGAAGTGCGGCGATTGCGGGGCCATGATGGCCCGGGGTGCGAAGACGTGCTCGGAATGCGGACACGAGATGGCGGAGGGTAAGCTCCCGCCTCAGTTCGCGAAGCAAGGGGCCGAGGCCGCGGGCAAGAAGGCCAAGCGCAAGGTGCGGGACCTGATGGCCGAGAAGCCGACGTGAAGCCGTTCCTGACCCATCCGCGCGAGTTCGCGCGACGACGCCTCGAGGAGGCCAAGAAAAAGATCGCCGGGAATCTCTGCGTCCTGACGGGCGTGGGATCGGGCGGTGGGTTTGCGGCTTGCGGCGGATCGGGTGGCAAGGCCAACCCGGCCGAAAAGGGCGTCCGGTGGGAAATGGAGAAGGGTGGGTATGCCCACCGCGCGTCCGTGAGCATCGAGGCCGGGACGGTTCGGGCGTCGATCTCGCATTCACCGGGCGACGCGGAGCCGTGGCATTACAACGTCACGACGACGCCGACCAACACGGCCGCTGGTGGTGGGGACCTCTCGTACAGCGCGAGCGGTAGGGCCAAGACGCTCGACGCGGCGCGGTCGCAAGCGTCCAACAAACTGGAACGAGGTATCCGGGAGATCGGCAAGAACGACCCACAAACCGAGGCCGGAGCGGCCAACCTCATCGCCAAGGCGTTCCCGAAGACGGGTGAGAAGTTCCACGGCGCGACCGTGGAGTCCGGCCTGCGTCGTGACGGTGGGGGCGACTATGAGGCCGTGAGTCTCACGGCTTCCGACGACGGGCTCTCGATCAGCGTGATGGGTGGGCTTCACGGGCTCATGCGTGAAATCACCGTGACGCACGCGCCGTCCGGGCCCGACGCCGAGATCGAACACTTCCGGACCACCGATTACCGGACGGCCGTGCGGGCCGCGACCGAGTGGGCCAAGGGCAAGGCCGAACGGTCTGGCGGTAAGAGCGGAATCGAGCGGCTTCGGAGCGTCTTTGAAGCGGTCCGGCCGTTTCGGCGCTTCATGCTCGAGGCCAAGAAGAAGCTGGCCGGGAACCTTTGCGTTCTGACCGGCGTGGGCAGCGGCGGCGGCTTTTCGGCCTGTTCGTCCGCATCCGTGCCGATCGGTAACTCCGCGTCCGTTCGGTCGGGCGGGGCGGTTGACGATCCGGACAAGCGATCCCGTCTCTATAAGGCGCTCCAGCACCTTTCGAGCTTTGCGGGCGGCGAGCATCCGGCCGCCAAGAAAGCGGCCGAACGGGCCAAGCAGGTACTGGGTGCGCTCAACCGCGGCAACCCGATGAACGCGGTCCCGAAGGCTCCGACCGCGGACGTGATCGCCAAGCACCTCCGGGCGGGCGGACGGGTTCAGATCACGACCTACACGAAGAGCACCATTTACGACAAGCGGCACGCCGACTGGTTCAGCAACGGCAAGACGAGCGGCGAGCTTTACGTGCGCCGGGGTAAGCACAAGGATCAGCTAACGACGGGTGGTGGACGCCCGTGGGCCGGAATCCGGTTGCTCGCCGAGGGGCTTGACGAATCGAAAAAGAAGCTCGTCGGTAACCTATGCGTCAACACCGGGAGCGGGTCGGGCGGCGGCTTCACTAACTGCGGCGGCCAAAACGCGGTCGCCGGGCTCCCGCCGGGTCACGCCTTCTCGGCGGATAGCGAGGACGGGAGCACCACGGTCGCGCCGTTGCCGAACGGCCAGTGGATACAGCATTCGATGGGCATGGACGGCGACTCCGAACCGTCGGTCGTGCTGACTCATGCGGAAGCGGTCGAGACGTTCCGAAAGACGAACGGCGACAAAAATACGCACGTGCGATCGTTCCCGGTCACGCACGAGCCGCTCCGGTTGTCGGAGTTGGAACACGGGACGATGGTGCGCGGGGCCAACGGCGAGTCGATCCGTCAAGGGTCGGGCTACCGGACCTACCTGCATACGACGCCCACGGGTGAGACCCGACAAGTGAAGGGCGACGAAGCGGACGTGATTTCCCAACGGCTCACGACCGGCTCGAGCGGGTGGAGGCTTCAGAGCGCGCGGGAGACGCGGGCCGCGGAGGCCAAAGCGTCCGATGCTCGTTTCGATGCGGCGGCCAAGGCCGGACGGCAGTTCACGCTCAAGTTTCCGGACGGCCACCGGATCACGGCCAGACCGCTTCAGTCCGGGAAGGTCGAGACCTTTTTCACCACGCCGGACGGGACGAAAAAGGGGTTGCGGCAAATGTCCAAGCAGGACGCACGCGACTGGTGGACCAATCTCGTTTCCGATTCCAAGCTCGGGGCTCGGCGCGTGGAGGCCGTGAGCCTTCTCGCGCGGCTCGACGTGCTGGAACGGATGCTCGCACAACCCCGGCGCTTCGCGCGGGGCATCATGGAGAGGGTGAAGGAACGCAAAGTATGCTGCGCGTCGTGCGCGGCAGGCGGGCCCTGTACGGGCGGGAAGGCCATGACCAAACACCCGTAAGCGGTTCGGGACCGACGCCGGAAGCGCACGAGTCGGACTTGGGAGGTTCAGCTTGTACGACTTCGGTTGGTCTCGGGACGCCGTTCGGGTCCTTTTTGGGGGCCGGGTCAAAAGCCCGGCCCCCATTCCTTGGCGCATGGAGCGGATCATGCGTGTGATATCGGTCAGTTTGTTGGTGCTCACGGCGTGCGGGACCCTTACCGAGCCTGTCGATCGGGCGGGCGAGCACGCGCGCGAGGTGGTCGATCGGGCCGCCTCGAGGGCTACGGCGCTTGTCGGGGAGGCCGTAGAGGCCGCCGGGGCGCGGGCGGGGGCGCTCGTGACGCAGGCCGGGCTGGAAGCTCGCCGGTCGGCCGAGGACGCGGCGGGGCGGCTCCGGGACGCCGGGACGGCGTTGGTGGACCGACTGGGCGACCGGACCCACCAAGAGATCGATCATGCGGGCGATCGTCTCGAGCGGGCGGCGTCCCGGGCTGAGCGTGCCATCGCGGCCGTACCGGACGCGACCAAGCGGGCGTCGGAGGAGGCGCGCGGCTTCCTTGACTACGTGCTCGCGTGGCTGCGCGACTTCGGAATCTGGGTCGCGTCGGCGGTCGGCATCGTGTGGACTTGGCGCGAGAAGCTCAAACGAGCGAGGGCGGAGCGGACGGCCGACGTGTTGGTGCGAGCGGTGGACCAAGAGGACGCCGAACCGGTCCGGCGTCGCGTCGCGGCGATACTTAAGGACCGGAAGGATGAATATGCCGTTCGGGCCGAGATCAAACGACGCCGCGAACGCACGAGGACCCGAACGTGAACGCCTACCTTTCTCTCTTGCTCGGAATCGCGGCCGTCGTGCAGGCCGTGGTCGTGTGGTTGATCGTGAGCGTGGCGCGACGCATTTCGTCGTGGCGGCTCATGTGGCCGTTCGTGGCCGGGTACGGCATGATGTTGGCGTGGCGGCTCGTGAGCCTGTTCGGGTTCGCCGAATCGGGGACGCTCGACCTCCTCACCGACGGCGTGTTTCCGATCCTGATCGCGCTCCCGCTCGCGTACGGGCTCTGGACGCTCGTGAGCTACCACCTGCGGTTCGACCAAGAGGCGGGCGGCAACCCGGGCGTGCAGGTGCTGTCGCGCTACCCGTTCGATCGGGCGTTCTTCGATGCGGTTGTGGGCTATGCGGTCGTGAGCGCGGCCAACCGGGACGGGGACCGGCTCTGGGGTTGGATGGGCGACCCGAAGGAAGGCCGGTGGCTGCGCGTCAACCAAGCGTTCGCGGACCTGATCGGCTACAGCGCGGCGGAGCTTCAGGATCTGACGATGGCCGACATCGCCGCTCCGGACGATCGGGGACGGGACGTTCACCGTGAAATGAAGAGCGGGCGTGTTTCGCGCTACCAGACCGAGAAAGTCTATCGGCGGCGGGACGGGTCGTTCGTACCGGTCAAGCTCGCGGTCTCGGCCATCCGGGCGAAGCCGGAAGGGCCGATCCTCTACTACCTCGCGCAGTTCACGGACCTCGGGCCCGAACATGAGGAGCACGCCCGGCTCGAGCGGGCGCTCCGGGCGGTGGAGTACGAACGCGACACGCTCATGGCCATCGCGAAGGGTCGGACCGAACCTCAATCGGACAACGTGACGCGCCGCCTTCACGGGGCGAAAGAGCGGTTGGACCGACTGATTCAAAACTTGAGGGAAGAAACGTCGGGAGTTCAGCGATGAACGGGGAGACCAGACCTACGCTTCAACGTGTGCTGGCTATCGCGGAAACGACTCGGACGCTCGTGGAGGCGCTCGAGCGGAAGCTCGGACAGGTCGATCTCAAGTCGGACGAGACGCGCGAACAGTTGGTGGCGGTCCGGACCGATCTGTCGCACGTGCGACAGACGGCCGACGCGCTCAACCGGTTCATTCTCACGGGCGAGAATGGGGCGCATCCGATCGCGGTCCGGCTCTCGAACGCCGAGTTGCGGGAAGAGGACCTGTGCGACCGGTTGGCCGCTATGGAACAGAAGGCCAAGGAGCGCGAGACGGCGCGGATCGGGGCCCGGGCCCAAATGGTGGTGTCCATTCTGTCGGGTGTGTTTGCGTTGGGGGCGGCGGCCATCGCGCTTTTGAAGTGAGGGCGCGGGCTATAGTTTGAGGGAAACCTCAAGGAGCCCCGATGCCTGCAGAACAGCGCGCCAAAAGCGCGGACGTGAAGCTCACGAGCGGCGAGACCGTACAGCTTCACCCGCTCGGTTACTACGTCCTGATCGAGCCGCTCACGAAGGAACGGAGCGACGGCGGGATCATCCTGCCGAATGCCGACAAGACGAAGGATCTGAGGTGGGGGCGGGTCGTGGCGGTGGGCGACGGCGAGTGGCAGGGCGGGCAGCACGTCACGATTCCGCTCGAGCCGCGCGACATCGTGGCCTACCAGTGGAGTCGGGGCGTGGCGTTCAACGTGAAGCAGCACGCGCTCCACGCGATAAACTACCGGGAGGTGTTGTTCGCCATGCGGAACGCGGTCGGACTGCCGCTCGGCGAGTTGCCATGACCGACGCATCCGAACGTGAGATCGAGGCGTTCGCTGGCATCATGTTCCGTTTGAGGTTCAACGGAGTGCGCCGCAGGCCGCCGCGAAGCCTGCTGGACGAAACGTTCGATAGATTGTGGGACAGTCTGAAGCCACGAGTCCGCCACCTGTTCGCGGAACAAGTGAAGAGGCGCGTCTGACGTGTGGCTCTTCAGCGAAACGGGCTTCGTCTCGATCGTTCAAAGCCGGACGAGACTCTCACATCTGATCGTGAGGGCGCGCGTCCGGGCCGACTTGGAGCCGTTCGTGAAACATACCGGCTCGCCAGTTGTGAAATCTGACGAGGCCGACTACCGGTTCAGGTTGGAAGCGCATCGTTCCTTGGTGTGCAACGCGATCCATAGGCTCGTGATGCGGATCACGTACCCAAACTTCAAAGAGCGGGCGGCCGTCACGACGCCCGGGCGCGGCGCGGAGCTTCACGCTATCTGGAGCGTCATGCGCGGGCTTCAGCACCGGGCCAGTTGTGATTCCGCAACTGACGGAGACCAAGATGGGGAGCAGCCGAACGGCGGAGGATTGCAGGCCGGTCGCGGGCGAGACGTGGCGCGCAAAGGAAAAGGTGCGGCACGTGCTGGAGGTGCGGGGTAGCGTCGGCTACACGGTCCACTACATCGACCGGCATGGGCGCGAGACCTCGTGTTGGTGCACGACGTGGGTTTCGTGGGTTCAGGCCAACGGAGCACGGGTGGAGTTGAATCCGTGAGTTGCGAGGCTTTTAGGTGTCGCGAGTGTGGCGCGATGTCTACCTACTACGGCGGTTACGGTCGCTGTTCAAACTGTTGGCACGCTAAGCCGCGCCCGGAACGACGCCGATTTGAGCGTGAATCTATGCGGGAAATCAAGCGGAATCTTGGGATTCAGTTGACGGCTATAAAACAAAAGACAAGTGAGCGCGTCACCATACCGGCCGCACCTGTTGGGGCGACCGTTACGATTGAAGGTGCGACGTGGCGCAAGGTCTCGGATGTTGCGTGGCGTGACGACGCCGCGGGGGTCGTCACGTTCGGACCATTTCCGGACGCCCTTTGGGTCGCTGAGCGCGGGCTTGACGAGGCGGCCCACTTTCTGCGTCTTTTCGATAAAAACGACCAACGGCTCGAACCGGATCGGCTTGCGGTGGCCGAGTGGCTCAGGTTCCACGATGCGAGAAGGGCCGCGACGTGACCGACGACCCGCATACCGATCCGCCGACGCTCGTCTTCGCGTTTGGAATCGACGACGGAGAGTTGGCCGATCTGACGCCCGAACGGGCGTTCGTGCTCGGCGTCGAGTTCGGACTTTATTACGAGACGTTGGGCAAGTTTGGGCGTTGGGACGGACCGGTTAGCGATCACAACGTCGGGAGGTTTGCCCGATACGCGAAGAGTCGGGGCGGCACGTTTCGGTGCTGGCCTGTTCGTCCCGGTTGGTATTCCGGACAGGCCACCCAAAAGGTAGAGGGTGGTGAACCGGTCGATGACGAGGACCTGTAAAGATGAACGCCGAGGACTCGGACCGGACCGCTGAAATCGGTGGACTTCTCCGACGGATCTCCGCTAAACGGGAGGCGATCAGACTCGCCGATCAAGAAACGAAAGCGGCGATGTGCCGACGTGACGACGCCCAAGTGTCGCTCCGGGCTCTTGAGGATCGGTTGCGCGTCCTGACCGACGAGAGCAAGGCTCCGACGCTCACCGACCACGCGGTGTTGCGGTACCTCGAGCGCGTGCAAGGCGTGGACGTGGGAGCCGCGCGAGCGTCCATCTTGCCGCCGACCGTGGTGGAAATGATCCAAAAGCTCGGGAGCGGCGTCTATCCGGTCGGTTCGTTCCGGATCAAGGTCGTGAAGGGTTCGGTCGTGACGGTGCTGACTCGTGACGAGTGAGCCGACCGCCTATCAGCGCGCCTTCCATCGGTACCGTGCGGAGGAAACGATGCGGGGCGTGCTCGGCTCCAGTTACGGGCGGCGGAACCGACCGGAAATCAAAGAGCGGAAGGGTCGGAAGCATCACTTCCGGGTCGTGTCTCGGCATCGGACCCGTCGTGCGGCCTTTCGTGAGGCTCGGCGTCGTCGGACCGCACGGAAAGCGGTCTACGTGGTCATTCCCGGCCGGTTCGGCAACGGGTGCGGGTGGGCTTGTGCGGTGCGTGACCGGTCGTGAGCCGGTTCATCGAACGGGCTCCGTTTGACGGGGCGGAGCACCGAAAGGCGCGAGGGCCCAACGGGCGGGCGCTCTGTCGGTGGTGTGGCGTGGAGGTTCCGAGGGGGCGGCGGACGTTCTGCGGCGATCGGTGCGTGGAGGAGTTCACGGTCCGGAGCGGCCCGACCTCTATGGCGCGGATCGTGAGCAACCGCGACCGGGGCGTGTGCGCGCTCTGCGGGCTCGACACCCGGGCGTTGAAGCTGTCGGTCGGGCGTATGCGGTATCGGTACGGGTCGGATGAAGACTGGAACGCACGGTTCGCGGAGGCGTTCCGGCACGGCTACACGGAACGGGACCGGTGGCGGGCCCGTCTTTGGGACGTGGACCATATCGTGCCGGTCGTGGAGGGCGGCGGGGCGTGTGGGTTGGACAACCTGCGGACCCTTTGTTGCCCGTGTCATCGGCGCGTAACGGCCGATTTGGCGCGGAAACGGGCCGAGAAAAGAAAATCTGAGTCCAGCCCTTGACACTTGGAAGGCCAACCGTATAGTAGGGGCGAACGGAGACCCGACCATGACGACCGACAAGACTCGAAAGCTGACGATCGACGACGTGTGCACGCGAGACTACCGGCTGTCGCACGACAAAGAGCCGAGTGGCCGCGGTTCGTGGGCGTTCTTCTTCAACGACAACACGCGGATCGAATCGGTGTGGTGGCCGAACGTCAAACACCCGGACGGCGGGCCGCCGACCTACGCGCAGGCCCGGAAGGCGGCGGTCGAGGAGGCGAACCGTCGCGGGGCGTCGCGCGTGGAGGTGGGCTCGTGAGCGTCGCGACGATGGACGACGTGCTCGAGCGCGCCGGGGCGTGCCGCTCAGCCCGTGCATGGGCGTATGGAAAATCTGCCGAGGAGATCTGGCGGACTTGTGATCGTGAAGACTGGATGAAGTGGTGGATCGAGCGTGTGCTGACGGCCGCGGATGTTGGCCGGGTGTGTCGGCATCTGGCGTGTGACTTCGCGGAGCAGACCCTACCGCTCTATGAGGTCGCGCATCCCGCCGACACACGACCGCGGGACGTGATAGCCGTTGCACGGCGGTACGCCGAAGGGGCGGCTACGGCAGAAGAGATGGACGCCGCTTGGTACGTGGGGAGTGCTGCCATTATGGTAGCCAAAAGCCTCGCCAATGTTGGGGCGTGGAATGCCGCGAAGAACGCGAGAGCAACGTCGATGCTCTGTACGAGTAACGCCGTGAGGTCGGCCACGATGGGTCTCACGTGGGCCGAACAATGCGCGATCATCCGCGTCCGCTTTCCCGTGATGCCGGAGTTTGCCCCGTGAGCGCCGCGCCGTTCTGGAAGGTGTACGGGCCGACCGGCGAGTACCAAGCGGCCTGTAAAGAGCCGGAGGCCGCCGCCGCGCTCGTCGGGTTCTACGGTGCGGGTGCGACGATCCGGGCCGGTCATCGGGACGTTGTGTGGACGGAGGGCAAGGAAACGCAACCGGCCTGCGAGAGCTATGACGATACGGCGACGACGATCATGCTTCGGCTCAACCAGATCCGGCAAGCGGCGGCCGACAAGCGGGCGTCCCGGCTTCGGAACGTCAGTCCGGAGGTGAGGTGATGGACCGAGACGAACGGTGTGCGTGGCCCGGCTGTCGACAGCCGGGCGTCCTGATCTTCGGGACCGACCCGCTCTGCGGGCGTCATATCGAGGCCCCGACGGCGGAGCTTCACGCCCGGTTCCCGAAGGTGGCCGGGAAAGGGTGCTGGTGTGCGTCATGCCGCCCGCAGAAGCGCCCACTCCCGTTGCCGAAGGTGACGCCATGACCCGCGCCCGCTTGTGGCGCGTCCTGCAGGTGTGGGCCATGGTGTGCGCGCTCCTCTCTGGCATTCTGATTTCGATCTCGTGCGCGTTCGCGCCCGGCTTGCTCTTCGCGATTCTGTTGGGCGACGCGCGGTGGCCGCTCACGGACGGCACGACCAAGCTCTACGGGCTGGCGTTCGGGACGTTCCCGCTCGCGCTCTGGGCGTCGTTCTGGGCCCGGCGTCGGGGCATGGACGCGGAGTTCGGCCGATGATCCGGTGCGACTTCGCCTACACGGTAGCGGAGCGCCGACGCTGCCTCGAGCCCGCTACGCGGCGCATCGGGCGGCTCTGGGTGCGGTACGGCGTCCGGGATTGGCGTCCGGACGTGAGGATCGTCCGGAGCGTCCCGGACAGCCGGTTCCGGACCTATGAGCGGGTCCGGGCTCTGTGCTCGTGTCACGCTCCCCAAGCGTCGGGCGCGTTCCGGACCGTGACTGAGCGAGAGTGGTCCGAACGGTGGGAGCTTGAGGGGTGGCTGCGGGACTTGGTGCGAGCGGTGGACGAGTCGCTCGATCGGTTGGAGTTCGAGCCGTCCGAACGGCCGTTCTATGTTGACGACGTGGCGAACGCCCGCGGGACGCTGCGCGCTCTGGAGTCCGTCCGGGATGGAGTGGTGCGGGAGCTTGTGTGGCGCGTTTGGAACGCGCACAGGCGGCTCCGGAAGGAAGAGAAAGAGCGCGGAACGGATTTCAAATGAGCCGATTCGCCGACCTCAAGGTTGAGATCCGGAACGGGTACCAAGTGTTCGTGAACGACCGGCTCGTCGCGGAGGTGTTGCTCGGCGAGGTGACGGATCGCGACACGCTCGAGCGCCAACTGGCCGAGACCCGGATCGTGCGACAAGTCGCGACGACGTTGCGGGAGGGATTGACGCGGTTCGGTGATCCGATCGAAGCCGGTAAGCGGCTCAAGTGTCCGGCCGCGTTTCGCGGATTCGAGGCCGGGATGCGGCTCGACACGATGGCCCACCCGATGAACGAGGACCTCCGGATTCTGCGCGAGTACGGGCCTGAGTATGAGTTGGGCTACCGGGTCGGTTCGATGTTGCGGGCTTGTCACCTCGCGCTCGAGGCCGAGGCCAACCGATGATGCACGAAGGTAAGCTCGCAACGGCACGGCTCCCGGCTGCGTTCCATAACGCCAAGCTGACGCGGGTTGAGGACCTGCGGGTCGGCGATCGGGTGTACGTGGGCGGGTTGTTTTACAACGTGCCGAGAAACGTGTTGGACGGTCGGCCGACGATCGCGTTTGACGTGGCGGTCGTGACCAAGGTGTGCGAGGGCGGAGCGCCGACCGTCCGGGCCTGCTTCCCGGGCGGGACGCAAGGGGATGTGGACTTCCGGTTGCCCGATCGGGTGTTTGGTAGTCGTCGCGAGCGTCCGAACCCGAACGCGCCGCTCTCCGCTCACCGGGTCGGCTATGTTGTGAAGACGGCGCACGTGGCGCTCTACGCGGTGCTGCCAAAGGAAACGACATGACGTGTTCCGAACAGGACATTCTGAATCTGCGGTACGGCTCGGCGATCGAGGATCGGCAAGCGGCGGATGCGAGGCTCGACGCTGCGATTGCAGAACGGGACGCGGCCCGGGACGCCCTCCGGCCGTGTCGTCGTTTCAAACCGCGGCTGTTCATCGAGGGCGATCAGTGGTGCGCGCTCTTGGGGGAGAACGTGCAGGACGGAGTAGCCGGGTTCGGCACGAGTCCGGACGAGGCGATGGCGGCGTTTGACACGGAATGGGCGACGAAGGTGGTGAGGGTGACGCGATGACGAGCGAACGCCCGGTCACTAAGGATGACCTGTTCAAGCTCCTCGCAACGTACGGTTACCTTTGGGACGGTAAGACGGCCACCATGCGAAAACACGGGGTGATGTTCCGCCTCGCCGCAGACAACATCCGACTGGAGCGCTCGCTCGAAGAAATGCGGGCGAAGCTCGACGCACGCCACGCCGAGGAGCACACACCGGTCGGTTGAATCTGACCGGATGGTGAGAGTCCGCAGTTGTGACGTTTGACCGTACGGGATCGCACCCGTGGAGAACCTCGATGAAGTGGATCGCGACCATGTTCGTGTTGTGCGTGACGCTCGTGTCCTTCGCCTCGCCCACCGTCTACCGGGACGCGCCTGCAGACCGGGCGATCCGGCAGACCTCGATCATCGTTTCGCCGCCGCCCGTCGCGGGCGAGGAGACCCGGTGCTTCGGTGAGAACGGTGCGGCCTACCCGATCCACGTCGTCGTGACGATCAGCTACGAAGGCACGACCGAGGTGCTGGACGAGTTCGATCTGGAAGGGCCGATGTCGATCCGGTACGTCTACTTTTGGTCGTGGACGATCGGAGGTTGCTATGACTTCATGGCCACCGACGCGAACAACGAAACGACGGTCATCGGCGGCGCGATAGGCTGACGCCCGGACTGAGAAAGGCTCCGCATGATCTTTTCAACCGAAGCGGTCTGCCGCGCGTGCAAAGGCACCGGGCTCTACGTGGGCATGTGCGAGCGGAGCGGAGCCGCGGTCGTGTGTCAGACCTGCAAAGGATCGGGCTGCGAAACGATCGTCGTCCCGTACGAGCCGTTCGTCGCGCGAAAGCTGGCCCCCGACGTGCGGCACGTGTACCGCACAAATCCGGGCATCGTGATCGGCGAGGCGGCCGGTGTGTGCAAGCTGACGGACTTCGGCGGGATGCCGGTCGTGGACTGGTTGGCGGGCAAGCCGTTTCCGCCCGGGTCCGAGGATCGGCAACACACCTGCCCGTCGTGGTGGTACCAGTCGGCGGACTACAGCCGGAAGCCGAAGTGGCCGGAATGTCAGTTCGGCGTTCCGTTCAGTGATTGCGACCGTTTCCCGAACAAGGCGGCCTGTTGGGCGAAGTTCGACGCCGAGGGAATGGCCGCGATCAAAAGCGGAGCCGCTACGTGAGCGCGCTTGCATGGTTCGGCGCGATCGTGCTTTCTCTCATCGGACTCGGACTGACGGCCGCTCTGTTGTGCCACCTGTTTGCGATTGCGGTGGAGGCGGTGGCCAAACGAGAACGCGCCGAGACGATGCGTCGGATTGGCATGGACTTGGTTCAATCCGGGATGTGGTACTCCGAAGACATGGGAACGATGGCCCTGCTTCACGACATGGGCTATGAGATTTGTAGTGACGGTCGGCTCGGGCATGAGACTGTCCGGCGTGAGCGGTGGCGGAAGTCGCGCCTCTCGGCGAAACCGAAGGAAACGACATGAAAGCGACCGAACGGAAAGCGATCCTGAGCGATCGTTGGAACAAACAGCCCGATGTGCGGTTCGGGCCCGCAAAACCACGACCGACCCGTTACGCTGCGCTCGGCTATCGGTGGGAGGGCCCGGGCCTGTGGCGGATCGTGGACATTTCGCACGGGCAGGACGCATCGACCGGGCTGCCGTATCGGACCCGGACGGAGCTTTTGGCCGATCTGGACCGGTTTGCGTCCGCTTACGGGTGCAAGGAAGCGGCCCAAACGGCCGCCCAAGGTCCCACGCGGCAGACAATGATCGACGCCCTTCGGGCCGCTCTTTGGATCGCCGACGTGGCGGTGGACGCCGATATGAACGGCCGGAAGGCGACCGGGTGCGTGCGGGATGGTGTCACGAACCGCCAGACCTACATCCGCGACGTTCTGACGAGGCTCGAAACGACCGACAGTCCGACCGTTTGAGGGGAAGCGATGGCCCGGTTCAGCCTCGTGTGCGGCGATTGTGTGGACGTGATGCGGACGCTCCCCGAAAACCGGGTGGACGCGATCGTGTGCGACCCGCCTTACGGGCTCGAGTTCATGGGCAAAGAATGGGACAAGCTCGGCGCGACGGTAGAGCCGGACTCCGACGAGCAGGACAGCTTCGCGCATGAGCGCGGTGGCTCGCTTCCGTTCGGAGGAGGCGGGCAACGGGTCCGGTACGGCAAGAGCGCCCGCTCGATGCAAGACTGGCACGCGAAGTGGGCTGCCGAAGCGTTCCGGGTGTTGAAGCCGGGCGGCCACCTTCTGGCGTTCGGCGGAACCCGCACCTACCACCGGCTCGTTTGTGCGATCGAGGACGCGGGCTTTGACATAAGGGATTGTTTGATCTGGCTTTACGCGACTGGCTTTCCGAAATCACACGACATAAGCAAGGCGATCGATCGTGAGGCGGGCGCGGAGCGGGAGGTGGTGGGCTCGAAACTCGGAATGCCGGGCTATCACCTGTCCGGACACGACGGTGGCGAGGCGTTCGGGGCCGGTCTGTCAAGCTCCACTGAGGAGACGAGGCGCAAGAGCGCCGAAATCACCGCGCCCGCAACGGAGGCGGCCGAACGGTGGCGTGGTTTTGGTTCAGCCCTTAAGCCGGCACATGAGCCTATCGTCATGGCGCGCAAGCCGCTCGACGGCACGCTCGCGCAGAACGTTCAGAAGTGGGGCGTGGGCGGGCTGAACATCCGGGCGACCCGGATCGCGCTCGAGGGTGGGGTTCGGAGCCCGTCCGCTGAACGGCGCGACACGGCTCGCCGGACCGGCAACGCGCCCGGCCGACCGGGCGTACCGGACGGGGCGGAGAAGCCCGTCATCACGAACCGGATCACTCCCGAAGCGTACATGGCCGACCATCCGGACGAGGCGCTCGGTCGGTTTCCGGCCAACGTGACGCACGACGGGAGCGATGAGGTGGAGGCCCGTTTCCCGAAGAGCAAGGGGATGGTAAGGGCTCGGCTCAAACGCGGCAGCACGACCGGGGTGGGGCTCGGGTTCAGCGGTACGGGACCGCAAGACGCGGGGGAGGTTGGGTACGGGGACGACGGGTCGGCTTCGCGGTTCTTTTTCTGCTCCAAGGCGTCCCGGAGCGAGCGCGAGGAAGGGTTGGAGGATCTACCTGCTGATCGTGACCGACGAACGACCGGTGAGGGGCTTGGGTCCGCTCCAAGGTGTCCGGAGCATGACCAACCGCTTCCATCCGGGAGCAACGTCTACGCTTGTGGGTGCAAGCTCGCGCCACGTGGTGAGGCTAAAAACCAAAAAAGCGGTTGCGAATCGGCACCCAACCGTGAAGCCTGTGACGCTCATGCGGTGGCTCGTGCGGCTCGTCACGCCGCCCGGCGGGGTCGTGCTCGACCCGTTCATGGGCAGCGGCACGACCGGCATGGCCGCTCTGACGGAGGGCTTCCGGTTCGTGGGCATCGAACGCGAGACCGAATACCTGACGATCGCCCGCGCACGCATCGCGGCGGCTATCAAGAAGCAGGAGACTCAAGATGTCGGAACGTAGCGCGACGACCCAAGAATCGCTCGACTTCACGAAGCAAGTGCTGGAAGCGGTCGGCGATCGGCTGGACCCCGATCAGGTGTTCGGCAAGGATCGGCTGGTCGAGTGGGTGCGCGATCACGTGGGCATCGAAGAGGCGATGACGGACGCGGAGCTTGAGGAATGGGCGGACGGTAAGGACCCGGACGAGGTGTTCGGCGAGAAGAGGCTCAAAGACTGGGCGGAGAAACAAGGCCCGGACGGCGTGTTCAGCGACAAGACGCTCCGGAAGTGGGCCACGGACAACGGGTACGTGCTGGAGTCCTGACGATGGGCGGGACCGTTTACGAGCGCGCCAAGATGGAATCGGTGCTCGGCGCGCAGATGGAAGCGTTCCTGCCCGGGGTCGGCAACCTGTACCGGTGCGCCGATTGTCTGACGCCGATGGTTCAGAACCCGGCCCCGATCGGTGATCCGCTTTGTGCACCTTGTCGGGGTGCGCGGCGTCCGGACGTGCGGGCCCTGATCGCGCGTGAGTGCGACGATCTGCGCGACATGCTGCTTGCGAAGAACGCGGCCTACGGCAACAGCGTGCTCTACCGGGTGGCGCTCAAACTTGAGACGCCCGCCGCCTCGCCGTCCGAAATCCGCTGACCAGTTGCGTTTTCACAACTGAACGGACGGGCTCGTTAGCCGGTCTGAAAAAATCCGGTTTCTGGCTTGACACTTGGAAGCCGTCCCGTATAGTGTGGCGAACGGAGACCCGACCATGGAAACGACCAAGACGGCACAACAGGACCTGATCGAAACGGTGCAGGACTTCCTCCACAACGTCAACCTCGGGATGATCAGCGTACAGGCCGGGTCGGACGGCGCATCGCGGTGTCACGTGGAATGGATGAAGCGCGCGATGTGGAAGCTCAACCCGACCTTCATGCTCGCCCTCGAGACGGAAGGCGGTGCGTCGTGAAGCGCCACGTCGTCGTGCGTGTGCTCGGAACGGAAGTCAGGGCTTTCATCGAGTACGAGGTGCGGGGCCTTTCGGTCGCGGCGGCTTCTGCGATTCTCGCCACCGATCGGGCCGGGTGTGAAACGATCAAGGTCGGCGTGATGGAGCTTGGCACGTTCACCGAAGACGGGGGCGCGTCATGAAGGTCTGGACCCGCCGTGACGATCCGCCCGCTCAACCGGGCGGCTGCTTGGTCTGCGGCGTTCAGTACGGGATCGGGCCCGGGGAGGTGCGGCTTCACAAACCCGCAACGTGCGGAGCGTGCCACACCGTTCAGTGTTGGGTCCGCGGGCTCTCGCGCGGCCAGTGTGCGGTCTGTCTGACCGGGTTGCTCGACGCCTTCCGGGGCCATGATTGTGGCTATAAGGGATGTGGGCGGCCAGCCGTCTCGGCCGCTCCGATCGTGCGCTACGCTTGCGCCGACCACCTGAAGCCACGACAGCGTGAGATCGTGGCCGCACGGCTGGCCGCTCGAGACGAGGGTTGGCGCGAAGTGGAGATCGACGGCATTCGCGAGGCGGCACGATGTACCACTACCTGAGCATTTACGGCTGCCCTCATGGCGTTCGTTTCATTTCTCTCGACTCTCAGTCCGACGTAACGCGGCTCACCCCGATGAAGTGCTGCGGATCGTGGAGCTTGCAAACCCAGTGGTCGATGTCCAAGGATTTGCTGGAGAGGGCGCGGGATGCGTTCGACGAGGCGCTCAAGGAAAGCAAATGACCGACAAGCAGACAACCGACGGAGCGCGCGAGTACGGGCTCGATCCCGCCGAGACGGAGTGCGTGGACCTGACCGTTCGGTTGGTAGAGCGGTTCGGGGCTCTGCCCGTTCAGCACCCCGACGACGCGGACCGGTTCGTCCGGGCCGTTCACGAGATTCAGACGCTTTTCGGGATGCGGGCCGTCCGTCGGGCCTTTCCCGGCTGGCGAGCGGATAACCTGACGAAGCTGGCCGTCGCCGAACCGCAACAGACGGTCGCCAAGGAACGAGGGGCGCATGACCACTGTGCGGCATTCTTGACGGCCGCGTTGAGGAGAGCCGAATCGGCGGAGGTCGTGGTGAACCACCTCGATGCGGAGATCGCGGAAATCGGCCGCCTCGGCTCTCACACGACGGTCGGCACGCTCCGCCGCATCCGGCGCGGCGACGCCACGCCGGCAACCGGCCCTCTCGACCCGCGCGAGGTCCACGACTGGCGGCGCGACTCCGCGCGCTCGATGTATAAATGCGAAACGTGCGGCGCCGAGGCGTGGGCGGCCTCCGCTCTGACGACGGGGCCTTGCAAACGAAACAAGGGCGCGGCGGCAACTCCCGCTCAAGAGGCGGCACCGGTATTGTCTACGCCGGAGTCCGCCGCGCCTTCCTTACCGCCGCCCGATGGTGAGGCGGACAAGTCAAAGGAAGCGTGCAAAGAGCGGTTCTCAAATCTTGGTCTGTACCGGTCGCCGATGCCGGGAGCGGAAGTGCCGGTGGTTGGACGAACGCCGGACGGTAGGCCGCTCCTGAGCAAACCGATCAAGGGCGCGGTGGAACCCACCGTACAGGGTACCGGGGGTGCGCCGCAGACCGGCTCCGCGGCGAAAGTTGTAAACGATTCCGGAACCAACACGCCCGCTTCTTCCAACGTGGACGACGTGTTGCGCGAATGGGGCATCGACGGACTCGTCACTGACGAAGACGCCGCTTACGGCCTCTCCGTCGAGGTCGCGCGCCTGCGATCGGTGCTGTCGCACGCCGAGGCGTTCGGGCGTGGGGAGCACGCGAAGGCGGCTCGGTACTACGTGTTCTTGGGCCGGATCATCTCGGCTGCGGGTAATCCGGGCTTGGTGTTCACGTCGCACGACGGTCTCGACGAGAACGTGGCGTTCGTGTGCGAGCGGCTCAAAGAGACCATCGGGGCGCTGAACGAGGCCGACCGCCTACGCGCCGCGAACGCCGCTCTCGTCGAGGTGTGTCGCCGCATGGATGCCGAGCCGTTCGCGGTCGTGGTACGAGGTAATCTGCTCATCGCCGGTCTGGCCGTACTTGACGTGGGCGGCGATTCATTACAAGACAAAGCGGACGCTCTCAACGCCATCGTCGCCGCGCGCGAGGAGGCGGCGTACCGGCGCGCGTGCGAGGACGCGGCGAATGCCGCAGAGCAGACGGTTACGGTTGGCGACGCCGTGGTTGCGTGCCGCGCGCTTGCGGAGAAGGTCGGATGAACGCCAAAACGGATCTCGACCGTTTCCGCCAAACGCTCCGGCTCTTGCGTGTCGTCAAGCCGACGCACGGCGTGAACCGGATCGAGGCGCGGTGGACGGCCCGCCTTGCCGAAGCGTGCGAACAGAAAGCCGCGCGTGCCAAGACGGCCACGGAAAAGCGCCGCGTCGCCAAGTGGCGGCGCGAGGTGGAGGTGGTCGGCACGAAACGACGCGCGAATACTGAGCACCTTTCGTTTCTCGGCGACGACAGCAAGGCTCTCGACGACGAACGGGCCGCGTTGGTCACGTACGGCAAGCCATACATCGACGCGAGGTGGACGCTCCGCCGCAACGTTGAGGACTTGGCGCTCGATCTTGCGTCGCGGCTCCCCGTCCGGCCCGGGACGTTTGAGGGCGTGGCGCACGAGGAATGGAGCAACACCTACGAGACGCAAGGCCATGGGGCCAACCATTACATGGTCCGGGCCGCCGCCATCCGTGCTTCGTTCTTCAGGAGCCTCGGACTTGAGGTGCGAGAGGTGCGAAAAGAGTACGCGGTCGAGGTGGTGGTGTGCGTTGAGGACGAGGAGGCGCTCGAGATTG
>ERZ1292623.68-Hain-H51-01um-R1-68-length-105751-cov-12_pt1 | contig 105751 bp, 103 predicted proteins | sample MGYA00564398_ERZ1292623 | MGnify/ENA primary metagenome ERZ1292623 (study PRJEB36523, sample SAMEA6512633) | groundwater metagenome | collected 2019-01-07 | study: AquaDiva: Metagenomics assemblies of 32 groundwater samples
TGATAGTGCGGGTTCCCGTGTGAAAGTAGGTCATCGTCAGGCTCTTACAGCCCAAGAAACCCCGTAGCCCAAAGCTACGGGGTTTTTTGCTTGTTTGCGCAGAATACCTGTTCCGGCCCTGCGCGATGTGCGTGCGCCATGGTGGGTGCGCCGGCTTGAAAGACCAACATGCAACTGCAAGACATTCTGTATTCCCAAGGCTTCGGTATCCGCCGCGTGTGCTCGGGCCTGGTCCAGCAGGGCTGGGTGGAACTGTGGGACACCGAGGCCAACGACTGGGTGCGTTGCCTCGACTCCACGCAGGACATCGATCCTGAAGGCCTGCGCTATCGCGTACAGGGCGTGGAGTGGGCCTATCACGCGCTGGGCTATGTGCTGCTGCACAAGCCGGCGGGCACGGAGTGCTCGCAAAAGCCTTCAACCTATCCGAGCATTTACTCGCTTTTGCCCATGCCGCTGCGCCAGCGCCCGAACAAGGGTGCCGTGCAGGGCGTGCAGGCCGTGGGCCGGCTGGACCAGGACACGACGGGCCTGCTGCTGCTCAGCGATGACGGCCAGTTCATCCACCGCATGAGTTCGCCCAAGAAGCATGTGCCCAAGGTCTACCGTGTGACCACCAAGCATGCCGTGGATGCGCGGCAGGTGCAGCGCCTGCTGGAGGGCGTGGTGCTTGATGACGACCCCAAGCCCGTCAAGGCGGCTGCCTGCGAGCAGGTGAGCGAGCATGTGCTGGACCTCACGCTGACCGAGGGCAAGTACCACCAGGTCAAGCGCATGATCGCCGCCGTTGGCAACCGCGTCGAAGGCCTGCACCGCTGGAAGATTGGCGAGCTGGAGCTCACCGAGGACCTGCAGCCGGGCCAGTGGCGCTGGCTGTCGGCCGAGGACCTGGCCAAGCTCAAGGCCAAGTGAAGCTCTCTTGTCGTTTCCCATGATGAATTCCTCTGAGCCGCGCCCAGGCTGGGCCCTGCTGTGCACGGCCTTCGATGCCCCCACGCCGCACGCGCTGCGCATCCGGCAGGACGTGCTGATCGTCGTGGATGGCCGCGGCATGATCTACGCCGTGCTGGAGCGGAACGACCCTCGGCGCACGACCGTGGAGGCCTTGCATGCGGCAGCGGGCACGCTGAAGCGCCTGCCCGAGGGCCAGTACCTTTTGCCCGGCATGGTGGACCTGCATGTGCATGCGCCGCAGTGGCCGCAAAGCGGCAAGGCCCTGGATGTGCCGCTGGAAACCTGGCTGCAGGAGTACACCTTTCCCCTGGAAGCGCGCTACGGCGATGCCGGCTTTGCCACTTCGGTGTACGACAGCGTGGTGCGTACGCTGCTGGCCAATGGCACGACGACGGCCATGTACTTCGGCACCATCCACGCCGTGGGCAACCAAGTGCTGGCCGAACGCTGCCTGGCCCTGGGCCAGCGCGCCCTGGTCGGCAAGGTGGCCATGGACGAGCCGTCGCAATGCCCTTCGTTCTACAAGGACGCCAGTGCCGCCGAAGGCATTGCCGAGACAGCGCGCTTCATCGACTGGCTGCGCCAGCATCCGGACAACGCGCAGCAGCGCGTGCTGCCGGCGATCACGCCGCGTTTCATTCCTTCGTGCACCGACGAGCTGCTGCGCGGCCTGGGTGACCTGGCTCGGCGCACCGGCGCCCATGTGCAGACGCATTGCTCCGAAAGCGACTGGGCCCACGCCCATGTGCTGGAACGCCAGGGCCGCACCGATGCGCATGCGCTGCATGATTTCGGCCTGCTCACGCGCCGCACGGTCGTGGCCCATGCCAACTTCCTCACGGCCGATGACGTGGCGCTGATGGCGCGCACGGGCGCCTCGGTGGCGCATTGCCCGCTATCCAACTTCTATTTCGCCAACAGCGTTTTCCCCGCGCGCAGCGGCCGTGAGCAGGGCCTGGGCATGGGACTGGCCACGGACATTTCGGGGGGCTACAGCCCCAGCATGTTCGACGCCTGCCGCCATGCCATGACAGCCTCGCTGGCCTTGCACGAAGGCGTGGATCCGGCGCAGACGGCCGCCCGGCGCGGCAGGGCGGGGCAGGGCGTGCAGGCCCGCATCGACCACGTCTTTGCACTGTGGCTGGCCACGGCGGCGGGTGGCGATGCGCTGGACCTTCCCATTGGCCGCATCGAGCCCGGCCATGCCATGGATGCCCTGGCCGTCGACTGCCTGGCGCCGGACTCCAATGTGCAGATCTGGCCCGAGCAGGACGGCCCGGCCGACATCCTGCAGAAGATCATCCACCATGCCACGCGTGCCAATGTGGCCTGCACCTGGGTGCAGGGCGCGTGCGTGCACCGGCGCCAGGCGGCCAGCCCCGCCTGAAGACCGGCTGCGTTTGCGCACTGGCTGTTTCCCGCGTTTTCCGCTCCATGACCGAACCGACCTCCTCCTACGAAGGGCGCCTGATCGCCCGCCCTGACGACCGCGTCACGCTCTCCCAGGCCCTGTTGCTGGGCCTGCAGCATGTGATGGCCATGGACGTGTATGTCGTGCCCTTCATCATTGCCTCGGCCCTGGCGCTGTCGCAGGCCGACGCGGCGTCCATGATCCAGTCCACCTTCCTCGCAGCGGGACTGGGCACGCTGATCCAGACGGCCTGGTGCATGCGCATGCCCGTGGCACAAGGGCCTTCCTACATTCCCCTGGGTGCCATCCTGGCCGTGGCCTTTGGCGCGGGCGGCGGCTTCGGCGGCATGGGAGCGGTCTATGGCGCGCTGATTCCGGGAGCGCTGATCGTCATCGCGCTGGGGGCGCTGGGCTGGTTCCACCGCGTGATCCGCTGGCTGGTGCCGCCCATCGTCGGCGGCACCATCATCCTCGTGGTGGGGCTGTCGCTGCTGCCGATTGCGCTGAGCGCCAACGTGTTCTCTGTCCACGGCGGCATGACGGTCAACCAGTCCATTGCGCTGGCATCGGTATCGGCGGCGCTGCTGATTGCGGCCATGATGCTGGGCCTGCGCTTCGACAACCGGCTGGGCCGCTGGATGCGCCTGTCGTCGGTGATCATCGCGCTGGCTGGCGGCACGGCCGTCGCCTGGGGCATGGGGCTGTTTGCCTGGCAGCCCATTGCCGATGCGCCCTGGCTCACGCTGCCCAAGCTGGCGGGCATCGACTATCCGCTGCAGTTCTCGCTGCCCGCCGTGCTCACCTTCGTCGTGATCTACCTCGTGGTCATGGCGGAAACCACGGGCACGTGGTTCGCGGTCTCGGCCGTGATCAACCAGCCCATCACCAGCCGCCAGCTGGACCGTGGCGCCGTGGGCGAAGGCCTGAGCTGCAGCGTGGCCGCCCTGATAGGTGCCACGCCGGTCACCGGCTACTCCACCAACGCCGGCGTGATCTCCATCACCGGCGTGGCCAGCCGCATGGTTTTCATTGCAGCCGGCCTGGTGCTGGCCTGCCTGGGCTTCCTGGGCAAGTTCTCCGCACTGATCGCGGCCATTCCCTCGCCCGTGATCGGCGGCATGTTCGCCGTGGTCTGCGTGACCATTGCCATGGCGGGCATCCGCATCCTGCGCCATGTGCGCCTGGACGAGCGTGCCATGCTGGTGGTGGGCGTGCCCATCATCTGCTCCTTCTTTGCCACCCTGGCCCCCAAGGACTGGGTGCAGACCCTGCCGGACATGCTGCAGTACCTGCTGGGCTCGGCCGTGACCGTGGGCGCCATGGCCGCCATGGTGATGAACCTCATCCTGCCGCGCGCGCAGGATGACGACGCCCCGGCCAGGGACCAGGTGGTCTGAACGCCGCAGGGCCTGCTTCCCGCAAATCCATGCAAAAAGGCCATGCGCAGTTGTTGCGCATGGCCTTTTTTGCTGGAAGAGGCGGGCAGGGCCGTGCGATTCAGCGCCGGTCCAGATCGTCGATGGAGGCGCTCCAGCGGCTGTCCCAGCTGCCGCGCTCGCGCACCTGGTCGATCTGGCGGCGGTCGCGCTTGGTGGGGCGGCCTTCGTGCTGGCTGGCGATGCTGCTGGCGGGCTCCGGAGCCAGCCGGCGCTGCTCTGCCAGCCGTTCGCGCTCGGCCAGGCTTTCGGCGGTTTCCTCGTACAGGGCCTGGGCCACGGGGGCGGGGCCCCGCATGCCTGAGAGGCCGCGGATGACCACGGTGCGCGGGACCTGGCCCTGGCGCAGGGCCACGGTGTCGCCGCAGCGCACCTCGCGCGCGGGCTTGACCAGGGCTCCGTTGACGGTGACGCGGCCCTTGCCGATTTCCTCCGTCGCCAGGCTGCGCGTCTTGTAGAAGCGCGCGCACCACAGCCATTTGTCCAGACGCATGGATTCGATATCGGTCATGGCGTTATTGTGCGCGCGGCGCGGGGTGCTTGCCAGTGGCCGGCTGCAGCGGAATCGCCACGTGCGCATGCAATCCGCAGACCAGGCCTTGCCGGTAGATGTTGCGAAGCTCGATGGCGCCGCCCAGCGTCTGCACGATCTCGTGGCAGATGGCCAGCCCCAGACCCGAGCCGCTGCGCGCATTGCCGGCCGAAAATGGCTGGAACAGCCTCTGCGCCAGCTCGCTGTCTATGCCCGGCCCGCTGTCGCGCAGGCTGAGCACGGCCTGGCTGCCGGCCTGGTGCACGCTGATGTGCAGGCTGCCGGCCGCAGGCATGTGGCGTATGGCGTTGTGCAGCAGGTTGCGCGTGAGCTCGCGCAGCATCCATTCGTGGGCAGGAACGGGGCAGGGCTCCGTGTCTATGGAAAAGTCGATGTCCTGCTCCGCAATCAGCGGCGACAGTTCGATGGCCACGTCGCGCACCACTTCGTCCAGCAGGCTGGGCGCGGGCGATGCGGGCTCGGCGCTGTCTTCCTGGCGCAGCTGCTCGACCTTGGCCAGCGCCAGCATCTGATTGGCCAGGCGCGTGGCGCGGTCCACGGTGGCGCCGATTTCCTCAAAGGCCTGCTCGGCTGGCACATCGCCGCGCTGGGCCGACTGCAGCTGTGCCTTGAGCACGGCCAGCGGCGTGCGCAGCTGGTGCGACGCGTCGCGCACAAAGCGCTTTTGGTCCGACAGCAGCTGGCGCAGCCGCAGCATGAGCTGGTTGATGGCCTCCAGCAGCGGCTGCAACTCGCGCGGTGCTGAGGGTGCCGACAGCGGGCTCAGATCGCCGCGCGGGCGCGATCGCAGGTCGCTGCTGAGCCGGCGCACGGGCTGTGTGGCGCGCTGGACGACGAAGATCACGATCAGCGCCACGGCGGCCACCAGCAGGGCCTGCCGCGCCAGCGTGGTGCGCAGGATCTGCAGGGCCAGCGCTTCACGCAGCTCCAGCGTCTCGGCCACCTGGATCACGGCCATGCCGCGCCCCTTGGCGCTGGCCACGGGCTGCAGCAGCACGGCCATGCGCACGGGCCGGCCCCGGAACTGTGCGTCGTAGAAGTCGACCAGGGCCGCGTAGGGCGGGCGCTGGGGAATGACGCCATGCCACATGGGCAGCTCGCCAAAGCCCGACACCATTTCCCCCTCCAGCGTGGAGACGCGGTAGAACATGCGGCTCTGGTTGTCGGCCTCGAAGATCTCCAGCGCCGAGTAGGGAACGATGGCATGCAGCTGGGCGGACTCGTCATAGCCCGTCACATCCAGCTGCTCGCTGATGCTCTTGGCCGAGGCCAGCAGCGTGCGGTCATAGGCGGTGTTCAGCGCAGCCAGCGTCTGGTGGTACAGGCTCCAGGTATTGAAGCCAATGAACAGAATGACGGGCACGAGAATGCCCGTCAGCAGCTGGCGGCGCAGCGACCAGGGCTGGCGCGTGCGCGCGGGGGCGGGAAGGGGAAGACCGGGGTCGCGCATGGGCTGCGGTGAGTGGTGGAGTGCCTCAGGCCGACTCGGCCTTGAGCAGATAGCCCAGGCCGCGCAGCGTGACCAGCTGCACGCCTGTGCCCGACAGCTTCTTGCGCAACCGGTAGGCGACGACTTCCACGGCTTCGTACTGCACGTCCGACTCGCCGGGAAACACCAGCGCGAACAGGCGCTCCTTGGCCACGGCATGGCCGGGGCGTGCCAGCAGGGCGTGCATCAGGGCCAGCTCGCGCGGCGTCAGCTCCATGATCTCGCCATCGCGGTGGATGGCGCCGCTGGCCTTGTCGTAGCGCAGCGCACCCATGGCGATGGTCTCGGGCGGCGGCTTGGGCGTGAAGCTGTCGCTGCTGCGGCGCAGCAGGGCGCGCAGCCGGGCCTCCAGCTCGTCGAGGTCGAAGGGCTTGGCCAGGTAGTCGTCGGCACCGGCGTTCAGGCCCAGCACGCGGTCGCCCACGGTGCCGCGCGCGGTCAGGATGAGCACGGGCGTGCGCAGGCCCTGGCCGCGCGCACGCTCCAGCACCTGCAGGCCGTCCAGGCCGGGCAGGCTCAGGTCCAGCACCACGGCGTCGGGCTCGCGCACCAGCCACTGCGCCAGGGCCGACGGGCCGTCGGCCGCCGTCTCCACCTGGATGCCGCGCCGGATCAGCGTGCGCTGCAGCGTGGTGCGCATGGCGTTGTCATCTTCTACGAGCAGCAATTGCATGGGCCGGACGTTAGCACCGGGCGCGATGCAGGCCATCGTGGCGAGAGCGATCTAGGGATTCCCCTAGGGGTTTGGACAGCCATTTGACAGGTAGCGAACCGATCATCGACAGCCTTACAACACAAGGAGTCAAACCATGCGTCGTGATACTTTTCTGAAGTCGCTGGCCGCACTGGCCGCCGCAGGCAGCCTGCCGCTGTCTGCGCAGGCTGCGGCAGCCGTCAAGATGATGCTGCCGGCCAACCCCGGCGGCGGCTGGGACACCACGGGCCGTGCCCTGGGCAAGGCTTTGCAGGACGCTGGTCAGGCTGCTTCCGTCACCTATGACAACAAGGGTGGCGCCGCCGGCGCCATCGGCCTTGCGCAGTTCGTCAACGGCAGCAAGGGCGATCCCAACGCCATGATGGTCATGGGCGCCGTCATGCTGGGCGGCATCATCACGGGCAAGCCGCCCGTGAACCTCACGCAGGCCACGCCGCTGGCCCGCCTGACCAGCGAGTACAACGTCTTCGTGCTGCCCGCCAACTCGCCCTTCAAGAACATGGCCGAGGTGATCGCCCAGCTCAAGAAGGACCCGGGCTCCGTCAAGTGGGGCGGCGGCTCGCGCGGCTCCACCGAGCACATCGCGGCGGCCATGATTGCGCGTGAAGTCGGCGTCGATCCCTCCAAGATCAACTACGTGGCATTCCGTGGAGGCGGCGAGGCCATCTCCGCCATCCTGGGCGGCAACGTCACCGTGGGCGGCAGCGGCTACAGCGAGTTCGCCGAGTACATCGGCACCGGCAAGATGAAGCCCATCGGCGTGACCTCGGGCCAGCGCCTGAAGGGCGTGGACGTGCCCACGCTCAAAGAGCAGGGCATCAACGTGGAGATCGGCAACTGGCGCGGCGTGTACGGCGCGCCCGGCATCACCAAGGCACAGCGCGATGCGCTGGTCGCCATGATCGAGAAGGCCACCAAGAGCAAGGCCTGGGCCGAGGCGCTGCAGAAGAACGACTGGACGCCTGCATGGCTGGCCGGCGATGCCTTCGGCGAGTTCGTGGACCAGGAGTTCGCGAGCCTGCGCGCCACCATGGTCAAGTCCGGCATGGTGTGATCGAGCTGCTGCACCGGCCTCTTGCGGGGTCGGTGCAGCAACAGGCCCGCACTCCTGCGGGCCACGGCAGGCGCCAGTCGCAGCGCCTGCTTCAAGAAGCGGAAGATGCCCGCGCGCCGCGCCAGCGGCTCGCAGGCCCCGGCGGCTTAATTTTTTCCCCACGTCTGCAGCGGTGGCCGGCCCGGTCGCCGGTCCCGCTGCGGCCAGGAACTGACCATGTCCGAGTCCTCACAACCCAATCCACTTGCCACGGATGCCGCCCAGGCCGATGAGCCCAGCGGCTTTCCCTCGGTACGCGCGCAGACCATCGTCGGCTCCGGCGTGCTGCTTGTCGCCGCAGGCCTGGCCTTCGGCGCGCTGCAAATCCCTGGCGATGCCGGCTACGGCGGCGTCGGCCCCAATTTCCTGCCCTGGCTGTGTGCCTTGGTGCTCGCAGTCTGCGGCGCCTGGCTGGTCTGGGAGGCACGCACGGGCGGCTTTCGCGAAGCCTCTTGCGGGGGCGGCCACCCACGAGCCGACATCGGCGCCTTCGTCTGGGTGTCGACGGGCCTGCTGGTCAATGCCGTGCTGATCGGCACGGTAGGCTTCATCGTCAGCTGCACCGTCTGCTACGTGCTGGCCGTGCAGGGCCTGCGCCGTGCCGGCGGCCAGGCCCAGGCGGGCAAGCCCATCACCTGGGCCAAGGACGTGGTCACCGGGCTGCTGATCTCGGCGCCCGTGTTCTGGGCCTTCACGCAATTCCTGGCGATCAACCTGCCGGGCCTGACTGAGACGGGGTGGCTGTAATGGAAATCTTTGACGCACTGCTGGCGGGCTTTGCCACCGCCATCACTCCGGCCAACCTGCTGTGGGCCCTGGTCGGCTGCGCCCTGGGCACGGCCGTGGGCGTGCTGCCCGGCATCGGACCGGCCGTGGCCGTGGCCATGCTGCTGCCCATCACCGCCAAGGTCGATGTCACCGCCTCGATGATCTTCTTCGCGGGCATCTACTACGGCGCCATGTACGGCGGCTCCACCACCTCCATCCTGCTGAACACTCCCGGGGAGACCGCGAGCATGGTCACGGCCATGGAGGGCAACAAGATGGCCAAGAGCGGCCGCGCGGGCGCCGCGCTGGCCACCTCCGCCATCGGCTCCTTCGTGGCCGGCACCGTGGCCACCGTGGTCGTCACGCTGTTCGCGCCTTCGGTGGCCGACTTCGCCGTCAAGCTGGGCCCGCCCGAGTACTTCATGCTGATGGTGCTGGCGTTCACCACCGTGAGCGCCGTGCTGGGCCAGAGCGCATTGCGCGGCATGACGGCCCTGTTCCTGGGGCTGGCGCTGGGCTGCATCGGCATGGACCAGATCTCGGGCGCTGCGCGCTACACCATGGGCAAGATGGAACTGCTGGACGGCGTGGACATCGTGCTCGTGGCCGTGGGCCTGTTCGCCGTGGCCGAGGTGCTGTACGCCGCCATGTACGAAGGCAAGGTCGTCGATACGCAAAACAAGATGGGCCGCGTGCACATGACCGGCCGTGACTGGAAGCGTTCGTGGCCCGCGTGGCTGCGCGGCACCGTCATCGGCACGCCCTTCGGCTGCATTCCCGCCGGCGGCACCGAGATCCCGACCTTCCTGAGCTATGCCACCGAGAAGAAACTGGCCAAGGGCGAGGACCGTGCGGAGTTCGGCACCAAGGGCGCCATCGAAGGCGTGGCCGGCCCAGAGGCGGCCAACAACGCCACCGTGACCGCCGCGCTGATCCCGCTGCTGACCCTGGGCATTCCCACCAGCAACACCACGGCCGTGCTGCTGGGCGCCTTCCAGAACTACGGCATCAACCCCGGCCCGCAGCTGTTCAGCTCGTCCGCGGCCCTGGTCTGGGCGCTGATCGCCTCGCTGTACATCGGCAACCTGATGCTGCTGGTGCTCAACCTGCCCATGGTGGGCCTGTGGGTCAAGCTGCTCAAGATCCCGCGTCCCCAGCTGTACGCCGGCATCCTGATCTTCGCCACCGTGGGTGCCTACGGCATGCGCCAGAGCGCGTTCGACCTGTTCCTGCTGTACGGCATCGGCGTACTGGGCGTGATCATGCGCCGCTTCGACTTCCCCACCGCGCCCGTGGTGGTGGGCATGATCCTGGGCCCCCTGGCCGAGGCGCAGATGCGCAACGCCGTGTCCATCGGCGAAGGCAGCTGGTGGATCTTCCTGCAGCGCCCCATGTCGCTGACGCTGATCATCATCGTGGCCTGCGTGCTCATCGTGCCGCGCGTGCTCAAGCGCCTGCAGCCCAAGCCCTCGCCGCAGGCCACTGCCGGCTGACGCCAACCCGTTGCTAGCCGGCCCGTCGATGCTACGCATGGCGTCCACGGGCCCCTGACAGCCCCTGCCTTTCGAGGCAGGGGCTTTTTTCGTCAGCTGGTTGATGCCTTCCATTCACAGATGGTGTTCCAGCAGACCGTCTAGTCCCGCGCAGCCCTTGAATCCATGATCCAGCCATCGACAGACATCGGATTCCTTGCATGCTGCAACTTTTTCCATCGCTTTCCACGGCCTCGGGCGCGGCCCTTCTGGCGCTTGTGATTTCCACGCCAGCCATGGCGGATTCAACGGCGCCGGCGGGTTCGGCTGAAGCCTCCCACTGGGCTGCCACGTGGCAGGCCAGCCCGCAGCCGGTCTGGGGGGCGGATTTCCTCTTTCCCACCAATCTGCCCGCTGTGCTGCAGGACCAGACCGTGCGCCAGGTGGCACGCATCAGCCTGGGCGGGCCGCGCCTGCGCATCGTGCTGTCCAACGCCTACGGCGGCCAGCCTGTGACCGTGGGCAGGGCGACCGTGGCAAAGCCGTTGCCGGCAGGCGCCGTCGAGTCCGGCAGCCTGCAGGCCGTGACCTTTGGCGGCAGCGCGCAAGCCACCATTGCCGCAGGCGCATCCCTGGTCAGCGACCCTGTGGCCTTGCCGCTGGCCTCGCTGTCGCAGGTGGCCGTGAGCCTGTACCTGCCCGGTGCCACGCCTGTGCAGAGTTTTCACTGGGATGGGCGTCAGACCGGCTGGATCGTGGCGGGCGACCAGGCCGCGGCTGCGGCGCTGCGGACTTCGGCTCCTGGCACGCTCAGCAGCACGGCCCGCCCGCTGTTGGCGGGCATAGAGGTCGAGGCAGAAGCTGCGGCGCCCGTGGTAGCGGTGATGGGCGACTCCATCACCGACGGTGCCACGGCCAGCCTGGACAGGGACAGCCGTTGGCCGGATTTCCTGGCCGCGCGCCTTGCGCCGCACGGCGCGGCGGTGGTCAATGCCGGCATCTCGGGGGCGCGCCTGCTGTCCGATGGCATGGGCGAGCATGCCCTGGCGCGGCTGGAGCGTGATGTGCTGGCCCAGCCCGGTGTGCGCAGCCTCATCGTGCTGCTGGGCATCAACGATATTTCCTGGCCCGGCACGGCCTTTGCGCCGCGGGCGCAGCGCCCCACGCTGCAGGACATGGCAGAGGGCTATCGCCAGCTGGTTGCCAGGGCGCGCAGCCACGGCCTGCGCGCGATCGGCGCCACCTTGCCGCCTTTCGAGGGCGCCTTGCCAGGCACGCCGCTGGACGACTACTACCAGGACGGCAAGGACGACCTGCGGCGGCAGGTGAATGCATGGATACGGTTGGGCGGCGCCTTCGATGCCGTCATCGACTTCGACGCCGTGCTGCGCGACAGCGCCCACCCGGCACGCATGGCGGCGCGCTTCGACTCGGGCGACCACCTGCATCCTGGCGACGAAGGCAACCGCGCCATGGCCAACGCGGTAGACCTGAACGCCATACTGCCCGGCCTGCCGCAGCGCTAGTGCGTCGCGGCGGCGGGGGCTGGCTTCCATATAAAATGCAAATGGTTCTCATTTGTCATACGTCCCCGGCGTGCCTGCGCCCTGGGGCACAGGGAGGGGTACTGTGGCCGCCGCCGAGCTTGCGCATCAGCAACAAGTCGAAATTCTCTACACCGATCACCACGGCTGGCTGCGCGGCCTGCTGCGCCGCAAGCTGGGCAATGCCTTTGATGCGGCCGATCTGGCGCACGACGTCTACCTGCAACTGCTGCGCACCGGCCGTGTTCCGCCGGCCGATGAGCGCCGCCGCCATCTCACCCAGATCGCCAACGGCCTGGTGATCGACCTGTACCGGCGCCGCCGCGTGGAGGCGGCCTACCTTGAAGCCCTGGCCCTGCTGCCCGAGCAGATGGCTCCCTCCGAGGAAGCACGCGCCCTGGCGCTGGAGGCGCTGGTGGAGATCGATGCCGCGCTGAACGGCCTGCCGCCCAAGGCGCGCAAGGCCCTGCTGCTGTGCAAGCTCGACGGCATGGCCTACCGAGATATCGCGGCCGAGCTGGGCGTGTCCGTGTCCTCGGTGGAGAAATACATCGCTGCCGGCCTGCTGGCCTGCTACCAGGCGCTGCACGGCCCGGTGTGCTGAACGGCCGGCCCGCCCGCATGTCCTCATCACCGGCATCGCCCGACGCCTCCAGCGAGCTGCTGGAGCCGGCCATTGTCCAGCGCGCCGCCGAATGGATGGCCCGGCTGTGGGCTGACGACGCCAGCGATGAAGACCGAGCCGCCTGCGCCCGCTGGCGTGCCGAGCATCCGCGGCACGAGCTGGCCTGGAGCCGGCTGCAGGCCTTCGACGACAAGCTGCGCAGCGTGCCCGGCGGCATCGCGCGGCATACGCTGGCGGACACCTCCGCTGCGTCGCCGGCGCCCCGGGGCCGCCGCCGTGCCATGCAGTTGCTGGGCCTCATGGCCACGGCCGGAGGCATTGCCCATGTGGTGCGCGGCACCGATGCATGGCAGGTCGCCGCCGCCAGCCATGGCACGGCGCGCGGTGAAGTCCGAGAGATCACGCTGCCGGATGGCACGCAGGTGGTGCTGGCCTCGGCCTCGGCCATCGACTTGCGCTTTGACCATGCCGAACGCCTGATCCTGCTGCGCGCCGGCGAAATCCTCGTCACCACCGCGCCCGATCCGCAAAGCACACCCCGCCCGCTGCGCGTGCGCTCGCGCCACGGCACGGTGCAGGCCCTGGGCACGCGCTTCACGCTGCGCCAGGAAGAAGAGCATTCACGCGTGGCCGTGTTCGAGGGCGCGGTGGAGGTGCGTCCTGCCAGGGCGCCGGGCCAGGTGGTGCGCGTGGATGCGGGGCAGGGCGCCGTCTTCACTGGCGAGCAGGCCCGGGCTCCGGTGCCTGCGCAGGAAAGTGCCGCCGCCTGGGCGCGCGGCGTGCTGGTGGCCGACAACATGCCTCTGGGCGAGCTGGTGGCCGAACTGGCGCGCTACCGCACGGGCCTGCTGCGCTGCGACCCGCAGGTGGGCGGCCTGCGCGTCACGGGCGTGTTCTCATTGCGCGATACCGACCGCGCCCTGCACAACCTGGCGCTGGGCCTGCCCGTGCAGGTGGTCTCGCGCACGCGCTACTGGGTCACGGTGCAGGCGGCGGGCTGAGGCTTCTTTCATCGCGGCACCTTCCCCGTCTCTCGGAACCCGTTACCGGCTGATTCAACTTTCTGCCCCTGGGGATTGAGGGTTTGGCGTTCTCGTTCGGAAGACAGGCAAGAGCCCTTGTTTTCTGTTCTTTTCTGATCCGCCATGCCTTCCAGGAGAACCCATGCACTCACCCGAGGCCGATGACGCCCAGGCCGGCCCCGGCCCCATTGCGCAGACGCTGCAGCCCATCCGCGCGCAGCTTGTTCTTGCCGCGCTGCTGTCGTTTGCGGGCGCCGTGCTGGCGCTGGCGCCGCTGGCCGGCATCGCCCATATCGCGCGGCTGGCGCTGGCCGATGGCGGCATGGTGGCGGCAGATGCCTGGCACGTCATCGCGCTGTGCCTTGTCTGCCTGTTCGCGGGCATGGCCCTGGTGTCGGCGGGCGAGCTGGTTGCACATCTGGCCGACAACCGTCTCACCCACGGGCTGCGCCTGTCGGCCATGCAGCGGCTGGCGCGTGTGCCGCTGGGCTGGTTCACCGAGCGGGCCTCGGGCCAGGTCAAGCAGGCCATGCAGGACGACGTGGCCACCCTGCACGAGCTGACCGCGCACTTCTACACCACGGTGGGGCGCGGCGCGGGCACGGTGGCCGCTTCTGCGGTCTACCTGGTGGCCATGGACTGGCGCATGGCCCTGGTCTCGGCCCTGCCGTTCGGCATCTTCTTTCTGGTGATGCGCCACGCCATGCGGGCCAGCAGTGCCCACATGCCGGCCTTTGGCGCGGGACTGGCGCGCATCAACAACGCGGTGGTGGAGTTCGTGCACGGCATTCCCGTGGTCAAGGCCTTTGGCGCCAGCGGCCGAGCACATGGCAGCTACCGCGAGGCCGTCGATGGCTTTACCGACGCCTTCCTCGGCTTTGCGCGTCCGCTGGTGTCGGCGCGCGCCAATGCCAATGCGCTGATCGCGCCCGTGGCCGTGCTGGGGGTGGTGCTGGCCTTTGGCACGCTGTTCACGGCCCTGGGCTGGATGGCGCCCGTGGACGTGCTGCCCTTTGCCCTGGTGGCGCCGGGCATCAGCGCGCCGCTGCAGCTGCTCAGCTTCAACCTGCATGCGCTCAACCACGCCACGGGCGCCGCCCAGCGCGTGCAGGCGCTGCTGCGCACGCCCGTGCTGGAGCAACCGGCCGCCGATCAATGCAGGCTGCCCCAAGGCTGCGAAGTCCGCTTCGAAGGCGTGGGCCATGCCTACGAGGCGGGGCATGACGTGCTCAAGGGCATGGATTTCACGCTCAGGCCCGGCACGGTGACCGCCGTGGTGGGGGGCTCGGGCGCGGGCAAGTCCACGCTCGCCCGGCTGCTGCTGCGCTTCTTCGACCCGAACGAAGGGCGCATCACGCTGGGCGGGGTGGACCTGCGGCAGATCGAGACCGCACAGCTGTACCGCCACCTGGCCTTTGTGCTGCAGGACGTGCGCCTGGTGCATGCCAGCGTGCGCGAGAACATCGCACTGGGCCGGCCCTCGGCCAGCGCGCAGGAGGTGGAAGAGGCGGCGCGCGCCGCCCACATCCATGAACGCATCCTGGCGCTGCCGCGCGGCTATGACTCCGTGATCGGCGAAGACGCCCAGCTGTCCGGGGGCGAACAGCAGCGCCTGAGCATTGCGCGCGCCGTGCTGCTGGATGCGCCCGTGCTGGTGCTGGACGAACCCACGGCCGCTGCCGATGCCGAGAGCGAGGCCGCCATCCAGGAAGCCCTGTCGCGCCTGGCCGCCGGACGCACCCTGCTGGTCATCGCTCACCGGCTGGATACCGTCATGCATGCGGACCAGATCCTGGTGGTGGAAGGCGGAGCCATCCGCGAGCGTGGCCGCCATGCCGAGCTGCTGGCGCTGGGCGGACGCTACGCACGGTTGTGGGCGCTGGGCGGGTACGAATCACAGCCCTCCCAATCCCTGCCTTCCACCCCCGCCCTGGCCACGGAGCTGCCCCCATGCTGAAGACCCTGATGCAACTGCTGGGCGACGACGCCCGGCTTTTCCGCCGCTATGCCTGCATGGCCGTGCTGCATGGCCTGCTCAGCGGGCTGGTCGTCACGGCCCTGGTGCCCGTGGCGTCGCGCCTGCTGGCAGGCGATACGCGCGGCGCCGCGGCCTGGCTGGCCGTGCTGCTGGCGGGCGTGGTGTTGTGCTGGGCCTGGCAGCGCCAGGTGGAAAAGGCCGGCCTGGGCCTGGGCGCCGCCGTGCTGCGCGTGGCGCGCCACCGGCTTGGCGACCATGTGGCCCGCCTGCCCGTGGGATGGTTCACGCCCGAGAACACGGCCCGGCTCAACCACGTTGTCTCGCAGGGAATGATGGAAGTGGCCCAGCTGCCGGCCCATGTGTTCACGCCCGTGTTCAGCGGCGCCGTGGCGCCCGTTGCCGTGGTGGCCGCGCTGTGTGCCATGGACTGGCGCATGGGCCTGATTGCACTGCTGGCGCTGCCGCTGCTGGCCGGCGTGCTGCTGGTCACCGCGCACCTGGGCCGCCGTGCCGACGAGCGCCTGCAGCGCAGCATGGCCGGCGCCAGCCAGCGCATGGTGGAGTTTGCGCAGGCGCAGTCCGTGCTGCGCGCCTTCAATGGCGAAGGCGGCGGCACGCGCTGGCTGGAGCAGGCACTGGGCCGGCAGCGCGCATCCGGCGCGCAGTCCATTCGCCTGGCGGCGCTGTCGGGCGTGCTCAACGGCTGGGCCATGCAGGCCGTGTTTGCGGCCCTGCTGGTGGCCGGCGCGCTGTGGCTGGACGAGCGCCTGGGCGGCGTTGCAGCACAGGGCATGGGAATGGAAGCTGCCATCCCCGTGATCGTGGCCCTGCTGCTGGCCTGCCGCCATGTCGATCCGCTGCTGGAGGTGGCAGGCTACGCCGACTCGCTGCGCGCCGCGCGCGTGCAGCTCGATGCCGTGCGCGACATCCTCGCGGTCCAGCCGCTGCCCGAGCCTGCCGTGCCCCAGGCGCCGTGCAATGCCTCGGTGGAGCTGCGCGATGTGGTGTTCCGCTACGCGCCGGGCCAGCCCGAGGTGCTGCGCGGCCTGAGCCTGCGCGTGGAGCCGGGCTCGATGACGGCGCTGGTGGGCGCCTCGGGCTCTGGCAAATCGTCCGTGCTGCGGCTGGTCGCACGCTTTTTCGATGTGCAGCAGGGCAGCGTTCTGGTGGGCGGCATCGACGTGCGCCAGATCGCGGGCGAGCGGCTGGCCGGGCAGATCAGCCAGATCTTCCAGGACAGCTACCTTTTCCAGGGCTCCATTGCCGACAACATCCGCATGGGCCGCCCGCAGGCCAGCGATGCCGAGGTGATGGAAGCCGCCCGCCAGGCCGGCGTGGCCGAAATCATCGAGCGCCTGCCGCAGGGCCTGGACACGCCGGTGGGCGAGGGCGGGGCGCGCCTGTCGGGCGGCGAGCGCCAGCGCATCGCCATCGCGCGTGCGCTCATCAAGGATGCGCCCATTTTGCTGATCGACGAGGCCACGGCCGCGCTGGATGCCGAAAACCAGGCCGCCATCGCCCAGGCGCTGGCGCGGCTGCGCGGCCGGCGCACGCTGATCGTGATTGCCCACCAGCTGTCCACCGTGGCCATGGCCGACCAGATCATCGTGCTGGACCAGGGCCGCGTCAGCGAGCAGGGCACGCCGCAGCAGCTGGCACAGGCGCAGGGCCTGTATGCGCGCTTTCTGGCGCGGCGGCGCGCCGCCAAGGGCTGGCGCATTGCGGGCACGGACACGGTAGCGGGCACGGGCACGGGCACGGGCACGGGCACGGGTGAGGACCTCCGTTGAGCGAGCCTGCGAAGCCAACGACAGGGACGCAGGTCCCGCGCCTGGCGCCGTGGCTGCTGCCGTTTGCCGCGCTGTGCTGCGCCTCCGTGCTCACCGGCGCGCGGCAGGTGGAATGGGGGCAGCTGCTGTCGCTGTCGGGCGATGCCTGGCTCACCCTCACGGCCAGCCGCCTGCCGCGCCTGGCAGCGCTGGTGCTCACGGGGGTGGGGCTGTCGGTGTGCGGCGTGGTGCTGCAGCAGATCGTGCAGAACCGCTTTGTGGAGCCTGCTACCTGCGGCGGTCTGGACGCGGCCAAGCTGGGCATTCTGGTGTCGCTGACGGTGGCGCCCGCCTCGGCCTTCACCTCGGGCGCGTGGGGCGTGGCCTGGCGCATGGTGTTCGCGCTGGTGTTCTGCCTGGGCGCCAGCCTGCTGTACGTGGCCATCATCCGCCGCATGCGCCTGCGCAACCTGGTGCTGGTGCCTGTGGTCGGCCTGATGTACGGCAGCGTGCTCAGCGCCATCGCCGAGTTCCATGCCTTCCGCCACAACCTGCTGCAAAGCATGCAGGGCTGGCTGCTGGGCGACTTCTCGCGCGTCGTGCAGGGCCACTACGAGATCATCTACCTCATCGTGCCCATCGTGGTGCTGACCTATGCGTTTGCGCACCGCTTCACCGTGCTGGGCATGGGCGAGGGCATGGCCACCAGCCTGGGGCTGAGCTATCCGGCGCTGGCCACGCTGGGCCTGGTGCTGGTGGCGGTCACCGTCTCGGCCACGGTCATCACCGTGGGCGCCATTCCCTTCGTGGGCCTGGTCATTCCCAACCTGGTGGCCATGCGATGCGGCGAGAACCTGGGCCGCACCCTGCCCATCGTCGCGCTCAGCGGCGCCTCGCTGCTGCTGGCCTGCGACATCGTGGGCCGGCTGATCATGCACCCCTTCGAGGTGCCGATCGGCCTGACGGCGGGCAGCGTGGGCGGCGTGCTCTTCCTCGTGCTCATCCTGCGCAGGAGGCCGTGATGCGCAAGGCCTTGCCTCACACCACCGCGTGGATTGCGGCTGCCGTGGTTGCCGTCGCGCTGGCGGCCTGCTTCGTGCTGCTGGGCTCGGGGCTGGACTTCGGCTACGTCATTGCACGGCGGCTGACGCGGCTGTCGGCCATCGTCATCGGCGGCATCTGCATTGCGCTGTCGTCCATCGTCTTCCAGACGCTTGCGGGCAACCGCATCCTCACCCCCGCCATCATGGGCTACGAGGCGGTCTACCTGCTGCTGCAGGCGCTGCTGGTGCTGGCCATGGGCGTGCAAAGCCTGGTGGTGCTGGGCCCCAGCGGCAACTTCTGGCTGTCGGTGGCGTGCATGCTGGGCTACTCCTGGGCCCTGCACCGCTGGCTGCTGGGCGGGGGCCGCGACAACGTGTACTTCCTGCTGCTGCTGGGCCTGGTGCTGGGCATGGTGATAGGCACCTTCACGCAGTTCGTGCAGCTGCGCATCAGCCCGGGCGAATTCTCGGTGCTGCAGGGCTACAGCTACACCTCGTTCAACCGCGCCCGGCCCGCGCAGCTGCTGTGGTCGGCACTGATCGTGGCCGTGGCCTGCGTGATCGTGCGGCGCAGCCTGCCCGTGCTGGACGTGCTGGCCCTGGGGCGCGAGCAGGCCATCTCGCTGGGCGTGCACTACCAGCGCCAGCTGCGCCTGCAGCTGGCGCTGATTGCCGCGCTGGTGGCGGTGTCCACCAGCCTGCTGGGGCCCACGGCCTTCATGGGCATCTTCGTGGCCCACATCAGCTATGCGCTGGCGGGCACGGCGCGCCACCGGGTCACGCTGCCGCTGGGCTGTGCCGTGGCCGTGTCCATCTTCATCGCGGCGCAACTGGCGGTGGAGCATGTCTTCAACTACCGCACCTCGGTGGGCATCCTCGTCAACCTGGTATGCGGCAGCTACTTCCTTGCACTCATGGTGCGCGGGCGCGGCCGGGCCTGAGCCGAGCACCGGCGCCACCAAAAAACAGTCAAGCAATGCATGCCATTTTTCAGGAGAGAAAGCCCATGACCCATCTTTTCCGCATTCCCCACCGCGCGCCCATGCTTGCGCTGGCGGCAGCGCTTTGCCTGTCGGCCTGCGACCGGCCCGCCACACCCACGACCCAGGCCGCAGCGCCGCAGGCGGCGGCCGGCGAGTTCACGCCCGTCACGGTGCAGCACCAGCTGGGCACCACGGTGGTGGAGCGCCCGCCGCAGCGCGTGGCCGCGCTGGACATGAACGAGGCCGACTTCCTCGACCAGCTCGGCGTGCCCATTGCCGGCATGCCCAAGGACTTCGTGCCCCACTTCCTGGCCCGGTACAAGGACGATGGCAACGTGCAGGACCTGGGCTCCATCGTCCAGCCCAACCTGGAGCGCGTGCATGCGCTCAAGCCCGACCTGGTGCTGATCTCGCCCATCCAGGCCAGCGCCTACCAGGAGCTTTCGGGCTTTGCGCCCACCGTGCATTTCGACGTGGACTTCAGGAACAGCGGCACCCGGCACCTGGACACCGTGCGCGATCATCTGCTGACCCTGGGCCGCATCTTCGGCAAGCAGGACCTGGCGCGCGCCAAGGCCGCCGAGATGGACGACAAGGTGGCCCAGGCCCGGCGCGCCACCGAAGGGCGCAAGGAGACGGCCCTCATCGTCATGCACAACAACGGCGCCTTCACCTCGTTCGGGCCGCAGTCGCGCTACGGCTTTGTCTTCAACGCGCTGGGCGTCAGGCCCGCCAGCACGGCGGCCGAGGCCGACCTGCACGGCCAGCCCATCTCCAGCGAATTCATCCAGCAGGCCAACCCGGACATCCTCTATGTGATCGACCGCACGGCCATCATGCAGCGCCGCCCCGGCATGGACGCCGCAGGCATGGACAACCCGCTGCTGCGCCAGACCAGCGCCTGGAAGAACAACCGCGTGGTCTTCGTCGATTCAGAGGCCTGGTACGTCACGGCGGCCAGCGTGACCTCGGTGAAGCTCATGGTCGATGACGTGCTCAAGGGCTACGGCGATGCGCCGGCAGCGGGCGCGGGCCCGGTGGCCGCTGCGGTTGCAAATTGATCGCATTCTCGATTGAGGGTTTGGCTTTCTCGTTCGGAAGACAAGGTGAAACACCCAACGCCTACCCGAATCGAAAGGAGTCCCGCATGGCACTACGCCATCCATCCCGTCCCGCGCACAACGGCGCATCGCGCACCCTGCCGCACCCGGCCTTTGCCTGCAGGCACACGGCCATCGCCGTGCACATGCTCTGCATGGCGGGCCTGGCACTGGGAGGCCTGGCCGTGGCCATGCCGTCCGCGCTGGCGCAGGCGGCTGCCCAGGGGGCCGCATCTGGAGCCGCCTCCGGGGCGGCACCCGGCGAGGCCCGCCGCGCCTTCAGCATCCCGGCCGGCCCGCTGGGCCAGGCGCTCAACGCCTTTGCCGCAGCGGCCGGCGTGGAGCTGACGGTGGATTCCAGCCTGCTGCAAGGCCGCAGCAGCGCAGGCCTGTCGGGCAGCTACAGCGTGGCCGAAGGCTTTGCCGAGCTGCTGCGCGGCCAGGGCCTGCGCGCCCTGCGCGAAGCCAACGGCAGCTACACCCTGGGCCGCGACCGCAACGCGGCAGCGCCCGTGGACGGCGGCGTGCTCATGCCTGCCGTCACCGTGCGCGCACAGGCTCAGCAGGCGCCGGAAGCCTATGCCGGCGGCCAGGTCTCCACGGGCGGCCGCATGGGCCTGCTGGGTGACAAGGACTTCATGGAGACGCCCTTCAACACCATCAGCTACACCGAGAAATTCATCGCCGACCGCCAGGCCCGCGACATCACCGACGTGATCTCCGCCGCCGACCCCACCGTGTTCAGCACGGGCATGACCGGCATCATCAGCGAGAACTACTCCATTCGCGGCTTCAGCTCCAGCATCGGCGATGTCACGTTTGGCGGGCTGTTCGGCGTGGCGCCGTTCTACCGCGCATCGCCAGAAATGTTCGAGCGCGTGGACGTGCTCAAGGGCCCCTCGGCCCTGCTCAACGGCATGCCGCCCGGCGGCTCGGTGGGCGGCACGGTCAACCTCGTGCCCAAGCGCGCGGGCGACGAGCCGCTGACGCGGCTGACCACCTCCTTCATGTCGGATGCGCAACTGGGCGCCCACATCGACCTGGGCCGGCGGTTCGGCGAGCGCAAGCAGTTCGGCATCCGCTTCAACGGCGTGCTGCGCGACGGCGACGGCGCCGTGAACCACCAGGAAAAAGAGACCCGGCTGGCCTCGCTGGGCCTGGACTGGCGCGGCGACCGTGCCCGCCTGTCGGCCGACCTGTACAGCAGCGAGGACCGCACCGACGGCCTGAACCGCGGCATCAACCTGGCCGCAGGCCTGCCCGTGCCCAGGCCGCCCAAGGCCGACACCCTGCTCAACCCCAGCTGGGCCTTCTACGACACCAAGGACAAGGGCGCCATGGTGCGCGGCGAACTCGACCTGGGCGACCGCGTCACGGCCTATGCCGCCGTGGGCACCAGCAAGACCCGGTACCGTTCCACGGGGGCCTACCTGATCCAGGTCTTCAACACGGCCGGCGACTACCGCACCAACCTGGCAGACCTGGGCTTCGAGATGGACAAGAAGTCGGCCGAGGCCGGCCTCAAGGGCAAGTTCAACACGGCCGGCGTGGGCCACCAGTGGGCGCTCAACGCCACCTACTACACGCATACCGACAAGCAGTTCGGCCGCCGCAACGTGCTGGCCCAGGACTGGATCACCAACATCTACCACCCCATCTGGGGCCCGGCCACCAGCTTCAACGCGCCCCCGATCTCGCGCACCGAACTGCGGCTGACCAGCATCGGCGTGGCCGACACCCTGTCTTTTGCGCAGGACCGCGTGCAGCTCACCCTGGGCCTGCGCCGCCAGCAGGTGCTCAGCGACACCTTCAACGTGGCCACGGGCGCGCGCACCTCGCGCTATGACGAAGGCGCCACCACGCCGGCCGCCGCGCTGCTGGTGAAGGCCAGCGAGCGTGTCTCGGTCTACGCCAACTACATCGAAGGCCTGAGCCAGGGCGCCACCGCACCCATGACGGCGGCCAACGCGGGCGAAGTGTTCGCGCCCTACAAGTCCCGGCAAAAGGAGCTGGGCCTGAAGCTGGACCTGGGCGACTTCGCCCACACCTTCAGCCTCTATGAGATTCAGCGGCCCAACGGCTACACCGATCCCGTCTCCAACGTCTTCTCCTTCGGCGGCGAGCAGCGCAACCGGGGCGTGGAATGGGGCTTCTTCGGCAACGTGGCCACGGGCGTGCGCCTGATGGGCGGCATTGCCTACGTACAGCCCAAGCTCACCCGCACGGCAGGCGGCGTGAACCAGGGCAAGCTGGCGGCGGGTGTGCCCAGGCTGCAGGGCAAGCTGGGCGTGGAGTGGGACCTGCCCGCCGTGCAGGGCCTGACGCTGACGGCCAACGCCACCACGGCTTCCAGGCAGTACATCAATGCCGACAACTCGCTGTCCGTGCCGGGCCGCACCGTGTTCGACATCGGCGCGCGCTACGTGACCACGGCGGCCGGCCATCCGCTCACGCTGCGCGGCAGCATCACCAACGTGGCCAACAAGGCCTACTGGGCCACGCCGCTGTGGACCAGCCTCGGGCTGGGCGCACCGCGCACCTTCATGCTGTCGGCCACGGTTGATTTCTGAGCGATGACAGGGCGGATCAAGCCGCACCGAGCCTGCGCTGCCGCCCTGCGGGCTATAAACTAGCCCGGTCGGGCGGCAAAGCATGCCAGCCCCCTTGCCCTCCCGCCGTATACCAGGATGACAGACGCCTATGGACAGCCGCAATGACAGCATGGACCTGAGCGACGACAGCGTTTTCGAGAGCGCTGCGGAGTTGTTCCGTGCCATGGCGGCGCCCGTGCGCCTGAAGATCATCAGCGTGTTGTGCAATGGCGAGAAGAACGTGACCGAGCTGCTCGCCAGCATCGCCACCACGCAGCCCAACATGTCCCAGCACCTGAACACGCTGTACCAGGCCGGCGTGCTGGGCCGGCGCCGTGAAGGCGTCAGCATCTACTACTTCATCGCCAACGAGCAGGCTGCGCAGATGTGCTGCGCCATCTGCACCCAGGTCGCCATCGAGCAGGGCTGAGTGCCGCAGCCTGGCAGGGGCGACTCGGCTAGGATGCCATCCATGCCGCCCACACCCACCCTGGTCCAGCCCCTGCCGCTCGATGCCGACGGCATCCTCGCGCTGGCAGCGCGCTCCATGTTCCAGCTGTTCTCCACCATGAGCCAGGGCATGTTCCTGGCCGACAGGGCGGGGCGCATCGTCTGGGTCAACGAGGGCTACCAGCGCTTCCTGCCCGACCTGGGCGTGGCCTCGGTGGATGAGTTCCTGGGCCACACGGTCGAGGACGTCATTCCCAACACCCGCATGCGCCGCGTGCTGGAAACCGGCGAGCCCGTGCTCATCGACCTGCTCACCAACCGCGCCGGCACCTTCGTGGTCAGCCGCATCCCGCTCAAGGACGATGCGGGCGCGGTCATCGGCGCCATCGGCATCGTGCTGTTCGACCAGCCGGAGACCACGCTGCAGCCCCTGATCAGCAAGTTCGCCGTTCTGCAGCGCGACCTGGACGAGGCCCGGCGCGAGCTGGCCGCCCAGCGCAACCGCAGCCTGCGCGTGGCCGTGCAGGGCGAGCGCCGCGCCAAGTACAGCTTTGCCAGCTTTGTCGGCAGCAGCCCGGCCGCCGTGGAGGTCAAGCGCCAGGCGCGCCGCGCGGCCCAGTCGCTCAGCCCCGTGCTGCTGCTGGGCGAGACCGGCACCGGCAAGGAGCTGCTGGCCCATGCCATCCACGCCGCATCGGCCCGCAGCGGCGGCCCCTTCGTCACCGTCAACATCGCCGCCGTGCCGGACGCCTTGCTGGAGGCCGAATTCTTCGGCGTTGCCCCCGGCGCCTACACCGGCGCCGACCGCAAGCCGCGCGACGGCAAATTCAGGCTGGCCGACGGCGGCACGCTGTTCCTCGACGAAATCGGCGACATGCCCCTGAACCTGCAGGCCAAGCTGCTGCGCGCGCTGCAGGAAGGCGAGATCGAACCGCTGGGCTCCAACCAGCTCGTGCGCTTTGACGTGCGCGTGGTCGCCGCCACCTCGTGCGACCTGCCGCAGATGGTGCGCGATGGCCGCTTCAGGGAAGACCTCTTCTACCGCCTGCATGTGCTGCCCATCCGCGTGCCCCCGCTGCGCGAACGCAGGCGCGACATCCCGGCCCTGGTCGAAGTCCTCTCCGAAGAACTGGCCCTGCGCAACGACATGCCCCCGCCCGAACTGCTGCCCGACGCCCTGGCCCTGCTGGCCGGCCAGACCTGGCGCGGCAACATCCGCGAGTTGCGCAACGTGCTGGAGCAGGCCGCCATGCGCAGCGAAGACACCGCCATCAACGCAGAGCAACTTCGCGAAGTGCTGCGCTCATCCGGCGTGGAACCTGCCGCCCCCGCGCCGGGCCCCGAGACTGCGCCCGCCCCGTCCCCTGCCCACAACAGCCCCGCCGACACCGACCTGCTGCGCCCCCTGGCCCAGCAGGTGGCCGAGCTGGAACGCAAGGCCATCACCGCCACCCTGGCCGCCAACAGCGGCAACAAGCTGGCCACGGCGCGCCAGCTGGGCATCTCGCGGGCCACGCTGTATGACCGGATGGCGGTGCTGGAGCTGCAGGGCTGAGTCACCCGCCGCCTGCAAGCCGTACCGTCGCCAGGTATCGGAGCGATGCTTTGCTGGCATGCCCATACCGCTTGCTGCCCGATGAATATTCGGCGTTCAGAGCTTTCTTGGCGTGCTTCTGGGCAACCGGGGTCTGTAGGTTCCACGGCGCAATTGCGGTGGTGAGAGTCCTAGGGAAGTTGCAATAGATGCTTCTTGCGGCATGGTGATGGGAGTACTACTTTGGCTGATAGGCACGGCCCCCGTTTGCCACCCACAATCTATGGCTCATTCCATAGTAGCCAATGACTCCTTGCGTCATCTGCTTTTTTGCGGCATCCGTGCCGTGCATCCGGTAGATGTTTCTGATGTGCTCGGCCTCGCGGATGTATTGGCTTTCCATGGCGGCATTGAGGGATGGGCGCAAGGGAATTCTTGCAGCAGGTAGCTCGTCTAGCATGGACCTGATCGAGGTCAGGAGATGTTGGTGCTCCACCAATTGTTCAGGCACTGGGTGGCCGCATGCTGCCAGTGCCAAGTCGACGATCCGGCTTGCGTATGGAAGGCTGGGGCGGCGGTCCTCCAGCATGGCGCGGTATTCAGGGGCTGGGGCCAGCGCCGCTAGGAGTGCACCCCAGTTGGACTCTCGCCAGCCGTAGCAAAAAAGCAGATCGTGTAGCAGCGATCTGTCAAAGGCATTGAGGCTGGTGCGAAGAAAATACAGCGAGTCCAGCGGCTCGCAGCGTACTTCGGGGTACAAGGAGAGGAACTTGCGGTAGGTGCTGCCCCCGTGGTGGATCGTCTTGAGCAGACGAAGAATTCCACCATTGCTGATCTGCAGGGTTTGAAAAGGTGCAATGCTGATGAATCCAAGGGCATCGCCTGCGAAATAGCGTGGCGTCATGTCATGGGAATGGCTCTGGGGTAAAAATAAATCATCCTCAGGAGATAATTTTGTGAAAATTAAATATAGTAAAAAATGGATATTTATCATCCTGGGGATGGTAGTGTTTACGGTATTGCTTTTGCTGTTCATGATACCAAAGAAACAAGGTGAGAGCATCAGCCCGCGCGGTGTTTACAGGGTTGAGTACTATTACGTGCCATTAGCCCAGAAACTGATTTATCACCAGATGAAAATGCCCATGACTGTGCGTCTTTATGAAGTAAAAACAGGTAGACTTATTTCTGAAAGCGCTGTGGTGGATCTTTGGCTGAATGGCTCAATATATTGGTATCTTGAACCGCCAATGAATAGCATCATGGTGGGAAATGATGTGATATTTGAAAATATTCCAAGGGAGTGCCAAGATTGCCCAAGATTAACTCTTGAGCAAATGACAAATTAGGTCATCGTTGCCAATAGATACGGACTACCGGCCACAACACATCCCGCTGCGCCGCCGTCACCACATCCCGTCAGCTCTAGTCATGAACCTCAACAACGTCTTCGACAAGCGCTACTGGATCCCCGGCTTTGCCGAGCAAAACGGCAACAACGAATTCGGCGACCCGCGCAACCTCATGTTCACGCTCAAGTACACGCCGCGCATCTGAGAGGCAGGCGTGCCACCGTCAGGCCGGTGCGGTCCTGGCTCCAAGCGTGACAGTGCCGAGCCAACGGCATGGGTGCCATGGCCCGTCGGCATTTTGCAGATGGCAGGACCCGTCGGCTTGCACCTGGATCCGGGTGGGGTATCCGCTGGACCAGGGGATGGTCCAGTCGAAGGGCAGGACCAGCAGGGCCTGGGGCGGTGCCATGGCTTGTATGTCCAGTGGCTGCCACGTGTCGGGTGCAACGCAATCTTCGGTGCACGGCAAAGGCAGTTGCGGCTCGTACCCCCCCACCCAGGCCCAGAAAATGCCGGGCTTGGGGCCGTCACATTCCGGCGACTCCAGCATCAGCAATGCACTTCCTGCCTGCTCCACCGCATGGGCGCAGAGCAAGTGTGTCTCGGCGCATTGCGCATGTGCCTGCACGTTGCAATCGGGCATCAGCACATCGAGGATCTGCGCCATCTCCTGCACGCCGGCAACAGCGGGCAGGTGAGTGGGAAGCTGCAGGAACAGCCAGCTTCGCTGCTCCAGCACCACGGTGCACCGGCGAACGCACCACCAGACGCCATAGGGGTCGGCCGGGGCAACGGGGTCGGATGCCATCGGCAGCTGTGTCCAACTGGTGTGGCCCGATTCCGTGCGTCTCCTGTATTGCCAGTGCTCATCAAAGCGCAGGCCGCAGATGAGGCGGTGATCGAGACAGATGTCTTCCTGCGGAACCTCTCGCTCACATGGCTCTGGTGCGTCGTCGGGCTTTTGCATTATTCGGATCCGGAAAGGCCGCCGTTGCCGGCGCTGTGGTTGTCCGACTGCGCCACGGTAATGGCCCCGATGCACCGGTACCGGCCCCGGCGCGCATCGATGCCATCCACACCGCACAGCCCTTCGCCATCCACCGTCATCCTCAAGGCGTGGTTCCTTGTCAGGGGAGATTTCGAGCCGAAGGGCCAGATCAGCAGGGCGCGAGGACGCCCGGGCACGTCAAAGGCCGAAGTGCGCTTGGCGCGCTTGAACTTCTCATGCATTTCCACGCCGACCACCCAGGCCCAGAAAACGGGTGGCGCGCCAACACTCAAATCTTCGGCCTGCAACTGCAGCAAAGAGCAGCCATTGGCAAGCAGCGCATCGGTGCTGCGCAGCAGCGGCGCCTGTGCCGTGCTCTCGTCGAGCACCTTGACGTTCCAGTCCGCAAGCATTGCGCCCAGGGCCAATGCCACATCGCCACATTCCGGCTGCACAGGCAGGCCCGGGGGCAGATGCACGGAATGCCAGGGCATGCGATTGAGCACCGCAACGCACTGGCGCACGCACCACCACGCGCGCTGTGGATCTGCTGCAGCCACGCCGCCTGCGCGGGTTGCCGGCAGTCGCGCCCAATAGCGACGGCCAGACGGCATGCGCGCCGCGTACGTCCACAGCCCGCCAAAGCGCAGCCCAGGGGTGAAGCGGTGGGTGACGTGCGCGGTCTCAGCCATGTGGAGCCTTGTCGTGGTGGACTTCAACACAGTGCGGGCCCCGTCAATGGCCCTGCATTGCCGCGTTGCGCGGGTGACCACGTGATTGCGGCAAGGCAGCGGCACTCGCGCCACTGCCCGTCAATGCCATCCACATCGCAGCGCCCGTCGCTGTTCATCTGCACCCGCGCCGCATAGCCGCAGGCCCAGGGCATGCTCCAGCCAAAGGGAATGGTCAGCAGCGCGGCAGGGCGGGGCGCGCGGCTTGCGGGCCATGGCTTCACCGGCGCGGGCCGCATCTTCTGATGCATCTCCACGCCAATCACCCAGGCCCAGAACGTGCTCTGCGGCCGCTGGTGCAGCGCCTCTGACTGCAGTTGCAGCACAGCTCCGCCCCCGGCCATCACTGCCTGGGTGCAGGACTGCATGGACATGTGCCCGGCCCCTGCGCTGAGCTGCACCTGCCAACGCGGCATCAGCGCGTGCAGAGCCAGCGCCACATCTTCCGGCCCCGGCCGCAAGGGCATGTCTGAAGGCAGATCCACCGACTGCCACATCTCCCGCCGCAGCACGGCAGCGCAGCGCCGCACACACCACCAGGCGCCATGCGGATCAGCCCTGCCCGCATCAGGCTGCCCCAGCGGCAGCCGCGACCAACAGGCCCGGCCCGATGGCGCGCGGGCGGCGTACTTCCATTGCGCAGCGAAGCGCAGACCAGGGGTGAAGTGGTGGGTGATGTGCATGGATGTAGGCGTCTGCGTCTTGTTGAAGCTTGTGCGGCCAAGTTGATCCAGAGTTTGGACAGCTTCACCGAAAGCGGTATGAGAAGTTTTAAGTTGAGCCATAGGCTGGCTCTTCAAAACTGGCGAATTCGTGTGAATTTTCACTAACTCTATCGTACCGAAATCGGTATAGCAAGACCAAAGAATGCTGCCCATGCGCAGCTTCGTGAACGCAACATTGGCCGAAAACGCTGCCCTGATGATCAAGGGCAAGGCGATCGGGCGCCTGCGTAGTGACATGAAGAATGCTGGATTCGACATCGGGCAGGGCACTTTGCAGCGCATCGTTGGCGGGGAAACCGGCGTGCGAATGGAGTCACTGCAGAAGTTTGCTGATTACTTCAGCGTGGACGTCGATACCTTGTTGCGAGGCCGTGTCGCGGAAGGTGAGGACTTCATCCAACTCGTCCGCCTGGATGTTGAAGCCGCGCCCGAACGCTCTCGAAAAACCAATCTTGTCGAGGAACTCGGGGCTCTCCAGTTCCGACGCGATTTTCTACGTGCTATCGGCGTCAGCCCGGTGAACGCGGGCATCGTCCATGTCACCGGAACCAGCATGGAGCCCACGATTCGGGACGGGGCCGTGCTCTTGCTCAATCGTGCGGATCGAACGCCGCGCCGTGGCAGCGTCTATGCATTCGCGTGGGAAGGGCGGATGCTTGTGCGGCGCTTTCAGCGGGTGGGCGATGTTTGGCATGCCGTGGCTGACAACGCTGATAAAAGCGAGCACCCGGATATCGTCATTGCTGGGAAGGCAGAGGGCCTGGTGCAGGGGCGAGCCATATGGGTCGGGGCCAAGCTCTGAGTCTGGCGTTGCTTGAGGGCTTACTCTTCCATCCGCTGCGGGAACTTGGATGCCTTGTGCATGCGTTTGGGATGTGGCAGTCGCAGAGCAAAGCACTTGGGTTCTCCATTGAATCTGCTCAACTGACTTTGTCGGTCGTCCAGCTTCTGGTCTGATATCGACCCGTTGGGTGATGCTCATCTGTGGCTTGTGGATGTCGGCTTTGCAGCGGTTGACGTCATCTGCTCCTGGTAGCCAGTTCACCGGTGAGAAAATGCAGCTGTCATCAATTCACCTGTCGAAGCTCGTGCAGCATGGACGGCTCACCGATGGTGGAGCAGCCATTCAGGCCGCCCGGCTGCGGCTCGGCCCGCCACCAGACTCAGAAGCTATCTCTTTTAGCAGGCAGATCTCCTGAGATCGATTGGTTCGAGTATCTTGGGCAGGGACCCCCTTCAGAAAACTGCACTCCTTTATGCAAAGCCAGCGACTGATCAGCCTCTTCAGTCTTCGTTGCTTCCTGGGCTGACGCAGGGGTGAGGAGACCTGGGGTTTCCTTGCTACGCTGAGCAATCTGCTGCACACAGGCGCAAGCCAGCGTCAAACTTCAGTTACATGCAGTATCCTTTGGGGAGATGCGCCGGAAACGTGGCGCGCTTACGGTCTTTCGTGAATCCCATTGGTGCTTCGTGCTGCATGGGTATTCTTCGCGAAAGGAAAGATTTCTTAGTTCGCCTTAGAGCGCACCCGTGAATGCCAGTTTTTTTTGATGTGCATTGCAGGAGCATTCAGCTCGACCCGACGTTGCATGGCGTCTGTGCCGGATTTGAATCTGGCGCTTGGAGAGCTAAACAGCTTTCGCACTACCTGATGGAGTGGCTGCCGGAGTTTTGCCTTTCCTTTTCCGAGCATGAATCCATTAAAGGTACTAACGCGGTCAGCCAGCTTCGTGCCGCTGCCCAGACCGTCTACGACACCGACAAGTATGACCGGCGTGGAGAGTTCGGTGAGCTCCTGTTGCACGCCCTACTACGAGAGACGAAACAGACGCAGCTTGCCATCAGCAAGATTTTCTTCAAGGACTCGGTCAACAACACCGTCAAGGGCTTCGACGCCATCCACGTCATTGATACCCCCCAGGGACTTGAGCTCTGGCTAGGGGAAGTGAAGTTCTACAAAGACATTGGAAAAGCCATCTCCGACGTCGCCGCCGAGCTTGAAGTCCACTTCAAGGACGACTACCTCAAGAAGGAGTTTCTGCTCATCACTCGCAAGCTCGACCCTGCGTGGTCTGGCACTCCGAAGCTCAAGGAACTCCTGCACCGAAACACGTCGCTGGACAAGGTGGTCTCCACGATCGTCGTTCCGGTTCTGCTGGCCTATGAAAGTGCGACGACACAAGCCTATACGCGGGCCTGCACTGAGTACACCCAGAAGCTCGAGGCCGAGCTTATTCAACTTCATGCTCGATTCAAAAAGGCCAATACAGTGACACGCGTCCGTATTGAACTCTTCCTCTTTCCAATGTCGAGTAAGGCGGACCTCCTTGATCAGCTTCACAAACGGCTCATCGCCGCGCAGAACATATGAGCTACGCCGATTTACGCAACACCCTGGCGGACCGAAACAATGGCAGCGAGTTCGATCCCTTCAAGTTCTTAGCAGACCTTTCTGCCTTCGCGTCACTGGCTGACGAGGATGACAAGCTTCAGGAGGCGCGCGACATTCTCATTCGTGTCTTGGAAGATTCTGCCAAGTTCAAAGGCTACGAGGCCATCATCCAGACCCTGCTTCGCAATGTTGGCCTCTTCCCATATCTTGACTTCAAGAATGTTGACGCTGCAGATCAGCTCGCTGCAGAGGCTCACAGGCCAGAGGCAATGCCCGAGAACATAGTATTCACTGCGAAGCAGGCTGAGGTGTATCGCGAATTGATGGCTGGACGCAGCGTTGTTTTGAGTGCGCCTACCAGCTTCGGCAAGAGCCTTATCATCGACGCGGTCATCGCGTCGAACAAATACCACAGCATTGTTGTGGTGGTTCCGACCCTCGCGTTGGTGGACGAGACGCGCCGTCGCCTATTGAAGTTCAGAGACCGCTATAAGATCATCACCCATTTAAGTCAAGAGCCATCCGAACGCAACATCTTTGTCCACACTCAGGAGCGAGTTGTTGAGAACTCGAACATTAAGGATGTTGACTTCTTCGTTATTGACGAGTTTTACAAGCTGCACATTGAGGACTCTGCCGAAGGCGACGAGCGTGCGGTACTGTTGAACCATGCCTTCTACAAACTGGCCAAACGCGCCAAGCAGTTCTACATGCTTGGGCCCAGTATCCACGAGTTGCCTGACGGGTTTGGTCCGAACTATCGCTGCCTGTTTATTCGCACTGACTTCAGTACAGTGGCCTCGGACTCGCACCTAGTTCCAGAGGGCAGGGACGACATCTCCCGGCTAAAGGCATTGGTGCCCAATCTTGAAGGACCGACCCTTGTATTCAGCGGATCGGTCGGTGGGGCCAGAAAGTTCGGGCGTGCAATCGCAGAGGTGCGCTCGGAGTTCAGCCCGAAAGAAGCGCTCAAACAGACTATCGCCTGGCTCAGTGCCAACTACTCGCCGAACTGGGGGTTGGTCAACGCACTGTCGCGTGGCGTTGGCATTCATCACGGCAAACTTCCTCGCTCAATCGCTCAGTTGCTAGTTCGTTTGTTCAATGGTGGATTCCTAGACTATCTAGTCTGCACGTCGACTCTCATCGAAGGTGTAAACACAGCAGCTCGAAATGTTGTTGTCGTGGACAACAAGATCAACAAGAAGAAATACGACTACTTCACCTTCAACAACATCCGTGGCCGGTCTGGCCGTATGTGGCAGCACTACGTAGGTCACGTATATCTCTTCAATTCACCTCCAGACCGTGAGCTTGAGTTCGTTGATGTGCCGGTATTCACTCAAAACGAGAGTGCCCCTGACGCGCTGCTCGTGCAACTTGAACAACAGGATCTTTCCGATGATGCGAAGGCTCGGGTGAATAAAATCTGGAATCAGGCGGTGCTATCTCCGCAAACTATTCAGCAGAACGTCGGCATCGACCCGCAAGGACAAATTGAACTAGCAAGGGAGATTGAGGCCCGCCTCCAAGAATTGACGCCACTCTTGTGCTGGACTGGGCAGCCCACATACGATCAGACGAAAGAAATATTTGATCTTGCTTGGCGACACTTCAAGGTGAAGGCTGGATCAGGCGTGCGCTCAGCAAGCCAACTGACGCTACTGGTGAATAGGTACAGGAAAAACCCCGATTATTCGGCACAGTTGAGCGCCGCCATCGCCGGAAAGATAGGAGATGAAACTGACGAAGCTCTGGAGTCATTCTTGGAATTCGCACGCCAATGGCTAAGTTTCAAAGCGCCAAGGCTCGTGAGTGCGGTGGGTCGAATACAAGGCGATGTCCTTTTGCGACACGGCATTCGGCCGGGTAACTACGCATTCTTCTGCACCCAACTGGAATCTTTGTTTATGAACCCTGTGGTCATTGCACTTGAAGAATACGGTGTGCCCATCCAGATTGCGTCGCGCCTCGCCCCTATGCTAGGCGACCCCAAGACATTGGATGAGGCATTGGCCGGTCTTGCTAGGCGGAGGCCAGCCGAGTTCAGTGGACTCACTACGTTTGAGCGAGTCCTCATCAGCCCTTTGTGCGCACGACCGGCCGCTCAATAAGAATACAGGCAAGATGATTGACAATATCTTATTTGGAGAAAACATGGGCAAGGCAAAACCTATATTCCTCACGTCTGGCCGTCATTGGTCCAAGAAGGGCGATGCGCTTGCTCACTTTAAGGGCATGCTCAGCCGTTACAGCGTAGGAGATCGAATCAGTGATCCAAGCGATCACGCAGACCTCGCTGCGCTCCTGGCCATCTATGACTCGGTGCTTACTGCTGGCGAGCCAACCAAGGTGGGCTGTGGAGTCAGTTATTTCGAGAAGCGGTGGGATATGGACCATCCTGGCCATACCGCGTGTTTTTTCGTGGTGCGAACAGATGGAACAAGTATCGACTTCAGCACGATCAAAGCGCTCGATGTCGCCGCGGGTAAAGCAAGCTGACCGTGCGAAAAACGTATAGCCATGACGTCCATTGGCGCTTTACGGCGCAGACGGTCGCTTTCGTTAGTGATGTGGGATCGCATATCGGTAGCAACAGTTCGGCGACTGGGTTTTTCATATCGTCTAGATCAAGTTGAAAGCTTGATAATTGGGGATTTACTCTGGAAAATGGTCGGAAAGTTTTGAAGAATTTAACCTGAGGATAAATGAAATTGGTGAGATAGATTCGCTGAATGAAATAAGCGGCATTTCACCGTATTCACTTCAAGCTGCTCTGTAGAAGTCACCGTCAAGGCGGAAGCCATCAAGCACGTGGGCGCGCCGGCGCGCCTGTCCACTGCCTTTGGTCTTTTGGCCAGCGAGCACGCGAACCTCAAATCCTTCACGCTAGAAGTCTTTGCCGTAGAAGTCTGCCTGGAGATCGCCGAGGGCTGAGCGGCCAGCCCATTCGCTGTCCGTCCCGCGCTTGGCCAGGCCAGAGTAGCTTGTAATCAATGCCTGTGGACAAGAGGCAGGCACTACTTGGTGCCTGCGTCTGAGGGGATTGGGTCGGCCTGCAGCAACCCTCCACAAGCACCTCAAAAGTGGGCGCTGCGGGTCGCTGCAGCGCCCCTCAGAAACTATGCATCAACCCCGCAGTCACCCCCGTAGCCACATCCTTGTTCTGCCCGCCCTGAAACCCTCCACTCCAGTGCGTGCGGTCCAGTTCCGCATACAGCTTGCTGCGGCGTGACAGCTTGTATTCCGCAAACAGCAGGGCGCGGGTGTAGCCGTCTGCGGCGCGGCCGCTGCGTTCGCGTTCCACGCGGTACAGGGCGGCGGTCAGGTCCAGCGTGCTGCGGGCGGACCAGGTGGCACCCAGCGAGTGCACGCGCTGCACGGTGCGGGCGGTGGTGGCGTTGGTCTGGCCGTCGCTGCGCGCGGTGTTCAGCGCAAGGCGCAGCTTGTCCCATTGGTAGCTGGCGCCCAGGGTGGCGGCTTTCAGCTCCCACTGGTCTGCGGTCTTGAAGCGCTGGTAGGCGCCGGAGACGGTCCATGTCTTCGTGCCATAGGCCAGGCCCGCGCCGGCCGATGAGCGGGCGGAGCCGCCTTGCGCCGTCTCGCCAAAGCTGTACATGGCGCGGGCGGTGAGGCCGCCGAAGCGGCCGGTGTACTTGACCGAGTTGTCCAGCCGGTACGAGCCGGTGGTGGCGCCCGCGCTGCCGTATTCCACGCCCAGGCCGTGGCTGCTGAGCGCGGCGGTGGCGATGTTGGGGTTGAAGGAGGCAAACCGCATGCCCACGGGGTCCACGGGGCTGATGGCCTCTGCCAGCAGGTTGGTCTGGCGGCCGGCCGTGATCTGGCCCCAGCTGCCGCCCAGGCCCACGATGGCCGCGCGGTCGAAGAATTTGCTGGAGTTGGCGGTGGTGCCGGTGTCCAGGTTCAGGCCGGTTTCCAGGTTGAACAGGGCGTACATGCCGCCGCCCAGGTCTTCGCGGCCGCGAAACCCGAAGCGGCTGGTGGTGTTGACGCCGCTGGACAGCGCGGCGCCCGAGGTGTTGCTGGCCGCGTTGGCAGCGGTGAGGCCGCTGGTGTAGCGCACGCCGGTATCGGCAATGCCGTAGAGCGTGATGCTGGATTGCGCAAGGGCCGACAGCGGTGCGGCGGCGAGGGTGATCAGCACCAGGGTTTTGGTGTTCATGGGTGTGGCGAGGGTGAGAGGGCTGGGCAGCGGCATGCCGCAGCAGTGCCGTTGCAGCGCCGCTGAATGGAGGTCGAACCGGGGAGGGGTGAAGGCCCTCTCTGTGTCGAGGGCCTTGAGTGCCTAGAGAGCCTTGAGGGCTCGGGGGCCTGCCGTCAGGGCTTGGCCGCCGGCTCCATGCCGGTGCTGCGCACGATGGGCGCGGCGGCGGGGGCTGCCAGGAAGCGGATCAGGTGGCGTGCCGTGTCAGGGCTCTTGGCGCCGGTGGCCACGCCTGCGGAGAAGAAGACGCGCTGCTGCACTTCATCGGGCAGGGGGCCGACGAATTCCAACTCCTTGAACGGCAGCAGTTCGCTGACCTGCTGGAAGCCGATGTCCGCATCGCCACGCAGCACCACGGCGCCCACGCGCTCGCTGAGGATGCGGGTGGCCTTGCCCTTCATCTGCTCGGCCACGCCCAGGCGCGGGAACAGTTCGTTGGCCAGGTAGGTGCCGCTGGCGCTGGCCGAGTAGGCAACGGATTTGGCGTCCAGCAGGGTCTGCCTGAGCGCGTCCACGGTGCTGATGTCGGGCTTGGGCGTGCCCTTGCGCACGCTCATGCCGATCATGGAGCGCGCCAGGTCCACGCGGCTGCCCGCTTCCACCTTGCCTTGCGCTGCCAGGTTGTCCAGGGCCGAGTCGGCGAGGATGACCACGTCGAACTGCTCGCCCCGCGCCAGCCGGCTGGGAATGGAGTCCTGCGCATTGCCCATGGAGGCGCCGCGCGAGGTGACGACCTTGTGGCCCGTGGCCTGCTCGTACAGGGGTATCAGCTGGTCATAGGCGGCAGAGAAGCCGCCCGAGGTGACCACGCGGATTTCATCTGCGGCGGCGGTGGAGGGCGCGGCAGCGCCCAGGGCCAGGCCCAGGCTGAGGGCGCCGCCCAGCAGCGCGCCCAGGGTGCGGCGGCGCAGGGTGGATGGCACGGAGGACTGCAGGGGGGTGGAACGGATGGCGGTCATGGTTTGTCTCCTGGTTTTTTATGGTTGGGGAACGGCTAACGGCTGGCGAGGGAATCAATCGGCGGTGATTTTTCGCTCGCGGATGATGCGGCCCCACTTGGCGTGTTCTGCGGCAATGAACTGGCCCAGTTCCTCGCGGGTGCCCGGGGCGGCGGTCTGGCCGTGCTTGAGCAGGTTGTCGCGCACTTCGGGGGTGTTCAGCACCTTGACCAGCTCGGTGTTCCAGCGGTCCAGCAAGGGCTTGGGCGTCTTGGCGGATGCCACGAAGGCGTACCAGTTGGTGGCGTTGAAGCCGGGGAAGCTTTCGGCCACGGTGGGCACGTTGGGCAGGTAGGCCGGGCGCGTGAGGCCCGTGGTGGCCAGCGGGATGAGCTTGCCCGATTCGATGTGGGGCAGGGCCGTGGGCGGGGCTGCGTAGAAGGAGGTCACGCGGTTGCCCAGCACGTCCTGCAGGGCGGGCGCGCCGCCCTTGTAGGGCACGTGCAGGGTGTCGATCTTGGCGACATCGTTGAGCAGTTCACCGGCCAGGTGCGATGCGGAGCCGGGGCCGGTGGAGGCGAAGTCCAGCTTGCCGGGTTCGCGCCTGGCCTTGGCCACGTATTCGCCCAGGGTCTTGATGCCCGTGGCGGCCGGCACGACGAGCACGTTGGGAAAGTTCACGCCCATGGTGATGGGGGCCAGGTCCTTGAGCGGGTCGTAGCCGATCTTCATGAAGTGCGGCGCGATGGCCAGCGGGCCGATGGAGCCGAAGAGCAGCACCGAGCCGTCGGACGGGCCATTGGCCACCTGCGTGTGGGCCAGGTTGCCGCCCGCGCCGGGCTTGTTTTCCACGACCACGCTCTGGCCGATGTTCTCGCCCAGCTTCTTGGCGATGATGCGCGCGGCAATGTCGGCCGAGCCGCCGGCAGCAAAGCCGACCACCATGACCACGGGTTTCTTGGGGGGGAAGTCCTGGGCCTGGGCAGCGCCCACGGCCAGGGAAAGAAGGGCGGCCAGGGCGCCGCCCGCGATCAGTCTGCGTTGGTGCATGTCGTCTCCGTTTGTTGGTCTTGCCTGCCCGCAGGGGGCAGCGTTATCAAGGGCGCCATCCTATGCAGGGGCTGCTATTCTGTGAATTGCAACTTTTGGAGGGACTGTTGCATGCAGCGCATCAAATTCGACATGGGGGAGCTGATCGCCTTCGTGACCACGGCCGAGAAGGCCAGTTTTCGCCTGGCCGCAGAAGCGCTTTTCCTGTCGCCGCCTGCCTTGAGCCGGCGCGTGGAGCGCCTGGAGTCGGTGCTGGGCGTGCGGCTGCTGGAGCGCACCACGCGGCAAGTGAAGCTGACCGAGGTAGGCCATGAATTCCTGCAGGAGGCGCGCCGGGCCCTGGCCGGCCTGGACGAGGCCGTGCAGCGCGTGGATGACCAGGTCAAGCTGCGCCGTGGCCGCGTGACGGTTGCCTGCGTGCCTTCGGTGGCCACCAATCTGCTGCCCCCGGTACTGAAATCCTTTGCCGTGGAGCAGCCCGATGTGCAGGTGCACGTCATCGACGAGAGCGCGCACCAGGTGGTGGAGGCCGTGCTGCGCGGGGAGGCGGATTTCGGCCTGAGCTTCACGGGCAGCCAGGAGCCGTCGCTGCGCTTTGAGGCGCTCACGCGCGAGCGCTATGTGCTGGCCATGCCGCGCAGCCACGCCTGGGCCGGGCGCAGCCAGGTGGAGTGGGCCGAGCTGGCGGGCAAGCGCCTGGTGTCCGTCTCCCACCAAAGCGGCAACCGGCTGCTGCTGGACCAGGTGATGGCCGGCCTGCCAGAGCAGCCCGTGGCCTGGCACGAATGCAACCACGTCACGGGCGCCCTGGCCCTGGTGGAAGCGGGCCTGGGCCTGGCCGCCGTGCCCCAGCTGGCCCTGCGCCAGGACCATGCCCAGGTCCGCGGCGTGCCGCTGACCGCGCCCGATGTGTGGCGCACGCTGGGCCTGCTGCAGCGGCGCGATCGCATGCTCGGGCCTGTGGCGCAGGCGTTGCGGGAGTGTCTGGTGCAGGTGCAGGGGGCGGGCTGCTGAGCGGGCCTTGGATTCACTGCGTTGCGGCCCCCGGTTGCGCAGGCCTTGGCATGGCTATCGCATAGAGGTGCAGGACTCATTGACCCACCGCGCAATGGGAAGGCCTGTCGGCGGCAGGCGGTAGCTTGCCTCTTGCGAATCCCGTCATCACCTGGTGCATTGACATATCTGGACACAATAGATTCAAATCGTGTCAATACAAATGAAGGAGACGGTTTTGCGATTCCCACTCTTTTCTGTGTTGATCTTGGCATGCCAGATGGCGCAGGCAGAAACCGTTCAAGTCAAGTACCTGGGGCCTGTCTCGCTGGCCTCGTTCGAGTGTTCCGACGTGAGGGAAAAAAGCGACGTTGCACGAATCTGCTACGACAAGACTGAGAGATACATGGTCATCCTGCTCGGAAAGACGTATTACCAGTATTGTGAAATCGACGCCGCGACAGTGGCAGGCCTGAAAAAGGCCGGCTCAAAGCGGAAGTTCTTTGAGTCGCGCATCCGGGGAAGTGGCTCGGATGGGCCTTTCGACTGCCGGACACATCCGGTTCCGATGAAGTATCGGAATTGAGATTTAATTCTGGAAATAAGCTGAGGAGAAATCTCCCCTCCCTCCCCTCGGCTTATTTATAACTTTGTTGGCAATGCGTTCTAGGAAAGCAAAGCGTTGATATGGGTTGAGCGGATTTGCAGGCTCGCGTCTGCAGTCCATGCTGCCGATGGCGTCGTTAAAGATATTAACTAAGCGTTTTGCTTGAAGAGTTCGCGGTGGTATTTAAGGTAAACGGCAGTAGCTGGTGAGGGTGGATTGCGCAGCTTGGAAAATTTATCGATACCGGCCAGCGTCATCGTGCCGACAGGCAAGCTTGATGAGGTCAGAAGCGTCCCATCATCTTCAAAGCTGATCAAGAAACGGTCAAAAAGTGCGTCCACGTTGGCGCTCAAAAGCAGGCCATTGGCTGCGTCGAGTTTTTCGCGATTGTTGGATGCAGACCAAGGTTTGATATGGGAGGCAATCAGCATCTCTGAACACGCAATTCCTGTGAGTGCGCATTGACCGCCCCAAGCGCGGATCAGGTTAGCGCGATAGCCACCTTGGCCAAGACGCGCATTAATCATTGCAATCTTTCTGGTCAATTCGTTGGCATCGTCTTCTTCTGCATTGATTTGGATATCTGATGGAGTTTCGACATCTGCTGCACTTGCCATGGCATCATACAATATTTCCCACTTGGAAGATCGTGCCTTTACCGGGATCAGATTCATGATATCTATGGCGTTTATCTCTGTCAGATTCGTATAGGAGCCAAACATAGATAGCCAACGTTTTGTGCCACGTACCTTCTCGGATGAGATTTCAATAGGCTCATCAAACCACCAATAGTGTGAATCGGGGCACACCCAATTGGGGATCCAATGTAAATTGAGCTTCCAGTTCTTCAGAAAAAGCTTGTGATCGTCATCATAAGTTTGACGCACATGATCCAGATCCCATGTTTCTTTTTTGAGTGAATCTACATGTAGACGTTGGCTGATTTCTAGACGCTGCTCCTTCAGTTCATCTGCACCCAAGTAAGTGGCGTTTCCCGCAATACCAACAAAAAACTGCTTGCCCTCATAAGACACTGTCATGAATATGAATGTCTGGCCTGCATGCTGAGGATCTTTTCCGATTTGGACTGATTCTGTATGGAAAAAACGCAGGTCTTCATACTTTGTTTTTAGCAAAAGACGTGGATCGTTGTTCCATTCTTCGTGTCCATAACCATGATTTAGTGGCCAGGACTCTGCAGTAATAGGGTATCCTGAAGGACCCCTGTAGCCCTTTGTGTTCCAATATATGGGTTTTTGAACAAAAATAGCCATTGCTGATCTTTTGATTGATTGAGTTGAGGGCGGTTAATGCTGCGAGTGTTGTTGTTTTGGTTTATGTATTGTTTTTCTTTGACAAGAAATTCTGTTTTCTTAATTTTCGAGATCCTTGTTGATGAAAAAATATAACTGATAGACTGCTTGGGATATTTTTCGATGAATACTTATTGGGTATTCATCTTCTTGCTCGAAAAATTTCTAATTGCTATCTTTGGTAAGTAGTGCCTGCTGAATGCGAAGCTCTCTTTTCCTCAAGGCTCCAAAAAATACGTACACACCGATTGCAAGTACAGGAGCCCAAAACCAGGGGCTGACAAGCGGATAAGTCACCGTGCGAAACCCCGCACCTCCTGCAAGAGCGCCCGTGAGGCCAAGGCCGCCGCCGATCAGGGCCATTGCCAAGCCACCGACTGCAATGCCAACTCCACCTGTAACCACGCCTACTGTGCCAATCAACGCGTATGTGAGCAGGCCAACGCCTGCGCCGGCAGCTGCACCACTGCCCATTGCACTAAGACCCGGAAGGACAAAGGTGGAGACAGTGCCAGTCAATGTGGCGAGATATACGCCGTAACAAACGATGGCACTACCAACAAGCCTTTGATGAACGATACGCCAGTCTGTCCATCTGCGCACTACGATCCCCACCAAGAGGATGGCGCACCCAATGGCGATGGCTGTCATGTAGGTCTTCATGAAAGTACTGGATGGTTGATATTGACGGGCTTCATGCGTTGGCACAACCAGGCTGGTTCCGCTTCGGCGGTTCGTCTTTGGTTCTTTTTGCTTGCTAGAGAAGTCAAGCCTCTTGGCGTGGACTTGCAGCCTCTCTCTGCTTCGTCCAAACATAAAACATGATGTTACATCATGTGCGTGACATCGTCTTGAATGGAAATTTTGAGGGTTGATTGTGAAGATTGCGCTGGCTCTATAGCCGGGTATTGCACTACCGCTGGGTTAGATCTATAGATTAGGTCTGTTGAGGCCTTCGTCTTTTCTCTGCGGGAATACCCTGGCGTGCCACACAGACGGCCAGCAACTATCTTTGATGCCAATCACCCCAGAGTAGATCACGCATGCAGCATAGGGCGCCAGTACGGCAACGCCTGCAGGGTCTGCCGGTACGCCCCCATGCTTGTTGGCACGCTGGTCCTATGAAGGCTGCGCACGCAGTCGATGCAGATGTCTACCTCTCTCGCCCCGGGACGATCCAACCGGCGATTCAGATAGAGGCACACTCAAGTTTTTTCATGAGCGGTATTCATGGTTTGTTGAATTAAAACCATTTTACTTCATCGATTCGCATCCCTACCATTCGCTCCCATTGTTCGTTTGCATTTGGGAAGCAGTCATGGTCAACACCACACCCTCGGATCGCATGTATGCAAGAGCCGGATCCCGCGCTGAACTTGGCCGTCTCGCGTGAAAGCAGCCATGTCACGTCCGCTCCGTCTGGTCGCCGTATCCGGCGGACTGCAGCGCCCCTCCAAGTCTGCCGCCTTGGCAGAGCATCTGTCTGATCTGATCGCCGACGAAGTTCCGTGCGAACAACGCCTGGTGGAACTGGGCCAGCTCGCGCCGCAGCTTGCCGGCGCGGTGTGGCGCTCGCAGTTGCCCGAGACGGTGGAGCGGGAGCTTGCGGCGGTGGAGCAGGCGGATGTGCTGGTGGTGGCCACACCGGTCTTTCGCGGCGCCTACACCGGACTGTTCAAGCACTTCTTCGACTTCGTCCACCAGGACGCCTTGATCGACAAACCCGTGCTGCTGGCGGCCACCGGTGGAAGCGAGCGCCATGCCCTGGTGATCGACCACCAGTTGCGGCCGCTGTTCAGCTTCTTCCAGGCGCGCACCCTGCCACTGGGTGTCTACGCGACCGACAAGGATTTCTTGGACTACCGCCTGCACGACGAGGCATTGCTACAGCGGGCCGCGCTGGCGGTTCAGCGGGCATTGCCGCTGGTCGAGCTGAGGCAGCGCACCATGCCCCATCTGGCCGAATCAGCGGCTGTTGCCTGAAGAAAACAACGGTTTTCTCTCCACGCCCATGGGCCTCCTGAACTCATGAGGCTGCTGGCCGGCCAGGACGTGATGGTGGGCCAGGCGCAGGGGAACATCCCAGGAATTCATGGTTTGCCCTGTATCGAATTCAGGCAGCTGTCTTGGAAAAAGACACTGAATCTGTCCAATGGCCAGACACTTTCGGCCCTGGCACGGGCTGCCTGGCCCCGGGGGGCGCAAGGCCGTCCCTGTCTTGGTGCCGCCTGGGTGCAGCCTGGGCGTGCCTGGCACAAAGCATGCATGGTCCCCTTGCAAAACGGCAGGCCCAGCCAGGCCATCAAGCCGCAAAACCCAAAGGAGACAAACCATGCACCGCCGCCCCTTCCTCCATTGCACCATCGCACTCGCCGCCATGGCCGCTGCAGCTCCTGCTGCACTGGCCCAGCAGGGCGAGATCCGCATTGCCCACGTCTACAGCAAGACCGGCGCGCTGGAGGCCTATGGCAAGCAGACCCAGGCCGGGCTGCTGATGGGGCTGGAGTACGCCACGGGCGGCAGCATGGCGGTGAATGGCAAAAAGCTGGTGGTGATCGAGAAGGACGACCAGGGCAAGCCCGACCTGGGCAAGAGCCTGCTGGCCACGGCGTATTCCGATGACAAGGCCGATCTGGCCGTGGGGCCCACGTCGTCCGGCGTGGCGCTGGCCATGCTGCCGGTGGCCGAGGAGTACAAGAAGATTTTGCTGGTGGAGCCGGCCGTGGCCGATTCGATCACGGGCGACAAGTGGAACAAGTACATCTTCCGCACGGGCCGCAACTCCAGCCAGGACGCCATCAGCAATGCGGTGGCCATCGACAGGGCGGGCGTGACGATTGCCACGCTGGCCCAGGACAACGCCTTCGGCCGCGACGGGGTGAAGGCCTTCAAGGACGCCATCAAGAAGGGCAAGCTGGCGCATGAGGAGTACCTGCCTGCCGCCACCACGGATTTCACGGCAGGGGCGCAGCGGCTGATCGACAAGCTCAAGGACCAGCCGGGCAGGAAGATCATCTGGATCGTCTGGGCCGGGGCGGGCAATCCGTTCAAGATCGCGGACATGGATCTCAAGCGCTACGGCATCGAGATCGCCACGGGGGGCAACATCCTGCCCGCCATGGCGGCCTACAAGAATCTGCCGGGCATGGAGGGCGCCACGTACTACTACTACGGCATTCCCAAGAACCCGGTGAACGAGGCGCTGGTGTCCATGCACTACAAGCAGTACAAGACGCCGCCGGATTTCTTCACGGCGGGCGGTTTCTCTGCGGCCATGGCCATCGTGACGGCGCTCAAGAAGACAGGTGGAGACACCAAGACCAACGGGCTGATCAAGGCCATGGAGGGCATGAGCTTCGACACGCCCAAGGGCCAGATGACCTTCCGCAAGGAAGACCACCAGGCCCTGCAGAGCATGTACCACTTCAAGATCCGCGTGGACCCGGCGCTGGCCTGGGGCGTGCCGGAACTGGTGCGCGAGATCAAGCCCGAGGAGATGCAGGTTCCCATCCGCAACGGCCGCTGAGCAATGTTGCGCACAGAGGATCTGACCATCCGCTTCGGGGGCCATGTGGCCGTCAACGGCGTGAGCTGCGCTTTCGAGCCGGGCACGCTGACGGCCATCGTGGGGCCCAACGGGGCGGGCAAGACCACGTATTTCAACCTGATCTCGGGGCAGCTCAAGGCCACGGCCGGGCGCGTGCTGCTGGGCGGGCGCGAGCTGACGGGGCTGGCCCCTTCGGCGCGCACGCGGGCCGGGCTGGGGCGGGCATTCCAGCTCACCAATCTGTTCCCGCACCTGAGCGTGCTGGAGAACGTGCGCCTGGCCGTGCAGGCGCGCGACGAGGGGCCGCACCGGCGCGGCCTGAACCTGTGGAGCATCTGGAGCGACCACCGGGCATTGACGCAGCGGGCGCTGCACATCCTCGACCAGGTGGCCCTGTCCGCCCGGCGCGACGAGGCCGTGGCCGCGCTGCCGCATGGCGACCAGCGCAAGCTGGAGGTGGCCTTGCTGATGGCGCTGGAACCCCAGGTCTATATGTTCGACGAGCCCACGGCGGGCATGAGCCATGACGAGGCGCCGGTGATCCTGGACCTGATACGCACGCTCAAGCAGGACCGCAGCAAGATCATCCTGCTGGTGGAGCACAAGATGGATGTGGTGCGCGAGCTGGCCGACCGCATCATCGTGCTGACCAATGGCACGCTGGTGGCCGATGGGCCGCCGGCCGAGGTCATTGCCTCGCCTGTGGTGCAGCAGGCCTACCTGGGTGTGGTGCCGGAGCAGGGCGCCGTGAAGGAGGCCGCATGAGCGCTGCCGCCAACCTCAACCCAAACCCCAACCTGCTCGAACTGTCGGGCGTGCACACGCATATCGGGGCCTATCACATCCTGCATGGCGTGGACCTGGCCGTGCCGCGCGGGCAGCTGACCATGCTGCTGGGGCGCAACGGCGCGGGCAAGACGACCACGCTGCGCACCATCATGGGCCTGTGGCGGGCCAGCCAGGGGCGCATCGCCTTTGGCGGGGCCGACATCACGGCCCTGCCCACGCCCGCGATCGCGCGGCTGAACATTGCCTATGTGCCCGAGAACATGGGCATCTTCGCGGACCTGACGGTGCAGGAAAACCTGCTGCTGGCCGCGCGCGGCGCCTCGCGCGCCGACCGCATGGACGCGCAGCGGCTGCAGTGGATCTTCGGCATGTTCCCGGCCGTGGAGAAGTTCTGGAACCACCCGGCCGGCAAGCTGTCGGGCGGGCAAAAGCAGATGGTGGCGGTGGCGCGCGCCATCGTGGAGCCGCGTGATCTGCTGATCGTGGACGAGCCCAGCAAGGGCCTGGCACCGGCCATCATCGAGAACATGATCGCGGCCTTCGCCCAACTCAAGGCGGGCGGCACGACGATTGTGCTGGTGGAGCAGAACCTGGGCTTTGCGCGCCGCCTGGGCGACCGCGTGGCGGTGATGGACAACGGCCGCGTGGTGCACGCGGGCGGCATGGCCGAGTTCTCGGCAGACGCGGCGTTGCAGCAGTCGCTGCTGGGGCTTTCGCTATGAACAAGCTGAACAGGCTGGATGTGGATTTCAAGCCGCTGCTGCTGGTGCCCGTGCTGGCCCTGGTGGCGCTGCCGCTGGTGGGCTCGGCCTCGACCTGGCTGACGCTGACGGTGGCGGGGCTGGCCATGGGGATGATCGTGTTCATCATCGCCTCGGGGCTGACGCTGGTGTTCGGGCTGATGGACGTGCTGAACTTCGGCCACGGCGTGTTCATCGCGCTGGGCGCCTTCGTGGCCACCAGCGTGCTGGGTGCCATGGGCGACTGGACGGGGTCGGACCAGCTGTGGCGCAACCTGCTGGCCGTGCTGCCGGCCATGGTGGTGGCCATGCTGGTGGCGGGCGCCATCGGGCTGGCGTTCGAGCGCTTCATCGTGCGGCCCGTGTACGGCCAGCATCTCAAGCAGATCCTGATCACCATGGGCGGCATGATCATCGGCGAGGAGCTGATCAAGCTCATCTGGGGCCCGCAGCAGATTCCGCTGCCGCTGCCCCAGGGCATGAAGGGCGCCTGGCTGCTGGGCGATGCCGCCGTGGAAAAGTACCGCGTGGTGGCCGTGCTGGTGGGGCTGGCGGTGTTTGCCCTGCTGGCCTGGACGCTGTCGCGCACCAAGATCGGCCTGCTGATCCGCGCGGGCGTGCAGGACCGCGAGATGGTGGAGGCCCTGGGCTACCGCGTGCGCCGCCTGTTCGTGGGCGTGTTCGTGGCGGGCTCGGCGCTTGCGGGGCTGGGCGGGGTGATGTGGGGCATGTACCAGCAGAGCGTGGTGCCGCAGATGGGCGCGCAGGTGAATGTGCTGATCTTCATCGTGATCATCATCGGCGGGCTGGGCAGCACGGGCGGGGCGCTGATCGGCGCGCTGCTGGTGGGGCTGATGGCCAACTACACGGGGTTCCTGGTGCCCAAGGTGGCGCTGTTCTCCAACATCGCGCTGATGGTGGCCATCCTGCTGTGGCGGCCTCAGGGCGTCTATCCCGTGGCGAACCGCTGAAGGAGTGATCGACATGCTCAACCGATTGCTTTCCGGTGACCTGCCGCGCAGCCGCGTGCTGGCGGTGCTGCTGCTGTTGATCTTCCTGGGCCTGGCGGCAGCGCCGTTCGTGTTCCCGGGCGTGAAGGCGCTGAACGTGGCGGCCAAGGTGCTGATCTTCGTGGTGCTGGTGGCCAGCTTCGATCTGCTGCTGGGCTACACCGGCATCGTGAGCTTTGCGCACACCATGTTCTTCGGCATTGGCGCCTATGGCGTGGCGATTGCATCGTCGCGCATGGGCGCGGGCTGGGGTGCGCTGGCGCTGGGCCTGGGCGCGGCGCTGCTGGTGTCGCTGCTGCTGTCGCTGGCCATCGGCCTGTTCTCGCTGCGCGTGCGGGCCATCTTCTTTGCCATGATCACGCTGGCCGTGGCGGCGGCGTTCCAGACGCTGGCCTCCCAACTGTCGGAATGGACGGGTGGGGAGGACGGCTTGAGCTTCAAGCTGCCCGAGTGGCTGTCGCCCAGCTTCGAGCCCTTCGAGAATGAGGTGCTGGGCGTGCTGATCGACGGGCGCATCATCACCTACTACCTGCTGTTCGTGCTGGCTGTGGTGCTGGTGCTGGCGCTGCTGCGCATCGTCAATTCCCCGTTCGGCCGCGTGCTGCAGGCCATCCGCGAGAACGAGTTCCGCGCCGAGGCCATCGGCTACCGCGTGGTGGTGTACCGCACCCTCTCCAGCGTGCTGTCGGCCCTGTTCGCATGCGTGGCCGGGGCCATGCTGGCGCTGTGGCTGCGTTATAACGGGCCAGATACCTCGCTGTCGTTCGAGATCATGATGGACTGCCTGCTGATCGTGGTGATCGGCGGCATGGGCACCATCTATGGCGCGGCGATCGGCTCGGTGCTGTTCCTCATCGCCCAGAGCTATCTGCAGGACCTGCTGCGCGTGGCCAGCGAGGCCGCGCACAGCCTGCCCTGGCTGGCCGCGCTGCTGTCGCCCGACCGCTGGCTGCTGTGGCTGGGCGTGCTGTTCGTGTTGTCGGTCTACTATTTCCCCACGGGCGTCGTGGGGCGTCTGCGTTCTTCCCGCGCCGGAGCCTGACCAGGGCCCCTGGCGCATTCGTGCATCAGAGAACTATCACTAGGAGATGGCATGTTCAAGGCTGAAGAGTTGGCATTTTTGAATGAGCGAACGGAGGAGTCCGCCCCCTGGCGCTGGGCTTTCACGGCTCTGGCCGTAGCCACGCTGGCGGCCTGCGGCGCCGAAGGACGTGAGCCCAGCAACGACCTGCCCAAGGGCTTTACCGAGCTGGGCGCCACGGTGTATCCGGCCACGGCCACCGGCACGGGTGCCACGGCAGCCACGCAGGACTTGCTGACGGGCGGCCTGGGCAAGACGGGCCTGGGCGCCGCAGCCGCGCCCCTGTATGCGGACCCTGCCAATCCCACGGCGGCGGAGCTTCGGCGCAATGCGCTGTACTCCAACTACCGGGGCATCCTGGACCCCACGGCGGGCGGCGGCTATGGCACGCTGTACGGCCCCAACATCACGGCAGACGGGCAGGTGACTGCGGGCGAAGGGCTGATCCCCGGGCGCGAGTACCTGGCCGTGCTGGACGACGGCACGGGCCGCAAGCAGACCATGGTGGCCGTGCAGGTGCCGGACAGCTTTGACCGCAACCGGCCCTGCATCGTGCTGGGCCCGTCCTCGGGCTCGCGCGGCGTGTATGGCGCCATCGGCACGGCGGGCGAGTGGGGCCTGAAAAAGGGCTGCGCCGTGGCGCTGACCGACGCGGGCAAGGGCGTGGGCCTGCACAACCTGAGCGACGACACCGTCAACAAGCTGGACGGCACGCGCGCCACGCGCACGGATGCGGGCAGCCTGTCCTTCTTTGCCGCACGGCTGACCGATGCGGCGCGCGCCGCCTACAACGCGGCGTTTCCCAACCGCATTGCCATCAAGCACGCGCATTCCCAGCAGAACCCTGAAAAGGACTGGGGCAACGACACGCTGGCCGCGGCCCGCTATGCGCTGTACGTGCTCAATGCGCGCTACGGCACCACGCAGGACCCCGTGCCCTTCGGCAAGGACAACACGCTGGTGCTGGCGGGCTCGGCTTCCAACGGCGGCGCGGCCGTGCTGCGCGCGGCCGAGCTGGATACGGACGGCCTGATCGACGGCGTGGTGGCCTCCGAACCCGTGACCGAGATGCCCACGCGCCAGGGCTACACCATTGCCGTGGGCAATGCGACCATGCCCAACCCGGGCCGCACGCTGGCCGAGTACACCACCTACGGCAACATCTACCAGCCCTGCGCGGCGCTGGCGCCCGATGCGGCGCTGACCGAGACATCCATCTTCAACTACATAGGCCTCACCGCCATGACGGCGCGTGCCGAGGCACGCTGCACCAGCCTGGCCGCCAAGGGCCTGGTCATCGGCGCCACCACGGCCGACCGCGCCGCCAATGCGCTGAGCAAGCTGCGCCTGTACGGCTGGACGCGCGACCACGACCGCATGCACAACGCCCACTACGCGCTGGGCAACGGCCCCATCCTGTCGGCCATGTACACCATGGCCTATGGCCGGTTTGGCGTGGATGCCAACCTGTGCCGCACCAGCTTTGCGGCCGCCAATGCCACGGGCGACGTGGTGCCCGCCACGGGGGCCGCGCTGGCCCAGAGCTTTGCCACGGCCAATGGCACGGCCAACGGCACGCCCGCCACGGTGGTCTACAACGACTCGGTGGGCGGGGCCAAGGCCTGGCAGTTTGCCGTGTCGCCCTCCACGCGCGTGGCCGACTTCGGGCTGGACAACGCGCTGTGCCAGCACGCGCTGGTGACGGGCTTCGATCCGGTGACCGGCTTCAACCTGTCCGAGAGCAGCGTGCCCACGCGCGCCCAGAGCGACGCCGTGCGCGCCGGCATCAACGAGGTGCTGCACACAGCCAAGCTGCGCGGCAAGCCCACCATCATCGTGGCGGGCCGCAGCGATGCGCTGGTGCCGGTCAACCACAATGCGCGCGCCTACACGGTGCTCAACCGTGGCCTGGATGGCTCCAGCACGCGGCTGCGCTATATCGAGGTGGTGAATGCCCAGCATTTCGATGCCTTCCTGCCGTTCTCCGGCTTCGACACGCGCTTCGTGCCGCTGCACCCGTACTTCAACCAGGCCATGGATGCCGTGTGGGCCAACCTGCGCAGCAGCACCGCGCTGCCGGCCAGCCAGGTGGTGCGCACCACGCCGCGCGGCGGCCAGCCGGGCGCGGCGCCTGCCATCACGGCGGCCCAGGTGCCGCCCTTCGTGACGCGGCCCGCAACGGCCAACACCATCGAGGTCAGCGACGGGCTGATCCGCATCCCTGAGTGAGCCAGGCCCCGGGGCGGCCGGCTGCCACGGCGGCCGGCCGCTCCTGCACAGAGATTTCTTCCATGGCTTCCACAGCATCACCCTCGTCCGCATCCCCTTTTGTTGCCGTGCCGGATTCCCGCTACGCGCACTGCTCGGGCTATGAGATCCACTACATGGACTGGCAGCCTGCGCCCGGCGCGGAGCCTGCAGGTACGGTCATCGCCTGGCATGGGCTGGCACGCACGGGGCGCGATATGGATGCGCTGGCGCAGTTCCTGGCGGGGCAGGGCTGGCGCGTGGTCTGCCCCGACACGCTGGGCCGGGGACTGAGCCAGTGGAGCCGCGCGCCGCGCGAGGAATACCGGCTGAGCTTCTACGCCCGCATCGCGCGCGGGCTGTTCGATGCGCTGGGGCTGGAGCGCGCGCACTGGGTGGGCACGTCCATGGGCGGGGCGATTGGCACGGTCTGCGCCTCGGGCCTGTTCGAGCCTTCGCTGCGCGCCCGCATTGCGACGCTGGTGCTCAACGACAATGCGCCGCAACTGGCCGAGTCAGCGCTGGCGCGCATCAAGGCCTATGCGGGCGAGCCGCCGGCCTTCGACACCGTGGGCGAGCTGGAGGCGTTCTTTCGCCAGGCCTACCGGCCCTATGGCTGGCTCGGCGAGGCCGAGTGGCGCAAGCTCACCGAGACCAGCGTGCGCCGCCTGCCCGATGGGCGCGTCACGCCGCACTACGACCCGGCCATGATCGAGCAGTTCACGGCCCATGACGACGACTACGGCATCTGGCCGCACTACGACGCGCTGGAGATCCCCGTGCTGCTGCTGCGGGGCGTGGACTCGGACCTGGTGCTGCCCGAGGTGGCCAGGGAAATGACCACGCGCGGCCCCGGCGCGCGCGGCCTGCTGCACTGGCAGGAGGTGCCCGGCTGCGGCCATGCGCCGGCGCTGAACGTGCCCGCGCACTGGCAATGGGTGCTGGAGCATCTGCAGCGCGGCTGAGCATCAACCCGGGCCGGGCGCGGATGTTGCAGCCGCGCTAGCATTTGCGACGGGTGCAGCCTCGCCTTCTTTTTCGGGTGCGGGCACCGTCTGGGCAAGAGAGGCCTGACATGGGTTTTCTGATGGAGCTGATCCGCGAGTACGGCTTCGGCATCGTCTTTCTCAATGTGTTCGTCGAGCAATTGGGCGCGCCGATTCCGGCCTACCCGGTGCTGGTCGTGACCGGTGCGCTGGAAGGCGCCGACTGGGTGCGCCTGCTGTGGCTGGTGGCCGTGGCCGTGAGCGCGGCGCTGATTGCCGACCTGTTCTGGTACCAGGCCGGCAAGGCCTACGGCCACCGTGTGCTGGGACGCATCTGCCGCATCTCGCTGTCACCCGATGCCTGCATCCGCCAGACCGAGACCGTCTACGGCCGCTGGGGCGCAAGGTCGCTGCTGGTGGCCAAGTTCGTGCCGGGCTTCGCCTCCATCGCCAGCGCGCTGGCCGGCGTGATGGGCACGCCGCTGCGCAGCTTCGTGCTGTATGACGGGCTGGGTGCGCTGATCTGGGTGGGCTCGGCCGTGTACCTGGGCTCGCTGTTCAGCTCCACGGTGGAAGACCTGCTGGGCGTGCTCACCGCGCTGGGCCAGTGGGGCCTGTTGCTGCTGGCCGTGGCGCTGGGGCTGTTCATCGTGCGCAAGTGGTGGCAGCGCCATCGCATGGTGCGGTCCCTGCGCATGCCGCGCATGTCGGTGCGCGAGCTGGCGGGCCTGCATGCCCAGGGCATGCAGCCCACGGTGATCGATGTGCGCGCCCTGCCGCAGTACCGCCAGGGCCATATCCCGGGTGCACAGTCCTGGGAGCTGCGCCCGCGCGATGGCGGCGAGTCGCATGCGCACCTGCTGCCCCAGCACGACCATCCCCACGGGGTGGTGGTCTATTGCGACTGTCCCAATGAAATCTCGGCCGCGCGGCTGGCGCGCCAGCTGCAGCGCGCGGGCTTCGCCAACGTGCGCCCGCTGGTGGGCGGCCTCAAGGCCTGGCAGGCGGCCGGCTTCGATGTGGAAACCGCGCCGCTGCCCGTGACGGCCAGCGCGGATGAGGGGCCGGCGCCCAGCGTCCCCTGACCTTGGCCTTGGTCTATTTGCCTGCCGGCATCGAGCAGTGCCCGCCTTGCGTGGCCTTGCCCGAGCCGGCCGCGATCAGCGGTGCCTCGAAGCGCAGGTCCACGGGGGGCGAGTGCAGGTGGTCCCAGGCCAGGAAGAGGACCAGCACGGCCCAGAAGACCGCGCGCAGGCTGTTCTGTTGTGTCATGGCGGGTCCTTTCAGAAATTGAAGTGGCGGCGGATGCGCAGGCCGAAGATGGTGCCGGCAAAGGCCAGCGGCACCCAGATCCAGCCGTGGATGCTGCCCGTGGAGATGCCCGAGAGCATGGCGCCCACATTGCAGCCGAAGGCCAGGCGCGAGCTGTAGCCCAGCACCAGACCGGCCACCAGGGCCACCATCCATTGCGTGCCCGTGAGCGGCTTGGCATTGACGGGCTTGGCGGCAGCCACCCACAGGGCGCCGCCCAGAATGCCGATGTTGGTGATGCTGGTCACGTCCAGCAGCACGGTTTCATGCAGGCGCGCGGCGTTGCCGGGCTGGCTCCAGAACCAGTTGCCGGCCAGGTCCACGGCGCCTGTGGCGTTGGCGATCTTGGCGGCCCACAGGCCGAAGCCGTAGACCACGCCCCAGGGCTGGCCCGCAATGATGAGGTTGAGCGTGGCCAGCACGGCCAGCAGCACGGCGCCCACCACCCACTTGCGCACGAACAGCGGCTTGGCGGGGCGCTTGAGTGCCACGTTGGCGCCACGCACATACCAGGCCACGCCCAGCGCGACCACGGCCAGCGCAGCCAGCGTGGCCAGCAGGGCAGGGGCCCAGCCCCAGGCCGTGACCAGGCCCACGGGCTGGGTGTTGCCCAGGTCCAGCCACCAGCCCAGGTGCAGGCTGCCCAGGAAGCTGCCGATGGCGAACACGGGCAGGATGGCCGCATTCATGGGAATGCCCATGCCGGCCTTGTACAGCGTGCCGCTGCCGCAGCCGTCCGCGATCTGCATGCACAGGCCGAAGACGAAGGCACCCACCAGCAGGCTGATGCTGGGCGGGCCCAGGGCAGCCGTGAGTTCGGGATAGTGGCCCAGCAGCGGCATGGCCAGCGCGGCGGCCAGCGCCAGCAGCAGCAACTGGCCGAAGACGCCGCTGGCGTCCTTGTCCTCGATCAGCATGCGCCAGCCGGTGGTGAAGCCGAAGCGCTTGCCGGCCAGCACCGCGCCCAGGCCCAGGCCCACGGCGAACAGCGCGGCCTGGCGCACCGAGACGCTCCACAGCAGCCAGCCAAAGAAAACGGCCAGGATGGCCGCAAGAGGAAGTCGTTTCATATCATTTTTCTCCATGCAGTCGCCCTCCCCCGCGAAGCGGGTAGAGAGGCGCCGTGCCACGGGGGAAGGCGCGCAAGCGCCTCAGGGGGTGTTTACTTGAACTTTTTTTCCCACCACTGCTTGGCGTCGTAGGCCAGGGATTCGGCGCGGCCGGGCTGGTTGGCCATGGGCGGCGCATCGGCCTGCTGCGTCCAGTCCACCATGGAGCCCGCATACAGCTTGACGCCCGGCAGGCCCGCGACTTCGGACAGGCCGAACCAGTCGGTGGCCGCCCAGTGGCCGGTGTTGCAGAAGGCCACCATGTCCTGGCCCTGCTCGCGCTTGACCTTGGCCGCGATCTGCTTGGCCGTTGCGGTATCGACAAAGGTGGAGGTGCCGGGCACGAACCACTGGTTGAAGTCCAGCTGCTGCGCGCCGGGCAGGGTGCCCGAGAGCTTGGCGGCCGGCGCGCGCGTCTTGCCCTGGTAGAAGGCGTCGGGGCGCGAGTCCACCAGGGCCGCGTTGCTGAGCCTGACGTGCTGGCCCACATCCTCGCGCGTGGCGATCAGGCTGGTGTCCAGCTGGGGCTGGTAGCTGCTGCGGGCCACTTTGACGGCCTCGTTGTCCTGCGGGAGCTTTTGCTCGTTCCAGGCCTTCATGCCGCCGTTGAGCACGGATAGCTCCTTGAGGCCCAGCAGCTTGAGCGTCCAGTACACGCGCGCTGCGGCGCCGAAGTCGGTGGCGTCCGCGCCCGTGGAGACCACGATGGCGTGGGTGGCCGGCGTCAGCCCCAGGGACTGCACGAGTTCGGTGAGCTTGGGCAGCTCGGGCAGTTCGCCGGGATTGGTGGCGGGGCCGCGCCATTTGCCGTAGGGAGCGTTGAGCGCACCGGGAATGTGGCGCTCGCCATAGGCCTTGGGATCGCGGATGTCGATGATGCGCACGGCGTCCTGGCCGGCGGCGGCCTGCACGCCTGCGGGCGTGAGCAGGGGTTCGGCGGCGTGGGCCGTGCCCAGGGCGGTGCAGGCAAGGCCCAGCGCCAGCAGCGGGGCCGCCAGGCGCAGAGCAGGGGAAAAGGTCTTGGTCATGATGGCTGGGGCCGGCCATGGAAGACCGGCGGGACAAGCAACAGAGGTGCAATTGTCCCGCTTGCAGCATCTATATACAAAGACGCTTATGCATTCTGCTCATGAGGCAGGGTTATATGGCGCGGTGCACAGGATGCAGGACGGCCTCAGCGCTGTGCGCCTACGGCCTTGGCGCGCTCCAGGCTGGCGTCCAGTTCGGCCTGCGGCGCCTTCTGCGTGGGCCAGCCCTGCAGGTGCTGCTGGGCGATGCGGCTCAGCGCCGTGATCCAGGGTGCGCTGTCGTTGAGGCAGGCGATGTACTCGAACTGCTCGCCGCCCGCATGCATGAAGGCCTCGCGCGCTTCCTGGCTGATTTCCTCTAGCGTTTCCAGGCAGTCGCTGGTGAAGCCGGGGCAGACCACGTCCACGCGCTTGGTGCCGCTGCGTGCCAGCTCGATCAGCGAGGGCTCGGTATAGGGCTCCAGCCATTTGGCCTTGCCAAAGCGCGACTGGAAGGTCACCAGGTATTGCGAGGGCGACAGGCCCAGGCGCTCGGCCAGCAGCCTTGCGGTCTTGCGCGATTCGCAGTGGTAGGGGTCGCCCAGGTGCAGCGTGCGCTCGGGCACGCCGTGAAAGCTCATGACCAGCTTTTCGCCACGGCCGTTGCCGCGCCAATGGGCCTCGATGCGCTGGGCCAGCGCGTCGATGTAGGAAGCGTCGTCGTGGTAGCGGTTGACGAAGCGCAGCTCGGGGATGTGGCGCTGGGTGCGGGCCCAGTCATAGACCGCGTCGAACACGCTGGCCGTGGTCGTGCCCGAGTACTGCGGGTACAGCGGCAGGATGAGGATGCGCGTGGCGCCCTCGGCCTTGAGGGCATCGAGCACGCTGGGGATGGACGGGTTGCCGTAGCGCATGGCATGGCGCACCAGCACGTTGTGCCCGGCCTCGCCCAGCCAGCCGCGCAGCAGCAGGGCCTGGCGCGCGCTCCAGTGCTGCAGGGGGGAGCCGTCCTTCTCATGCCAGACGGTGGCGTACTTGGCCGCCGACTTGGCCGGCCGCGTGCGCAGGATGATGCCGTGCAGGATGGGCAGCCAGGCAATCCTGGGAATCTCGACCACGCGGTCGTCGCCCAGGAATTGCGCCAGGTAGCGGCGCACGGCCGGGGCCGTGGGCGCGTCGGGCGTTCCAAGGTTGCACAGCAGCACGGCGGTGCGCTGGGGTTGGTCGTGGCGGAATGGGGGTTCTGGCGCAAAGCGGGATGGCATGGCCCCGATTGTGGCAGGACGCGGCGGCCTGCCATGCGAGCCCGATGACCCGGCGGCAGCCTGCAGCGGCTGCCTTCGCTATGCTCGGACCATGTCCCAAGCCACCACCGCTCCCCTCGCCGAATCCTCATTTGCCCCTGCACTGACCGCCTTGCAGCAGTTGCGCCGCAGCGGCCGCATCCGCGCCATATCCATCGATCTGGATGACACGCTGTGGCCTGTGTGGCCGGCCATCTCGCGTGCCGAACAGGTGCTGCTGGACTGGCTGCACACCCATGCGCCGGCCACGGCCGCGGCGCTGCGCGACGTGGCCGCCGTGCGCGCCATCCGCATGCAGATCGAGCGCGATCGTCCCGACCTGGCCCATGACCTGAGCGGCCTGCGCCGCGAGTCCATCCGCCTGGCGCTGCAGCGCAATGGCGACGACGGCGCGCTGGCCGAGCCGGCCTTCGATCTTTTCTTTGCCGAGCGCCAGCGCGTGGACCTGTACGAGGACGCGCTGCCCGCCCTGCAGTTCCTGGCCGCGCGCTGGCCCGTGGTGGCCTTGAGCAATGGCAACGCCAGCGTGCATGTGGTGGGCATCGGCGAGCATTTCCATGCCGCGCTGAGCGCCAGCAAGGCCGGCATGGCCAAGCCCGATGTGCGCTTTTTCCACGCGGCAGCGGCGGCGGCTGGCGTGGCGCCTGACGAGGTGCTGCACATTGGCGACGACGCGCGGCTCGATGCGCTGGGCGCCATGGATGCGGGTATGCACGCAGTCTGGCTCAACCGCACGGGCGTAGCATGGCCTCACGAGGGGTCCACGCCCCACGTCACGGTGGCCAGCCTTGCGCAGTTGTGCCAGGGGCTGGCTGACAGCTGACCCTGCTTGCCCGCGAAGCCGCGCCACGCCATGCCCATCAGCCACAGCACAGCTTTCCTCCACCCCCCCGTCCTCCCCGCCGTGCGCAGCATCGGCTGGAAACACCCCCTGAGCTGGCTGGCGCGTGGCGCGCGCGACATGGCCAGGGCACCCTGGCTGAGCCTGGCACATGGCCTGGTCTTGACCTTGATCGGGTTTTTGATCTTGACGCTGGGGCACAATCGCTTTTGGCTGATGGCCGGGGCCCTGTCGGGGTTCCTGATCATCGGCCCTGTCGTGGCGACCAGCCTCTACGCCATCAGCCGCGCGCTGGAGCGCGGCGAGGCTGCCGATCTGTCCCTGGTGCGGCGTACCTGGACGCGCTGGCAAAACGGCCATGCGGCCAAGGCCGAGGGGCAGGGCGGCTACTGGTGCCTGGTGCAGTTCGGGCTGCTGCTGTCGCTGGCGGCCACGGGCTGGGTGCTGGTGTCGGCGTCGCTGATCACCGTGCTCTCGCCCGTGCGCATTGCCACCCCGGCGGATTTCCTGCAGCACGTGGTGCTGGCCCGCGACGGGCAGTTGTTTGCGATATGGCTGGCGCTGGGCAGTTTTCTGGCAGCGCCTATTTTTGCGTCCAGCGTGGTGGCCATGCCGCTGATGCTGGACAGGCGGGTGACGGTGCGCCAGGCCGTGCTGACCAGTTGGTTGGCCGTGCTGGCCAACCCTGTGCCTCTGGCACTGTGGGCCGCCCTCATTGTGTTGTTGACCCTGCTGGGCCTGGGCAGCTGGCTGCTGGGACTGGTGGCCGTGATGCCCCTGCTGGGGCACGCGAGCTGGCATGCGTACCGCGACCTGGTGGATGCGTCGACCTTTGCGGCGCGCTGAGCCGGACCGCCCGGCCTGACCGGACTTGCAGGGGAGGAGGTAGGACGGTGTTGTCGTGATATTCGGGTATACAGAAGAACAGATCGCCCATTTCTTCCTCACCTACGGCGTGGGGGCCTTCATCCTCTTCATGGTGTTCATCATCCTGCAGCTGGCACGCCAGTCCAAGGCAGGAAAGTTCGGCACCTTCGTGATCTTCCTGGGCCTGGGCGTGGGCTTTGTCGGCTACGTCGCCAAGATCGTCATCCAGTGGTGGATGGAGAGATGACGCCGCAGGCGTCACACCCATGAGCTGGACGAACTACTACCGCTTTACCGAGGGACGCAAGATATCTCCCTTGCTGGTGCAGGCGCTTGACGCGTTGGCGGGTGATACGGCAGATAAAGCGGCCATCGATCTGGGCTGTGGCGCGGGCCATGAGTGCCGCGTGCTGCTCAGTACCGGCTGGCGCGTCCACGCCATCGACAGCGAACCTGCGGCCATCGAGGGCTTGCGCCCCCTGGCATCGCCGGCGCCCGGCGCTTTGACGCTGCAGGCTTGCCGTTTCGAGGATCTTTCCTCTTTGCCTGCAGCGCATCTGATCCACGCTGGACTGAGCCTGCCCTTTTGCCATCCTGAGTACTTCGATGCGTTTTGGTCGCTGGTGCGTTCTGCGCTGAGTCCGGGCGGTGTGCTTGCCGGTCATTTTTTCGGGCCGCGCGATGCCTGGGCCGATTCGCAGTCCATGAGCTTTCATTCGCGTGAGCAGGTCTTGCGCCTTTTGGATGGCATGGAGCTGTTGGCCTTCAATGAGTTCGATGGCATGGCCCCCAGCATGCGGGGCCCCAAGCACTGGCATCGCTTTGATGTCGTGGCCCGCAGGCCGGTGTCGTCGTAGTGCGGCGTTACTCGGCCTTGGCCCCCGCAGCCTTGATCACCGGGTCCCAGCGCTTGATTTCTGCGACGGTGTGCTGGCGCAGGGCGTCGGGGGTAAGGCGGTCTGCGGGCGGGATGATGACGCTCATGTCCGTGAAGCGCTTGACCAGGGCGGGTTCGGCCAGGGCGGTGCGCAGGGATTTGTTGAGGCGCTCGATGACGGCCTGGGGCGTGCCTCGCGGAGCGTAGAGGCCGTGCCATACGGCAAGCTCGAAACCGGGCTGGCCTGCCTGCGCGAAGGTGGGCACATCGGGCAGGGAGGGCAGGCGTTCGCGCGTGGCGACGGCGTAGCCCTTGAGCATGCCCGCCTGTATGTGCGGGCCGGTGGCCACGGGCTGGTCGCAGATGACATCGACATTGCCTGCCACCAGGTCCTGCAGAGCCGGACCCGTGCCACGGTAGGGCACCAGGGTGGCCTCGGTGGAGGTGGTCTGCAGCAGCAGCATGGCGCACAGGTGGGAGGTGGCGCCTACGCCGGCATGCGAGAAGCGCACTTCGCCCGGCTTGGCCTTCATGTGGGCGATGAAGTCCGCCAGCGTGGCGGGCGCAAAGCCTTTGCTGCGCACCAGGATCATGGGCACGTCGCCGGCCAGCGCGATGGGTTCCAGGTCGCGCCTCACATCGAAAGCGAGCTTGCTGTAGAGCGCGGGCGCCGTGGCGATGCCCATGTTGTGCAGCAGCAGGGTGTGGCCGTCGGCCTGGGCGCGTGTGACGCGGCTGGTGCCGATGGTGCCACCGGCGCCGCCCAGGTTCTCGACGATGACCTGCTGGCCCAGGTCGCGCGTCATGGCCTCGGCCAGCACGCGGGCCAGCACGTCGGTGGAGCCTCCGGCCGCGTAGGGAACGACGATGGTGACGGGCTTGTTGGGGAAGGCCTGGGCGGCAAGGCTGGCTGCTGCCAGCGCGGCGGCGAGAAGGGTCTGGGCGAGGGGATTGCGGATGAGGGGGCGCATGGGTTTGTCTCCTGGAGGCGCGTGCAGGGGCCGCCGGCTCTGTGCGGCCGGTTGTCGGTGGCGTGGTTGGTGGGGTGAGGCAGGAAGGCAAGGGTCGCATGCGGCCCTTGACGACGGCGAGACGGCGCAGGCTCAGGCCGGGGCCACGTACCTGTACAGCTCGGTGTGGTCGGCGGCGGGTCCCAGGGACCTGGAGGCCTCGGCCGCCATGGCGCTGACCTGTTCGGCCAGTGCCATGGGCGTGTGCATGGCCTGGCCCAGCGACAGGGCAATGCCCACGTCCTTGGCCTGCAGCGCCAGCGAGAAGCCCGAGTTGAAGGAGCCGTTCAGCATGAACTGGTGGGCCTTGTTTTCGGTGGTGTTGTTCTTGCCGGTGGAGGCATTGATCACGTCCACGATGGTGGCCGGCGCAATGCCGAAGGCCGCGCCTGCATGGATGGCCTCGGCCGTGGCGATCAGGGCCGCTGCCGAGACATAGTTGTTCAGCGCCTTGAGCGCATGGCCCGCGCCCACGGGGCCGACATGGGTGATGGCCTGGCCCATGCGCTGCAGCAGCGGCAGGTACTGGGCGAGCAGGTCCGCATCGCCGCCGACCATGATGGACAGCGTGCCCGCAATCGCGCGCTTGACGCCGCCGGAGACCGGCGCATCCAGCAGCCCGATGCCGTGCTCGCCCAGCAGGCCGGCCAGCGCCCGCGTGTGGCTGGGGTCGGCCGAGCTCATGTCGATGATGCAGGCGCCGGGTGGCAGGTGGGGGGCCAGTTCGCCCACCACGGCATCGACGATGCGGGAGTCGGGCAGCATGGTGAAGACCACGCTGCAGCCGGCAAAGTCGGCCGCGCCGGATGCCACGGCCACACCCGCATGCTCCTGCGCGAATCGTGCGGTGGCGGCGGGCACGGCGTCCCGGATGACCAGGGCGTGCCCTGCGGCGTGCAGCAGGTGGGCCATGGGCTGGCCCATCATTCCGAGGCCGATGAATCCTATGGTGGTCATGCTGCGTGCCTCAGATGTCCATCTCTTTGAAGACTTCCGACGCCACGCGGAAGGAGTCGATGGCGGCCGGCACGCCGCAGTAGATGGCGGTCTGCAGGAAGACCTCCTTGATTTCGTCCTTGCTCAGGCCGTTGTTGATGGCGCCGCGCACATGCAGCTTGAGTTCATGCGGGCGGTTCAGCGCCGTGATCATGGCCAGGTTCAGGAAGGAGCGCGTCCTGCGGTCCAGGCCCGGGCGGTTCCAGACATCGCCCCAGCAGTACTGGGTGACCAGTTCCTGCATGTCGATATTGAAGTCCGTGGCGTTCTGGATGGACGCATCGACATACTCGGCGCCCAGCACCTCGCGGCGGGTGGACAGGCCCTGGTCGAAGAGGGCGGGGTTCTTGGGGGCGTAGGCTCGGGTCATGAAAACTCCTGATGGAAGGCGGTGAAGGTGTCTTTCGGTGGAATGGATTTAATCAGATTGTCAGACAATCATACTTGATGAAAATCGGGATTGCCTGCCGGGCCAGGTGTGTGTATGACAATCCGTCAGTCCGTCCGGCCCCTGGATTGGCGGGTAGGATTCGTCCCATGAACCAGATGCTGCGTGTCCCCCGCGAAGAAACGTCGCTGCGCCAGCGCACGACGCAGACCCTGCGCACGGCCATCCTCGATGGCGTGTTTGCGCCGGGCCAGAAGCTGTCCGAGCGCGAACTGTGCGAGAGCCTTGATGTGAGCCGTTCGTGCCTGCGCGAGTCCCTGCAGCACCTGCAGGCCGAGGGGCTGATCACCATCGTTCCGCACCGGGGTCCCGAGGTCACGGACATCTCGGTGCAGGAAGTGCGCGATATCTACGAGGTGCGGGCCAGCCTGGAGGGCCTGGCCAGCCGGGGCTTTGCGCTGCATGCCTCGGCAGGCCAGCGCGCCGCGCTGCGCGCCAAGCTGGGCGAGCTGGCAGTGCCCGCCGTGGCCAGCGACAAGGTGGCCCTGCTGGCGATCAAGAACCAGTTCTACGACATCCTGATCGAGGGCTGCGGCAATCTGGTGGCCGGCCAGATGCTGCGGCAGCTGAACAACCGCGTGACGGTGCTGCGGCGCATCTCCATGTCCCAGCCCGGGCGCCTGCCGCAGACGCTGGCCGAGCTGGATGCCATCGTGACGGCAATAGAGCAGGGCGACGCGGACCAGGCTGCGCGCCTGAGCGCCGAGCATGTGCAAAAGGCCAGCCAGGGCGTGTTGCGCGCCATGGCCGAGAAGGCTGGCCCGGCCAGCTGATGCCGGGGCCTGCGCCTGTACCTGGGAGTGTCAGTCCGTGTGCGCTCAGTCCGGCTTGACCTGGGCGCGCTTGAGCACTTTCTGCCAGCGTGTCTGCTCGGAGGCAATGAACTGCGCGAACTGCTGGGGCGTGCTGCCGATGGGCTCGGCCGCATCGCCCTGCAGGCGCTTGAGCGCGTCCGGCGCCTTGACGGCTTTGGCGCACTCGGCGGCCAGCTTGTCCACGTGGGCTTTGGTCATGCTGGAGGGGGCGAGCATGCCGTACCACTGCGTCATCTCGAAGCCCGGGAAGCCCTGCTCGGCCACGGTGGGCACGTCGGGCAACTGGGGCAGGCGCTGGGTCGATCCCGTGGCGATGCAGCGCACCTTGCCTGCCTTGATGAAGGGCAGCAGGGCGGCAGCGCCGACCGAGGCGGCGTCCAGGCGGCCCGACATCAGGTCCGTCATCATGGGCCCCGTGCCGCGATAGGGCACGTGCAGCATGAAGATCTCGGCCGTCATCTTCAGGTACTCGAAGGCCAGGTGTCCGGCACTGCCATTGCCGGCCGAGCCGTAGCTGAGCTGGCCCGGCTTTTTCTTGGCGTAGGCGATGAGTTCACGCAGGTTCTTGACCGGCACATCGGGGTGGACCACGTACAGGCTGGGCACCTTGGCCAGCAGGCTGACGGGCTGGAAGTCCTTGTTGGCGTCGTAGGGCAGCTTGTCGAAGATGTAGGGATTGACGGCCAGCGTGCCGATGTGGCCCAGGATGACGGTGCTCTGGTCATCGGCGCGCGCCACTTCCTGCATGGCGATGTTGCCGGCCGCGCCGGGCTTGTTGTCCACGAAGACGTTCTGGCCCAGGGTCTTGGACAGCTCGGCCGCCGTGGAGCGCGCCACGATTTCCGAGCTGCCGCCCGGCGCAAAGGGCACGACAAAGCGGATGGGGCGCGTGGGCCAGGCGTCCTGCGCCAGCGCGGCCGCAGGCAGCAGGCCAGACAGGGCCATGGCGCCCGTGCCGGCCAGCAGTTGGCGGCGGCTGAGCGGGGGCAGGTCTGCGTGGTGAAGAAAGTCGCGCGAAGGCATGTCTGGTCTCCTGGATATCGTTGTAGTGGATGGTCCGCAGCAGATGCGGCGCCAGCGATGGTGGCGCTGGCGGCTGTCAATCTGCTGTCAAACCGGGGTCCGCAGGCTACGGAGATACCCGGGGGTCAGTCGGTGTGTGCTGTGCGATGGGCTGCGGCTGCGGCCTCGGCAGCCTGCATGCCGCTGCGCACGGCGCCTTCGATGGTGGCCGGATACGGCCCGTCCACATGATCGCCGCAGGCCCACAGGCCGTGGCCCAGCTCCAGGCCGGGCCGCTGAAGTTGGGGCAGGCAGGCGAAGGTGGCGCGCTTGTCGATCACGGTGCGCAGCGCAACCAGTCCATGCCAGCCCAACTGCGCCCGTGCCTGGGCCAGCACCTGGGCCTGCAGGGTGTCGCGGTCCGATGCGCTGTCGCTGATGACGAAGGCCATCAGGCCCTGAGGGCCGCCGAGTTGCCCCCGGTCGAAGACGAACTGCGCAGGCGCATCGGGCGTGGAGCGCAGCGCCAGCCAGGGCGCGCCCGGGGGCAAGGTGTGGGAGGGATCGCCGGTCTGCGCATAGACGGTGGCAATGGGGCGGTGCTGCAGGTCCTGGGCCAGCTGCGCCCAGCGCTGCAGGGCTATGCCGTCGCGTGCAGGCAGGCTGTCGTGCTCGGCGGCGGTGAGTGCCAGGCGCGCGGCCTCGGGTGCGGGGCAGGCCAGCAGCACGGCGTCGAAGGGCGCGTCTTCGCCCTGGGCTGCGCCCAGCGTCCAGTGCGGGCCCTGGGGTTGCAGTTCGGCCACGCGGCTGCCCAGGCGCACGGCGTGGCCGCGCTCTTGCAGCCACTGCGCGGCCGGCGCGGGGAACAGGCTGCCCAGGTCACGGCGCGGCACCAGGAAATGCGAGCCGCCACTGCCGCTGAACAGCGCATCGCGCAGCACGCGAAGGAACACCGTGCCGCTGGCCAGGTGAATGGGTGTGTTGAGCGCCGAGATGCACAGCGGGTCGATGAACTCGCTGACCAGGCGCTGCGGCAGGCCGGCGCACAGGTCGGCCACGGTAGCCTGCGGCGCGCAGCGAAAGCCCGCCAGCCGCCAGCGCACGGCACGCGCCAGCAGGGCTGCACGCTCGCCCAGGCTCCAGCCGCGTGCGGTGGCAATGCCGGCCAGCGCATCCAGCGGCGCAGGCCAGTCGGGAAAGCGCAGGCCGCTGCCATCGGCATAGGGCAGGGCCATGGGCTGGCGGTGCAGGGCCCGTTCAGGGTCCACACCCACCTCGCGCATGAGGCGCAGGCTTTCGGTGTACGCACCGATGAGGATGTGCTGGCCGTTGTCCACGCGCAGCGGGCCCTGTGGCGTGTCGAGGTCCATGCCGCGCGCACGGCCGCCGGGCTCGCGTGCGGCCTCGTGCAGGGTGATGTGCCAGCCGCTGCGCGTCAGCGTGAGGGCGGCCGCAAAGCCGGCCCAGCCTCCGCCGAGGATGGCGGCGCGCGGCGTGTCCTTGGCGCTGTCTCTGCTCACCGCGCCATGCGCCCCAGCGCCTGCATCTTCCAGGCCAGCCACAGCTTGCGCAGCGGCGGCAGGCTGATGCGCTGGTGCAGCACGCGGAAGTCGTCGGCCTCGATCTCGCGCAGCAGGGTGCGGTAGATGCTGGCCATCATCAGGCCGGGCTTTTGCGTGCGGCGATCGGCCGCGGGCAGCAGGGCCAGGGCCTCGTCGTAGAGGCGGTGGGCGCGCTCGGCCTGAAAGCGCATCAGCGCGGTGAAGCGGTCCGAGTATTCGCGCTTGGTGATCTCATGCGCCTTGACGTCGAACTGCTGCAGCTCGCTGATGGGCAGGTAGATGCGTCCGCGCATGGCGTCCTCGCCCACGTCGCGGATGATGTTGGTCAGCTGGAAGGCCAGGCCCATCTTGTGGGCGTAGGCCGTGGTTTCTTCCTGTGTCTGGCCAAAGATGCGCGCGGCCACTTCGCCGACCACGCCTGCGACCAGGTGGCAGTAGCGCGCCAGGCCCGGGAAGTCCAGGTAGCGGGTCTGCTCCAGGTCCATGCGGCAGCCGTCAATGACGGCCTGCAGGTGGCGCTCTTCGATGGCGTAGACCGGGGCATGCGGCATGAGCGCCCGCATCACGGGATGCGAGGGCTTGCCTGCAAAGGCCTGGTGCACTTCGTTTTGCCACCAGCCGAGCTTGGTGGCGGCCACGCCGGGGTCGGAGACTTCGTCCACCACGTCGTCCACTTCGCGGCAGAACGCATAAAAGGCGGTGATGGCGGCACGGCGCTCGCGCGGCAGGAAGAGGAAGGCGTAATAAAAGCTGCTGCCCGAGGCGGCAGCCTTGTCTTGGACGTACTGATCCGGATTCATATGGGGCCGGATTGTCCCATGGACGGCTGGGGGCCAAAGCCTGGGTGTCGCAACGGCCGGCCCGCCATCACATGCGCAGGGCGCGCCACAGCAGCAGCGGTGCATCGGCCTTGCCGACGGTGGGGCGGCGGTAGAGGCTGGCGCCCTGCAGCGCATCGACCTTGTCCAGGATGCGCAGCCCGCCCTGCACGACCAGGCGCAGCTCCCAGCCGATGCGGCCCGGCAGGCGGTGCACCAGCGGTGCGCCGGACTGCATCAGTGCGCGCGCCCAGGCCGACTGCTCGGCCAACAGCGCGCGCACGGCAGGGGTCAGTGCAGCGGGCTCGGCGCGCAGGTCTTCACGCCGCACGCCATGGGCGGTGCAGTCGGCATCGGTCAGGTAGTGGCGCTGGCGTGGCAGGTCCACGCTGAAGTCCTGCCAGAAATTGATCAGCTGCAGGGCGGTGCAGATGGCGTCGCTGCGGGCCAGCGATTCGGCATCGTCCACCCCGTACAGATGCAGCAGCAGCCGGCCCACGGGATTGGCCGAGCGGCGGCAGTAGTCGAGCAGCTCGGCGCGGTCGGCGTAGGTGGCGCCGGATTCGGTCTTGCGCACGTCCTGCGCGAAGGCGCTGAGCAGGTCGTCCATCAGCGCCAGCGGCAGCTGGTGGGCGCGTACTTGCGGTGCCAGCCCCGCAAAGACAAGAGGCCAGGCCGTGCAGGCGAGCATGGGGGCCTCGCCTTCGGTGCCCAGCGCCATCAAGTCGGCACGGTAGGCGGCCAGCGCGGCCAGGCGCTCGGGCGGCGTGGCGTCGCCCTCGTCGGCCAGATCGTCTGCAGTGCGTGCGAAGTGGTAGAGCGCGGCAATCGGCGGGCGTAAGCGGGGCGGGCACAGCCAGGACGCCACGGGAAAGTTCTCGTAGTGCGTGACCGGGGCGGGGGAGGCGGGCAGGGTGGGAGCGGTGGACTTCACGGTGGCCGATTGTCGATGCTGCGCGCAAGGCCATGCATTTCACTTGACGGGCTCAAGGGCTTCTCCTAAATTACTAACCCGTCAGTCAGTAAACGGCGCCAGCCAGCTGCCGCGGCATGTTGCCCGGATCTTGCAGCCCGCAGCCGCTTTTCGCACCAGCCCTCCCGGATCCACATGCCCGACTTGCCATCGAACCCTGCCGCGCCCGCTTTGCCGCGCCATCTTCTTCTTGCCCCTCTGTGCCTGGCCGCCGCGCTGGCGCTGGGCGCCTGTTCCAAGGCCGAGCCGCCGCCCGAGCCGGTGCGCGCCGTCAAGCTGCTCACCGTAGGCGTGGGCGCGCTGGACACGCAACTGGAATACGCGGGCGAGGTGCGCGCGCGCATAGAGTCGCGCCTGGGCTTTCGCGTGGCCGGCAAGCTCGTGCGCCGCGAGGTGGAGCTGGGCCAGCACGTGCAGGCAGGCCAGTTGCTGGCGCGGCTCGATGCCAGCGACTACCGGCTGGGAGCTGACGCCGCGCGCGCCCAGGTGGCGGCCGCGACCACGCAGCGCGATCTTGCCGCCGCCGATGTGAGGCGTTACTCGCAGCTGAAGGCGCAGAACTTCATCAGCGGTGCGGAGCTGGAGCGGCGCGAGGCCACGCTCAAGTCCGCCCAGGCGACGCTGGACCAGGCCAAGGCGCAGCTGGCATCGCAGAGCAACCAGGAGGCCTATGCCCAACTGCTGGCCGATGTGCCCGGCGTGGTGACAGGCATAGACGCCGAGCCCGGCCAGGTGGTGTCGGCCGGCTCGCCCGTGGTGCGCATTGCCCAGGACGGCCCGCGCGACGTGGTGTTCGTGGTGCCCGAAGACAAGCGCGGCGCCATCCGCGTGGGCCAGAAAGTGAATGTGCGCCCGTGGTCGGCCGGCATGCAGCCGCTGCAGGGCCAGGTGCGCGAGGTGGCGGCCAGTGCCGATCCGGTCACGCGCACCTACCAGGTGAAGGTGGCACTGCCCGCGTCGGATGCGGCCGCCGTGCCGCCGCTGGGCGCGACGGTCCATGCGCTGCCCGAGGGCATGGGCCCCACGGGCCAGCCCGTGATCAAGCTGCCGACCACGGCGCTGCGCCAGGAAGGCGGCGGCGGCCAGGGCACGGCCGTGTGGGTGTTCGATGCCGCCAGCAGCACGGTGAAGCTGCAGCCCGTGCAACTGGCCACGGCCGATGGCAACGAGGCCGTGATTGCCGCCGGCCTGACGCCCGGCATGCAGGTGGTGGCCGCCGGCGTGCATGTGCTCACGCCCGGGCAGAAGGTCACGGTCTATCAGGACCGGTATGACAAGACGCAGCAGCCGGCACAGGCGCCTGCCGCCGCAGGTGCCGCAGCTTCCGCAGGTGCTGCGTCCAGCGGAGCGGCCCAATGAGCGGGCCCAAGCACAAGGCGCCGCAGGGCGGGCACTTCAATCTTTCGCGCTGGGCGCTGGACCATGTGGCGCTGACGCGCTATTTCATGGTCGTGCTGCTGCTGCTGGGCTTTGCCTCGTACTTCCAGCTGGGGCAGGACGAGGACCCGCCCTTCACCTTCCGCGCCATGGTGGTGCGCACCAACTGGCCGGGCGCCACGGCGCAGCAGATGGCCGAGCAGGTCACCGACAAGATCGAGCGTACGCTGCAGGAGGTGCCCTACGCCGACAAGATCAGCAGCTACTCCAAGCCCGGCGAGTCGCTGATCATCTTCCAGCTCAAGGACAATTCGCGCCCCGGCGATGTCCAGCAGCTGTGGTACACGGTGCGCAAGAAGATCGGCGACATGCGCTACACCCTGCCGCAGGGCGTGCAGGGGCCGTTCTTCAATGACGAGTTCGGCGATGTCTATGGCGTGATCTACGCCCTGCAGGCCGACGGCTTCAGCTACGCCGAGCTCAAGACCATGGCCGACGACGTGCGCCAGCAGCTGCTGCGCGTGCCCGATGTGGCCAAGGTCGAGCTGTTCGGCGTGCAGGACGAGAAGGTCTACATCGAGCTGTCGCAGCGCCGCCTGTCGCAGCTGGGCCTGGACATGAACCAGGTGCTCGGCCAGCTGGGCCAGCAAAACGCCATCGAGGGCGCAGGCGTGCTGCAGACGCCGCGCGAGGATGTGCAGGTGCGCGTGGCCGGCCAGTTCCTGGCGGTGGACGAGTTGCGCGCCATGCCCATCCGCGGCGCATCGGGCGCGCAGCTGCGCCTGGGCGATATCGCCGAGATCCGCCGCGGCTATGCCGATCCGGCCAATGTGAAGGTGCGCCACCAGGGGCGCGAGACGATTGCCCTGGGCGTGTCCATGACCAAGGGCGGCGACATCATCCGCCTGGGCAAGTCCCTGCGCGGCGCCGTGGGCGACATCGCGCGCACGCTGCCGGCCGGCGTGGAGCTGGCCAACATGCAGGACCAGCCCAAGGCCGTGGCCGACTCGGTCAACGAATTCCTGCAGGTGCTGATCGAGGCCGTGGTGGTGGTGCTGGCCGTGAGCTTCATCAGTCTGGGCCTGCACAAGCGCGAGGGCCACCAGCCGCTGTGGAAGCGCTGGTACATCGACCCGCGCCCGGGACTGGTGGTGGCCATCACCATTCCGCTGGTGCTGGCCGCGACCTTCCTGGCCATGTGGTACTGGAACATCGGCCTGCACAAGGTGTCGCTGGGCTCGCTGATCATCGCGCTGGGCCTGCTGGTGGACGATGCCATCATTGCCGTGGAGATGATGGTGCGCAAGATGGAGGAGGGCTACGAGAAGTACCGCGCTGCCACCTTTGCCTACGAGATCACGGCCAAGCCCATGCTGACCGGCACGCTGATCACGGCGGCGGGCTTCCTGCCCATCGGCATGGCCAAGTCCATGACGGGCGAGTACACCTTCGCCATCTTCGCGGTGACGGTGATTGCGCTGGTGCTCAGCTGGTTCGCCTCGGTGTACTTCGTGCCCTACCTGGGCATGCTGCTGCTCAAGCGCCCGCCGCACGCGGCCACGCTGCCGCCCGAGGTGGCCTCGGGCGAGGTGCCCATCGAGGAGACCAACCTCAATGCGTCCTCAGCCGAGCATGAGGTCTTCGACAGCCCGTTCTACAACCGCTTCCGGCGCGCCGTGAACTGGTGCGTGACGCACCGCTGGCTGACCATCGCCATCACGGTGCTGGTCTTTGCGCTGGGCCTGGTGGGCATGTCGCGCGTGCAGCAGCAGTTCTTCCCGGATTCCAGCCGACCCGAGGTGCTGGTGGACATCTGGTTCCCCGAAGGCACGTCGCTGGCCGCCAACGAGGCCGTCACGCGCCGCGTGGAAGAGCGCTTCATGAAGCTCGACGGCGTGCGCACGGTCAGCGAATGGGTAGGCTCGGGCGTGCCGCGTTTCTACCTGCCGCTGGACCAGGTGTTCCCGCAGAACAACGTCTCGCAGTTCATCCTGGTCGCCCAGGACCTGCCCACGCGCGAGCGTCTGCGCAAGGCGCTGCCGGCGCTGCTGGCCCAGGAGTTCCCCGAGGTGCGTGGCCGCGTCAAGCTGCTGCCCAACGGGCCTCCCGTGCCCTATCCGGTGCAGTTCCGCGTGTCCGGCACCGATCCGCAAAAGCTGCGTGCCTATGCCGACGAGGTCAAGCAGGCCATGATCGCCAACGCCGACATGCGCGGCGTCAACGACAACTGGAACGAGTCCGTCAAGGCCGTGCGCCTGGAGGTGGACCAGGACAAGGCGCGCGCCCTGGGCGTGAGCAGCCAGGCCATCGCCCAGGCGGCCCGCGTCATGCTCAGCGGCTCCACCGTGGGCCAGTTCCGCGAGGGTGACAAGCTCATCGACATCGTGCTGCGCACGCCGTATTCGGAGCGCGACGCCATCACCGACATCGCCAACGCCTACCTGCCCACGGCATCGGGCAAGTCGATCCCGCTCACGCAGATCGCCAAGCCCGTGATGGTCTGGGAACCCGGCGTGATGTGGCGAGAAAAGCGCATGTTCGCCATCACCGTGCAGGGCGATGTGCGCGAGGGCCTGCAGGGCGCAACGCTGACCCATGCGCTGCTGCCCGGCCTGCGCGAGATCGAGGCGCGCTGGCATGCCGCGGGCGACACGGCCTACCGCATCGATGTGGCCGGCGCCGTGGAGGAAAGCTCCAAGGGTTCGGACGCCATCGTCGCTGGTGTGCCCGTGATGCTGTTCCTCACCTTCACGCTGCTCATGCTGCAACTGCGCAGTGTCAGCCGTTCACTGCTGGTGTTCATCACCGGGCCGCTGGGCATTCCCGGCGTGGCGGCGGCGCTGCTGCTGTTGGGCCGGCCCTTCGGCTTCGTGGCGCTGCTGGGCGTGGTGGCGCTGATGGGCATGATCCAGCGCAACTCGGTGATCCTGATCGACCAGATCGAGACCGACCGCGCGCGCGGCGTGCCGGCCTGGGACGCCATCATCGAAGCCGCCGTGCGCCGCCTGCGCCCCATCGTGCTGACGGCCGCCGCCGCCGTGCTGGCCATGATCCCGCTGTCGCGCAGCGTGTTCTGGGGCCCCATGGCCGTGGCCATCATGGGCGGGCTGATCGTGGCCACCGTGCTGACACTGCTGGCGCTGCCGGCCATGTACGCCGCCGTGTTCCGCGTGCGCCGCGAGCCCACGCATTGAGGTGGCGGAAACGCAGAGGCCGCCGCTCAAATCCGGGGTATGGCAATGCACCCCGCAATTGCGGCTAGAATCTGCGCCCTGACCTAGGAGCCGCCGCGCAGGCGGCTCCCCAAGAACCAGCGCGGGTGGCGAAATTGGTAGACGCACCAGGTTTAGGTCCTGACGCCAGCAATGGTGTGGGGGTTCGAGTCCCCCCCCGCGCACCACGCACCAACGCCGCTCAACTGCGGCGAACACTGCCCAAGCCCGCTTCCTGTAGAGGAGGCGGGCTTTTTTTCTGGGTCTTCGCTGCGAAACGGAACGGGTTGAAACCGGCACAAAACAGCGCAAAATCACATCACAATCCCGCGCAGATCCCGCTTGTGATCCCGCGCGTGCAGCAGGAGATGGGATGGCGTATTTCCGGAAGGTGAAGAACGGCTGGCGGGCCGAGGTGGAGCGTGCGGGTATTCGGCGCACCGCCACGCGGGCGACCAAGGCCGAGGCGCAGGGCTGGGCCGTGGCCGAGGAGGCAGCCATTCTGGCCGGTGCGCGCGGGGAGTTTCCGCGGCGCACGCTGGCCGAGGCGGTGGAGCGCTATCGGCGCGAGGTCACCGACAAAAAGACGGCCAGCACGGCGCGGGCCGACCATTTGCGCTTTGATGCCTGGCTGCGCGAGTTCCCCGAGCTGGCCTCCAAGGTCTTCCACGAGATCACGGGCGACGACCTGGCGCGCTGGCGCGATGCGCGGCTGCAGCAGGTCTCTGGCGCCAGCGTGCTGCGCGAGGCGCAGCAGTTCCGTCCCATCTGGACGCTGGCGGTCAAGCAGTGGAAATGGGTGGGCAAGAGCCCCTGGCCCGAGATCAAGCTGCCGGCCAAGTCCCATGCGCGCCGGCGCACGGGGCAGTGGAGCGAGGTGCGGCGCATGCTGCGCTCGGCCAATGTCTCGCCGCGCCTGGCGCCTGTCACCGCCATGGAGCAGACGGCCTGGACCATGCTGGTGGCCCTGCACACGGCCATGCGCAGCGGCGAGATCCTGCGCATGGGCCGCAGCAATGTGGATCTCAAGCGCCGGGTCTACCACCTGCCGCACCACAAGACCGAGGCCAAGGTGGGCGAGCGCCATGTGCCGCTGACGCGCCGTGCCGTGCGCCTGCTGCGCGTGCTGGACGCCGCCGCCGAGGCTGCCGGGCGCGACGCCTACTGGACCATCAGCGACGCCAGCCGTGACACGCTCTACCGCAAGCTGCGCGACCGCGTGATGGTGCAGGGCCTGCGCTTCCATGACCTGCGCGCCACGGCGCTGACCTGGCTGAGCAAGCGCGTGGATGTGATGACGCTGGCCCGCATCAGCGGCCACGTGGATATCAACGAGCTGTTCAATACCTATTACCGGGAGACGGCCGAGGACATCGCGGCACGGTTGTAGGCAGGATGGCTGCCAGGAATATCACTCCAATATGATATGTTGACAATATTATTCTAGAGTGATAATTTCAATTCATCATCTTGAGATGATATTTTGAATGCCCTGGTCAGGAGAACACCATGGACCACCTGTTGCAACTGCCCGATCAGCTTGCGCTGCACCTGAAGTCGCTGCGCAAGGCCGCTGGCGTGAGCCAGGCCCAACTGGCACAGCGGCTGGGCGTGTCCCAGTCGCGTGTGGCGGCGATAGAGCGTGACCCGGCCGCCATCAGCGTGCGCCAGCTGATGGAGATCCTGCAGCTGCTGGATGCCGATCTGCTCATGCGGCCCAGGGCGGATGCGGTGGCTTCTCCTGCGTCTGCACCTGTGCCTGTGCCTGTGCCTGCTGCGTTGAAGGTGGCCGAGCCAGCTCCACAACCGTACGCGGGTGACAACGTGCCCCGCAAGCCCGCCGACCGCCCCGTGGCCTTCAAGCCGCAGGCGCTGCCGCCGCACTGGCAGGACCGCAAGCCGAAAGGGTCCTGGTGATGGCGGCGCTGGGCGTCTGGATGAATGGGGAGCGGGTGGGCACCTGGGAGGTCACGCGCACGGGCCGCCATGTGTTCGCCTATGACCCGGCCTGGCCGCAGAGCGCGCATGCGCGGCCGCTGTCACTGTCCATGCCCTTCACGCGCGACCTGACGGTGGCGGGCGAGGTGGTGGCCCACTATTTCGACAACCTGCTGCCGGACGGCGAGGGCATTCGCCGGCGCATTCACCAGCGCTTCGGGCTGCGCGGGGCCGATGCGTTCTCGCTGCTGGAGGCCATTGGCCGCGATTGCGTGGGTGCCGTGCAGCTGCTGCCCGAGGGGGCCGTGCCCGACGGTTTTGACCAGGTGCGCTTCGAGCCGCTGAGCGAGGCGCAGATTGCAGAGCACCTGGCCAGCCTGGGCGCCGGGTTTGGCGCGCTGGAGGTGGACCAGGAGTTCCGGCTGTCCATCGCCGGTGCGCAGGAGAAGACGGCGGTGCTGCGCCATGGCGGCCAGTGGTGCCGCCCGCTGGGCGCGACGCCGACCACGCATATCCTGAAGCCGGCCATCGGCGTGGTGCCGCACTGGCACTACGACCTGAGCGAGTCAGTGGCCAATGAGTGGCTGTGCGCCCGCCTGCTGGCCGAGCTGGGCTTTGCCGTGGCCGACAGCAGCATCGAGAGCTTTGGCGGGCAGCAGGTGCTGTGCGTAGAGCGCTTTGACCGCGCCTGGACGGCGCAGGGCTGGATTGCGCGCCTGCCCCAGGAGGATTTCTGCCAGGTGCGCGGCGTTGCCAGCGCCAACAAGTACGAGACCCACGGCGGGCCCGGCATGCTGCAGTGCCTGCAGGTGCTGCAGCATGGCAGCGAGCCTGCCCAGGATTGCGCCCGCTTCGTGATGGCCCAGCTGGCGTTCTGGCTGCTGGCGGCCACGGACGGGCATGCCAAGAATTTCTCTGTGTTTCTGCAGCCGGGCGGCGGCTATGAGATGACGCCGCTGTACGACGTGCTGTCGGCCTGGCCCATCATCGGTCACGGCCACGGCAAGATTGCCCGCCAGCGCGCCAGGATGGCCATGGCCCTGCCGGGGCGCAGCCGCCACTACCGCCTGGCCGAGATCCAGCGCCGCCACTGGAAGGCCTTGGCCGAGACCACGCGCATCGCAGGCCTGTGGGAAAGCATGGTGGAGATGGTCGAGGCGCTGGACGGTGCCATAGCCCGGCTGCAGCCGCGCCTGCCGGCCAGCGTGCCGCAGCCTGTGGCCCGGCAGATCTTCGACGGGGCGCGCGACCAGGCACGGCGCTTTCTTGCGGGCAGCGATCACTGAGCGCACGGCAATGGCCTGGTGCCGGCTCACCGGCGCCCCTCGGCCCAGGCCTTGACGTCGGCCATGCGCCAGTAGCGGATGCGGCGGCTGGCGTTGATGAAGGGCTTGGGAAAGTCCGGGCGCTTGGTCAGGCGCGCGGTGACGTGCTCGCGGCTCAGGCCCAGGTAGTTGGCGATGCCCTGGGTGTCCAGGCGCGGGGCGCTGTGAAAGAGTTCCATGTTCTGTTGCGTCATTGCGGTGTTCTCCGATGTCGTGTCCGGTGCTTGATCAGGCCTGGCGCGGCGTGATGGACTTGCCTGCCTTCTTGCGCTCCACACGTTCAACTCGCTCGACTCGCTCCACTCGCAGAACGGGCCGGCCGCTGGCCAGCAGGGCGCAGGCCTGGGCGTGGCTGGCGCTGGCCGCTTTCAGGCGCAGCACGGGCAGCAGGCGGGCGTCGGCCAATTGATCCAGCTGCGCGGCGTCCACGCCGTGGGGGATGAGGGTGGCGCGGTAGCTGCGCAGGGCGGTGATGTTGTGGTGCATGGTGGGTCCTCCTGGGGTGGATCAGCTGGAAAAGAAAGGGTGGTTGGATGGCGTGGCGCCGGATGCGGGGCGGTGCAGCACGGAATGGGGCACCGAATCGGCACCCGAATCGGGCCCGGCCGGGTTGGCCCGGTCCTCGCGTTGGTGCCCGCCGCGGCCGATGAGGGCGCGCAGCGTGTGGCCCGTGAGCCGGGCCGTACAGTTATTGAAACCAGTCCAAGCGCGCGCCAGCGGCGCGCGGGCGGGCAGGGTCGGCGGGGCCACGTCGGCGACCTCGGCACCCTCGGCGATATCGGCGTTTTCTGCACCTTGGGTTTCCTGGAACTCCAGCGTGGCGCGCGCCCCGCTTCGCCAGGCGATGCGGCGCGAGACCAGCCACTGGCCGCGCCGGGTTTCCAGGCCTACCACGCGGCCGCAGCCGGGCGCGATGGCCTCGCCGTATTGGTTGACGGCACCGGCGGGCACGGGGCGGCGTGCCATGCGCAGGTGCCAGCGGTCGCGGGCCAGGCAGTGGCCGCCCATGGCTTCCATGTAGCGGCGCCAGTCGGCGGGGATGTCGGGCCCGTGGCGGTGGCTGGCGCCCCAGGCCTTCCAGCTGGCCTTGTCGCCGTCGATGCGGATCTGTTCGACCTGGTCCTTGCTGACACGGCGCAGCTCGCGCCAGACGCAGACGCTGGGCATGCCCACGGCCTGGAACTGGCGAATGCCCCAGCAGGCGGCCCAGGCGTCCACGCGGCGGTGGCCGGGCATGCCGCCCTGCTCCACATCCCACAGGCGGCCCTGTACCACGTCCAGGTGGTCGGCCAGGGCCGCATGGCCCACGCTCTTGGCGATGTACTTGGCCACGTAGCCGGCAGCGCCGCCGCCGGTCATGCGCTTGACGTTGACGCGGTTGCGCTGGGCGCCGCGCTCGTCGCCATCTTCGCTGAGCCACCATTTGCGGATGGCGGCCTCGATGTGCCGGGCGTGCTCCTCGCACTCGGCCCAGACCAGGGCGTGCCAGTGCGGCGTGGCGTCATGGTGCGGCTCGGCCACGCGGATGCCGTACATGGCGATGCGCTGGCGGCCCAGGTGCGAGCGCACGCGCGCCCACATGGTGCGCAGCCACAGCTGGGCATCGCGCGGCGTGCTGTGGCCGTCGTAATGGGGATTGGGACGCGGCCGGCCGCCGCTGCCCAGCGTGACGGCGTGAAAGCGGCTGGGCGCCGTCAGCGTGAGAAAGAGGCCGACGTGGCTGCGCGCGTCGGCATATTCCTCTGCGCCGCGGATGCGCGTCATCAGCTCGCCGCCACGGATCACGGGGTTGGCCGGCGACAGCGCGGCCAGCTCGGCCAGGGTGAAGACCTGGCCGGCCTCGTTTCGGTAGAGGCTGCGCTCCAGCGCGCGGGCGTTGCGCTCGATCTGCGCGGTGCGCCGGCGCACGGTGGCGTTGCTGGCATAGCCGCCGGCGCTGCGGTTGACGATGCCCAGCTTGACGGCGCCGGCCTCCACGGTGCGCGTGACGTGGCGGCGCAGCATGCGGCGCCACCAGGCGGCATCCAGCGCGCGGCGGATGGCGGGCTCGCCGGCCAGCGGCGTGCTTTCCTGCAGGCCCAGCATGCGCAGCATCAGCCGCACCAGGTCCACGCGTGCGGCCAGGTCCATGTTCTGGGCCTGGGCGCCGGCGTCGAGCTCACCGACTTCGTCGCTCAGGCGCCTGGCCATCTGGCAGATCTCGTAGTCGTCCAGGTTCCACTCGGCCGCACGGCCGTGGCGGCTGGCAAAGTCGTCAATGGCGGCCAGCGCGTCGTGGCAGGCAGCCCATTCGGGATGGCCGTTGGCGTGTTGCGCGCCCTTTTGCCAGTCGCCCAGGCCCAGCAGCTTCATGGGCTGCAGCCACTGCGGGGGCAAGGCTTTTTCCAGCGCCTGCATGGCGCGCTGGACCATGTGGGGGCGGGGCTTGTGCTGGTCCCATTGCTGCAGGCTGGCGGTGCGCAGCCTGCGGCCGGTGGATTTGGCGGCGAGCAGGACGGACATGGGCTCAGGTCCTCAGGGCCAGCGCGCGCAGCGGCAGCAGGCAGGTGCGCAGCGCTCGGATCTGGCGGCGGATGGCGTCGCGCTCGGGCGGCGGCATTTCGCGCCAGTCGCGCAGGGCCAGCTCCTCGATCTCGCCGTCTATGCCCGCCAGCAGCACCAAGGCCATGCGGTAGTGGCTGGCCAGGCCCGCCCATTCGCGGCTTTCGGCGCTGCCGCAGCGGCCGTTGGCGCAGCGCTGCGCGGCCTCGCGCTGCAGTTCGCGCAGGCGGATGCGGCAGTCCTGGACGCTCAGGCGCTGGTAGGCCTCGGGCAGCGCGGGCGGGTCCTCGGGCCGGTATTCGGGCGCGGGCGCATCGTCTGCCCGCAGCAGTCGCATCAGATCGGAAAGGCGCAGGTCGCCGAGCTTCATGGTCTGTCCAGGTCGTTTCAGGGTGAGCGCATCCCGCAGGGCCTTCATGCAGGCTCCGCAGGTTGCGGGAAAGGGGGTGGGGTGGCGGCGGTGCAGGCGGGCTGCCCGCGCGCCGGGTGGGGCGCCGTCAGGAGCGGCGAAGGCGCCCCGGCCGCGCTAGCTGCGCGCGCCTTCGCTGGATTGGGCGGATTCGGCCGCCTGGGCTGCGCGGTGCGCTGCGCCTTCGTATTGCGAGGACGGCATGGCGTCCAGCTGGGTCTGCAGCAGCTTGCGCTTGATGTGCGTGCTCATCGGCAGGATCACCATGGGGTTGGGGATGGCGCTGGGGCTGATGGTGCGGTTGATCTCGGTCACCGCCGAGAACACATGGCCGCACTCGAAGTTGCGGCACTGGAAGATGGTCTCGCGGCTGGTGCTGGTCAGCTGCAGGCTGGTGCGGGTGTAGGCGTGTTCGTTGCAGTGGGGGCACATCATGCGCATGGCAGGCTCCTGGGGGCAGTTGGGATCGAAGACAAGGCGGTGAACAAGTCGGCGCGGGTGGCTATCGCGCCTGATCGGCCTGGGGCAGCGGCGGCATCTGCTGCTCGTACTGCTGCATGCCCATGCGGTACAGCTTCAGCGCGAAGTTGGAGGCGCTGCGGCTTTCACGGCTGGCATAGCGGGCGTGGCGTTCGCGTTCGGATGCCGTCATGCGCAGTGGCACGGGCCTGTCATGAAGCACCGGATCCGCAGGGATACCGGGCACGGCTCTGGGGGAGTGCATGGCTGTCATGTAGTATTTGGGATGGTTTGGATGGTTTGGTTACACGCTGACTGCATCATTGCTCGAAATTTCGAGCATGTCAATTGATGAATAGAAGAAATTTCGATCACATCGGTGAAAGGCTGAGGCAAGAGCGTCTGCGTCTGGACGTGGCGCAGCTCGCCATGGCAGACGCCTGCGACGTCTCGCGCGGCACCCTGGCCACCTGGGAGAAGGGCGAGCAATCGCCCAATGCGGCCGCCCTGGCCGTGATGGCGGGCCTGGGCGTGGATGTCCTGTATGTGGTCACGGGCCAGCATGCGAACGCATCGGTCCAGACCCTGGCGCCCGACGAGCGCGAGCTGCTCGATTGCTACGGCCGGGCCGACGATTCGGGCCGCGCCGCCATCATGGCCGTGGCGACCCTGGCTGCGCGCTGAACGGCCTGCGCCGGCCGCTCCAGGACGCGCTCTACCCGCCCCTCTCGCTCACTTGGCGCGTGTCTCCAGCGTCAGCTTGGAGGTGAAGCCGCCGTCGCCCAGTTCGTGCTGGATCTTGACGACCAGCCACGGCGTGTCATCGATCTCTGCCTTGAACCCCTGCAGCTTCAGCGGCGTCTGCGGCATCAGGTCGGGCCGCGCCAGCGCCAGCTTCAGGCCCATGGTGGCCTTGGCGCGGTTGATGCGGCCCATCTCGGCTTTGGCGGCGGCCTGCGCCTCGGCCTCGCTGCCGTAGGTGTCCTTCAGGCGCTTTTCGTTGTCTTCGGCGCCCTGCGTGGCACTGCGTTTTTCGGCGCGATCCGCGTCGTTCCAGTACGCGCGAACGCCGCTGTAGTCGTTGCGCGCGGCCGTGTGGTAGGCGTGGCTGTCGCCCTCGGCGCGCGTGAGCGTGGCGGCCTCCACGGCCTGGCCGGCAGCGGTGATCTTGCTGTCGATGGCGATGAAGGCCAGCTTGCCCTTCTTGACCGTGCACACGGCGTCGTACTGCCGCGCCAGGCGGCTGCAGAAGTTCAGGTCGCTTTCGTGGGTCTGGTCGATGTGGTCCACGCGCAGGTTCTCGAACTGCGCGTCCACGCGCACCTGCAGGCCGTTGCGCTGCGCAATGCTGCGCACGATCTGGCCCAGCGTGCTGTTGTGGTAGCTGTGCTCGGAGCGCGTGCGCAGCTGGCGCTTGAGCTCGGCCGAGCGCGCATGCACCACGATCCTGTCGGGCGCGCCCTGGTGCTCCACCTCGTCCACCTCGTAGGTGCCCTTGTCGACCAGGCCGTGGCCGGCCCAGCCCAGCTTCAGCGCGATCTTGGATCCCTTGCTCGGCAGGGCCAGGCGCCCATCGCTGTCGTCCAGCGTGATGTCCAGCTTGTCGGCTTCTTCGCCGCGCGATTCGGACAGCGTCAGGTTCATCAGCCGCGTGTCCACCTGGCTGGTGATGTTGCGCCCGTCCAGGACTATCTCGTACTGGGGCTTGGCGTGCAGGTATTCCTGTGTGGCCATCAGATCCACCATTCCCAGAAGTCGTCATCGGGCCAGGGATCGACGCCGCCGCCGCCTTCGGCCAGGTGGTCGTCCACGCGGGCCAGCTTGAGATCGAACTCGATGCGGCGCGGCTTGCCGCCCGGTGTGTAGTGCGTGCCGGTCTGCTGCAGGCTCTCGATGACCCAGGCGCCCAGGATGCTTTCGCCGCCCACCAGGGCCCATGCCTTGCCCTGGTCGGCCATTTCGCGCAGGTCGTCCAGCGACTTGGCCGTGCCCCGGAACTCGGGTGCGAGCACGCCGGTCAGGCCCAGCGTTTCATCGCCTGGGCCCAGCGACTGGCGGGCGGGGCGCGCGCCCACGCGGCTGTTGCTTGGGTGGCGCCAGGTGCTGCTGCGCACCAGCTTGTCGAATGCCAGTGTGTCGATGCCGAAGGCAAACTGGCCCAGTGTGATCAGCATGCTCATGCTCCTCAATCGATATCGGACAGCTGCGACAGCACGCTGGAGCGCTTGGCCATGTCGCGGCGGTCCAGCTCGGCGGCCACGGCGCGGGCAATGGCCTGCGCATCCTGGCCGGGCGCAGCGTTGACGGTGATATGGATGGTGGCGCCGGCCACCGGGGCCGGTGCCGGCGCGGGTGCAGCAGCGCTGGCCAGCGGCGGGCGGCTGTCGATGCGCACGGCGCCCGTGTCGGCCAGGGCCGGCATGGCGCCCGTGGCCAGCGTGGCCGCCGTGGCTGCAGCAGCGACACCCTGGCGCAGTGCGCCGGCGCGGCCCTGGTCGGGTGCCGACGCATCGCCGGACTTGAACCATGAGCCCACCGACGAGGCCAGGCCGCTGATGCCCTTGCCGGCCAGGTCAGAGACCACGCCGAACAACCCGCCCGTGGCGCCATCGAGGCCGGCCTTGCCGGCGTCCAGCAGCGTGCCGCCGACGCCCTTCCAGTCGCCGGCCTTGAAGGCGGTGGAAAGGCCGTCCCAGTTCTGCATGATCGAGCCGCCCGCGCCCATCAGGCCGCCTGCGAGCCGGCCCATGGGTGTCATGCGCACCAGGCCCATCAGCGATGCGGCTGCACCACCCAGACTACCGCCCAGGCCACTGCCGACGGCTCCTGCGGCCCCCAGGCCGGCGCCCAGCAGGCCCATGACGGCGCCCGCACGGCCCTTGCCTGCACCGCCGCCGAAGATGCGGCCTGCAGCGCGGCCCGCGCCGGCCAGGGCGGTGCCTATGCTGCCCATGGCAGCGCCGCGGCCCATCATGGCCAGCGACAGGACCACGGCTCCCAGCCCGCGCCTGAGCACGCCCGCAGCGTTGCTGGCCATGCGCAAGCCTCCCGACAGCAGACCCATGGCTCCGCCACCGCCGCTCATCATGGACAGGGACAGGACCACGGCGCCCACGCCGCGCCGGAGCACGCCCACGGCATTGCTGGCCATGCGCATGCCGCCGGCCAACAGGCCCATGGCACTGCCGCCACCGCCCATCATGCCCAGCGACAGGACCACGGCCGCCAGGCCGCGCCTGAGCACGCCCAAGGCCCCGCTGCCTGCGCCCATGGCCGCACCCAGCAGGCCGAACACGGTGCGCGTGAGCAGCAGCGGCGCCAGCAGGCCGAACAGCACGCTGCTCACCACGCCGACGCCTGCGATCAGCAGGCCCAGCACGGCCACGATGCGCAGCGTCCACTGCACGATCTGGGGATGCTCCTTGACCCAGGCACGCATGCCTTCGGTCATCTCGCGCAGCGTGCCCAGCACGGCCTTGAGGTCGGACTCGATGGTCGAGCCCATGTCGCTCAACAGGCCGTTGTAGCTGTCCTTGACGGACTCGTATTGGGCCGAGACCGAGTCCTTCAGGATGGCCACGCGCCCATCCAGATCCGCCTGTGACTTGAGCTGGGAGGCGATCTGCTGGTAGCCGCCCGGGCCCTGCTGGAGCAACGCCTCCAGGGCCTTGCGCGTCTGCGCATCGCCGCCCGCCAGCTTGTCCAGCGCAGCGGCGCGCAGCTTGTCGCTGCCCAGGCTCTGCAGCTTTTGCAGCTGGGCCATCATCTGCTCGGTGCCGCCGAACTTGCCGCTGGCGTCCTTGAAGTCCAGCGACACGCCCTGGCTCGCGAGCATCTTGTTGACCTGGCCCAGTTTGGCCGGGTCCATGGAGTTCTTGACCAGGTTGCCGACGGCCTTGCCGGCGGCCTCGCCGCTGATGCTGGCGTCGTTGAGCATGAGCAGCAGCGGCGCGAACATCTGTCCCGATCTTGCGCCCTGCTGCCCCAGCTGCGGCAGGGCCTTGCCGATGGCGTCCAGGCCCTTGACCATGCCTGTGGGGTCCAGTCCCAGGTGGGAGGTGCGCTGCACCGTGTCGGCCAGTGCGGCCATGTCGCCCGCGCTTGCGCGGGTGGCCTGCTGCAGCTGCGCCGCGAACTCGCCGGCCTCCTTGGCGGGCATGTTCAGCACCGCGCCCAGGTTGGCCGCCTGCCGGGCCACGCCGCCCAGCACATCCTGCGAGGACACGCCCTGGCGCTGCAGCTGGTTCATCATCGCGATGTAGTCGGCCGTGCTGCCGGGCATGTCGGTGCCCAGGCTCTTGGCCATGTCCAGCACCTGCTGGTAATCGGCGCCCGGCTTGCCGTTGCTGCCCGCCATGGTGGCGCGCAGCTGTGCGGCGGCCTGGTCGTCGGTCATGAAGGCCTGGCTCACGGCGCGCACGGGCGCCAGCATCTTGCCGCCCGTCTCGCGCAGCGCCTGGCCGCGATCGGCCAGGGTCTTGCTCTGCTCGCGCAGGGCTTCGATCCTCTCCAGCCGCTGGGCGGCCGGTGCCACCACCTTGCGCTGCTTTTCCATCTGGGCCGTGGTGGCGCGGATGTCGTTGTGCAGCTTGCGCTCTTGCGCCGACAGGTTGCCCGTGTCCACGCCCGCGCCGCGCAGGCCTTCGCGCATGTCCATCAGGCGCGATCGCTGCGTGGCGCGCAGCAGCGCCAGGCGCTCTTCCTCGACCTGGGCCGAACGCAGCGCGCGCAGCATGGCGCGCGAGGGCTGCTCGCCCGCGCCCGATTCCAGCCGCAGCTGGGCCATCTGCTGGCGCGCGCCGCGCAGCCGTGCCGTGGTGTCTGCCAGGCCGCTGCGCAGCGCGCGGTAGTCGCCCAGCTGGGTTTGCTGCTGCTGCAGCTTCTTCAACTGGTCGACCGTTTCCTTGAGTTCCCTGGCCGTGTTGCTGCTGGTTCTGCCCAGCAGCGCCAGGGGCTGGTGCACACGCTCGGCCTGCTTGAGCACCTCGTCCAGGCGCAGGGTGTCAACGGCCATGGAGGGCTCCCTGGCCGGTGCGGTGTTGGCGTTGGATGGAGGTCATGGGCAAGGGGCGTGCAAGAGAGGGGCGAGAGGCGGGCGATGGAGTGGAGGTGGTGCTCAGTCCTGGCTCAGTCCTGGCTTTCGTAGCGCTCGCGCGCCCGTTCATGCCATTGGCCGAGTTCGGCCAGCGACATGTCCTCCATGTCCGCCGGCCGCCAGTGGAAGACCATGGCCAGGTCGGCCATGGCGTCCTCTACGCGCTCGGGAATTGCTCCCTCTGCGCCTTCGGCACCAAAAAAGAGGCCACCTCCGTACCCAGGGTCACCAGGTCGGCGGGGTCCAGCTGCAGCACTTCGGCCTTGTGCAGCATGGGCTCGGTCACGCGCGGCAGCAGGGTCTGCAGCGCGGTCACGTTCATGTGCAGCAGCTCGACCAGCGACAGGCCGCGCAGCGCGCCGGCATTGGGGCGGCGCACCAGCACCCGGGCCAGGTCGCCGCCGGGGCGCTTGAGCGGCACGTCGAGCGTGATCTCGCGCGCATCGCCCGATGCGAGGGCGGCCGCGTTGGCGGCAGCCTGGTTCTGGAGGTCTTCCTGGGGCTTGGTGGTGTCCATGGTGTGTCAGCGTTCGGGTGAAGAAAAGAGGAGGACCGGGCCGGCCGGCCCGGTCAGTTGAGCCAGGCTCAGATGCCCAGCGCGGCGCGGACCTGGGCCAGGCGGTCGATGCCGTTGACGACTTCGACGAAGTTGACCGGATCGATCTCGATCAGCACCTGGCCGTTGATGGACAGGCGGTAGTAGCTGACGGCCAGCTTGTACTTGATCTCGGTCTTGTCGCCGGCCTTGGCCTTGCCGGGGTCGAACTCCGAGAAGCGGCCACGCATGACCACTTCCAGCGAGTCCACGCCTTCGCTGTCATCGCCCTGCAGGGCGCCGGCGAAGCGCAGCAGCACGCCGTCGTGGCGCAGCGTGCCCCAGGTGGAGATCAACTCCTTCATGTAGCCGGCAGCGGTCAGGTCGGCCTCGATGGCCTCCATGCCGAAGTCCAGGCTGACCTCGCCGTTCATGCCGCCGGCGCGGTACTTCTCCATCTTGCGGGTGAGCTTGGGCAAGCCCACTTCGGGCATGTCGCCGATGTACGAGTTGCCATCCACGAAGGTGGCGAAATTCTTGAGAGAGCGGGGCAGTCCCATGGTGCTTTTCTCCTGTGTATCCGGTGTGTTCGGTGTATTGGGTGTGTCGGGTGCGGCCGCCGCTTACTGGCCGGTGCCCACGCGCAGGGCGAAGTCGGCGAAGTAGCGGTCGGTGATGCGCTGGCGAAAACCCAGGTCCTCCAGCGGAGGCACGGGCGTGTAGTCGTAGTCCAGCACCAGCTTGCCGGCCTTGAGCGTGGCGGTCTCGTTGACCGTTTCGTCGTACCAGGCCTTGCCGTCCAGGATGTAGCCCAGGGCCTTCAGTTCGCGGAACTTGGTGTTGATGCCTTCCAGGATGTCCTTGACCAGGCTGGGGTGCATGGGCTTGTCCACGGCCCAGAAATGCGCCTCGGCCATGGTGTCGGCCAGCACCTGCGCGGTGCGCACGCTGGACTCGAAGCGGAACAGCTCGCTGTCCGTGCAGGTGCGCGAGCCCCAGAAGCGGTGGCCCTGGCTCTGGATCAGCGTGGTGATGCCGGCCTGGTTGAGGATGCCGGCCTCGGTATCGGGGCTTTGCAGGTCCCAATGCACATCGCGCGAGATGCCCAGAACGCCCGACAACGGCACGTTGGACAGCGTCTTGTGCCAGCCCTGCTCCTGGTCGATGCGCGCGCGCAGGCCCAGGGCGTAGGCCACGGGTGAGGCGTCCTGCACGGCGGCGGTAGACAGGTCCAGCGCCTTGAAGCCGGGCCACAGCAGCATCAGCTCGCGCTGGCCGAAGTGCTCGCGGTAGGCCTGGGCCTCGGCCACATCGTTGCCGATGGCCGCCGCATAGGCGAAGCCGCGCAGCTTGATGGCCACGGACGCCAGCGCGTCGGTCACGGCCTGGCTGTCCAGGCCCGGCGCGCCCAGAATGCGCGGCTTGACGCCGAGCTGGGCCTGGGCCGCCAGCAGCGCCTGCAGGCCCGTGTACTGGTTGCCGGCGGTGGTGCCGATGACCTTGGCGTCCTGGTCGGTGCGGCGCTCGGCCTCGGTGGCGCCTTCGCCATCGGCCACGCGCACGACGACCAGCACCGGGCGGCACTGCTCCTTGATGGCGTTCAGCGCCTGGGCCAGCGTGCCCTTGGTGCCGGCCTTGCCGATGGCCGCATCGACCTTGGTGACCAGCACCGGACGGTTCAGCGGGAAAGTGGCCGCATCGGCGTCGCTGGCCGTGGCCACGAGGCCGATCACGGCCGTGGACACGATGCGGATGGAATTGATGCCTTCGCTCACTTCCGTGACGCGAATGCCATGATGGAACGGGGCTGTCGCCATGGTGTTCTCCGGGTTGGGGGTGGTTGGGCCGTGGGGCTGTCGTCAAAAAGGGGTGGTCACGGCTGTTCGTGGGCTTGTACGGGGCCGTCCAGGATTTCCTGGGCACGCCCCGCGGCGATGAGTCCGAAGGCCTCGAACCGGCGCAGGCTGTCGGCCAGTTCGGGGTCGTCAAGATCGAGTTGCCGCGCCTGCTCGATGTCCTTGAGCAGCGAGCGCAGCGTGGCCGCGTTGAGCCGGTCGGCCTCGCCCGCCTCGGCACGGTCCACCACGGCCCACTCCAGCGCCGTGCGCTCGACCACGGTGAAGCGGCGGCGTAGGGCGTGGGGGGTGATGTGGCGGGGGGCGGGTTCGCTGGCTGCAGCGGGGCCAGCCTGGTTTTCAGGCAGCGCCTGCGCCACGTCTTCCCAGTGCGTGCCGGTCCAGCGGCGGCCGAGCACCGAGGTGTCGTAGCGGGGCAGGGGGAGCAGGTCGGGAGCGTTGAGCTCGGCGTGGGTTTCGGTGATGGCGAAGGCCACGCCGGCGGGGGTGAGCTGGGCGTAGTGGTGGGGCATTACTTGAACTCCACCAGTTCCCAAGACATGGAGAACCCAGTTCCTGCTCCCGCCCACGGTGGAAGCGTGCAGTTCCCTTCAATTTGGGTGCCAGAAATCAAGGCAACATGTCCTCCGTTGAACATGCCTTCGGTGTTCCATTGGCGAACACCTGTGCTACCTAGATACGACAAGGCTGCTTTTGCGGGATTGACCGGTGAAATGCTGACAACCACCCTGCTAGTGCTTCCGCTACTAGCGGCGGGAATATCGATTCGACCCCTCTGAACGCTCTTGATGACAGTACTGCCGTTGACCTGGCTGCTCAGTTCCGCAACCGCGCTGCGTGCGGCCGCCAGGGAGCTGGTCAAGGCAGCAATCTCCGCCCGCGTCTTCACCAGATCGGCACTGATGACGGCATCCAGGCTCACGCGGGCACCTTTGCGCAAGCTGCGGTGTTGATGGAATCGACAGTGATGGTCTGTGTCATGCTGAAGTTCATGCAGCCAAGGCGGCCTGGTTGTCCTTGCAGGGCTTGGCGCCTGCCGCCTGCAAGGCCGCTGGCGCTGTGCCCGGGTTGCATTGATGTTCTCGCGGCGGGGGCTTGGGCGCCAGCGACCTTGGCTGTGCCGGAGGGCTGCACAGAGGCTTGGTTTGGCGCTGGTTCGGGGTACAGACCAGAAACGGAAAAGCCCCGGCCGCTCAACGGGCGCCGGGGCTTTTGCAGGTGGAGATGTCAGGCGCGTTCGCCGGGCTGGACGGGGGCTCCGAGGATCTCGCTTGCGCGGCCTGGTGCGATCAGTTGAAGGTCCTCGATCAACAGCAGGTAGCTGGCCACACCGCTGTCGTCCAGGTCGACGAACTGAGCCTGGTCCTGATCCTTGAGCATGGACCGGAGCGTGGCTGCGTTTTTGCGCTGAACCTCAGTTGCATCGGCGCGGTCTACGGCGGCCCATTCGATGGCGGCGCGCTCCGAAACCGTCAGGCGCCAGCGTAGAGCCTGGGAGGTGATGTGGCGCACGGCTTGCGGGAGTGGTGCCGGGGCATCCTGGATGGATGCCACCCGCCAGGCATTTGGATAGTGCTGTTGAGCGAAGGCCTCATCAGCCATGATCGTGTTGGCGACTGAACCTTCGCCGTCGATGATTTCAATAATTGCCATGGCGTCTAGACTCGCTTAAACAGGCGCAGGTGGGCGAGGCCGGCGCCGCCGTTGTGCGGTGGGTTGTTAGACCCAGTGCGGCCTGCAGAAGCGCCGCGCCCTGGAGGGGTTTGATAGGACGCATCGGAGTGGCCACTGCCACCGGCGAATATGCCAGCGGCAATCCCTGATCCTGGACCCGTTCCGACCCCAGGTGAACCAGGCTGTGAGCCGTGAAAATTGATGTCGAATGGCCAGAAGTACGCGCCAGCAGGAACACCTGCGAGCAGCCCTTGAAGGTCTACGGAATGGTCTCCCCATGCGCCGCTTGTGCTATTGGTGCCGTTGCCCACATCGACCGCAGCGCCTGCAAAGAACGTCTGGGGTTGACGGCCAGGAGTCCAGTAGTCCGCACCCGTGACGGTGGACGTCACCGGAGTTTTTCCCGCCGTGCTGGGCTGACCTGCTTCGCCACCTGGGCATGTCATGAGAGCCGAGCCATTGAGCGTGATGAGTGTGGTACCACCTGCGCTGGATGGTGTATTCATAGCCGTGGCTGCTAGCCCACCTGCGCCGATCACAAAGCCGATGAGACTGCCCGCCGTCACGGGGAAGGCTTTGACACCCCAGGCCGCAGAGTTGCCTGCTGCGAAAGATTTGCTGCCGCCAGCGCCTCCTCCCATGCCGGCTACGATGGCCCAGCCGTCGTCGATTACCGTAATCGTTGTTGAAGACAGCACCAATTGGGATCGCACAGGCAGCAGCCTGCCGCCTTCGAATTCGCTCAGTTTTGCCATGGGTCTTTCCTTAACCTATTGAGAGTGTCCAGTTATTGATCCACGCGTAGGTCAGAGTGACTCGCCAGCAGTTGACGTTGAAGATGACGTCTTCGGCACGCGCATTGATGAGGTGCTGGGCATTGCCGCGCTTGAGTGTGAAGTTGCCGCGTTGCCAGAAGCCCCATGGGTCGGTGAGTACGATGGCGTCCCCTAGTTCCGGTGCTGCAGGCAGTGGACGACTGTGGATGATTGCGGTGAATAGCGAGTACTCCACACCTGCTTCCAAGGGGTGACCGTCGAATTCACTGTGCGAGTGGGCTTGGCGCAGGCGAGTCAGCCCCACTTGGCCAGCCACTGCATGCGTCGAGTTGCTTGCCTTGGCGACAGCTTGCAGATCGATAGCCTTGGTCGCAACCGCGTTCTGCAGCGCAGTGATCTGCTGGCCTGTGCTTTGCAGGCCAGCACTCAGGGACTGGGTCAGGGTCTGCTGCACAGCCGCAAGATCCAGTGCTGAGGTCTGTGCCTGAGAGGTCAGGGCCTGGTCCAGGTACTGGACGGCGCCATCGATGGCATTGAGTGCGCTGCGCAAGCGAAGAACATCTTCTTCCAGCCGATTCTCCGGGTGAGGTAGCGGCCAGCCCTGGGGAGTTTTGTCGTTGTGGACTGTCATGACTTTGGTCGATTCATGGTGGAGTGGGTGCGTTTCATCCCTGCACCTCCGTGGCATTCACCCCCGACACCCGCCCCGTGACGGCGTCGTAGGCATAGGTTTCCGTGCGCACGCGCCCGCGGTAGCTGGTCTGCTGCTGGGAGACGCGGCCGGCGCCGTCGTAGCTGACGGCTGTGGTGGCGCTGAAGCCGTTGACGCTGCGCGTGATGCTGCTGATGCGGCCTTGGGCGTCGTAGCCGAAGCTTTCGCTGGTGGCGCCGTTGGCCGGGCCCAGCGCGATGTGCTCTGGGTTGAGCTTGACGTTGACGCCGGCCACGCCGTTGACGCTGGCTACCTTGCTGGTGCTCAATGCCTGGGCAGCGGTCTCCAGCTGCTCTATGCGGTGAGCCACCACGTCCATTGCGTCCTGCACGCCCTGGGAACTGGCCTTGGTCCCGATGAGCTGGCGCGCTGCGGTCAGCGCCTGGTCCACGTCCTGCACCGCCTGGCGCAGCCGCAGCACGTCGTCCTCGAGCCGGTTGTCGGGGTGGGGCAGGGGCCAGCCCTGCGCTGTCTTGTCGTCGTGCAATGTCATATCACGATGGCTCGCAGGTTGGTGACCTGGGGACGGGCGCTATGGCTGCCCGTGAGGACCAGGCGGACACGCAGGCGCTCGGCGCTGATGCCGGTGAGGCGGTAGCTCAGCTCCAGCACGCCTGCGGTCTGGGGGCTGGTGCTCAGGTAGGGCACGTTGGTCCAGGCGCTGCTGCCTTCGGCCTGCATCTGCACGGCCAGGGCGCTGCCGGCGGGCAGCACGGCCTCGGCCACCACGTTGAGCGTGACGTTGCTGCCGGCGTTGATGGCGGGGCTGATGTAGTCGCCCGTGGCCTGCAGGCTGCCGGCTACCAGCTGCATGCCCGGCAGCAGGTGGGCTGCGTGGTTGGTGTTGCCCGAAAGCTTGGCGCGCACGGCCACGTTGCCGCTGTAGCGGCTGGCCAGCTGCACGGCCTGGCCGGGCGCGGCCTCCAGCGTGCTGCCGTCTTCCAGCTGCATGGCGAAGACCAGTTGTGCGTCGGCTGCGGGCAGCATGGCGCCGGCCTGGACCATGAGGTCGGTGGCGTCCTGCACGGCGATGCTGCCCAGCTCGATGGTGCGCGTGGTGGCCGTGTGTTCGGCCGCCAGCAGCTCGAAAGTCATGTCGCGTGTCTGGTGGGGCGTCCAGGTGCTGGCATTGCTGCTGGACAGCAGCACGCCCACGCTGTAGGGCTGGCTGGTGACCCACTGCGCGCGCGCCGCGTCCCAGCCGCCCAGCTCGGCCACGGCCAGGGCGGTGGTGGCGTCGTTGGTCAGCACGACGATGGCGTATTCCACGCCCGACTCCAGCAGCACCGGCGCCCATTGCGCCTGCGTGGGTTTGGTTGCGGCGATGTCGGCGCTGATCTGGGCCGGCTTGAGCACGCATTCGGCCAGGATGCTGCGCGAAGGCACGCCGCTGGTGACTTCACGCAGTTGCACCTGCACATCCTTGTCGCCCGCCGCGGCGAACCACAGGCGCGTGCCGCAGATCTCGCGCGTGGTGCCCAGGGTGAAGGTCTGCGCCAGCGGGTCGTAGAGCTGAACCGTGATCTTGGCCACGCTGCGCTCGAGCAACTGGCCCTGGCCCGTGAAGACGGCTTCGGCATGGCTGCCGGCGCGTCCCGTGAAGTGCACGCTCTTGGTGCCCGAGGGCACGCCCGCCGGGATCTTGAACGTGCCTTTGAGTCCCTGTGCCGTGGCCACGAGCGTGCCGCCGGTCAGGGGCTGGGGCGTGACGGGAATGCCGTCGAAGATCAGCTCGGTGAGGGTTTCGCCCACCGGGAAATCCAGCCAGAACTGCACATCGATCTGGCGCAGCTTCTCCAGTGCCTTGGTGGATTCGGACAGCAGCTTTTCGGTTTCTGAAGGACGCGCCTGGCTGGGCGTCAGGCGCAGGATGATGGGGTTGGCCCATTGGGTCTGCACATCGGTCCAGTAGTCCACGGCGGGCGTCAGGGTGGCTGCGCTGGGCAGCACATCGAAGGCGCCATAGGGATTGACCAGCATGGAGCCGGTTCGGCCCAACTGGTCGAGCACGACCACAGGCTGGTAGGGCGTGGTCTGGGGAGCGGTGATGTCGGTGCCGATCTGGTGCAGCGCGGCGTTCATGGGCAACTGCAGCTGTCCGCCCAGGATATGGGCGCTCTGGCTGCGCCCCGCATCGCGCAGGCCGTTGTCCAGCATCGGATCCGCAAACAACCCCTTCTTGACCCCGCTGTGCCGCCCCGACACGTCCACCGACAGCCGCAGCTCGGCCAGGTCGGCGTAGATGGTCTGGATGTGGTCCTGGTAGGCCTTGAGGGTCTGCATGGGCACGACGCGCACGGCGTCCTGGTCCACGCGGCGGTTGCTGTCCCAGCTTTGGTAGACCGAGGCCAGGGCCAGGGTGCCGCTGGGTGCGGCCGGCACCTTGGGCGACCAGGCGGCGGGCACGCCGGGCACCCATTGCAGCTGGCCTTCGCTGTTGAGCACCAGGCGGTCGTAGCGGCGCAGCGCGTAGTGGTAGCTGACCAGTACCAGGGTGTCCTTGAGCGCACCTTCCACGGTGAAGCCCGTGGAGTCCACGGCCGTGGGCGTGGCGTTGAGCATGTACTGGTAGGTGACCTGGTAGGTGCTGCCGGGCACGGGCTCGGCGCCCGAGGGGCTCCAGTCGATCTGGCCGCCCACCAGCTTCCAGTCAGTGCCCTGCACGTAGGTGGTGCCGGCCTGGACCACGCTGTCCACGGCCAGCACGGCGTTGTCGGGCAGCGGGTCGGCCGCGCCCGTGAAGCCGCCGTGCGTGAGCGTGACGGTCTTGCGGGCCTGCACGCGCACCTGGGGTGTGCCGACAGCGGGCTGGCGGTCGAAGCGGATGCGCTGGGCGGCCGTGCCGGCCGAGGTGTGGGGCTCGCTGTCCACGAAGAACAGGTCGGGCTTGGCCTCGTAGACCAGGCGGCGGCTGGCACCCAGTTCCAGCGGATGGCCGTTGACGCGGGCGGCGCCCTCGCGCACGGTGTAGACCTGCTGGCCGGTGGCCAGGTCCTCGCCCATGATCACGTCCAGGCCGCGCACGACGTAGGTGCCGCCCGCGCTGTCGCGGTCATAGCGGGCCAGGGCCTGGGTGACGGCGTCGATGTTGGGCGGCGGCTCCTTGGGCATGACCGAGCCGTCGATGATGGTCCACACGGGATAGAAGGTGCCGGCCGTGCCGTCGCCCTGCGCGCCCCAGACCAGGGTGACGCGCTCGCGCAGCGCACCGGGCTCGCCATAGCCGCGCGTGCCGGCGGCGGGGTTGAGCAGTTCGGGGTCCTGCAGCTCGGTGACGGTGTCGGTCTGCAGGTAGGCGCCCACGTAGACCGTGCCCACGGTGGCCACGGTGAGCGTGCCCGGCGTGATGCCGCGCACGGCGCCGGCCACGTAGAGCGCGCCGGCCTCGATGGTGGTGGCGCCCGTGTCGGCGGAGGTGATGCACTGGCAGCCGCGGACGATGTCGCCCTCCTTGAACAGCACATCGGTGATGCCGCGCAGGCGGTGCTGCTGCATGCTCTGCAGCTCGTTGAGTTCGGCCGATTGCAGCACGCGGTCGGCCGCGAACTGCAGCCTGTCGTAGCGCTTGCCGGCGTCGAAGCGGTCGTAGATCTTGGTCTGGCTCATGGGGTGCCGTTCAGAAGGGGAGGATGATTTCTTCGACCTGGCGCACGCTGCCGCTGCGCAGGATCCGGGGGCGGCGCTCCAGCGTGTACAGCTCGCCCTTGCCGGTCAGCTGGCTGGCCAGCACCCAGCGCTGGCCGGGCGGCACGTCCGTGGCGACCTGGGTGCCGAAGAACACGCCCATCTCGCGCACGTCCTCGCCCTTGGCGTCGTCGAAGCCGAAGGCCGCGCGCAGGTAGACGAAGGTGGTGGGTGTGTCGCTGACGCTGTAGCGCGCGCCGCTGGGCAGCTCGATCTCGCCGTTGTCGTCGGGCCGCGCAAAGCGCACCTCGGTGACCAGGCGGCGGCCGATTTCGTCGACCAGGGCGTTGGCGGTGATGGGTTCGGGCTCGGGCGCGGCGTCCCAGGCGGGCAGGCCGCGGCCCCAGGCGATGTGGATGGTCTGGGCGGCGACGGCCTTGGCGAGGGCGATGCGGCCCGCTTGCTGCAGAACTGCCATGTTCAGGGTTCCTCGGGTTCTTCGGTGGTGGTGGTGCGGGTTTCGAAGGATCGGCGCCAGGGCGTGCTGTCCCAGCGTCCGGTCCAGGTACGGGTGTTGTCGTGCGGGCGCTCGGTGCTGGCCCAGGGGTGCAGGCTGGCCAGGGCCAGCGGTGCGGGCGCCGTCCAGGCGCTGTGGGTGGCCATGGCCTGGGCGGGAATGGGCCGCAGCGGCGCGTAGTAGGCGGGCTCGCCCGTGGTGGTGGCGTTGACTTCGGTGATGCCCAGGCTGGCGTCGATCAGGATCTCGCTGTCCAGCGTCCAGGCATCGAGCAGCATGCGGTCGGCATAGGTGGCGATGGTGGTGACGCGGAACAGCTGGGCCGTGAGCACGCCGTCCGAAGGCGGTGCCTCGGTGCCGGTGCGGCGGGGCAGGCCCTGGCTGAGCTTGACGGGTTCGCCATACGGCGACACATCGATCCAGGTGCCGCTGTCGTTGTCCAGCATGCCGGCGTCCAGGCCCGGGCCGTGGTCCAGCCGCAGCGGGCGCAGGTCGTGGCCGTGGAAGACGCGGTAAAAGCGCACGTGCGCCGGCAGGCTGGCGCGCACCACATGGGCCACGCTGGCCAGCTCTGCGTCGCCGATGATGCGGCCCAGGTCCAGGTGCAGCCAGGCACCATCCTCGTCGAGCTGCGCGTCGTCATAGCCCAGCCAGCCCAGCGCGCGCTGCATGGAAGCGGCCGTGCCGCGCTCGCGCAGCCAGGGCAGGCCGTTGGCGATGAGGGCGGGCACGTCGTCGAAGTAGCGGTCGAACTGGGCAATGCCCCATTCGGCCGCCAGCCAGGGCAGAAAGGCCGCGGGCTCGCCCTGGGCCGGCGCGGGAAAGGCGCCGGCCAGGCCGTCCCAATTCGGGACGACCTGGTCCACGGCCTTCTCCAGCGCCGTGGCGTTGGGCGGCAGCACATGGCGGCGGGGCGCCGTCGTGGCGATGGCGGCGGTGCTCATGCCTGCAGGCCCTCGTCCACCAGCTGCACTCGGCCCAGCACCGGGTATTCGTCGGCGGCCAGCGGCGTGAGCTCGGCCGGGGCCTGGGCGTCGGGGTAGGTGACGCGGGCAATGCCGTCCACATGCAGGCGCGTGGTGATCCACGAGCGCGGCACATCGCGGCCCAGCAGCGCGTAGGCGGCGATCTGGGCGGCCAGGCCGGCCTGCAGGCGCGCCACGATGTCCACGGGCGCACCGGGCTCGCGCAGCAGGTGCGCCGTGATGTCGATGGGGTGCGGGCGCGCCAGCGATACCGACACGGGTACGCCCAGCGGCCGCGCGCCTGGCGCATTGAGGGCCGACAGCACGATGGCCAGGGTCTCTTCGGCCTGTGCGGGCTCGACCAGCCACAGCTGCACGCTCACGCGGCCGGGCTGGGGTTGTGTGGCGATGGCGCTGTGCACATTGGCGCTGGCCGTCATGGCCAGGTGCTCGTAGTGCTCGGCCGTGCCGCTTCCGGCCAGCGCGCGCACGCGCAGCAGGATGCGCTGGCGGTAGCGTTCGTCGCTTTCGCCGGGCAGTCGGGCCACGTCATAGAAGGCGCCCTTGTGATCCAGGTCCGAGCCCTGGGCGAACGCAATCAGGTGCGCACGCGCGGCATCGTTGACGCGCGCCCGGTACAGCAGCTCGCGATAGGCGTGCGCCTCCAGCAGCTTGTTGAGCGGCTCGCTCTCCAGCGCCAGGACCTCGGCGGCCTCGGGGTGGCGCGCCAGCAGATCGGCGCGGTGGGCGTCGAGGATGCGCTCGAAATCCAGCGTCTCGACGACGCCGGGCGGCGGCAGGGCGTCCAGTGCAGGGGTCATGTCTTGCTTCATGAAAGGGTGCGGGCGATGGGCATCTGCAGGCTCAGCGGGGCCGGGCGGCGCGTGTTGTTGAAGGTGCCGATCAGCGTCAGGTCGGCGCGCCCGGGTGCGGCCGGATCGCGCTCGATCACGATGCGCGTCAGCCGGATGCGCGGCTCCCAGCGCATCAGCGCGCTGGCCACGGCGGCGCGCAGGCGCGCCTGGGTGGCGTTGTTGTCGGGCTGGTCCAGCAGCGCCGGGACCAGCGATCCATAGTCGCGGCGCATCACGCGGGAGCCGATGGGCGTGGACAGGATGTCGGCCACGCTCTGGCGCAGATGCTCCATGCCCTCGATGCGGCGGCCTGTATGGCGGTTCATAGCGGCCCCTGCGTGATGGCGTCGCCTGCCCTGACGCCGCCGTGGCGGTGGCGCAGCAGGCTGATGGGGCCGGTGGTCACATCGGGCGCGCCGGCCAGGCCTTGCGCATTGACGGTGGCCGAACCGCCACCGGCCTGCAGGCTGATGCCTTGCTCGTCGATGCTGATCACCGAGTTGCCCACGCGCAGCGTGATGCCATGGGCCACGTTGATGTTGAGACGGCCCGTGGTGCTGTCGTGCTCCATGAAATCGGTGGGGCTCCACTGCGTGTGGCATACCCCTTCGCGGTCGCTGGGCTGGGCTGCGGCGCTGCTGTAGATGCCGGTCAGCGCCACGGCGCCCAGCAGGTCGCCGCCGGGCGACAGCAGCACGCACTGCTCGCCCACGGCCGGTGGCCACCAGACGCTGGCGTTCTCGCCTGCGGCGCGCAGGGCCAGCCAGGGAATCCAGTTGGTGGTCAGGTTGCCGGTCTTGACGCGGCAGCGCGCAGGGCGCGCATGGCGGACTGCGGCGATGGTGCCCGTGCGGATCAGCCCTTCCAGGCGGCGGATGATCTCGTACGGGCTCTCGGTTTGTGCGACGGGCGAATCCATGGCGTTCATGGTGCCGGCCGGGCCCTTGCGTGTCGCCGTGTGCCGGGCGTGGCGCACGCTGCCACATGCAGCCCGGCATGCAGCCCGGCATGGAGCAGGGCCACGCCTCAGCGCGGGTCGTAGTTCCACTCGGCCACCTTCTCGCCGAACAGGAACAGCTCCCACAACTGGCGCTGCGCAATGTCGAGCTGGCCCGGCGGCTCGGGCTTGTAGATCAGGTCGAAGGCGCTGGAGCTGCCCTCGCGCGGGCGCGCCAGCACGGCCTCCACCAGGTCGATCTCGATGGCGAGCTGCAGCGGCTGCGAGGCGGCTGCAGGGTCCGTGGAAGGAGGTGCAATGTCGAAGCGGATCGCCTGCTCGCGCTTTTCGGCATGGTCGAACAGGTCGGGCTGGTGGCGCCGCGCCCAGACCAGCAGCGGCACGGTCACGGCATCGATGCTGCCGGTGAAGTCCGCAATCACCAGGCTCAGCGTGTAGCGGTATTCCCAGGAAAGGGACGGCGTGCCCGTGTTGACCACACGGCCCCTCTGGATGGTGAAACGGATGTTCCCCGGCGACTGTTGCAGCTGGGGCAGGGCAGCGACGAGCGCGTCGCGCAGGCTAGCGGGCTTGAGCATGGCAAGAGCTCTCCATCAAGGTTGGGGTAGGCGGCATCGGAGCGATTTGCCGCGATGCCCGTGGGCGAGCCGGGCGCTCGACTACGGCGGCGCGGCTGCTGGCCGGGGAGGCCATTCGCTTTGCCGCCGTGGCTGGTACCGTCAGTGGGGGGCGAGGCCTGAAGCGGCTGGCCAGCCCGCGGTCACATCGATCCCGGATAGCCTGGTCAGATCCGTCCCCGCCGTATCGATGGCGGTTTTGATGCGTTGGCGGTTCCCTGTCAGCAGGCCGTGTGCCTTGCGGTAGGCCTGGTCCTTGGTGCGAATGCGTTGTGCCAGTTCCAGGCGTTCCACTCCGCGTGCGGTGGCTGCAGCAGTGATCCAGGGCGCGGAAGCATCTGGCGTTGCCTGGAGCTCCATGGCCTCCAGGATCTGCACATGCCAGCTCTCACGCTCAAACGCGTCGTACGGTGCAGCAATGAGCTGCACGCGCTGTGCGTACTCGGTGGCCAGGGCTTGCCGCAAAGCAGCAGCCATGGCCTGGGCTGTAGGCTTTTCCACCGGCAGTGGAAGGCCGCCCGCCGCAAGCCAGGCCTGCACTTCCTGGTAGTCCCGGTTTGCCGGATCCACAGGAATGGCGGCCTGGTCTGATATCCGCCGATATGCCCCATTGGGTAGCAGTTGATAGAGGCTCACAGCTCGGCCGCGAAAAGGATGCGTGGCGTGGCAGTGTTGACGTTGCCGTTGCCGCGCATGAAGCCCATGGTGTTGGCGGGAAATCCTGAGCCAGACACATCACCCTCGATGTAGCTGGGCCCACGGCTGTATGCCGTAAAGGTGATGTTTGCCGGCGTGAACAGCGTCGCAACCCCGGAGAACGAGAACGCGAGAGAGCCCGTGGCGGTCACGGTCGGATTGGCCCGCATGAGCGTTGGCGCTGGTGCAAGCCAGGACGCTGCCGTGGCGCTGTTGGCTCGCAGGAAGAACAGTCCGGCCCATGGGTTGATGCCGCGCGATCCGCTGTAGACGAAGAAGAAGCGTGCGCAGCGGTGCAAATTCAGGGGCAGCGGTTCTGGCTCGTACAGGCCGGCCAGCGAGCCTTGGTTGAGCATGGGCTCGGCCACCACTCCGCCCGTGAATTCAAGCTGCAGGTTGTCGCCGGCATGGGTGAAGGTGATGGGCGAAGCGCTGTAGAGCCCCTCGCCGATACGCGCTTGTGCCGAGCCTGTCCAGGACAGCGTGTAGACCTTGCCGGATACCAGGTCCTCTGTCGGGAGAATCTGCAGCAGGCTGCCTGCAGTGATCTCCACGGATTTGGGCGCTGCGTCCGAGGCGAAAGCCAGTGTGCAGCCGCTGGCACCGGCCTTCCAGCGATCCAGTGTGTATGCACCGGCTGCGAAGCTGCCAGGGGCCACGACGCGCTGATTCAGTTGGAAGCTTGCGTTGTAGAGCAGGTTTTGGCGTGGCAGCGTCGTGCCGTTGCCGTTGCCGTTGCCGTTGCCGTTGCCGTTGCCGTTGCCGTTGCCGTTGCTGCCACATTGGCATCCGCATTTGGCCGCGCCGTATGCGGCAGCGTAGTTGTGGTCTGTATTGCCCATTGCTGCGGCCAGCGCGACCAGATCGGTTGCGGCTGCCGCACCGATGTTGTTCCGGGCGGTCAGTTTTTGCGCATTGGTCAGTGCCTGTGCTTCGTCGAAACGCACGCGGTTCGCAAGGCTGACCAGCAGCGTCGCAGCCAGGTTGGGGTCGGTACCCAGTGCATCGGATAGCTCCTTGAGGGTGTTCAAGGCGGCTCCGGCACCATCGACCAGTTCGCTCTTCAAGGCCTGCATGGCTGTCTCGATGCTGTCGAAGATCTTGTCTGCAGACCAGGTGACTGTGGTGTCGCCGTTACCGACGCTGTCGTCAATGACGACGCCGCCCGTTGTAACCATGCCATGCAGTTCGGCAATGGCTGCCACAAGATTGTTCTTTGCCGCTGTGGGCAGCAGGCACAGATTGCCCTGCGCGCAGCGCAAAGCCTTTACGTCGGCGCCGATGGCTTGCGCAAGTGCAACGATTCGGGTTTCGATGGTCATGAGAGTTTTCCTTCAGGGGGTAGATGGTTTGGTTGAAAGGCCCGGCAAATGCCTGTCGCCTGCAGGGCCCGATGGATTCCGGGGAATATGGGGAATGCGCGCTTCACTCGTCAGCGCGAGCCCGGCGTCGTAGGCGCGCTCGCAGGCGCTGCCTCGGTGGCGGGCGTCGTCAGCAATGCGCGCCAGCGCTCCCGCTCGCTCGTCAGCGCGGCGCTGCAGCTCGGCGAGCAGATCGAGGGCGCCGGTGTCTGGCGCGCACTGTCCGGCAGCGGCGCGAGTCTGGGCGGCGGCACGGTGGGCGGTGATGTAGTCGGCGAGGTCGCCGCGCAGCCGGCCAGCAGCAGCGCGGGCAGCATCGGCATCCGCCGCAGCGCGCGCCAGGGCCAGGTCCGTGTCGCGTGCAAGAAAGTCGAGGCGTTCACGGTAGGCTCCTTCCCGTTGTCGATAGCGTTCGGATGCGTGCAGGGCGGCGGTGGCAGCGGCCTGGCGGTCGGTCGCCAGATCCGTGCGTGCCTGCGCCGCATCGCGCTCGGCACCCAGCCGCGCCAGCGACTGCCAGACCAGCAGTGCCGCCAGCAGCAGGGCCAGCAGCTGCCAGGCATGGGTTTGCAGGCGGTCCATCAAGGCTGGGCCTCCATGCAGGCCGCGTGGCGCGCCTGCTGGCGTGTCCACACGCCGCGGCATACCTTGTTGCCGGGAGCCGAGCAGTCGAAGCGCCAGCGCGTGGGCCGGCCTGCGCCATCCCATCGATAGGTGCTGAAGCCCTGCAAAGGCTGGCTGCTGGTCATGAATCGCCAGGACAGGTAGGACTGGCAGGCGCCGGCGTAGTCGCCAGCCCGCGTCCTGGCCAGCATCGAGGAGCCGCGCCAGGCCCCGCAGCCGTATTGGCCTGCGAAGTCCACCGCCTGGGCGAACTCGGCCGGGTGCACCCGCGTGTCGCCCAGCGAATCACGCACGCAGGCGCCGTACTGCTGCTCCAGCAGGTTGATGGCCAGCTCGCGCGCCCGTTCGCGGGTGATGGGCGGGTCGGCCAGGGTCACGCGCGTGCCGTCCTCGTAGCGCGTGGCGCCATGGCCGATGGTGGGTACATCGCCCTGCACGGGAATGATGGGCGCCGCACTGAAGCCTTCTGCGGCAATCCAGGCAGCAACGATGGCCGCGCCAATGCCCAGACCTGCCGCTGGCATGCGCGCTGTGCTCATGGGGCCGCTCCGGTGTCTGTGGCGGTCGAAGACGCCTTCCTGCGCGCAGCGTCCTCGGCCTGGCGCGCGCGCCGGTCCTCGCGTTCATTGCGCCAGCGCCACAGCAGATACGCGGCCTGCAGCAGCACGTAGACGATGGTCAGCGCGGTGGCGGTATGGGTCATGGTCCAGCCATTGGCCACGTTCGCGGCCACGACGGTGACGGGAGGCGCGGCCTTGGCGCCTTCCAGGGCGGCGGTCTTGACGATGGTTTCTCGGTCCATGTCAATCCCAGAAACTGATCAAGGGCAGGCTGGGCGCCTGGGTGGGTTCGGTCAGCTCGACAGCCAGGCCGGCGGGCAGGTGGGGCCCGTGGGCCGACAGGCCCGGGTTGCGCTCCAGTGTGGCTTCCACCACGCCGCGCGTGGCGCCCAGCTGGCGCATGCACAGCTCGTCCAGCGTTTCGTATTCACGGGCGATGGCCTGCATCAGTCGCACTCCCTGTATGCAGGGTCGGCGGGAGCGGCGGCACGGGCCGGTGGCGGTATCGCCTGATCCGGCGCGGGAAAGGGAATGGCAAGACTCACTGAAGCTCCTCGTGGGCCGGCCCGCATGGACCTGTTCCTGGTGCACCCGCCATGCATGTGGCTGCGGATGCCGGGAACGCCTCAGTCCACCGGATCACGGAGGCACCGGGCAGGCGGTATGCCGGGTCCGGCGCGCGGGCCGGGGATGAATGCCATGTTTGCCCAGGGGCGCCAGCCGGGCAATCGCCGAAGCCTGTGCGCAAACCTGGCACACCATCGGCGTATCCGGTGCAGGAACGACAAGGCCCCGCAGGGCGGGGCCTTGTCGAGGCGAAGGTGGGCTGGGCTAGCTGCGCTTGCTGCCAATTGCCTGGCTGCGATGCAGATGGTCGGACAGGTCGCCCGCCGCCGCGCTGAGCTTGCGTGACACCGGCAGCAGCAATGCGGTAATGGCCGAGGCGTGCACGGCCGTGCCCCGGGCTGCAGCCAGCAGCTCGCAGATGGCGGCCACTTGCTCGCTGGCGCTTTCCACATCGTCCCTGACCGTCTCAATCTGGTGCTGCATCACGTCTTCTTTCTACTGTATGCGCATACAGTATAGGTCGAATGGGCAGATGTTTCAATTTGAAGTGACCCTGTTTCATCTGCTGATTGAGGACGGCAAGCGGGGTTTTGATCAGGTCGTGTACATGTCGACCTGGGGTGTGCAGAGTGCACCTCGAGGCTTTTGAACGGCCCGCGCGAATCCCGCGCTGTGAAGGCAAGTGATTGTTTTTGAATGGTTGACGACCCGCCCCCCGCGCACCACGCACCAACGCCGCTCAACTGCGGCGAACACTGCTCAAGCCCGCTTCCTGTAGGGACGGCCCGTTTGCAAACGGATTGGGGGATTCCCCGCAAGTGGGTGCGTCCGGAGGTTAAAACCGCCTCGTTTATAATGTCCGGCTTCGCTTACATCACGGGTTGAGCGAACCATGTGCGGTCCCCAGCGGCCAGGCGCATGTGATGTAAGCCCTTGAAATCTGAGGTGCCGCGCGGCCGACTGGCTTTGGCTCGCGTTGCACCGTGACTTTTGCGCAATACGGTGCGGGCTGTACAGCAGCCGGCACGGTCCAATCCCTCATAGGAACAAACATGGCCGTTACTGTTGAAACCCTTGAAAAGCTCGAGCGCAAGATCACGCTGAGCCTGCCCCTGAACTCCATCCAGAGCGAAGTCGAGAACCGCCTCAAGCAAGTGGCGCGCACCGTGAAGATGGACGGCTTCCGTCCCGGCAAGGTGCCGATGAGCGTGGTGGCCCAGCGTTATGGCTACTCGGTGCAGTACGAAGTGCTCAACGACAAGGTTGGCGAGGCTTTTGCACAGGCCGTCAACGAAGCCAAGCTGCGCGTGGCTGGCCAGCCCCGCATCTCCGAAAAGGAAGGCGCTCCCGAGGGCGAGGCCCAGTTCGAAGCCATCTTCGAAGTGATGCCTGAAGTCAAGATCGGTGACCTGACCTCGGCCGAAGTCGAGAAGCTGACCGCCGAAGTGGACGACGCCGCCATCGACAAGACCGTGGACATCCTGCGCAAGCAGCGCCGCACCTTCGCGCAGCGCGCCCAGGCCGATGTGGCCGTGGACGGCGACCGCGTGACCGTGGACTTCGAAGGCAAGATCGACGGCGAGACCTTCTCCGGCGGCAAGGCTGAAGACTTCCAGTTCCTGGTCGGCGAAGGTCAGATGCTCAAGGAATTCGAAGACGCAGTGCGCGGCATGAAGGCCGGCGAGTCCAAGACCTTCCCCCTGGCTTTCCCCGCCGACTACCACGGCAAGGACGTGGCCGGCAAGACCGCAGACTTCCTGGTGACGGTCAAGAAGATCGAGGCCGCCAACCTGCCCGAAGTGGACGAGGCTTTTGCCAAGGCCCTGGGCGTGGCTGAAGGCACGGTCGAAGGCCTGCGCGCCGACATCAAGAAGAACCTGGAGCGTGAAGTCAAGTTCCGCGTCCAGGGCCGCAACAAGCAAGCCGTGATGGACGCGCTGGTGTCCAAGGCCGAGCTGGAACTGCCCAAGGCCTCGGTGCAGGCTGAAGTCGCACGTCTGCTGGAAGGCGCCCGCGCCGAGCTGCAGCAGCGCGGCATCAAGGACGCCGACAAGGCCGAGATCCCTGAAGACGTGTTCCTGCCCCAAGCCGAGCGCCGCGTGCGCCTGGGCCTGGTGGTGGCCGAGCTGGTGCGCGCCAACGAGCTGCACGCCACGCCCGAGCAGATCAAGGCCCACGTGGAAGAGCTGGCCGCCAGCTACGAAAAGCCCGAAGACGTGGCACGCTGGTACTTCGGCGACCGCCAACGCCTGGCTGAAGTCGAAGCCGTTGTCATCGAAAACAACGTGACCGAGTTCGTGCTGGGCAAGGCCAAGGTCTCCGACAAGGCCGTGTCCTTCGACGAACTGATGGGCCAGGCCTGAGGGTTTGAGCACCGCCTGCCTGCCGCTTCGTGAGATCGGCGGGCGGGTTGGCATCTGCGGGGCTTGTGCTTTGGCGCACAAGCCCCATTTTCTTTCCGGATACGGCTAAAGTAGCCCCCTAGTACTGGAGAAAACATGAGCGCATTGGAAACTCAGGGTTTGGGCATGATCCCAATGGTCATCGAACAGTCCGGCCGCGGAGAGCGGTCGTACGACATCTACTCGCGCCTGCTCAAGGACCGGGTGATCTTCCTGGTGGGTCCTGTCAATGACCAGACGGCCAACCTCGTCGTGGCCCAGCTGCTGTTCCTTGAAAGCGAAAACCCCGACAAGGACATTTCGTTCTACATCAACAGCCCCGGCGGCTCCGTGAGCGCTGGCCTGGCCATCTTCGACACGATGAACTTCATCAAGCCCGATGTGTCCACGCTGTGCACCGGCATTGCAGCCAGCATGGGCGCCTTCCTGCTGGCCGCTGGCACCAAGGGCAAGCGCTTTGCGCTGCCCAACTCCCAGGTCATGATCCACCAGCCGCTGGGCGGCATGCAGGGCCAGGCCACCGAGATCGAGATCCACGCCCGCGAGATCCTCAAGACCCGCGAGCGCCTGAACAAGATCCTGGCCGAGCGCACGGGCCAACCGCTGGAAAAGATCCAGCACGACACCGAGCGCGACTACTTCCTGTCCGCCGACGAAGCCAAGGACTACGGCCTGGTCGATCAGGTGATCAACAAGCGCTCCTGAAGCCCGGAGGCTGTATGAGAATGGGCGGCGTTTTCCCCCTACGGAAAACGCCGCTTTCCATTTGGTTATCATCCTTTTCCATATTTCTGTAACAAGGCACCGACCCCATGGCCGAGAAAAAAGGCTCCTCCAGCGAAAAAAACCTTTATTGCACCTTCTGCGGCAAGAGCCAGCATGAGGTCAAGAAGCTGATCGCGGGTCCGTCAGTCTTTATCTGCGACGAGTGCATCGATCTCTGCAACGAGATCATCCGCGACGAGCAGCCCAGCACCGAGGCCAAGGACGGCCGAGGCGACCTGCCCACGCCCGCCGAAATCAAGGCCAACCTGGACAACTACGTGATCGGCCAGGACCTGCCCAAGCGCACGCTGGCTGTCGCCGTATACAACCACTACAAGCGCCTGCGTCACAAGGACAAGGCCGGCAAGGACGAGATTGAGCTGGCCAAGAGCAACATCCTGCTCATCGGTCCCACGGGCTCCGGCAAGACGCTGCTGGCGCAGACGCTGGCGCGCATGCTCAACGTTCCCTTCGTCATGGCCGATGCCACCACGCTGACCGAGGCCGGCTACGTGGGCGAGGACGTCGAGAACATCATCCAGAAGCTGCTGCAAAGCTGCGAATACGACGTCGAGCGTGCGCAGCGCGGCATCGTCTACATCGACGAGATCGACAAGATCTCGCGCAAGTCCGACAACCCCAGCATCACGCGTGACGTGTCGGGCGAGGGCGTGCAGCAGGCCCTGCTCAAGCTCATCGAAGGCACCATGGCCAGCGTGCCCCCGCAAGGTGGCCGCAAGCATCCGAACCAGGACTTCCTGCAGATCGACACGACCAACATCCTGTTCATCTGCGGTGGCGCGTTCGCGGGCCTGGAGAAGGTCATCGAGAACCGTACCGAGGCGTCGGGCATCGGCTTTGGCGCCACGGTCAAGAGCAAGAAGCAGCGCTCCATCTCGGAAGTGTTCCAGGAGATCGAGCCTGAAGACCTGATCAAGTTCGGCATCATCCCCGAGCTGGTCGGCCGCATGCCCGTGGTCACGGCCCTGGCCGAACTGGGTGAAGACGCCCTGGTGCAGATCCTGACCGAGCCCAAGAACGCCTTGGTCAAGCAGTACAGCAAGCTGCTGGCCATGGAAGGCGTGGAGCTGGAGATCCGGCCCGCCGCGCTCAAGGCCATCGCCCGCAAGGCGCTGGCGCGCAAGACGGGTGCGCGTGGCCTGCGCTCCATCCTGGAGCAATCGCTGATCGGCACCATGTACGAACTGCCCAATGCCGACAATGTCGAGAAGGTGGTGGTGGACGAGTCCACCATCGAAGACGGAAAAGTACCGCTGCTGGTTTACCGCGAGGCGGCCAAGAAAGCCTGATGCGCCGCTGCCTGCAAAGGTCCGGCAGCGCAAGTCCCTGTGGCCCGAAATCCTTTCGGGCTGCGGGGTTGAAATACACCGGTGGGCGGACCATCTTCCGCTGACAAACCGAGGATTCCCATGTCAGGACATACCCCTTTGCCTTCCACCCCCCTAGACCTGGCGCTGCTGCCGCTGCGCGATGTGGTCGTGTTCCCCCACATGGTGATCCCGCTGTTCGTGGGCCGCGCCAAGAGCATCAAGGCGCTGGAGCTGGCCATGGAAGGCGACCGCCGCATCATGCTGGTGGCCCAGAAGACCGCCTCCAAGGACGAACCCACGGCGGCCGACATGTTCGACGTCGGCTGCGTCTCCACCATCTTGCAGATGCTCAAGCTGCCCGACGGCACGGTCAAGGTGCTGGTCGAAGGCCAGCAGCGCGCGCTGGTCAAGCAGGTCATGGATGAAGAGACCCACTTCGTGGGCTCCGTCGTGCCCGTGGCGCCCGAGGCCGAAACCCACAAGCCCAGCGAGATCGAAGCCCTGCGCCGCGCCGTGACGCAGCAGTTCGACCAGTACGTCAAGCTCAACAAGAAGATCCCGCCCGAGATCCTCACCTCCATCGCCAGCATCGACGATGCCGGCCGCCTGGCCGACACCATCGCCGCGCACCTGCCGCTCAAGCTCGAGAACAAGCAGGCCGTGCTCGACCTGGTGGACATCAAGGAGCGCCTGGAAAACCTGTTCGAGCAGCTGGACCGTGAGGTCGACATCCTCAATGTCGACAAGCGCATCCGTGGTCGCGTCAAGCGCCAGATGGAAAAGAACCAGCGCGACTTCTACTTGAACGAGCAGGTCAAGGCCATCCAGAAGGAGCTGGGCGAGGGCGAGGACGGCGCCGACATCGAAGAGATCGAAAAGAAGATCAAGCTCGCTCGCATGCCCGCCGAGGCGCGCAAGAAGGCCGAGGCCGAGCTCAAGAAGCTCAAGCTCATGTCGCCCATGTCGGCCGAAGCCACCGTGGTGCGCAACTACATCGATGTGCTCACGGGCCTGCCCTGGAGCAAGAAGACCAAGATCAAGCACGACCTGGCCAATGCCGAGGAGGTGCTCAATGCCGACCACTTCGGCCTTGAAAAGGTCAAGGACCGCATCCTTGAATATCTTGCCGTGCAGCAACGCGTGGACAAGGTCAAGGCGCCCATCCTGTGCCTGGTCGGTCCTCCGGGCGTGGGCAAGACCTCGTTGGGCCAGTCCATCGCCAAGGCCACGGGCCGCAAGTACGTCCGCATGGCGCTGGGCGGCATGCGTGACGAGGCGGAAATCCGCGGCCACCGCCGCACCTACATCGGCGCCATGCCGGGCAAGGTGCTGCAAAGCCTGGACAAGGTCGGCACGCGCAACCCGCTGTTCCTCCTGGACGAAATCGACAAGCTCGGCATGGACTTCCGTGGCGATCCGTCGAGCGCCCTGCTGGAAGTGCTGGACCCCGAGCAAAACCACACCTTCGGCGATCACTACGTCGAAGTGGACTTCGACCTCAGCGACGTGATGTTCGTGGCGACCTCCAACTCCATGAATATCCCGCCCGCGCTGCTGGACCGCATGGAAGTGATCCGCCTGTCGGGTTACACCGAGGACGAAAAGGTCAACATCGCCATCCGCTATCTGCTGCCCAAGCAGATCACCAACAACGGTGTGAAGGAAGGCGAGATGCGGGTGGAGGAATCCGCCATCCGCGACATCGTGCGCTACTACACGCGAGAGGCCGGCGTGCGTTCGCTGGAGCGCGAGCTGTCCAAGATCTGCCGCAAGGTCGTCAAGGGCCTGCAGCTCAAGAAGCTGGAGCCCACCGTCGTCGTCACTGCCGACAACCTGCCTGACTACCTGGGTGTTCGCAAGTACACCTATGGCCGTGCCGAACTGAACAACCAGATCGGCCAGGTCGTGGGTCTTGCCTGGACCGAGGTCGGCGGCGATCTGCTGACCATCGAGGCCGCCATCATGCCCGGCAAGGGCGTGATCTCGCGCACCGGCTCGCTGGGCGACGTGATGAAGGAATCGGTCGAAGCCGCGCGCACCGTGGTGCGCAGCCGCTCGCGCATGCTGGGCATCAAGGACGAGGCCTTCGAGAAGAAGGACATCCACGTGCACGTGCCCGATGGCGCCACCCCCAAGGACGGCCCCAGCGCGGGTGCGGCCATGACGACGGCCTTCGTCTCTGCGCTGACGGGTATCCCGGTGCGTGCCGATGTCGCCATGACTGGTGAAATCACGCTGCGCGGTGAGGTCACCGCCATCGGCGGCCTCAAGGAAAAGCTGCTGGCGGCCCTGCGTGGCGGCATCAAGACGGTGCTGATCCCCGAAGAGAACGTCAAGGATCTCCAGGAGATCCCCGACAACGTCAAGAGCGGCTTGGAAATCATCCCCGTCAAGTGGATCGACCAGGTCCTCAAGGTGGCGCTGGAACGCGTGCCAGAGCCTCTGTCCGACGAGGAGGCCGCCGCCGTGGCCCCGGCGGAAACCAAGGCTGTGGAGCCTGCAGTCAAGCACTGAAGATGAAAAAATGTAGCGTTTTTCCTGAACCCTCCAAGAACTACGCTACAATTCATCCCATCGCAGCAAACGACGTTGTAGAATGTCAGGCTTCGATAGAAATGCGGGAATAGCTCAGTTGGTAGAGCGCAACCTTGCCAAGGTTGAGGTCGACGGTTCGAACCCGTTTTCCCGCTCCAGATTTTGAACATGCCGTTTCGGGTGTGTTCGGTTCTGGTGGCGGTTGGCTGCCAGAATGGATGATTCAAGCGGGAATAGCTCAGTTGGTAGAGCGCAACCTTGCCAAGGTTGAGGTCGACGGTT
>ERZ1292623.70-Hain-H51-01um-R1-70-length-105141-cov-12_pt1 | contig 105141 bp, 129 predicted proteins | sample MGYA00564398_ERZ1292623 | MGnify/ENA primary metagenome ERZ1292623 (study PRJEB36523, sample SAMEA6512633) | groundwater metagenome | collected 2019-01-07 | study: AquaDiva: Metagenomics assemblies of 32 groundwater samples
TCATTTTCTCAAATCTGCAGAAGACTACAAAGAGGATACAGGGGGCTTATATGGTATGAAATTTGAAGACATAATTTCGATAGAAAATTTGCTTTCTGCCTGGTCTGAATTTATCAAAGGTAAGCGCCATAAGCAAGATGTTCAAGAATTCCAACTCCATCTGATGGATCATATCTTTGATTTGTACACAGACCTCAAAAACAAAACCTACACCCATGGCTCCTATGAGCATTTCAAAATCAACGACCCCAAACCTCGTGACATCCACAAAGCCACGGTACGAGATCGTCTTCTTCACCATGCAATCTACCGAGTTCTATATCCCTTCTTCTCTAAGAAATTCATTGCCGATTCCTTTTCCTGTCAGATCGGGAAAGGGACACATCGAGCTCTCAACAGATTCCGGCAGTTTGCCTATCAAGTCAGTAAGAACCACACCCGCACTTGTTGGGTTCTCAAATGCGATATACGAAAATTCTTTGCTAATATCGATCATGAAATCCTAATGTCCATAATTTCTACATATGTGCAAGATATGGACATTCTATGGTTGCTCAATCGAGTGATTAACAGCCATTCTCCGGGTTTGCCGTTAGGCAATCTCACGAGTCAGCTCTTAGTCAACATCTATATGAACGAGTTTGATCAGTTCATCAAACACAAACTCAAAATTAAACACTATATCCGCTATGCCGATGACTTTGTATTCTACAATTCAGACCGCCCGGTCCTAAATGTACAATTGGTACAGATCAGAGCTATTCTTCAAAACAAGCTCAAGCTCCAACTTCATCCCAATAAATGCTTTATGAAAACCATCGCATCCGGTTTGGATTTCCTGGGTTGGGTGCATTTTATGGATCATCGAGTGTTGAGGACGGGAACAAAGAGGAGAATATTCAAGAAAATCAGTAAAAAGAACAGAGCGTCGTATGAAGGGTTGCTGAAACAGGGAAATACGCATACAATAAAGCGGACAATTCAACAGATATGACTGTTTATTATTACGGCGATTTTGATCCGAACTACGCCCGCAATCGCATCATGATTGCGGGTCTTGAGCGCAACGGAATTAGAGTCGTACGATCACGGCGCGAATCGTATGATGCCGTGATCGTGGGGTACTCGGATTCGCGCTGGACGGTGCCCGTAGCGAAGCTGCTTTTTAGAAAACCTATTATCTGGGATGCATTCTACTCACTCTATGATTCGTGGGTGTTTGATCGCAAGTTGGTGTCGTCGCGCAGTCTCAAAGCCCACTGGTACTGGTTCCTCGACTGGTTGTCGTGCAAGCTCGCCGACAAAATCCTTCTGGACACCGATGCGCACATTGAGTATTTTGTGAAAACCTTTAAAATAGAAAGATCAAAATTCATCCGCATCTTCGTGGGCGCGGATGATAATGTATTTCATGTTTAGTATTCTTTTTTGGGGCAAGATGATCCCGCTTCAGGGTGTGCAATATATACGCACGGCGGCCGAGCTTTTAAAAGATCAGGGCGATATCGAAGTGCGTATCATCGGTGATCCACCCATTTCCTATCAAGAACTTATGAACATTATTCCTACGGCGGACGTATGCTTGGGTATTTTTGGCGATACAGACAAGGCGCAGCGGGTGATTCCCAACAAGGTCTACGAGGCCATTGCTGCAGGCAAGCCGGTCATTTCCGGAGATACTACGGCTATCCGGGAACTGTTTACCGATCGAGAAAATATTTTGCTGTGCAACGTTGCTGATCCAAAAGATTTAGCGGCGAAAATTATTGAACTGAAAGAGGACCGACAACTGCGGGAAAATATAGCAAAAAATGCCCATGCGTTGTACCAAAAAAAATTAAGACCGGAGCAGGTGGTTCGGCCCCTTATTTCCTACCTCAATGAGTAAAGAATCCTACTACAACAGCAAGACATTTTGTTACCGCATGAGCGGCGGAAGACTGCGCGAGATCCTCAAGCTCCTGCCCGCAAAGCCCGGCCGCGCTTTGGATATTGGTTGTGGGGAGGGATTTGTATCCAAAGAACTCACCAGGCTAGGGTGGCAGGTGACGGGCGTGGATATCATCCCGAGAGCAGACTTTTCTTTTGATATCGAGCGTGCTGACTGGCCGTCGGAGCTCACGACTCAACGGTTTGATCTCGTCTTGTGTTCGGAAGTTATCGAGCATATTTTTTCTCCCGAAGAACTCGTGATCCATATCAAACAGCTGCTTGTCGATGGCGGTAGTGCTATCATCACGACACCCAATGTGCTCTTTTGGAAAAACCGTCTCAAGATGTTTTTTGGCACCTTTCGCTATGAAGAGCGGGGAATACTGGATTTCGGACATATCAGGTTGTTTACGCTTGCAACGGCGCGGGAACTGTTTCAAAAAGCAGGATTGCGTATTATTGAGGAGAGTCATGTATATCCGAATCTACATCATCGAGGCTTGGATTTTGTAGGACGAATATTTCCCGGATTTTTCGCGTATCAGCTGGTGTTTAAAGTTTCTACATGAAAATTAATTTTTTACTACCTCACCTCAAACTATCCGGTGGTGTGCATGTAGTGTTGACGTTTGCGGAGGAATTGTCAAAACGTGGGCATGATATTATTGTTGCTGTTGAAAGTGAGAGCCCGACCAGGTATATACGGAATTTATTCCACGGTCACTCTTTGTTACCTTCTAAGAGTAGAGTTAAAATAGAGAGGGTAAAGAGCTTTGCAGAGCTTCGAGATGCGGATGTATTTTTTGCCGATTCTTGGAAAGTTGCCCAAAAACTGCATGCACTTCCTGTCTCCGGTGCAAAATTCCAATACATCCAACATGATGAACGCATGTACCATGGTAATCCGGCAGATGTGGAACGGGTCTATCGATTGCCCACGAGAAAGTTTGTCAACGCAACGTGGCTCCATGAAATATTAAAAAAAGAATTCAACCAAGAAACTGAAATACTTTTTAATGCTGTTGATTGCGATCTTTTTCATCCGAATAAGAGAGACAGGGAAAACAATGACGCAAGCATTCGAGTGCTTCTCCTTCATCATGACTATGCATGGAAAAGAACCGAAGAAGGAGCTGATATGGTAAAAGCTTTGCAGAAAAAATACCCTCATATCAAATTAATTTTATATGGAACAAGATCAAAAACGATTACTACACCGCATGATGAATACCACTATAACGTCTTTGGAAAGAAATTAGCACATCTTTTTGCAGACAGCGATATATACCTTGGGTGCTCCGTAGATGATAGCCGTCCTATTGCGCATCGCTGGGCAATGGCGTCGGGAGTTGCGCTGGCCATGTATGATAATGTGAGCTCTGGAGATTACGTAACAGATGGAACGACGGCAATGATTGCAAAAAAGGGGGACGCCGAAGACCTATCTCAAAAGTTGGAGGCATTGGTAGCGAACGTGGATCTCAGGAAAAAAATAGAAGCGAACGCTCTTTCCTATGTGCGCAGTCTTCCAACATGGAAGGAGCTAACTGACAAACTTGAACATGATCTTAATAACCGGAGCTAAAGGCTTTATCGGTTCTGCTCTGGTTTCGTACCTTCTTCAGAAGGGTCTTGACGTGAAGGGGATCAGTGAAGAAATAACCGATATTGAAAAGTTGCGCCCGCATTTTATACATGCCGATTTTGTTGTGCATTTGGCGGCCAAGGTGGAATCGGGTGATTTTTTCAACGTAAATGTTGGAGGGACCATGAATGTGGTGAAATTGTGTATTGAGTATGGGTGCAAACTAATCAATACAAGTACAATCGCCATGGGGAATGATTATGCTATCAGCAAAGCACTAGCGGAAGATGCAGTGAGATTATATGCAAAAGACCAAGGGTTGCAGGCAGTGACCATACGACCTTGTATCATTTATGACGAGAACACCGACCATACGAAGCGGCCTTTTATCACCAGAGAATATCCCTTGCGAAAATTGCTCATGGATATAGAAAAGATTATTCTTCATCATAATTTTAAAAAATACAAAGTGTATAAAATTGGAGGCTTAGGACAAAAACTTTATGTTAGAAAGCTTGTTCAGCTTTGGAGAAAAATAAAACGTGTATGCCTGAAATTTCTGTCATAATTCCCACCTTCAATCGTCCTGAGATGCTCAAGCGGGCTATTGCGTCCGTGGAGGCGCAGACGTTTAAAGATTTTGAATTGATTGTCATTGACGATGCGGTTTTGAAAAAAGGTGGCGGGGGAGCAAGAAACGAGGGAATCAAAAAAGCCCAGGGAAAATATATTGCATTCCTCGATGATGACGATACGTGGATGCCGAATAAACTCGAGGTGCAGCATGGGTTACTTAACGAAACTTCATCTGACGTGGGTTTTAGTTTTACTGCTGTACAAAACGTCTTTGACGATCACGAAGAAATTACCACGATAAGCGAAGGGATTGCTGATTACCACAAGCGTGTGTTAGAAAATTTTAAAGAATTTCTCAACGTGACGCTCATGTTTAAGCGAGAAGTGTTTGATACCGTTGGCGGGTATGATGAATCATTCCCCAATCATCAGGAAGGAGATCTCCTCATACGTGCCACGAAGCGCTACAAGGGCCTCGGTATCAATGTGCCGTTGACGCGGGTGAGTATGTCCAAAAGCTATGTGCGTACCAACAAAGCAACGCCGGATATGAAAATACGCGGACGCGAAATGCTCTTACAAAAGCACCATGATGATTTTGCAGCAGATCCGGAAAATTTCGCGTGGCAATTGTTTTTCCTGGCCATTTTATATCGTGACAACAAGCAAGCTAATAAGGCGCGTGAGCTATTTAAGAAAGCCTGGAATCTGGACCATAAAATTCGTTACAAACTCCATGAATTTGCCACCTATCTACTATGAGCAAGTGCGCAGGAAGAATGTTTGGACAGAAGGCGATTTAAAATTCGCTCTAGATTTTATCAAAACCCATCCCGGCAAAGTTCTCGAAATTGGCGCCGGTGGTTCGCGGATGGGCGAATATGTTCAAGATTACGTAGGATTCGACTCATCTCCCATGCCGGGGTTGGTGCAGGGGTCCTGGGAGCGGTTGCCGTTCCCGGATAATTCTTTTGATATCATTTTTTCTTCGCAGACGCTACAAATGGTCAGCGATCCGCGCCGTTGTCTTGAAGAAGCAATGCGTGTTATAAAGTCCGGTGGACATGTCATCATCATCGCGCCAAATCTCGAGCGTCCTTGGTCGCGCGTGCCATCGGCGCGATTTTATAATTCCTTCCAGCGTGCTAAGCTCTTTGTGATCCGATTCTTGGATTCAATGAGACGCTTGGTAGGTGATATGCCATTTCGCATTTTGCCGCAAAACTATGTTGAGGCAAGGGGCGTGTTCGAACGTCCTGACGATGATCTCAAGTATCTTGCCAGTGCTTGTGAAGTAGCACGACTATTCCGCAAGCATGGCTTTCGTATCATTGCGCGGAAAGGCTGGCTGGATGGAGGGATACGATTTATTTTTCAAAAACCATGAAGATTGGCATTATTATGGCGTTGGGTAGGGATGACTCTCTTGCCGATATACTCATTGATGGTTTTCGTCAGATTTCCGATGTGGAATTACGAACATCCGAACAGGAAGGCTTTTTTGAATTTGCAACAACAGCCGACTTGATCTTACTCGTCTACGGCAAGAAAAAAACCGACGCAGAGCTTGCGGAAAAAATAGGCCGCTGGGACAGGACCGTCTTTATTGATGGTTCGGAAGTTGGAGAGAATAATCGCTACGACTTTTCTGTTCAGCGCGATGTTCTTTCCGGAGATTTCAAGGAATACGGCGGTATACGCTTCGATATGCTACAGAAGTGCGCGCTCTATTTTCGGCGCGAAAAACCTTATATCAATGGCATTATTCCCTTGCCCTTTGGTATTGAATCGTCCTATGTGCGGTGGAATGAAAATATAAAAAAAGACATAGATTTTTGCTGTGTGTTCGGGCAGGATGAATTTCCTTTGCTCCGGCGACATGTTCGCGAGGAACTTGAAAAATTTTGCAAGGAAAATGGTTTTACCTGCTGGACCAAGAAAACCTCTACACCCGAAGAATTCCATCAGATCCTGGCTCGTTCCAAGGTCGGAGTGAGCGTGGGCGGCGGAGGATTTGATACCATGCGTTTTTGGGAAATTCTTGGCAACAATTGTATTCTTATGACCGAAACGATTGACATAGATCGCAAAAATTTGAACTATGACAGGATTCACGAATTTGGTAATCTTTTTGATTTTCGAGAGCAACTGAAGAAAATTTCACAATCGTTTGCCATTGACGCAGCTGAATATGAGAGCATCATGGCCGACCACTCCTCAAAAGCGCGTGCTTTAACGGTGATAAACGAAGCCAAGAATCAATTCTCTAAAGACCAAGAATACCAAAAACTTTGTAGTGTTATAGTTTCATCATTTGATGGCAATGAGGATTTATGGAAACCGTTTTTCACACTCTTTTTTCGTTATTGGCCGGATTGTCCGTTTCGCGTCTATTTGATTACCAATCATAAAACATATCCTGACGAGCGTGTTCGTTCGCTTGCGGTTGGACAGGAAAAAAATTGGGCGTACATGACTAAAAAAGCGCTTGGAAACATTTCAGAACCCTATATTATCTGGATTCTGGAAGATTTTTTCTTTGAAAAATTTGTCGATACAGCCCGTATTTATAGACTCATTTCATATCTGAAACACAACACCGCCGCGACGATCCGACTCTTTCCGAGCCCTCCCCCTAATGGAATAATCGATAGCGTCTATTCCGTTGGCGAACAAACACGTGATGCTGATTACCGTACATCGTTGAGTGCGGGACTTTGGGACAAGAAGGTATTTCTTGATTTGATCAAGGACGGAGAAAATCCCTGGCAGATGGAAATTGACGGCACCGTTCGTTCGCGTGCATTTGATAAAAAGTTTTTTTCGGTTGTCGAGCCTGCGCTTCCCTACGCGGAACGAGGAGCGATAGTACGCGGAAAATGGCTACTGGATGCCGTGCGCTTATGTAAGCGTGAGGGACTGAACATTGATTTTTCTAAACGAGGCATTGATTATGGTATAGAGCGTCGGGCTCGCAAAGATCGATGGCGCAAACGCATCAAAAAAATTCTCGGTATTTCATCGCATTAAATAGGTGCTATGATCAAGATGTGCAATGGGTCTTCTCCAACCATTTTCTCTGAGCATAAATTCAATAAAATAGGCTTCGTTATCTATGCCTTCAAAGTTTTGCTGATAGGCAATAAGATACCGCTTTGCATTTTTTAGTACTGCATCTCGCTGTTCAAGAGGCATTTCGCTAACTGACCAAAGAGCAATATATAATTCACCTTTCAGGTTGTTTGGCTCACTTGTGAAAATAGTCGGTATATTGAGGCGACCCAAATAATATTTTTGTAGAGAGAGAAATTCCGGAAAATCAAAAATGGTATACTTTCCACGAAACCCAAGTTCGTGAATAAGGCGTCGCATGCAGCCATATCCTCCACCAATCTCGACAATAGCAGAGATATTTTTCAGTTTAGAAATGTCATCAAAATACTGTGCCAAGCTATACGCTTGGTGTATTAGATTAAGATTATTTGGAGGATTGCCGATGGTAGTTTCAATAAGCGCTTTTTTCCAGAGCGACCAGTCTTGTCTGTTTTGAAGATATTCCAATTCCGTAGGTTTGGCAAAATGATACATCGTATCTCGCACGATTTCCCAGTTAAGAAAGTTATCCAGATCCTCCTTAGCGAGCAACTCCTTCAAGAGGGCTCGATGACTGTTCCACACATACACGTTGTGATGTTTCGGGGTCCTTCCGAACAGATGATTAACGATGTTTTTTATTAAATGCATATTCTATAAGTTTTGAACTTGATCGAATTTTTTTACCACCTACATTAAATATTTCTCGACAACCAATAGCGGCGCACATACGACCCTCTTCTGTTCGGAGGTTGCCCGGTTTTCTGTCTCCGCCATTGGCGAAAATTTGAGGGCGGAGAGCTTTGAGCTCGCGCACGATGCTCATATCGTTGCCCCGATGCTTACTCAACACCACGCGATCCACTGCGCGAAATGCTTCAATAATCTTTTTGCGATCTGCTTGCTCCATAACTATATACCCCTTTTTCTTTTTGAGCCAGTGGTCGTTATTGAGGATGACAACAAGCTCATTTCCGAGCTTTTTTGCGGCTTCAAACAAGCGAACATGCCCGATATGGATGGGGTCAAATCCTCCGCTTACCGCCACAAGAATCTTTTTCATTTCCTTGTATAGTACAAGAAACCGTGGTATTGTTCAAATCCTATGGCGCGCTCTAAGGTACTGATTACGGGCATTACGGGTTTTGTTGGAAGCCACCTTGCTGACTATATTATCGCATTCCATCGCGAGATAGATATCGTTGGACTGGCGCGTTGGCGGTCGCCCAAAAACAATATCAAACATATCCTTAACAATGTGACATTAGAATACGGAGATCTTACCGATCTATCTTCACTGAGGCGTGTTTTTGCCAAGCACCGACCGAAATATATTTTTCATTTGGCCGCGCAATCGTATGTGGATTTTAGTTTTTTAGCTCCGATTTCAACCATGGAATCCAATGTCATCGGTACTGCAAATCTCCTGGAGGCGGTTCGGGAGCTTAAGGCAAGTTCGGCATACGACCCGGTGATACATATTTGTAGTTCCTCCGAAGTGTACGGTCAGGTGCAAAAACACGAAGTCCCCATTACCGAGGACAATCCCTTCCGACCGGCCTCACCCTATGCAGTTTCCAAGGTTGGCGAAGACATGCTTGCGTTACAGTATTGGTTATCTTGGAAGATCAAGACCATACGAACCCGCATGTTTACCCATACGGGACCGCGTCGCGGTGATGTTTTTGCTCTTTCGAATTTTGCCAAGCAAGTCGCTGCTATCGAAGTGGGACGCCAGAAACCCGTGGTGAGCGTAGGTAATCTCAAGAGCGTACGAACGTGGATGGATGTCAGGGATGCCGTTGTGGCGTACTGGCTTTTGGTGACCAAATGCGAACCTGGTGAAGTCTATAATATCGGAGGAAAGGAGACTAAGACCATCGGTGAAATGCTCGAACTTCTTTTATCATTTTCAAAAAATAAAAACATAAAGGTACAAGTTGATCCGGCTCGCTTGCGCCCTTCAGATGTAACGCTCCAAATTCCTCATATGAAAAAATTTACCCGAGCCACCGGATGGAAACCCATCATTCCTTTTAGAAAAACCGTAGAAGATACTCTTGCTTATTGGCGTGATTTTTATGAGAAAGAAGCTTAATATAGAGCTGTATAAAAAACTTTTTCTCATCCGTTCCGCAGAAACGGCGATCATTGCGCATTATCAGGAAGATGAGATGAAAACTCCCATGCATATGTCTATGGGAGGAGAAGCTATTTCGGTTGGTGTTTGTTTTGCGCTAGGGGATCGTGGAGCAGTCTACGGAACATATCGAAGCCATGCTTTGTATCTTTCCATGACTGGAGAAACTGATGCGTTTTTCGGTGAACTCTATGGAAGAGCAACCGGCGTAGCACGTGGTAAGGCAGGTTCCATGCATCTTTCGGCACCGGAGCATGGTTTCATGGGAGCTTCTGCTATTGTTGGTAGTACCATTCCCTTAGCTGTCGGTTCCGCTTTTGCCAGTCGCATGCTCAAAACAAAAAAAATTGCCGCGGTCTTTTTTGGTGATGGCGCAGTTGACGAGGGCGTATTTTGGGAAAGTCTGAATCTTGCTTGCGTCATGCGTCTTCCTGTAGTGTTTGTCTATGAGGATAACGGCCTTGCAGTGCATGCTACCGACAGCGAGCGGCACGGCTATCAATCTATTGGCAGGATTGTCGGAAACTTTGACTGCAAAGTTTTTGCATCACGTACAACTGACGTGGAAAAAATCTATGAGCTTTCGCGTCGCGCTATCACTCATGCCGAACGCAAACAGATGCCCGTATTCCTCCATTTTCAGTATTATCGATATCTGGAACACGTGGGAGTCAACGAGGATTTTGGTGCCGGGTATCGGGACCGAGCAGAATTTTTAGTGTGGCGTCGCAAAGATCCGGTGCTTGTACAGCGTCGCAAACTCATTTCTCTCGGTATCTCGGAAGCTGTACTCATGGGCATGGAGAAGCGTATCGATCGTCAAGTATCATCGAGTATTGTTCGGGCTCAAAAAGCCCCTTTTCCGAAGGTCGGGGAGCTCACGAATCATATTTTTTCAGAATGAAAAAGAAAACCACATCACGCATGCTGAGTTACGCTTCCGCCATCAATGAAGCTTTGCTTCAAGAGATGGAGCGTGATAATCGAGTGATTATCTACGGTATTGATGTTGCCGATCACAAGCGCACCTTTGCGACCAATGCCGACATCGTGGAACGATTCGGTCCAGAACGCTGTTTCAGCACACCGCTTTCCGAAGATGCGCTTATGGGGTTTGGTATCGGAGCCGCGCTATCCGGGTTGCGTCCTATCAACGTACATATGCGGGTGGACTTCACACTGTTGACCATTAACCAGCTCGCCAACATGGCATCAAGTTATCGGTACGGTTCGGGAGGAAAATTTTCCGTTCCCCTTGTAGTGCGGACTATTGTCGGTCGGGGTTGGGGACAGGCATATCAACACAGCAAGACGCTCCACTCATTTTTTGGACATATCCCCGGACTGAAAGTTGTTGTGCCGACTACTCCGTATGATGCCAAGGGGCTCATGATCTCTGCAATCCGTGATAATAATCCGGTCATTGTAATAGAGCACCGATGGCTTTACTATCAGACCGGTGTGGTTCCAGCTAGCCCCTATACGATCGATCTCGGAAAGGCAAACGTACTGCGCAAAGGCAAAGACATCACTATTATTGCCACATCATGGCTCAATGCCGAAGCTCTTAAAGCATCTGAAATTCTCGCCAAGCGTGGCATTGAAGTTGAAATTGTCGATCCGCGAAGTGTTTATCCTCTCGACGAAAAAACGCTTATTGCATCAGTAAAAAAAACAGGTCGATGCATTGTGGCGGATAACGACTGGAGCTATGCGGGGTTTGGCGCGGAATTGGCAGCTCGTATTTCCTATGCGTGTTTTGACAGTTTGCGGGCCCCTGTTGATCGTTTGGGATTTGCTCATGTGCCCTGTCCCACAACTCGTGTTCTTGAAAATGCTTTTTATCCCAATGCCGGAAACATGATACGACTTGTCGAACAACAACTGAACCTTAAACCTATGGACTTGACTCATGAACAATTTTTCAGCTATGAAAACAAATTCAAAGGACCATTTTAGTAGAGCGGTTTTTTTGGATCGTGACGGACCGATCATCTTAGATACGGGCCATGTACGCGACCACGAACGGGTGCGGCTTTCTGAAGGCGCGGCGGAAGGCATTAAGCTTCTCAAAGAACACGGTTTCAAGGTGATTGTGATTTCAAATCAAGCCGGTGTCGCCAAGGGAATTATCACAACAGAACAGGCGCGTGCAGTGCATGAAAAAGTCATATCGTTGTTGCTGAGTAAAGGTGTGGAAATTGATGATGTTTATTACTGTTTTCATCATCCCGACGATGCGTGTCTGTGTCGTAAGCCAAAGACCCAACACGTCCATGACGCCGCAGCAAAGCACGGCATTGATCTGGCGCGATCTTTTTTTGTCGGTGACAAGGAGATTGATGTGCAAACAGGACGCAATACCCATCCGGACATGAAAACATTTCTGACAACCGCCTCTGCCACCCTAAAACATGCGGCAGAGTGGATAATCCACCAAGATAGGATATAATAGTGATCTTATGAAAATTCGCGTTGCCGATTATGTTGCTCAATTTCTTGTCGATCATGGCATCCATGATATTTTTGTTCTTACCGGGACGTACTCCATGTATTTGAACGATGCGATTGTGAGTCACCCAAAGCTGAAATATTACTGTCCGCGGCACGAGGCCACCGGCGTCATCATGGCGGAGGGATACGCACGTGTGACTGGTGGTTTGGGAGCGATTTGCGTCACCGCGGGACCGGGTTCGACAAATGCAATTTCCGGTCTTGCGGAAGCATGGCTTGATGGCGCACCCGTCATCATCATTTCCGGACAGGTGCCCAAAAAGCACACCACAGCGCACCTTAGTATCCCGAACCTGCGATCGTTTGGAACAGCGGAAATCAATGTTATTCCTGCGGCACGGTCGATGACAAAATATGCCGTTACTGTGACGAACCCCAAGTCCATTCGCTATCACCTGGAACGAGCCGTGTACTTTGCGCGCTCCGGACATCCCGGGCCCGTGTGGTTAGAAATTTCACTCGATGTGCAGGCGGCCATGGTGAATCCCAAAAAACTCAAACGATTTCGGCCACCGACAAAGAAAAAGCCCAGTATTCCCATGGCCAAATGCCTGGAGTTGCTCAAATCCGCCCAGCGACCACTCATCGTCGCCGGGAACGGAATTCGTTTGGGCGGCGCAGTTGATCTCTTTCGCACGCTAGCGAATACACTCGACATTCCCATTGTCACCACGCGGTTTGGCAACGATTTTTTGCCCTTTTCGCATCCCAAAAATATGGGGATGGGCGGTGTGAAGGGAACTCGTTTCTGCCGCATGATCATGCAAAAGGCCGATGTCGTGCTCGTGCTGGGAAGTAGGCTTGCCATTCCGTTCATTGGGTATGAAGAAGATTTTTTTGACAAAAAAGCAAAAATTATTTCCGTAGATATAGAAAAGGCAGAACTACAAAAATTAGGCGCGAAGATAACACTTCCCATCCATGCGGACGTAAAAGATTTTCTGGAAAAATTGCAAATCAAGAATCGTTCATTATGGAGGCCATGGCTTCTCATTTGCCAAGATTTGAAGCGTCAGCATCCCATGATTACGAATGAACTCAAAAAAGACCCGATTGATTTATACTATTTCATGTCCCGTCTCGATGCCATGGCGGGCAAGCAGCACCTATTCGTTTCCGATTCCGGATCAAACTACTATGTGGCCGGGCAAGTCTATCGTTTCGAGCGTGGACAGCGCGAAATTTCTTCAGTGACCTATGGCGCCATGGGACTGACGATTCCATTGGCTTTGGGGGCGAGCATTGCACGCCGCGACTTGCAAGTACTTGGGGTGACCGGGGATGGATCGCTTGAACTCAACATTCAGGACCTCAAGACGATATCCTACTACGGGCTTAACATTAAACTCTTTGTCATTAACAATGGCGGTTATGCTTCAATGCGAAAGAACCAGGACACATTTTTTCAAGGACGACGCATCGGTTCAGATGAAAAGACAGGCGTGGCGATGCTCAATCTCAAAAATGTTGCCAAGGCTTTTGATTTGCGGTACGAGCACATCAAGAGTCACAAGGAGATTGACACAAAGCTTAAAAAAATCATGAGCGACAACAAGCCTTTGTTCGTAGAAGTGGTATGTACCGATACTCAGAAGATCATTGCTCCCATAGGAGCGCCAATGTTTTATGAATAACCTGCAGCTTCAAAAAAAGGCTCGCTGGGTGCGGCTCGAGGTGCTCGAGGCGATCGTGAAAAGCGGTAAGAGCCATATTGGGGGGACGTACTCGGCAACAGACCTTTTAGTGGCGTTGTACTACGGAAAACTCCTGCGCCCCGGTGATCGTTTTATTTTGAGTAAGGGCCATGCGTGCACGGCTTTGTATGCTATTTTTTTGGATTTGGGTAAGATGTCTCGGAAGGTGTATGATTCCTATGGAATAAACGGTGGACTGGGCGGACAGCTGGAAACATATATTCCCGGTGTCGATTTTAACACCGGTTCCATGGGGCACGCGATCGGGGTAGCCTCGGGTATGGCTCTCGCATCCCGCATGGATCGAAAAAAAAGTAGAGCGATCACGATGATCGGCGATGCGGAGCTCTTTGAGGGATCGTGCTGGGAAGCGATCATTTTTGCCGGCCAACTTGAGCTTGCCAACCTGGTGGTTATCGTAGACCGTAACCGATTGAGTGTTACGGAAGCGATTGAGGACGATAGTATCTACCGGAATTTTAAGAAAAAAATCGAGTCGTTTGGATGGAGCTACGTCAATATCAACGGCCATGATTTTCGCGATATTCAAAAGGCGTTTCAAACAGTGAAGCATACAAAACAGCCGACTATGATTATCGCCGATACCGTCAAGGGCAAGGGCGTTTCGTTTATGGAAAATAATGTTCAGTGGCACAATGCGCTTCCTTCTCCCGAGCAAATTGCCATTGCGCGCAAGGAACTTTCTTATGGACATACGTGATGCACTCTTTGACGAAATATATCGCCTGGGGGAAAAGGATAAAGACCTGATTTTTATCAGTGATGACTTGGATGCCTGGGGACTGCGCAAGTTCAAGCGCGACTTTCCGCGTCAGTTCATCAACATCGGTGTCGCCGAGCAGAACTTGATTGATGTGGCCGCAGGGCTTGCGGCGAGCGGAAAGAAAGTTTTCGTGTACGGGATTTGTTCCTACGTGACGGCGCGCTGTCTTGAGCAGATCCGATTCAGCGTTTGTAGTATGAATTTGCCGGTGGTGATCATCGGTGTGGGGGCGGGATTTTCTTTTTCGTTTGACGGTCCTTCGCACCATGGCATCCACGATATCGGCCTCATGCGCATGCTTCCCGAAGTGACGATTTTTAATCCTATTGATGCTCGGAGCGCTCAGATGAGTGCTCGGTTGGCGCACGCCCGCAAGCAACCTGCCTATATTCGCCTTGATAAGGGGGAGTTTCCTGATCTTCGGTATACAGACAGCGAACTTCGAGAAGGTTTCAAAAAGATGGGACCGCTGGGGGATACCACAGTGATCAGCACCGGCATTATGTCCCAGCAGATCATGAAATTTCGTACCAAAGGAGTGGTGGACCTATTCCGCCTGCAACCGATCTCACCTCAATTTATTTCCCAGGTACTGAAAAAATCCAAACGCATCATTACCGTTGAAGAAAACATGTTCACCGGTGGAATCGGAAGTATCGTGAGTGAGCTCCTTACCGATCATGGATTGAAGATCCCCCTCAAACGCCTTGCCGTAAAGAATCGTCAGTTTGATCGGTTTGGCACCCGTGAATGGCTATGGTCGCTTAGCGGACTGGATATGCCTACATTGCAGAAAAAAATCTCACGGCATGCTTGATATACCTCCAATTGGAATGGGGACTGGGTTCAGTGAGGATGAGCTCAAAGATCCGGACAGGATTGTCGAGGCAATTCAAGTCGGGATTGACGCGGGGATGCGGTTTATCGATACCGCGGAGAACTACGGCGGGGGCGTGTGCGAAGAACTCGTGGGACGGGCGATTGCTGGCAAACGGAGAAATGTGGTGCTTGCAAGTAAATTTTCTCCCGAGCATAGCAAGTACGATCAAGTCATTGCCGCCTGCGAGAGAAGCTTGCGTCGACTCAAGACCGATTACTTGGACCTGTACCAGACGCACTGGCCCAACCCCGGTGTGCCGTTTGAAGAAACCCTGCGCGCCCTGCACTATCTCAAAGAGCAGGGAAAAATCCGAGCGATTGGCATGAGCAATGTCGGCATCAAAGAACTGCCACGCGACGTCGTCTCGCTTCAGCAAGAATTCAATCTCTTTGAGCGCACCGTGGAGTACGACGGTACCCTTGACTATGGTCAAAAAAACAACGTTTCTATTATTGCGTACAGCCCGCTGGACCAGGGACGGACTGACAGAACATTACCGTCTCAGCTTCAGCTTGCCTGGCTTGTGTCGCATGACGGCGTTATTGCCATACCGAAATCAGCAAACCCCAAGCACGTCAAGGAAAACGCCGAAGCAATGCGGATTGTTTTGAAAGCCGAAGACAAGGCCCGCATTGACCGAGAATTTTTTCAAGAGATAGTCTATATTTCCACCGGTGATATTTCCGTTTCACCAGCGGGTGAGCGGAATCGAGCAGTATACCGAACATTGAAAGAGGCAACGGAAAATCGGTTCGGCTATGTTCCCAGCCCGATAGAACTTGCACAAACATTGAAAGCTGGAGGCTTTGTAAAACCCGTACGTTTGATTCCTTCGGGAAAAAACTATCAGCTCATCAACGGCCGTATCCGTTATTGGGCGTGGGTGATCGCGTTTGGTACGACAAAGCCCATTCCTGCGTACATTCGGAGCGATTTGAATTAATTCACTTTTCGTGATAGCTTTGTAGGGCAATGAAAAACCCTGTCGGCATCAAGACCTTTTTTAGTAGCGACGAAGAGCGTCATCGTGCCCGCTTGCTTGAACTGTTTAGGTCCTGTCCTATTCCCGAGGAACAGTTGTTTAATAACCTCGGCCTTTTCTTAAATTCAAAAGACCTTGCCCGTATCCTGTTTATGGATTTTTTGTATCGTCAGATCGTTTCCGTGCATGGTGTGGTGATGGATTTAGGGACCCGCTGGGGGCAGAACATGGCGCTTTTTACTGCACTCCGCGGGATGTATGAGCCATTCAATCGTCATAAAAAAATCATCGGATTTGATACGTTTCGAGGATTTCCCAGTGTTTCCAAAAAAGACGGCGCTTCTGACTTGATGAAGAAAGGGAACACGGCGACCGTCAAGAACTATGAAGTATATCTGGATGATATTCTCAAAAGCTTTGAAGGTTGCAACCCACTTTCCCATATAAAAAAATATGATATCCGTATGGGGGATGCAAGTAAGGAGGTACCTGAATACTTACGAGAAAATCCCGAGACGATCGTTGCCCTCGCCTATTTTGATTTTGATATCTACGCACCGACCAAAGAATGCCTCAAGGCGATCAAGCCACATCTGGTGAAGGGTAGTATCCTTGCGTTTGACGAGCTCAATGATCATGACTCGCCCGGTGAGACAGTTGCATTGAAGGAAGTATTCGGATTGAATACAATCCGATTGCAACGCTTTCCCATCACATCCCGGGTCTCGTATTTTGTGTATGAACATGAAGACCGTTAAGGTTGGCATTATCGGTACCGGCAATATTGGAACTGACCTTTTAATGAAAATCTTGCGGTCGGATGTTTTAACGTGTGGTATGTTTTCCGGACAGAATCCCGAATCTGTCGGTATCCGAAAGGCACAAAGCTTGGGAGTTCCCACTTCGTTTGAATCCATACATGCCTTTGAGGCTGATCCCGATTGCGCTGAAATTGTTTTTGATGCAACGTCAGCAGAAGTGCACCGTCGGCATGCCCCCATATTGGAAAAGATGGGAAAATTTGTCATTGATATGACGCCTTCACGTATTGGCAAAATGTGCGTTCCTTCTCTGAATCTGGACGAGTGTTTGCGGGAACCCAATATTAGTATGATTACGTGCGGAGGACAGGCAATGACGCCTTTGGCATATGCAATCATGAAAGTTCATCCCGATACCCCGTACATTGAAATTGTTGGGAGTATTGCATCGCGCTCCGCAGGAGTTGGTACGCGTAACAATATTGACGAGTATACCCAGGCAACCCGAGACGCGATTGTGCACTTTTCGGGCGTTCCACGGGCTAAAGCAATCATTGTTCTCAATCCTGCCGAACCGCCCATTTTGATGCATAATACGATGTATGCGGAAATACCACATCCCGACATGCAAGCTATAACCCGCGAAGTTGCAAGTGTCGTGGAACGTATGCGGACCTATGCCCCGGGATACAATCTCCAACTCGAGCCAACCTATGAAAATGGTCGTGTTATGATTATGAACACGGTGGTGGGCCGTGGAGATTTTTTGCCTCCCTACGCGGGCAACCTCGATATTATTAATTGCGCGGCAATTGCAGCCGCCGAAGCCTACGCACGGAAAAAAGTTCTATGAAACCCACCATCTCTATCATCGATTCCACGCTTCGTGACGGATCACATGCTCTCCGTCATCAGTTAAGCGCTGATGCGATTACTGCATACTGCAAGCGTGCGGAAACTGCCCGTGTACCAATTCTCATGGTCGGGCATGGTAATGGCTTGGGTGCTTCATCGCTCCAGCTTGGCAAAGCTCTGTTGTCGGATCGGGAGATGATGATTGCTGCCCGTGCCGGTTTGCGATCAACAAAACTGGGTGCTTTTCTCCTGCCGGGGTATGGCACCATACAGGACGATGTTGAGCCGGTACTTGATCTCGGCGTACAGGTGCTGATGGTTGCATCCCATTGCACCGAGGCAAATATTACGCGACAGCACATTGAATATGCGGTAGGAAAAGGGGTTGTTACCTATGGGGTGCTCATGATGATTCATCGAGTTAGTTCGGAAGAGCTTCTTGTTCAGGCTCGTATGATGCAATCCTATGGAGCTTCAGCAATTATTTTGATGGATTCCGCAGGAGCGCTCCTTCCCCATGAGGTGGCAGTGCGGGTACGGGCGCTCACACAGGGACTTACCATCGACGTCGGATTTCACGCACATAACAATTTGGGAATGGCCATTGCCAATTCCGTCGCGGCGGTTGAGGCGGGTGCAAAAATCATTGACGGCACGACCCGAGGTCTGGGCGCCGGTGCCGGCAATTGCCAACTTGAGGTCATCGTTGCAGTGCTTCAAAAAATGGGTTACCGTACGGATCTTGATTTCTATCCACTCATGGATGCCGGAGATTTTGTGACCGCCAACATCATGACAAAGCCCCAAGAAATCGGCTCCATTGAACTCATGAGTGGTTTGGCGGGCGTTTTTTCAGGATTTGCTCCACATGTCCGTAAAGCCGCCGCGCAATTCAATGTAGACCCCCGAGATATCTTTATGGAATTGGGCAAGCGAAATGTGGTAGCGGGCCAGGAGGACATGATCATTGATGTGGCGGCTGAATTGGCGAAACGATCAGCATGATTCATTATTTTTTTGATTCTTTGACGCTTCATTTACAGCTCGTTAAGGACCGACATTTTCAAGAACAACTTGGATTGGTTGTAGAGCAGGTATTTCAGTGTTTGGCGCGAGGTAATAAACTTCTCATAGCGGGCAATGGTGGCAGTGCGGCGGATGCGCAACATTTTGCGGCCGAATTGATGGGGCGCTATATGAAAGAACGACAGGCTTTGCCGGCAATCTCCCTGACCACTGATACCTCTGCATTGACAGCGATAGGCAATGATTACTCATTCGATCAAATTTTTGCACGACAGGTAAGTGGATTGGGTGTTGCCGGGGATATGCTGATGGTTTTTTCAACAAGCGGCAATTCCAAAAATCTTTTGGAAGCGGTTTCGGTGGCACGACGGAAGCAACTCAGCACGGTTGGTTTACTCGGAAACCAAGGTGGTTTACTGAAAGATGCAGTAGCATTGCCTCTGGTTGTACACTCCCCTAGTACGCCACGTATTCAGGAGGTTCATCAACTTCTCCTCCATATTATAGCGGAGGAAGTGGAGCGCCGACTCATTTCTTCATAAAATTTTCTAGACGGTCCATGCCTTCGCGGATGCGAGAGAGGGGAATGGTAAAGCTCATGCGGATACAGGCATTGTTCCCGAATGCCGCTCCCGGAACTACCGCAACATGTGCTTTTTCGAGTAGCGCCTTTGCAAAAGTTTCCGAATCTTTTCCTACGTTTGCAAAAATATAAAACGCGCCATCCGGTATGGGAGCGGAGATTCCCATATTTTGGAGTCTTTCTAGCATGTAATCCCGGCGTTTTTTGTATTCTTTTAGCACCGAAACCAAAGCGGGTGGTTTTTTCAATGCCGCCAGAGCCGCGTACTGCGCTATGCTATTTGGATTTGAGGTGGTGTGATCTTGGAATGCCGTGGCCGAAGCTATGACGCCGGCATTTCCCGCGCAATAGCCGAGTCGCCATCCCGGGATTGCGTATGTTTTTGAAAAGCTTCGTACCACAAATGTTCGATCCGGTATGAGAGACGCGATGCTGATATGTTTTTTTTCGTAGACGAGTTTGTCGTAGGTTTCGTCGCTTATGACGGTTGCGCCATGCCGGGCGATCGCCTTGAGTTCATCAAGGCTCATGACATGCCCAGTGGGATTGTTGGGTGAATTGATGATGATCAATTTCGTTTTTCCAGAGATATTCTTTGCAATCCTGCCACCCGCCAATTTGACCATTTCTGCAAAACTCACCCAATAGGGTACGGGCACGAGCACCTCATCGCCCGGATTGACCAGTGTCTGAAGTAAATTGTACAAGCATTGCTTGGCCCCGGCAGAAACAAGGATATTATGTGGCTGGTAAAATAGTTTTTCTTTTGCGAGCGATTTGCAGATCGCTTCTTTGAGTTCCGGGATGCCCCCCGTTGGCGTATAGATCGTGTGGTTTTTTTGAATAGCGCGAATCGCGGCTTGCTTCACATGCGCCGGCGCGGGAAAATCCGGCTCTCCGCCGGCAAATGAAACCACATCAATTCCATTCTGTGCCATCTCACGGGCCAACCTGTTCATGGTCAGCGTGATGGAGGGCTCAATAGCCTGGGCTCGTTTTGAAATCATGGTATTCCTATGCTATCGCACCTTTCTGATAATGACAATCATCTCCCAAGCTCCATATTTTGCTATTGACAAACTTGATAAGAACAGCCTTCCGTGGTACAGTGAAATGCCGAAATTGCATTGAAAGAAGGAGGAGAGATGAGGCGAGTCTTTGTTAGAGGAAGTGACCTCGAGGAAGTGCCGACCTCGCACGGCGAGGATCTTCCGGTCCGTAAGCGGGTGTACTGCAATCGGAGGGAGAACTCCATTCCTCACGTCATGCAGATCGCCCGCTCGACCAGCATCGGTCCCGTGGATACCGCCGACGGCCACGTCCACAGGACGATGGTCGAGTGGTATTACGTTGTCAGCGGAAGGGCAACCTTCCGCGTCGGCGGATGGTCCATGAACGCGGGGCCCGATGACTTCATCGCGGTTCCGCCCAACACCACACACTCCTACGTCGTCGCCGAAGGCGACGTGCTGGAGCTTTTCTACGGTGGCATCGCCACCAAGGAGGAAGCATGAAGCCTACGTGCATCGCCATCGCGGGAATTCCCACCAGCGGAAAGACGACGCTGGGGTGCGCGCTGTCCGCGGCCACGGGAATTCGCTTCATCGACAGCAACGAGTTCGCGAGGTTCGCCCCGATGGCGGATCCCGCGACGTTCCAGACGGACGAGGGTCGCGAGCGCGAGCGAGCGCGGATGAGGATCATCTACGCTCTCACCCACGCTGTCGCCGGGGCGTACCTCGAAGGAGGCGAGTCCATCATCATCGCCGCGACCTACTCCAAGGAGGCCAGTCAGCTACGCATGTCGGACACCGTCTTGCGCACCGACGCGCGCCTCAGGATCCTGTGGTGTCAGTACGACACCTGGAACGAGGCGGAGGTCGAGCGGCGCCTCGCGGACCGAGCGACGAGGAACGATCTGGCCGCCGGCGAGATCGCGATCACGCCCGAGTACCTCCGTGAGCAGATCGGTCGCACCGCCGACATCAAGCTCGCGCACCTCGTCGTCCGCATGGAGGGCGGGGACGAGGGGACCAGGGCTGCCGTCGAGGCGGCCCTTCAGTACATCAACGCGGAGTAGCCCGCCATCGGCGAGCCACTCCCTTTTCCGCCCGCTGGGTCGCAGGACCTGGCGGGCGCGTTTGTTTTTATGCTAGAATTTTAATATAAACCATGACTGACCGCACTCGAGAAATCATCGGAACCGGAGCTGGTATCCTGACGACCTCGGCGTTTATCCCGCAGGTCTATCACATTTGGAGTCGTCTGCCAGAACCGGCGGAAGATGTTTCAGCCCTGACTTTTTTCATAGTTGCCGTCGGTGTTACCGGATGGCTGACATTTGCCGTGGGCGTGAAGTCAAAATCCATGATGATTTCGAACGGCATCACGCTCGTGCTCTACCTTTCAATCTTGCTTTATAAACTGATCTATGGTTAAATTTTGTTAGCGAGTTTTTGGTATCTAATTGAGAGAGGTGAAGAAGATGGATTCAATGGCTCAGGTTCTGATGCGGGACACGGGCGTCTACCTGTATCACCATTCAGGTGCCGAAGGCGGAACCATCAAGGCGCTCAAGGAGGTTTTCTGTCGGTCCCGCAGCCTGTGGAACCAGGACCGACGCTGGGATGACCCCGAATACTTGACCGCCATCATCTTTCGCGAGATGGTCGAGCAGGAGCGGGTGCGACAGGTGGCCACGAGAGAGCAGTTTCCGTCGCTCGGGCCCCTCGACCTCAATACCTTCGGCATCGGCACCAAACGTTACAAAGACGTGGCACTTCTTGTCACGCTCTACTGCGCTTCCCAGACCATCCAGATCCAAGGGAAGTCCGAGGGGCAAGAGGTGTCTCGGTCGTGTTCCTTTAGGGAGTTTTCTTCCCAGACCATCTAGTCCGGGAACTCCACCGCCCGCTGGGTCGCAAGATCTGGCGGGCGCGAGTTTTTTGTGGTAGCTTTGAAAACATGATTGCATCAGAAGTGCTCAATAATTTTGAAAATAAAAAGGTGTTAGTCACCGGGGGGACGGGTATGATCGGTCGAGAGATTGTCAAGATTCTGGCCGATGCAGGGGCGAAGGTCATCATTGTATCTTTAGATCAGCTTATCGTTGATGATCGCGCCGATCATGTTCTTGGCGATTTGACAGATTTTGCTTTTGTAAAAAAAATCACCGAAGGGATGGATTATGTTTTTCATGTTGCTGGCATCAAGGGTTCCATTGAGGTAACCAAATCCAAGCCCGCCAGTTTTTTTGTTCCGCTTTTGATGATGAATACGAATGTATTGGAAGCGTGCAGGATTAATAACGTCAATAAAGTAGTATATACCAGCTCTATCGGTGCCTATGCCAGTGCGGAAGTATTTCGTGAAGGCGAAAATCAAGATGGTCCACCCATGGATATGTTTCCCGGCTGGGCCAAGCGCATGGCGGAATTGCAAGTCGAAGCCTATCGGATACAATATGAAATGAAAAACTTTGCCATTGTTCGTCCCTGCAACGTTTATGGACCGGGGGACAACTTTGATCCTGAAAACGCGATGGTCATTCCCACCCTCATGGCGCGTATTTTTCGGAAGGAAAATCCGGTCGTCATTTGGGGCGACGGTAGTGCTGTTCGTGATTTTGCTTTCAGTCGTGATGTGGCCGAAGGCACGATTCTTGCGTTGCACCATGGAACTGGCGGGAGTTTTGTGAACCTCGGAAGCGGCCAAGGTGTCACCATCAAGGAATTGGTGGAAACCCTTCGGACATTTTTGGATTTCAACTACGTATTCGATACGACAAAGCCCTCGGGATTTCCTCGTCGGGTCATGGATATTGCCCGGGCTCGCGAGGTGATACACTATAATCCGACAACATCACTGCGTGATGGTCTTGAAGAAACGTGGAAATGGTACCTGGAGCATCAGGACGAATATCTGAAGCGAAAAAATTATTTCAAAGAAAAAAATGAATCCAGATAAACGAAAACATGACATACATTATGAAGCAGTGCGAACCGAGCTTGAAGCGTTTTTACCATCAGTCGGTCAGCAGGTACTTGCCTTACGTCAAAAGGCCGAAACTGATCCGGATTTCGCAAGACTAAAAGCTGACAGAACCATAGTGACCAAGGCTGACGAGCTAGCGGAGACTTTAATTCGAGCTTGGATTACCGAGCGTTTCCCTGAAGATTCGATACGAGGCGAAGAGCAGGAGCAAAAAGTGGGAGGCGCTCGTGTTTGGATTATTGACCCTATAGATGGGACGTATAATTTTTCTCATACTGCCGATAAGTTTGGAATCTCGGTGGGTTTAGTTGAACAGAACGACCCCATGCTTGGTGTGATTTTTTATCCAGCTGAGGATGTAATCCTTTCCTCTGCACGGGACTCGACTCCTTTACTCAATGGCATACCCATGAGTGTATCAGCAGGAAAACAAGATATCACGCAAGCGATGATTCTTGCCTCGCTTCATCCAACTCATAACGCTGATCCGCGATTTGCAGTTTCAGGCAAACAACTCAATAACCTTCTGAATTCTATGCACCATGGCAACCTAGGGTGGAGCTTCACATTTGATTTTTTACATTTCCTGCAAAGTGATGCTGATGCCATATCTCACCCGGGACCCACACCGTATGACATCGGGGCAATGTGTTCGATTGCTAAAGAACTTCATCTGACAATTTCCGACTATGATGGCAAATCGCTTGATTTTTCAAAAGACATTATGCCGATTCTTATCTCGAAAAATCACACTTTGCACAGAGCGATCATTAAAAAATTGAATCAAAAATAGAGCTAACTTCGTTTTGACATTTGCCTAAATATACGACAATATCAAATTCATGATCACGGTGGAGAAAACAACACTCGATGGCGTGCTCCTGATCAAGCCAAGCGCTTTTGAAGATCATCGAGGGTATTACGTTGAACTGTACAATAAAGAACTCTATCGGAGTCACGGTATCACCGTGGATTTTGTACAAGACGACGTTTCTCTGTCGCACCACCATGTCTTGCGCGGTATTCATGGAGATCACAAGACCTGGAAACTCGTTTCCTGTTTGCACGGTGAGTTTTATTTGGTTGTGGTAAACTGCGACGAAGCGTCGGCTGACTTTGGGAAATGGGAATCATTTACGCTTTCGGCAAAAAATCGTTTCCAAGTGCTCATTCCTCCCATGCACGGCAACGGCCATGTGGTGCTGACCGATCAGGCGATTTTCCACTACAAGCAGTCGGAATACTATGTTTCGGGACAAAAATTTATCTATCGATATGATGATCCAAGATTCAATATTACGTGGCCCGTCAAAGACCCCATCCTGTCAAAGCGCGATGAACTGGGAAAGAATATTCCAAGATAATGTATGCGTCTGATCACACTCAACACTTGGGGAGGTAAAAAATTTGATGCGTTGATAGATTTTATTCGGCGTGAGGAGAAATTCGTGGATATTTTTTGTTTTCAAGAAGTATTTTCCACCTCGAGTGACGTCAGAAAAACCAACGGTCATCGCGCAAATCTTTACCAAGAACTCCATCGTGCACTTCCCGCGTTTCATAGTCGCTTCGAGCCATATCTGAAAAATCACAATCTTGCCGAGCCCACAGACTTTCATTTGGAGCTTGGTACCGCCATTTTTGTGCGCGATAGATATTCCATGACGCACCACGGCAGGCATCAGATTCATCGATCGCAGGATGATCCCATGATTGGTTTACAATATGAGACAATTCCGCGGCATCTCCAATGGATGCAGTGCTTGGTTGTAGGTGTTCCACTTACCATCATCAACATTCATGGTATGTGGTTTGAGGGGGACAAGATTGACAACGCCCAAGCCATCACGCAATCGGAGCGTGTGGTTGAATTTTTAAAGACAATCCAAACTCCGATCATTATCGCTGGCGACTTTAACCTTTGGCCGGAAACAACGTGCATTCAGATGATAGAGAATAGGGGATTGAAAAATCTCATCACGGCATATAATATTACTTCAACGCGTCCTCGTGACTGGCCGTTTCCGCATCCCTATGCAGATTATGTTTTTGCTTCTTCGAATTTGCAGATTGTTGATTTTCAGGCTCTACCAGATGAAGTTTCCGATCATTTGCCGCTTGCCCTTGATTTTGCTATGGTCAATACGCTATGAGTTTTGATTTGCATGGAAAAAAGATCCTTGTTGCGGGTGCAGCCGGATTCTTGGGTACGAATGTACTCAAAAGACTTCAGGCGCAACCATGCGACATACGAGCTGTCATACACGAATCGCCACTGCAAATTTCTCACGATAAAGTAGTGAAAGCGGATTTGACGCTTAGGGAAGATTGCACTCGTGTGTGCGAAGGTATGGACGTGGTCGTCATGTGTGCGGCGTCTACCGCCGGCGCAGGTGTGATGGAGAAAAATCCACTTGCACTAGTAACGCCCAATGTTGTCATGAATACGTTGATGCTGGAGTCGGCATACGCCGCCGGCGTGAAAACATTCATCTTCATCAGCAGTAATGCCGTCTATCCGCCGTTTGACTATGCGGTGAAGGAAGAAGAAATGATGTCCGCTCCCCCTTTTGAAAAATACTACCCCATTTCTTGGATGAAGCGTTTTGGCGAGATTCTCTGTGAAACATACGCGAAAAAAATCAAAAAACCCATGCACACTATCGTTCTCCGGCCGGCCAATATGTACGGGCCCTATGATGATTTTGATTGGGAGACCTCGCACATGGTGCCCGCGCTGATCCGCAAAGTGATTGAGCGGATGGATCCACTCGAAGTGTGGGGTGATGGCACCGAGATCAAGGATCTCATCTATGTGGAAGATTTTGTGGACGGATTGATACGAGCCGTTAGCACGTTGCAAACCTACCAGCCGCTCAACATCGGTACTGGTATCCCCGTTTCCGTCAATGATGTCCTTCATACGGCATTGGAAGTCGATGGATATCAGCAAGCAAAGATTGTATACAATACCTCAAAGCCGACGATGATAGGCAAGCGCATGCTGGATGTCAGCAAGGCAGAGGATCTCATTGGCTTTCGGTCGAGCACATCATTGCGTGACGGTATTGCAAAAACCATTTCCTGGTACCGAACCAAGCACCCATGAAACTCGTCTTACTCTATGGACCACCGGCCGTGGGGAAACTCACCATTGCGAAAGAGCTTCAGAAGCTCACGGGATTTAAACTTTTGCACAATCATCAAATTTCTGATTTGGTAATGTCTATCCACCAGCGTGGAACGCCCGAGGCTGCCGATCTCAACCACCAAATCCGTCTTGCAGTTTACAAATCCGCTGTTGACACACAGGGTATTATTTCAACGGTGCTGTATCGCTACGACATCAAAGATCAAATCCATGCCGCTATTCGGGATTATGCAACATTCATGGACGTTTTTGCAATACGACTTTCTTGTTCTCGGGAAGTTCTTGAACAGCGCGTCGCATCTCCCGATCGCATGGGTACGCAAAAAATTTCTTCGGTTGAAAAGTTGCGAACCGTCCTTGCTTCAGAGGATTTGTTGCGAGCTTTGCCGGATGATATTATTCCCAGTCTCCACCTTGATACCACCAGTATGCAACCATATGAAGCAGCAAACAGCATCAAAGATTATATTAGTTGATCTTGATGGGCCTTTGGCCGATCTTGAGGGTGAGTTTTTGAGACGGTGGAAAGAAAAATATCCCGGCGAGTTTTTTGTGTCGTTTGAAAAAAGAAAAACTTTTTTCTTGCGGGAGGAGTATCCTGAACACCTGCAGCCGAAAACGGATGAAATTTTGCGCGAGGAGGGGTTTTTTGCGAATTTGCAAATAGTTTCAGGGAGTAAAGAAGCGTTATTTGCGATGCGCGATCGAGGTTACACGGTCGTCATTTGCACATCCGATATCTTCAGCAACAAGAGTGGTCTGCGTGATAAGCGTGTTTGGATCCACGAGCGATTTGGGGAAGAATTCGCTCGCGCCATGATTTTTACGAGAGACAAAACCCTTGTTCGTGGCGATTATCTTATTGATGATAAACCCCTTATTATGGGTGCCTTGGAACCGACATGGGAACATGTTATCTTTGATCAGCCGTTTAATCGAGAAACGAAAATGCCTAAACGTATTAGGTCGGATTGGTCAAATTGGCGAGACGTTATTACTTGATATGGTTATTACCCGAACTCCATTTCGCATTTCTTTTTTTGGTGGTGGAACAGACTACCCGGTTTGGTATATGAACAACGGTAACGGCGGTATGACTATCAGTACGACCATTAATCGCTACTGCTATATCACCGCACGTCATTTACCTCCCTTTTTTGATCATAAGTATCGCATCCGTTATACGCGTCGTGAAGAACGTAGTGCCATCGAAAATATTGAACATCCGTCTGTTCGTGAGTGCATGAAATATCTGGATTTCCGTGACCACCTGGAGATGGTCCATACCAGCGACTTGCCGGCCATGGCAGGACTGGGTTCGAGTTCGGCGTTTACCGTTGGTTTTTTGAACTCTCTCCATGGTTTGCGAGGAAAGACGGTTCGGCCTCGTGATTTGGCCTTGCAGGCTATTCATGTTGAACAGAATCTTATCGGGGAGAACGTGGGCTCTCAGGATCAGGTCGCAACGGCCGTTGGGGGATTGAATCGCATTGTATTTCGTCCGAGTGGTATTAAAATATCTTCTCTGTCTCTTTCACCGCGCACGCTTAAAACATTGGAGGGACGATTACTACTCTACTTTACCGGATTTCAGCGCTTTGCTTCCGAGATTGCGGCGGAGCAAATCAAAAATACTCCCGATAAAACGCAGGAATTGAATGCCATGATGCATTTGGCAAAACGCGCCGAGGCTGACCTTTTGGCCGGATCCATTGGTAACATGGGTGCCTTGCTTGATGAAGGATGGCAAATCAAAAAAACCCTTTCTTCAAAAATTACCGATAACCGTATTGATGCCATCTATGCTCGTGCCAGGAGTGCGGGTGCTGTGGGCGGAAAACTGTTAGGTGCAGGCGGAGGAGGATTTTTCTTACTCTATGCTCCTGAGCAAAAACACGCAAAGATTCGTGCGGCATTGAGCGATCTTATCCATGTGCCATTTCACTTTGAAAATACCGGTAGCAAGATTATCTACCAAAATATCTGACACATGGTACGGCCGAAAATAAGCATCATCGTGACCACGTTTGGTAGAGCACAGGGTTTGCAAAAACTCTTCGATTCGCTCCAGGCAACGACACCACCCGATGTATATGAACTTGTAGTGGTATCGTCAGATCCTCCTGAAACGCCCAAGGCGGCATGGCTTCGTCAGCAAACAAACCGTGCGCGTATTATTTTTGCAGATGCTCGACAATCATGGCAGTTGAGAAGGAGGAGTAACTATTACTATATCAATGTGGGCATTCGAAACTCGAGCTATCCATGGATTTTTCCCTGTAGCGATGACATGTACGTGGAACCGGGATGGTACGAAGCATTTTCGCGTGTTATCAACGATCCCGCAAACGCACCTACGGGGCTGGTCATCGGATCATCGCACATCGGTAATCTCCAATCTGGCATTCGCGTTGTGGTGATTGGGAAGACAAAAAAAGGGAGCACTGATTGGAAAGATCTTTATCTCTCTGACGTTTCGATCGTTCGTCGGGATATCATGGAACAGATAGGACTTTTTGATGAAAAAATGGATTGGTTCGGTTCCGGTGCCGATCTTTCGCTGTCGGTGGAATTTCTTACCGACACCAAAACTATTGTTGCTGAAGATATGATCATCCCCCATTCTATCAGTAGAGAAAATAGAAACAAAAATATTGTGAGTGCGTTTTTCGATTTCCACTATATCATCAACAAATGGAATCGTTGGTGCAAACGCAATGGATGTCAATTTCATTGGGATCCCGGAATTCCGAGCTATACGGTAGTAAACAGAATAAAGAACTACTACCAGCTTAAAAAAGCCATATTGAGATACTATGTAAAATATTTTTTGCGAGGACGATAGATCAGAACATGGACTGTTCTTCGGATGTCCGGAGCATACGGAAGGTATATGATTCTGATTGAGCGGAGAGCGTCTTGGGTGTTCCTTGTTCGCTGATTATTCCTTCCTGGAGGACGATAAGATGATCCGCATGCATGATCGTGCTCAGGCGATGAGCGATTACCACAATGGTGACACTATGCTGTATCCCAAAGATGACCTTTTGAATGAGCGCTTCGGAAGCCGCATCAAGGTTGCTTGTTGCTTCGTCGAGGATGAGAATTTCCGGCTTTCGAGCAAGGGCTCGTGCTAAGGCGATGCGTTGACGCTGTCCCCCCGAAAGCTTTACACCGCGTTCTCCTACAATCGTCTGCAGTCCTTCGGGAAGACGATCGACAAATTCAGATGTGTGCGCAAGACGTGCCGCCTCCCGTACCATATTATCGGTGATGGTACTATCGTAGAATCGAATATTGTTTTCTATAGTATCGTTAAGCAGAAATACCTCCTGAGAAACGTATCCAATATTTTTTCTCCAACTCGACAAACGAATATCGGTAAGAGGAATATCGTCCACAACAATAGCGCCTCCCGTGGGCTCAAAGAGACGCAGTAGTAAGTCAACAATGGTTGTTTTGCCGGCACCCGAAGGACCAATTACGCCAATCATATCGCCTTTTCGAATTTCAAACATTACATGGGATAGAACCGAACGACTCCCTTCATAGGAAAAGGAAACATCCCGAAATACAATCGAACGTTGGAAAGAAAATTCCCTTGACCCGCTGTCGATTTCACGATTACGGATCACTTCATTGCGATAGCGCACAAGAGATCGCAGATAGGGTTCCATACTGTTAATTGTTTGTATCTGACCTTGCAGAGATTGGACAAAACCGAAAACGCGTTGAATCAGGTACATAATGACACCAAACGCTACAATACTAAAACCAGGCTTGCTATAGGATGTTAAAAACAACACTGCGATAAAAATAAATCCGATAGGTTCGGTAAAGGCACTGGTTAGATATGAATAAAAAATTTGTCGCGTATTCAAACTGCGCACATCAGAAAAAAACTGTTTTCCTCGCGAACTGACAGAATTTTCGGAATGATTTGCCTTGATAAATTTCATGCCGAGGATACTTTCGGTTATGAAGTGGTTAGACGTTTTTTCCATAATTCCCCGTTGGGCAGTGATGCGACGTGTTTTTGTAAAAAGAGGTTTCGATGCAAGAAAAAGAAGTGCTCCAAATCCTGCTGAGGCCAGAGTAACCGGAACAGAAATGCTCAATGAAACCACTCCGTACATCACCATGCTGGTACCCAGCATAATACTTCCACCGATAAGTCCCAGGATGCCCGCAACATTTTTTGTATCCTCCAGGATAAACCGCTCCAAATAACCGACCTTATGATTCAGCAAGTGCGGCCATGAAGCGCGGAGCGTATTTACAAACAAACTTCGTTGCATTTCTTCCGAAAACTCAAGCATGGTCCTGTCGGTAAGGTATCGGGAGAGGAATTGTATAAGCGCCTTTACAATAAACAAAAGAACGATAAAAATGAGTAAGAAAGAGGGAGTAAGGGGAAGATGAAGAAAAAGAAAAAATGACGTTATATAGTTTGTTATTTTGTCTGGTATAACCACGGCTTCTGAACCAAAGAGTGAGAAAAGAGGAATGACCGCAGTGATGCCGATGCCGCCAAATATGCCACCTGCAAATCCCAGACCGATCAGGACCACAAATCGTCCGTGATAGCGACGAAACGTCCGAAACACGAGACGGGTGATTCTAAAAATACGCCGTAGATTCATATAAGTTTTGTATAGTAGCGGATGGTCTTTTTAAGACCTTGTTCAAAACTGGTCGTTGCATGAAATCCAAATTCTTTGCGTGCACGAGAAACATCCAATTTTCGACGGGGTTGTCCGTCGGGTTTGCTGGGATCCCAAACAATTTTCCCTCGATAATGCATAAGATTTGCAATGGTAGTCACCAGGTTTTTTATGGAAATTTCCATGCCGGATCCCAGATTGATTGGATCGGGTTTATGATAGTGTTCAGTTGCGAGTACAATGCCGCGCGCAGCATCTTCGACATATAAAAATTCGCGCGTTGCTTTGCCGGTGCCCCAGACTTTAATCGTATTCTGTCCGGCGGACATGGCATCAGCAACCTTTTTTATCAACGCGGGAATAACATGCGACCGCGATGGATCAAAATGATCCCCGGGTCCGTAGAGATTTACCTGAAGAAGGCTAATCCCGTTGAATCCATATTGTTGCCGATACGCCTGCAACTGGACCGTATGTATTTTTTTGGCGAGCCCGTAAGGCGCGTTTGTTTCTTCCGGATAGCCATTCCAAAAATGTTCTTCTTTAAAAGGGGTCGGCGTAAATTTAGGATACGAACAGATCGTTCCCACATTGACAAATTTTTCTATACCCGCTTGTCGAGCGGCTTCAATAAGATGTATTCCCATGAGTGCGTTATCATAAAAGAGCTCTCCCGGTATTGCGCGATTGAGGCCAATTCCCCCCACTTTGGCCGCTAGATGTATGACGATATCGTTGCCCCTCACCATCTTTTTTACGGTATTCCAATCACGAAGATCGTGATCACGATGCAAGGGAACGGTGATATTACGTCGAGGTACTCCACGGTCAACAAGCGCGCGAACAAGATGCGTTCCTAAAAAACCGGCTCCACCGGTAACCAAAATTTTTTTATTTTTCAATTTCATGGTCGGCATCTACCATCATCTTGACGAGTTCTTCAAATGATACGTTTGGTTTCCATTTCAAAACCTTTCGGGCTTTTGAGGCATCACCTAAAAGGAGGGGGACTTCGGCTTTGCGCAGATGTTGTTTGGTATTGTATGTCACGTATTTTTTTGGATCCATGCCGGCATGTTTGAACGCAAGTTCCACAAACTCCCGCACACTGTGCGTCTCACCGGTAGCTATGACGTAGTCGTCGGCTTTGCGTTGCTGCAACATAAGCCACATGGCCTCCACGTAGTCTCCCGCAAATCCCCAGTCGCGCTTTGCGTCTGGATTTCCGAGTTCCAGGTTTTTGGCCTTGCCCTGGTTGATGAGAGCTATAGTGCGGGTAATTTTTCGCGTGACAAAATGCAATCCCCGACGGGGCGATTCGTGGTTAAACAAAATTCCGCTGCACGCGAATACCCCGTAGCCAATACGGTACATCTTGGTCAGATGAAACCCTGCCACTTTTGAAATGGCGTACGGGGAGACGGGATTGAACGGCGTGTTTTCGTTTTGTGGAGCTTCACTTGCTTGGCCATACATCTCGCTGGAGCCAGCGAAATAGAATTTGCTTTTCAGTTTCAATTCAACAATTGCACGAAGAATATAATGTGTACCTTCAATATTTGTCCGCATCGTATTGAATTCGTCTTCGAAGGAAACCTGCACAAAACTCTGCGCGGCGAGGTGATAGATTTCATCCGGTTTGATACGCGCAAGCAATTTACACATCCCCGCATAATCAGTAATATCACCATGGTGGATGATGGTTTTTGTTGATGGGCGAAGTTGTGTGGAAGGACGGTCCAGGCCGTGGACCTCATACCCTTTCGCGAGCAAAAACTCCGACAGGTACGTGCCATCTTGCCCGAATACTCCAGTGATAAAAGCCACCTTTTTCATCCTTTATTTCTAGCATATTTCGGCTTTTTATGCTATTCTCCCGAGTACCCATGCATATCGAACGCGTCAAACTCCAATCATTCGACGATACCCCCGACGGTGAGCTCTTTATTGCCGAGGGGACCAAGAATATCCCCTTTGCGATCAAGCGCGTCTACTACATCAACCAACTCGACAATCCCAAAGCCGTCCGTGGCAAGCATGCGCACAAGAAACTCGATCAGGCCATTTTTTGTGTGAACGGATCGTTTGTCATTGACTTGGATGATGGCAAAGAACAGACATCGATCACCCTCGATGCGTCTTCGCCTGGTGTTTTGTTGCCGCCCATGATGTGGCACACCATGCATGATTTTTCCAAAAATTGCGCGTTGCTGGTCCTCGCCAGTGACTTTTTTGACGAATCAGACTACATCCGCAAGCACGATGAATTTTTAGCTTTATGCGCATAGCTTTTGTTGTTGGCATTTTTCCGGCCGCGTCGGAGACGTTTATCATCAATCAGATTGTCGATCTTCGGGAGCGGGGTGTTGACGTGGAAGTATTTGCGTTTCAGCGGGGAAGCGGTGAGGGAATTTCGGATCGTGCACGCGGCATCACGGCGCACTATCTTGATATGCCAAGCAACAAGTTCCTGCGGATTTTGAAAGCGATACCGAAACTCATCCGCCTCCTGCGTTATCCGAAAATTCTTCGCCGTCTATCGGTACTACACAACCGCTTTATTTTTCAGGCAGAGCCGTTTGCGGGAAAGACGTTTGATTTGGTACATTGCCACTTCGGCACGATTGCAACCGGTTACCTGATCATCAAAGACATCGTCGGCATTACAGCACCAATTGTTACGACCTTTTATGGTTACGACGCGAGCAAGATTTTTCAGGAACAGCCGGCCGACGTCTATGATCGTCTCATACGCGAATCCTCGTATTTTCTTGCCATGTCACAAAACATGAAAGAGCGCATGGTGGCACATGGATTTCCGGCAGATCGGGTTCGTGTGTTGCCGGTGAGTATCGATGTGGATTCATATCCGTTTGCCAGGCGCGAGCCGGCGGGAAAACCCCACATACTTTCCGTGGGACGGTTTGTCGAAAAAAAGGGCTTTGACGATTTGTTCCGAGCACTTGCAATCGTGAAGAAAAAAATAGATTTTACCTGTACTATTGTAGGAGGGGGACCGCTGGAAATGGAATTGAAAAAGTTAGTGGATGATCTCGGGCTTCATGATAGTATTGATTTTAGGGGATATATAAAGATTGAAGAAATCATCCAGTTCATGCTGACGGCGCACCTGTTTGTCCAACCATCTAAAACCGCCAAAAACGGCGATATGGAATGAATACAATAATTTCACAAGCTCTTGCCACGGGGCTTCCCGTCATCACCACAAAACACAGCGGTCTTCCGGATCAAATCAAAGATGGCCAAAACGGTTTTTTGGTACCGGAGGGCGACTACCAAGCTTTAGCCACCGCGATCATTCGCTACATCGAGCATCCGGACCTCTGGGGCCCGATGGGGGAGTTCGGCAGACAACATGTACTCGAGCATTACGATTCCAAAAAACTCATAGATGAGCAAATGAAGCTGTATGAAGATTGTCTACGCTAGCATACCGGTTCTCTGCGCTATCTTTTTTGGAGCGTTCATGATGACGCCGTTTTTAGCACAGCGCATACATCTGGGTGATCAGTTTCAGGGACTCTATCAACCGGTTGCGAATGATACCTATTTTTACATGTCACGGATTCAAGATGCTCTTGATGGTCATCCTTTTTTGAGCAATAGCTATCTTTGGGAGCACAAGGACGGTCTGCCACAACAGCTTTTTTTGGCGGAGAATGTATTAGCGCGACCGCTTGCGTTATTTAACCTCACAACACAACAAGGAATCGTGCTCTATACTGGTATTCTCAATGGCATAATATTCCTTCTTTTCTACAGAGTACTGTACGCGATGAGCAGGTCGCGTTCAGTTTCAATTATGGGAAGTTTTGTATTTCTTGTTGGCCTTTTTGTTTTTAAATTTCTTCGCCCAGTAAGTCCTCAATTTAATTTTATTTTTTTTCTCACACAGTTTTTGTTTCTTTGGAAATGTATTCAATTCGACGCACGTACGAAGTGGTTCGTGCTGTGTGGTTTGAATTTGGGCCTCCTTGTTTATATCTATCCTTATTACTGGACGTTTTTCCTGCTCTTGATTATTTTCTTGCTGATAAAAGAGAGAAAACTTTTTATTTCTCTGTGTGTTGCGGCACTTGTCGGAGTTCCCTATGTTATTCTGGCGATCAAAGCCTCACATTTGCTTGAATACAGCGAAACGCTTACACGATTGGGAATGATCGCTACACGATTTCCCTCTGGTATCGAAATTCTGATTGTTTGCACCCTCCTTGTGGTGCTATTTTGGTTTTGTGTGCGCATGGGTCTTGTATCGGCAGATCGTAAAATATGGTTTTTTATTCTTGCTCTTGTTGCCAGCGTCGCCGTGATGAACCAGCACGTGATTACCAATAAGAACCTGGAATTTTCCTCGCACTATTATTTGGGTGGAATGACGACGGCTTTTTTTGCAACTATATATATTCTCTATAACGCGAAATTTTCTTTTTCGCGCCGAGCACTACTCATGAGGACTCTTGCGGTCTTGTCGCTGGTGATTATTTTGCGAGGTGCGATCGGATTTAGTAAGGATATCGCTGATACTCCACCAAATTTCCAATTACAGTCTTATGCCCCTATACTCCAATGGCTTCGTCAAAACACCATTCCGGAATCAGTGGTGTATTCAAATGAGGAATTGTCCACGATCATTCCCGCGTACACTTCCAATAATGTTTATTTTGCCCGGAATGCAAATCTTTTTTTCCTTTCTGACGCCGAAACAATTGATCGGGCCTTAATTGGTCACTATTTTGATACGATTGATACGCAATGGGTTCATGACCACGTTCGTGAATTATATGGCGTACGCTACCAGGATATCTACGGGCATCTTGTACAAGAGAACAAGTTGCGCAAGCTTTTACGCCTACCTCAAAAAACTGCCATCATGCTTCCCGACGAAGCGATAGAGCGTGTTGTGACCCGAGCTCAGCACATCCAAGCAATGGGTTTTCAGAAAGCCCTCCAGCACTATCGTGTTGATTATGTAATTTCGGAATCAATTCGCAATCCGGAGTTCATGAAACCGGTAGCTACCGTAGGAACGTTCACGATATTTCAGGTTTCTTTCGGGCGATAAGAAAAAAATTGTCGTAAAGATTTATAGGTATGGCAATTTTATTGAGTTGCGATGCTTGTGTTCGATCCGCAAGCTTAACAATAGCTGGACTTTTCCACCAATTTCCGAGCATCTGCAATATATATGGGAGAGTGAATTTTTTCCCTATTTTTTTATGCATCATCACTTCAAAGCCCAGTGATGGTAATATCTTTTTCATGGTGTACGGACTAAAGAAATAAAGATGTTCCGGAGGCACGACAAGGTGCCAGTGAGTTTTCAGTATGCGAGATAGGGCACTACCTCCGTGTGGTGTGTTGATTGCTAGTACGCCCCCGGGCTTTAGAATTTTTTGTATGTATTGGAGAGTTGCATTCGGATTTGGTACGTGTTCAATGACGTCCCATGCCGTCACTACGTCCAATGAGTTTGCGGGTATATTTTGTTCTTCAACGATACCGGTGGCCACCGATATTCCCTTAGCGCGAGCAAGTGATGCCGCATAATCGGATATTTCCACACCCTGGGTTTTCCATCCGCGCTGACGAGCCAAGTCTAGAAAAAATCCTGTGGCCGCCCCTAGGTCAAGCATCGTACCCCGGGCAGGAATGATTTTTTCGATTTCATCAAGATATTTCAAAAAAGCGCTTCGCATAGGTTCTTTATCTCGCTCGTAATCTACATAGCCAAACCCCTCCTTCGCGCCGTAAAAGTAGGATTTGTTGTAGAGTGTTGTGGTCTGGGAAGGTAGAGGAGAAACAAAAATCAAATCACACGCTTGGCACCGGTAGAGATCGTATGAATCTTTTGTTCCCCACAGTGTCGTGGCGTCAGCTTGACATACGTGGCAGATAGGAGATGTTTGCACACTGTTTACTATAGGTAACTTTTATTTTTCGGTCAAATACAGTCTATTGCTATTTATCGCAAGATGTGGTTTGATTGTTGGTACGGAAAGGAGGGCGAAATGGATCGCCTTCTGAAGTTTTGGGAAGTGTCGGACCGGCCGCCACAGGGGCGTGTCGATCTGGTCGTCGGATTTACCCTCCCGCAGAATAAAGTAGGGGGAGTGAGTGGGGTTCTCGAAAACCTGATTCAAACCGTGGCCCGTGAGTATCACCGATCGGGACGCGGGACGAAGGTACAGCTCGAGAACCGGTTTCCTGTTGCGGGAACCATCCTTGGAGAGGTGGCTCGCAAGCGTGCTCGGGAACTGCGGATTCGCGCGGAAGATCTTCTCGTGTGCCCCAAGTACATTCCGCTCGAACGTATCCGCAACACATTTGCGGAAGCAGTTCTGGCGGTCGAGCTCACGGACCAGCCATATCGCGTCCTTATCGTCGCGAACCATTTGCACATGCGGCGGGCAAGGAAAGCGATGCGAAGGGCCACGTCCAGTTACGCGTGTGAGCTTTTCTGGGTGAGTGCCCGGGACCTGTCGGCCTATGGGCCAAATCACGCGCAGCCGAGCTTCCGGCACCCACTGTTGTTCTGTATTCAGGAGATCTGCGCCCTGGTGTACTCCAAGATTCGGGGTTGGGCGTAGATTTTTTTTGCGATTTTCCAAAAATAGTTTAGTATACAGTATGCTTTCCACGTGCATCATTATCCCCACACTTCGCGAGCGGAATAATTTACTTAAACTGACTCCTGTTGTATTTCAACATGTACCGCAGGCGGCTTTGTTAATTGTGGATGATGATTCTCGAGATGGTACGCGTGAGCTAATTGATAATTTTCAAAAACAACATCAAAATCTGCACCTCCTTGAGCGTCACGACAAGCGTGGTTATGGGTATGCTATCATAGCCGGTCTTGCATGGGCGCATACAAGGGGATTTGATAAGGTGGTTACCATGGATGCTGATTTTTCCCACGACCCCAAAGAAATTCCAGCAATGTTGGATAAACTGTATCAACACGATGTTGTCATTGGCTCACGGTATGTTCCAGGTGGGGGGATCGAACGCTGGTCTATTCATCGGCGCCTCTTGAGCTGGTTTGCCCAGAGATATGTCCGATTTATTTTGGGGACCCATTTTCATGATAGTACGACAGGGTTTGTAGGATACAGCAAAAAAGCCATTGTTTATCTTCTTGCACACGGACCGAAATCAGAAGGATATTCCTTTTTGTTGGAATGTAAACACATTCTCCAGCGTGCTGGACATACAATCGCTGAACATCCAATCATTTACACCGGGCGGCGCGAAGAACAGTCAAAAATGTCATGGAAAAATATCTGGGAATCCATCTGGTTGCCCTGGAGGTTGCGTTTTGATAGACTGAAAAGATGACTTCGCAGCAATTGGAAAAGATCGTCCGGTGGGGGATCTACTCGTGCGCGCTCATTCCCCTGATTATTTTTAAAGAATTTTTCTCGCCATTTCATTTTGGCAAAGTTGTCGTGTTTCGAACGCTGATTGAAATCCTCCTTGTATTCTATGTCGCGTTGGTTCTCAAAGATAGAAGTTTTTTGCCCAAACCAACAAAGCTTTTCTGGGCCATCACGATCTTTACTGGTGTCTTCGGTTTGACGTCGCTGACCGGCGTGTATCCGTATCAGAGCATCATGGGAACCCTGGAGCGTATGGGAGGGTGGTTTTCATTTCTCCATTTTTGGGCGATGTTTGTAATGATGATTTCGGTCTTGCGAACCAAGGAACAATGGCTGACACTGGTGAAAATTTCCGTCGTGGCAAGTTTACTTTCCACGGTCTACGGTTTTTTGCAAAAGACAACTGTTTCTTGGGTAGTTGGAGCCACGGGACGTGAGCGTATTTTCGGCGCACTCGGCAACACAGCGCTTTTTGCCGGATACACATTGGTGAATGTATTTCTTGGTATACTCTTGACCATACACACCCCTAAAGCAGAACGCTGGCTCTATGGATCAATATCTCTGATAAATACTATCGCAGTTTTCATGACCGTAGTTCGCGGTTCGTTGTTGGGTATCGTGGTGTCCTTGGGGGTATTTGGGGTACTGTATCTTTTCAGCGGCACGTCTCGAAAATCCCTTGGCTACGGTTTGCTCGGCGTCATCGCCGTCATCATGTTCCTCGAAGTAATATTGATCAGTAGCCGTGATAGCACTTGGGTAAAGCAAAGTAATTTCTTTTCCCGTCTCGCCAATGTTTCTGCTAGTGGGAAAACCGTACAAACCCGACTCTGGGCATGGCAGGCGGGAATCGACGGGTGGAACGACAACGCCAAAACGATGTTGTTTGGCTGGGGACCGGAAAATTTCAACGTGCCTTTTTCAAAACACTTTAACCCAAAGTTTTTTGCGGGAATCGGTTCAGAGACGCTGTTTGACCGTGCTCACAATATGTTCGTAGAGGTGCTCGTGACCATGGGATTGATAGGTATCATATCGTACCTTGGTATATTTGCCGTGATGTTTTGGATGGCATGGAAACTATATCGAGGTCCGGACCATTCCCGGCGGTTGACCGGAGCGGTCGTATTCGCAGGGTTGATAGGGTACTGCATCCACAACGCTTTTATTTTTGACACTTCGGGGAATTTTATCGCGTTCTTTATTTTCGCAGGTTTTTTGTACTTTTTTGGCACTCATACGCCTGTTGCCGTTTCCGTCGCGCAGAGCAAAGCACTCCCCACATCATTGCGTTATTCTGTCCTCATGCTTCTTTCGATTCTCGTCCTCGTTTCCATTTATCAAACCAATATCTTGCCTGCCCGTGCGAACTATGCGGGGACGCGCGCCGTTGTCGCTTCGTGGTCGGATGATCATGCTACGTCGGTCAAAAAATTCCAGGAATCACTTGAGTATGATACCTTTTTAAACTACGAGCTTCGACATCGCTTTACCCAGTATGTGCTGGAAAACTATGGTAAATTCTCCGCCAAGGGTATTGACCCGGGGAAGACACTGGTGGCTGTGGCAGAGGAAGTGAAGAAAAACTTTTCTTCGCCGATGGACTACCTGCCCTACCTCTATGTGAGCAGAACGTACATTGTATTGGGAAAGAGCGATCCGGCTTCTCCCTTCAACGATCTTGCCGTAGAAAACAGTCTCAAGGCGTTGGAGATTTCTCCCACGTTCGTACGTTCCTACTATGAACTTGCTCAGGCATATCTAAACAAAGAAGATTACCCCAAGGCCATTGCGGCATTTCAAAAGGCGGCTGAACTCAATCCCGACGTTCCTGTTTCTTGGTGGTACTTGGGGGCGACACAACTTGATGGACATGACTTCACCAACGGCCTTGCGTCGATTCGCAAAGCTGCGGAGCTGGGTTATCGTCTGAGCGAAAATGATCTCCTGCATCTTGTTGGTCCTCTTCTGGAAGCGAAGCGCTACGCTGAAGTCGTCGATATTCTCGGGGATTTACTCAAGCTCCAGCCGAACAATCCCTCCTACCACGCTCGACTCGCTGCCGTTTATGCGGAAATGGGAAGAATTACCGATGCAGTCCGCGAGGCAAAGCGAGCCGCGGAACTAGACTCTTCATTCGAGGCCGAAGCCCGAGCATTTGTCCAAAAAATCGGCGGGACGTGGTAGGTGGGAAGTTTAACGTTGCAAGTTTAAAAGTTTAAAGTTGCGGAATGGCGACTATTACAAAATTTGAAGATTTGATTTGCTGGCAGAAAGCACGGGAACTTACCAGGGGAATATATCATGCACTTCTAAATTGCCGGGATTACGGGTTCCGAGATCAAATCCAGCGAGCCGTTGTTTCGATCTTGAGCAACATTGCCGAAGGTTTTGAGCGTGGGACACGTGATGAGTTTATCAATTACCTTTTTATTGCAAAAGGATCGGCCGGAGAAGTTCGCGCTCAATTATATGTGGCATTGGATGCTGGATATATTGATAAAAACGTGTTTGAGATTTTAACAAATTTGACAATGGACTGCTCTCGTCTCACTCACAAACTTGCAATGAGCATTCGGTCCAGTGCCGTTCGAGGACATCAATTCAAAAGGGAAATCTGAATACTATGGAACCAGGCATTGATTACATCGGAGTTGGTGTCGGAGCACTTATCGTCAATGAGAAAGATGAGACCTTGCTCATGAAGCGCGGTCCCAAAAGTCGTAATTTAATTGACTACTGGAATAAACCAGGGGGCGTGCTTGAATTTGGAGAAAATCCTGATGATGCTGTTTATCGTGAAGTTTTCGAAGAAATGGGAGTCGAGATTGAGATTTTGGGGAAGCTGGAATCTACAGCAAGTTTTCTACAAAAAGAAAAGCAACACTAGGTGTCATTGCAGTATGTTTGTCGTATTACCAAAGGAACACCAACAATCATGGAACCCGACAAAATGGACGAGATAGGATGGTTTCCACTTGCGAAATTACCGGAACCTAATGCACCGAACCTCATATCCATCGCTCAAAATTATCTCCGAGAAAAAAGTAAATTTTGGAAACTATAGCTCAATGAAACTCATCATTTTTGATTTTGATGGCGTGATTGCCGACTCATTCCAGATTTGCTTGGATGCTATCAGAATGTTTCTACCGCACATGACTGCCGACAGGTACCGATTGGCTTTTAGCGGTAATATCCGAGATGCCGAATGGCGCAAGACAACTAAGATTGATGAATCCGTGTATTATGCCTCCTATGACCCAGCGTTACTGAGTTCGAAGCCCTTTGACGGTATGTCGCAAGTTGTACGAGAACTTGCAAAAAGCTATCGCTTATCCATCGTTTCTTCCACACCTGCTCCTGTCATTCGAGAGTATCTGAGTAAAAATGAAATGGATGTTTTTGAAAAAGTTCTCGGCCACGAGACGCACCAGTACAAAGACGTAAAGATACAGTTGATTTTGGACGATGCAAAATCAGACACGAAAGACGCTGTGTTAGTAACCGATACCCTTGGCGATATTCTGGAAGCTCGCAAAATTGGCCTTGAAGCCATAGCCGTTACCTGGGGATTTCAACGTAAAGAAACTTTAATGGAAGGCAATCCCAAAATGCTTGTTGAAGCCCCGAAGCAATTATTGGAGAGTATCAATTTTTCTGCGCTTTAAACATTAGACTTTTAAACTTTAAACTTGATTCAGCGTCCCGATTGGCGGAGGATGATATTGATCGTGCGGAGGATGATACCGATATCCAAGAGGAGGGATCGGTTTTTGATGTAGTAGAGATCGTATTGCAATTTTTCTGCTGCGTCCTGCACGGAGGCTCCGTAGCGATACTTTAATTGTGCCCAGCCCATGAGCCCGGGCTTGATGAGATAGCGTTCATTGTAAAAGGGAATTTCACGATTCAGTTGTTCATGAAACTCCGGCCGCTCCGGACGCGGTCCCACTAGAGAGAGGTCGCCCTTGAAGATGTTCCATAGCTGGGGAAGTTCGTCAATTCGTGTCTTGCGGAAGAATTTTCCCATTTTTGTGACGCGGGGATCATCTACTGCTGCCCAGACAGCCCCCTTCGTTTCGGCTTGCGGCACCATAGTGCGAAATTTTGTCACGGAAACAAGGTTTCCGGCCTTTCCTTTTCGGATTTGTCGGTAGAAAATATGATGTCGGATAGTTGCGGCTACCAAAAGCATCAACGGCAGAGTCACGATGCCGAGAAATATCGCTCCCACGATGTCTACCAGTCTCTTTCCCAACTCGTACCCGCGCCGGTTTCCACCACTCAAATTGTCCAAGAACCAGCTTTGATCGATGGCACTCAATGGAATTTTCCCAGTGACGCGCTCGGAAAATTTTGAAAGGTTGTAAAATTTCAGTTGCAAAGGCACAAGCCGATAGAGGACCTCAATAATATGCGGGATGGCGTATACTTCGCGGGCGATGACCAGAGTTTTTACCTCCTGTTCGAGGATTAGTTTTTCAAGTGTTCCTGCGGCCGCTTCATTTTGGATGTCGATAATGCCAAGTGCGTGGTAGCCGATTTGAGGATTGGCAAGCAAAAAATTATAGAGTTCCTGCGACTGGTCGCTCAACCCCACGATGAGCGTGTTGTTTCGGTATCCACCACTTACTAAAATGCGATTGTACAATGATCGCCATCCGACTCCCAACGCGCTGATGATGGCAAGGAAAATGAAGAGATTGGTTTTCGGCGCGATTTCCACAAACGGCATGAGGTAGAAGAATGCGATGGCGATGGCGATATTGATTGCAAGGGAATAAAAATACGAGGTGAAAAATTGCAGGCTGTTTTTCACGGTACTCAATTCGTAGAGGTTTGCGATGTAGAAAACCAAAATCCAAATCAGAAATATGATCGTAAAGGGCAAGAGGTGGATACTAAAATTGCCCACGTAGCCCGACCCGTAGCGAATGACCAGCGTCAGGAAAAGTGCCAGGTAGAGCATCGCGATGTCGCCCAGGAGAAGAATTGACTTTCGCATGCGTTCATAATACAATAAAACAACAAAAATGTCCACGATTTTAGTCACCGGCGGAGCCGGTTTTATAGGGAGCAATTTTATTCGTTCGCTACGCAATCAGCGAGTTATTAACGTCGACAAACTCACGTATGCGGCTCAAGTACGCAAAGGAGTCATTAAAGCGGACATAGCAAACAAATCTCAAATCGAAGCAATTTTCAAAAAATATAAACCAGATTACCTCGTCAACTTTGCCGCCGAAACACACGTCGATCGCAGTGTTCATGGCAATACGGATGTATTTGTGCAGACAAACGTAAAAGGGGTGCATGTCCTGCTGGAAGCTTGTCGAAAGTATGGCATCAAAAAATACGTCCAGGTGAGCACGGATGAAGTCTATGGTGATGTTGAAGTGAATTCCAAGAAAACGTTTACCGAAGCCGCAAAGCTTTCTCCTAGCTCTCCCTATTCAAGTACCAAGGCGGCCGGAGATTTGCTTTGCTTGAGTTATCATCGGAGTTTTGGTGTGCCGGTCGTAGTGACGCGTGGGAGCAATACCTACGGTCCCTATCAGTATCCGGAAAAACTGATTCCTTTTTTTGTGAAGCGGATGCTTGCAGGGAAAACCATGCCGCTCTATGGCGATGGCAAAAATACCCGCGATTGGCTTTTCGTGGAAGATCACTGTCGTGGTATAGAACTGGTATTAAAAAAAGGTAAGCCGGGAGAAATCTACAATATCAGTGCCGAGGAATATCATACAAATATTGACCTTGCGCGTCGCATCGGCGGCAAAATCGAATTTGTCACCGACCGTCCCGGTCATGATCGCAAGTACGCCCCGGACTCAAGTAAAATCCGTAAGCAGCTTGGCTGGAAACCCAAAGCGAAGTTTGACGAGGCATTGAAAGAAACGATAGAGTGGTACAAGAAAAATTTATGAAGGGCATTATCTTAGCCGGAGGAGCCGGGACTCGGCTTCATCCGCTCACCAAAGTCACGAGCAAACAGCTTCTGCCGGTCTACAACAAGCCGATGATTTTTTATCCCCTTGAGACGCTCTTGAGCGGAGGGATCAAAGACATTCTGATAATCATTGCGCCGGAGCGGGCAGGGGATTTTTTGAAGCTCCTGGGATCGGGGAGAGAATTTGGCGCAAAGTTTACCTACGAAATCCAAGACAAGCCCGAGGGTCTTGCACAAGCGTTCATTATCGGAGAAAAATTCATCGGCAAAGACAACGTCGCTATGATTTTGGGTGACAACATCTTTGAAGATGATTTTTCCAAAGAAATCAGAGCATTTAAAAAGGGCGGGCAAATTTTTGCCAAAAAAGTTTCAGATCCCGAGCGCTCCGGTGTAGTGAAATTTGACGCAAAGATGCGCGCAGTAAAGATAGTGGAAAAGCCTAAAGAATTTATTTCCCCTTATGCTATAACCGGTTTTTATTTATATGACAATCGTGTTGTGGAGGCGGCAAAACAGGCGAAACCATCTGCGCGCGGTGAGCTTGAAATCACTGATCTTCACAATTGGTACTTGGCAAGAAATGAACTGAAGGTTAGTATGGTATCAGGCGAGTGGATCGATACTGGAACGTTTGATTCGCTCGTCGCCGCAAATCTATGGGCGCAGAAAAAACTACAGGGATCATCTCGACCAAGCCGTGCAAAAAAGTAGCAACCAAACACACCGATGGAACGTCCAATGGGTGGCTCTTGGAAGTTCAGTCCGATCGTGACGGTTTCACCGATAAGATCATTGGTAATATCTACCTTACGGTTTTGCATCCCAAATCCGTCAAGGGCTACCACATCCACGCGGTTGCTTCATACCATGTGACCTGCTTGAAGGGGACAGTTCGATCGACGGTCTATCGGAGTCGAACGGAAAAAGAGACGATCGAATACGGCGATAACAATTTTATAACTATCAAATACCCGCCGGGATGCGCGCACCTGATCGAAAATCTGGGCGACGAACCGGCCTATGTCATTATCTATCGCTATCCGGCGTGGAGTCGGGATTTGCCGGAACAGCTCGATGTTCCGCCGGAGGAAATTGAAACCGAAGCAACATGGGAAAACATACAACAATTTATATCCCGTTTTTCCTAGGAATTTTTTTTGCTGTTGGTGTTCCATTTGCGTATGCGGACACGATTGGACAGCAGGAACTTTTTTCTATTGATTCCCAGTACGATAGTAAAGGGAGAGCACAGGTCAACGCCACGCTTCATGCGGTCTCACAGAAAGCATATTTTTATGTTGCCGATGACTACTGGAATGCGCTTGATGCTACAGGCAGGACGAATTTGGAAAATTTGATGATAGGTATGGGCAATGAATTTGATACCAAGATATATCCTTTGGAAACGGGTTTCTTCGGGCTGGATCCGATTCCCGGCATTGATGGGGATCCACGCATTACCATGCTTCTTACTGCTCTGCGCTCCAATGTGGGGGGATACTTTGACAGCGCCCATGGCTATTCCAAAACCACGGTTCCCTATTCGAATCAGCGGGAGATGTTGTACTTGAACACATCTCAGTTTAGCGACACTGCGCGCATGTATCCGTTCGTTGCACATGAGTTTCAGCACCTCATTTCGTTCAATCAAAAAGAACTCCTTCGCAATGTCAGCGACGATATCTGGCTCAATGAGCTTCGTTCGGAGTACGCCCCAACGTTGGTGGGATACAATCAAGTCTATCAAGGTTCAAATCTTCAGCGCCGCGTAAATTCATTTTTCCAGTATCCCTCGGACAGTTTGACCGACTGGCCCAATGACCTTGCCGATTATGGGCAGGTAGGGACGTTGGGTGAATACATTGCGGAGCGGTGGTCCTCGCGCATTATTGCAGATACTCTTCCCACAACTGCCGCTGGAGCGAGAAGTTTGGATGAAGCGCTGATGAAAAATGGCTACTCACAATCGTTTGATGATCTCTTTGCGTCGTGGATGTTGGCGAATTTGCTCAATAACACCTCGCTCTCGCCGTTCTACGGATATTCTCGTCCAGAACTCGCTTCATTGCGCGTTGAACCGACCCAACGAATTCTTGGACTCAACGATACGACGGTGCTCTCATTTCCTTTTAGTACCAAGGGCTGGGAACAGCGATGGTATGACATTCAAGCCCTTGCACCTTCGGAAAAGCCCATACTCAAAATAACCGCCAATACGTTTTCGGGTATAAGCAACGTGCGCATTCCGTATTTGGCATTTCGTGCCGACGGTACGACGGAATACCGCATGCTCTCGGGGATTTCCGGTTCCGGTGAGTTTACGATTCCTGACATCGGTACAAGCGTAACCCGCATCATCTTGATGCCATATCTGCGTGTTAGCGGTGCGCTTGATATTTCGGTTCAGCGTGTTGACGAGAAATCCCTGTTCGTATCTCCCGAGCAGTTTGGTCTCCATGAAGGCGACTTTATTCGCGCTGAAGGCGACAAAGATATCTACATTATTAATCAGTTTGGCTATAAGCGCATTGTCTTGAGTCCGCAGATATGTTTGCAGTACGGGCACTTGGGCGCGCGCGGATGTTTTAGTGCGGTTAAAATGGTGACTCCGGCAATTCGCGATGCATTCAAGACATCACCATTCTATTCCAACGGAGAAACAAAAGATGGAAAAGTATATCAGCTGATCGAAACAGGAGAAGACAGCGCGTATCTCCAACTCGTCACTCACGTGCTCGACAACACCGTGTTCTTTATGAACACGCGCGAACAGAGAGCATACAGCCAGTAGGAAACCCTAAGCACGAAATCCTAAATACTAAACAAATTCAAAAAGTTCAAGACTCCAAAACCCATGCATCAGTTATAATCCTAGGTGGAGGCTTGGCAGGTTTGTCGCTTGCTGTAAATTTGGTTGATCGGGGCTTTGCTGTTCATGTTTTGGAGAAAAAATCTAATTTGGGCGGAAGAGCAAGTAGTACTACAGATCATAAAACACATGATCCAGTACCAATTGGGCCTCATATTTTTGTAAAGGGGTACAAATTTTTTCATAATTTTTTGCACAAAATTGGTGCTCGAGAAGCTATTGTTTGGGAAAGAAATCTTTTCCTTGAACTGATAAACGATGAGCATCATTTTCAATTCAAGATGTCGGATTTGCCCACCTCCATTTTACGACTTCCAAAATTATTCAAGTACCCTTTTATCAGTTTTCGAGATAAAATCAGCAACATTAAATTTATTGTTCAAGTTATTTTTTCAACACGGGCAAAAATAGACAAACTTGATGAAATATCAGCAGATCAGTATCTTATTTCTCGGGGCGTCAGTAACAACTCAATCAACTTTATGTGGAGATTTTTTGTTCTAAGCATGCTCAATGTACCCATAGAACAATGTTCTGCTTCCGAATTATGCCATTTGGTGAAATCTTGGATTGAAATGGAAAAGAGGCAAATTGGATTTGCAAAGGTTGGTTTGGGCGATGTATATACACAGAAGGCCACCGAATATATCACATCTCGAGGTGGCATTATAAGTAGAAATACGGAAATAAAAGAAATTGTTTTTAACAATGACGAAGTTGATCATTTAGTGATAGAAAGTGGTGGTTCAAAAACAGAGCTGATATCGGATATCTATGTATCAGCATTGAACCCGATTCAATTACGAGAACTGTTGTCAGAAGACATTTTGAAAAAATATTTCTTCAATCATTTGGAAGCTTTTGCAGGGGTTCCGTATTTTTCGGTAAATCTATGGTTTGATGGGAAGATTACTCATAAAAAGTTTTGGGCACTTCTTGATGATTCAAAACAGGCAAAATACTTTAATACGGATTTTTACGATTTGAGCAATATATACGAAACTCGTAGAGGAAATTCCTACATTGCGAGCAATGTTATTTATAGTAAGGCCTATGATAATTTTTCAGATCATGATATTGTCGAAAAGACATTACAAGAACTTCGCATTGTTTTTCCTCATATGAAGGCAAACCTTCTTCATTCTCATATTCATAGGATTCCTTATGTTATCTACGCACCATATCCAGGAATGAGAAAGCATAGGCTTTCTCACAAAACACCCGTAAAAAATTTATATCTTTGTGGAGATTGGATCAATCGGTATACTCCCCAAAGTATGGAGGCGGCCGTGCAAAGTGGCTATGAATGTGCAAGTATTATTTGTAGCTTATGATTTGTTTAGAGTTTAGAAATTAGTATTTAGAATTTATGCATATCCTCATTACCGGTGGGGCGGGGTTTGTCGGGAGTCACTTGTGCGAGCGATTACTTGCCGATGGGCACAAGGTGATTTGTCTGGACAACCTTCTCACCGGAAGTAAAAAAAATATCGAGCATCTTTTGGATGATAAGAATTTTTCATTTGTCGAACATGACATCATCGAGCCGTGGTTTTACGAAGAACATATTGATCAAATCTACAATCTTGCCTGTCCCGCAAGTCCCGTGCAGTATCAAAAAAATGCCATCCGCACGATCAAGGCAAATACGATCGGTATTATCAATGTTCTCGGACTTGCGCGCAAACATCAAGCGCGCATTTTGCAAGCCTCAACTTCAGAAGTGTATGGAGATCCGCTTGAACATCCGCAGACGGAGTCGTATCGTGGCAATGTGAATCCCATTGGTCCTCGCGCATGTTATGACGAGGGGAAACGCGTTGCAGAGACGCTCATGTTTGACTATCACCGCATGCACGGCATGGAAATCCGTGTAGCGCGTATTTTCAACACGTACGGTCCGCGCATGGCGAGCGATGATGGGCGTGTTGTTTCAAATTTTGTTGTCCAAGCCCTGCAAAACCAACCGGTGACGATCTACGGAGATGGCACGCAGACTCGATCGTTCTGTTACGTTTCCGATATGGTGGACGGTTTGATTGCGCTGATGAACTCGGATATTACCGGACCCGTCAATTTGGGAAATCCCAACGAGATGACCGTGCTCGAGATCGCAAAAAAAATTCTTACGCTCACCAATTCACAATCCGAAATCATTTTTCAAAAACTTCCCGAAGACGATCCGCGCCAGCGATGCCCGGATATCGCGCTCGCGAAAGAAAAATTATTTTGGGACCCAAAAATTTCTCTGGAAGAGGGTTTAAAAAAAGTTATCCACTTTTTTTCTGTCACAAAAAATTAAAATGATCTAAAATAATATAAGCAAAGGTCGAATATCATCTCAATAATTTTTTTCAAAAAAATGGCAAAAAAGAAAAAGGCAAAGAAGGCGAAGAAGACAAAAAAGCGCCGATAAAAATTTTCCCCGCCCCCTAGGCGGGGAGTTTTTTTTATGCTATCCTCAAAGCATGAAAATCATGATTCATGGCCTCAATATGGAACTCACTCCGAGTATTTCGGAGCATGTAGAGGAAAAAATAGGAGCGCTGGAAAGCCATCTTGATCCAAAGCATTCGGCGCTTGCGGAAGCACGTGTCGAGGTTGGGAAAGAAACCAAGCATCATATCAAAGGTAATATTTTTTATGCAGAGGTAAATGTAAAAATGGGAGGAGAATTTTATCGTGCAACGGCACGACATGAAGATTTATATGCCGCGGTCAATGAAGTGCAAAGCGATCTCGAGCGGCAGTTGCAAAAACATAAAACAAAACATGAGCCTTCTCGGAAAACTATTCGGTGATGCTAATCGACGCACGGTAGCCAGATACCAGAATACCGTCGATCGCATCAACGCAGTACAAACGCCTCCCTCAACAGAAACGTTACGGGAGCGTTTTTCGCGTGGTGAGTCACTGGACGATCTCCTGCCGGAGGCTTTTGCCGCCGTTCGCGAAGCTGCGACCCGCACTCTCAAGCAACGCCACTACGACGTCCAGTTGATGGGTGGTATCGCACTGCACCAGGGAACCATTTCTGAAATGAAAACCGGGGAAGGGAAAACGCTTGTAGCGACTCTCGCTGCCTATCTCAATGCACTGCCAGGTCGGGGAGTGCATGTGGTGACTGTCAATGATTATCTCGCTCGCCGTGATGCGACGTGGATGGGACATGTCTATCATGAGCTTGGACTTTCCGTTGGGTGTATTAACCACGAAGCAAGCTATCTGTATGATCCGTCTCATGTGAAAGATGAACATGTGGAAACAGAAAACTTTCGTGTCGAACACGAATTCTTGCGGCCCGTCACGCGCAGGGAGGCTTACGCCGCTGATGTTACCTACGGGACAAACAACGAGTATGGATTTGACTACCTGCGTGACAACATGGTGTATCGTATTGATCAAATGGTCCAGCGCGGCCATGCCTACGCCATTGTTGATGAGATCGACTCTATCTTGATTGACGAAGCACGTACGCCCCTCATTATTTCCGCACCCGATGAAGATTCCGGAAAACTTTATCAAACATTTGCCCGTGTCGTGCCATCACTTGTTGTAGATGCGGATTATACCATCGATGAAAAACTCAAAGCTGTAAGCATCACGGAAGCCGGCATTGAAAAGATAGAAAAAATATTGAACATCAAGAATATCTATGAAGAAGGAGGCACCCGTTACGTTCATCATCTCCAGCAAGCACTGAAAGCACAAGTGCTTTTTCACAAGGACAAGGAGTATGTGGTCAAAGATGGAGAGGTGATCATCGTGGATGAATTTACCGGTCGTCTCATGCCTGGTCGTCGCTGGTCCGAAGGCCTGCACCAAGCAGTGGAGGCGAAGGAAGGGGTACTCATTCAAAAAGAGTCGCGGACGCTGGCAACTATCACGTTTCAAAACTATTTCAGATTGTATGAAAAACTTTCCGGAATGACGGGAACCGCGCAAACCTCTGCGGAAGAATTTCATAAAGTGTACGGCATCGATGTTGTGAGTATTCCCACCAATCGTCCAATGGTTCGCAAGGACGAAACCGACCGGATCTATAAAACGGAGGCGGGCAAATTTCGAGCCATCGCCGCCGAAGTCAAAAAACGTCATGATCAAGGCCAGCCGATTTTGATAGGTACGGTTTCGATCGCAAAAAACGAAATGCTTTCCTCGCTCTTGGAGAGCGAGGGTGTTCGACACAATGTACTCAACGCAAAAAATCATGAGCGTGAAGCGGAATTTATTGCACAGGCAGGAAAGCACGGAGCAGTGACGGTTGCTACCAACCTTGCCGGCCGTGGCGTGGATATCATCCTCGGAGGAAACCCCACTTCGCCCGACGAAGCGAACAAAGTTCGCGAGGTCGGGGGACTCCATGTGATCGGTACCGAACGCCACGAAGCGCGCCGCATCGACAACCAGCTGCGTGGCCGCGCTGGACGACAGGGCGATCCTGGCAGTTCGCAATTTTTTGTTTCCGCGGAAGATGAGGTGGTGCGTATTTTCGGCGGTGATCGTCTCAAAAATCTCATGGAGCGTCTTGGCGTCAGAGAAGATGAAGTAATCGAAAACAAGTTTGTGGCTCGCGCGATTGAGCAAGCGCAAAGCAAAATCGAGGGTCATCACTTTGATTCTCGCAAACATGTACTAGAGTACGATGATGTCATGAATAAGCACCGTACGGCGATTTACAAACTTCGCAATGAGGTCATGCGATCCGAGAATATCAAAGATATCGTAGTTGGATATATCGAACACGAACGAGAACAGGCTCAGCAAACTCTTGAACGAGAACCTGATAACAAGCTTGCAGAAGAATTTCTCGCCGCCCACACCTCGGAACGCTATGAAGAGCGTGAAAAAGAACTTGGTGCAGAAGCGATGCGCAATTTGGAAAAAACCGTCGTGCTTCGTGTGATCGATGAGCTTTGGGTGGATCACCTTGAGCAAATGGAATATCTGCGCGACTCCGTCCGTTTGCGCGCCTACGGTCAACGCGATCCCCTCGTGGAGTATAAAATAGAGGGACAAAAAATGTTCAACCAGCTCGAAGCGGCGATTCAATCGCAAGTAGCAGATTTGGTATTCAAGGTAGGTATCGTCCAACAGCCCAAGCCGACAGCAGTGAAACTCATGCAACAGGAAGTCAGCCGACGCGCCTCTGTACCTGCCCCTTCTTCAGACAAAGTAGGCCGAAACGACCCCTGTCCATGCGGTTCGGGTAAGAAGTACAAAAAATGTCATGGAATATAAGTATTGTCAAGTGTCAGGTGAGTTATCCACAGCCGTCTTAGTATGCATAGGGTCGAGTAATAGTGGTTTATTGACATTACATAACAACCATATTTGTGAAGAGCGTTCTTGATCTTAATGCACGTGGTGAAGGAACGGTAACCAATGACGATGATCCTGAAACCTCATTCGACGGAAATGCCAACGCCAGTGAGCGTGCCAAGGCAGAAGTAAATGCTGAAGCTGATGCCGATATAGATGTAGACTTGTAACGAATTTCAAAACCCCTCGCCCCCGTTGGGGGGTTTTGTGTTTTGCGGGATTCTGTGGTATTGATTCAGTAACCCCCCACCGACGAAAGGAGACCACGTGATCCTCGAAAGGATTCGGAAACTGATCAAGCCCGAGCCCGAACAGAAGCGTACGCTCGAGCGAACGACGCTTCCCATCACGAGCATGTACCATGAGAAGCGCATCTTCACCGTCACGGTCTCATTCGATGACGGAGCCACGCTGATCCTTCCGGTTCAAGCACATCCCTACGAGCTGTTCAAGGTGGGCCACCGGATTGAAGTGGCCTACTACACCACGCATGACGGCAAGCATCACGCCGTCAGGTGGACTGGCAAGTGAGGGGGGGCGAGTTCCAGGCGGGGCCGTGCGATCCACGTCCCTGCCACACCCCTATATCAATAAGTTTAAAGTATGGTATAATCACATTCCTATGGCAAGAAAAATAATCTTTTGGATTTGCACGTTTGCTGTCATTATTCTCCTCCTCATTGGATTAGCGAAATGGGGTCAGAAAAGTAGCACGACGAGTACCAACACCGATGTCAGTATTATCAAAGACACCGATTGGTACAAAGGTGACAAGGCGAGCGCAGTGGTGCTCGTTGAATATAGCGACTTTCAATGTCCCGCCTGCCGCAATTTTGAACCAACCATCAAAGAAGTACTTGCGGAATACGGCGACCGCATGGTGCTCGTATATCGGCATTTTCCCATCTATGCTAGTCATAAGAATGCCAAATTGGCAGGGCAAGCAGCGGAGGCGGCAGGGAAACAGGGAAAGTTTTGGGAATACCATGATCTCGTGTTTGAAAAACAAGACGAATGGAAATCTTTGAAAGACCCAGCATCGATCTTTATCGAATATGCGAAATCACTTTCTCTCGATGTGACATTGTTTGAAAGCGACATGAATTCTGACGAAGCAAAACACAGTGTTGAGGATGATGCAAATGAAGGAACGCGGTATGGTGTAAATAGCACGCCAACGTTTTATCTCAATGGGGTAAAACTTCAATTAGATAGTTATGATCAACTCAAAAACGCTATCAAGACTGCTGTTGGGGCTTAGCCTCCTGGGCTTTGTTGACGCGGCATACCTGACGGTTTCGCACTACCAAAACGCAATTCCACCCTGCACGATATCAGGTTGTGAAACAGTGCTTACCAGCGAATATGCAGTCATGTTTGGCGTTCCCCTGGCGCTTCTTGGTGCGCTTTACTATCTGACGGTATTTTTTCTGGTCTTGAGCAACAGCGTGCGGGTGGTTGTTTGGCTCGTGGGTATCGGATTTGTCATATCACTTGTATTAGTGGGGTTGCAGTTGTTTGTCCTTGATGCGATCTGCCAATACTGCATGATATCTGCCGCTACGACGACTTTGCTTCTGATCTTCAGCTTGCTACTATTACGGAGTGACAACGTGGAACCTATTTCGTAATTCCAAGGATGCATGGGAAGCGCTCTTTGTCGACTGCGAGCGTGCCGAGCGCTCCATAGATCTTGAGCAATACATTGTACACGATGATGCCATCGGCAGGAGGCTTTTTGCACTTCTTGAAGCAAAAGCTCGCGCGGGTGTTCAGGTGCGCCTTTTGTGTGATATGGTGGGAAGCTCCGATTTTTACCGATCCATCCAGGTTAAAAAGCTTCGTAGTGCAGGAGTAGAGATTTTCTTTGTCCATCCTATCAGTTTTTGGCGCCTCAAAAATCTCACCTCATGGTTTTTTCGAGACCACCGCAAACTTTGGATCATCGACGGTAGTATCGGGTATACCGGTGGCGTCAATTTGGGAGCAGCATACGCAGAATGGCGGGATACGCAAATTCGTATTCTGGGGCCCGCGGTGGAGCAGATGCGAGCAGAATTTGAACGCATGTGGACGGGAGTGAGCCAGCATCATTTTGCACGATCACGTTCCCCGCATGATGTTCGAGATGAATTTATGCTGGTGGCAAATGCCCCGCGCATTCGCCAGCGCCACTTTTATCACGTGTTGTTGCGAGCGATACGAAAAGCAGAGAGCAGTGTCTATCTTACCACTCCGTACTACATTCCCCCGATTCGTATTTTGCGCGCTTTGCAAAAAGCTGCCCATCGCGGTGTCGATGTCCGGTTACTCGTTCCAATTACGTCGGACATTTGGATGGTGGATTTGGCCTCGCATTCATTTTTTGGCGTGACCATGAAGTCGGGCATTCGACTGTTTCGGTATGAGGGAGAAATTATTCATGCGAAAACGTTTATCATTGATGATCGGTGGGCGGCCGTCGGCAGCAGTAATCTTGACTCTCAAAGTTTTAGTTTTAGCTATGAGGCAAATTTGATTACGACAAATCCTGCATGTGTTGAAGAATTGCGTGGGCACTTTTTTGAAGATATGAAAAAATCCAAAGAGCTTGATGCCTCGATCTGGGAACAGCGTTCGCTCTGGCGGCGTTTTCTCGAACCGCTCACCTGGCCAATACACTGGATTTTATAGCATGTTTTTCAAGCCACCCAAAAATGATCACAAGTACCAGTGGACCAATCACGTCCAACAGAAGATGATGTATTACGGTATTTCCGAAAGCCTCATCAAACGCATCACGAGATTTCCCAAGCGCATTGAAGAGGGCATTGCGCCAAAGACCGTTGCCGTCATGCAGCCCACCAGCAACAAGAAAAAGCCTCAAGAAATCTGGGTGATGTATGTGCAAATCAATGATACGAAAAAACGCATCGTTTCCGCGTGGCGGTATCCCGGGATAAGTCCGATAGGAAAAAAGATTCCCATCCCGGATGAAATTTTGCAAGAATTGGAAGATATGATAGAGTAGCAACTATGAAAGCTACCCTTGCTACCATAATAATCATCATTGGTCTTGCCGTTGCAGGATATATCCTCATGCAGCCAAAAGACGAATTTACGCTTGATGCAACCCCTATGGCAACACAAATCACGCCTACTCCTTTGCCCTCGTCCATTACGGAACTAAAAATGGAAACGCTTGTGGAGGGAAGCGGCCCGCAAGCAAAAGCTGGGGATACCATTTCTGTTTTATACGTCGGCACCCGTCTGGATGGGAGTATTCTTGATGCTTCCGGTCTTCACAACAATGAACCGTTTTCTTTCACACTCGGTTCCGGCCAAGTCATCAAGGGATTTGATCAGGGATTGATGGGCGTGCGAAAAGGCGAAAAACGAAAAATTTTTATTCCTATGGAACTTGCCTATGGCAATGAGTCGTTGATTTTTGAAGTTGATGTTCTCACCGTAACGAGCGCAAAATAATCATGTCGATCGTACTAGCACTTTTTTTTCTTCTTCTGCCCTTTGTTTTCCACCTCGTGGTGACCGGTTCTCTTCTGGGCGGCTTGTGGATCTATTTCATCGGCGCGATTGTCACCGCTATTTTTGTCTTGCAGGAATCAAGTAATTGATTGACAGAAGCTCTCTTTTCTAGTAAACAATCAGTGTCCTCAAAAGTTCCATCAACCAAGAAGGAGGTTTTACGTGAAGGGATACGGAACTCCGTACCATAGCACCGTTTACGAGTCGTTCTTCGACTCGACTTCGGACCTCGTCCGGTTCCTCGTGGACGAAGGGTTCAAAGTCGCCAGTGCGGGAACGGTGGTCGACATCGACCGCTACTACCGCCGGAAGCCATACCGGCTGAAGTACTACTATCTGGCGACCGACGGGTACCTCATCATCGTCCGGACGCCGCTGTTCGCCACGTCCAACGGCTTTGCGGCGCGCGTGCCTCTCCGCGTGTGGATCGCCGACCGCGATGGTCGGCTCGTCATGAAGAACCACAAGGTGCTCCAGACCGCCGGGGCCCTGGACAGCATCAAGGAGTACGTCAAGCGCGCGGTGCATCGCGCCCGTCAGCGCATCATGTGCCACTGCGGGAATCGGGCGCTCATCCGTCGCGCCCCGCAGGGAGGCTACTACTTCTCCTGCAGGGGAGACGCCGAATTCCCCCACAAGGAAGAATCGTCGACCATCGATTTCGGCATGCCGGAGGAGCTTCTCGCGGACGCACGCGCCAAGCGTGTGCGGCGCCAGGCGCACCGGCGGCGCGAGGAGCGTGGGCGCGAAAAGCGCTAGCCCAGCGCCACGAACCAGTTCACCAGCGGCGTCGTCCTCACGGGCGGCGCCGGCTTTTCGTTTTGAATCAAACATGGTACAGTATATATCCATGATTTTACTTCGTGATGTCAATAAAACCTATTCAGAGGGGCGTGTTGCCTTCCATGCCCTCAAAGACGTAAACTTGGAAATCAATCAGGGTGAGTTTGTAAGCATTCTCGGTCCTTCGGGGAGCGGAAAATCCACCTTGATGCATTTAATCGGCGGACTGGATAGACCGACCATTGGTACTGTGGTAGTCAATTATCAGTCCCTTGGGATTCTTTCGGACAAACAGCTTACCAAGTTTCGCAATCAAAACATCGGTTTTGTGTTTCAATTCTTTCATTTGCTTCCATATCTGACAGCGCTGGAAAACGTGCGTCTTCCGCTTATGTATTCGGATTACAAAATCGATCGCAATCACCATGCCGCCGAAATGCTTCGCTATTTTGGTCTGGGTGAAAAACTCAAAAGCAAGATCAACGAGCTTTCCGGCGGTGAGCGCCAGCGTGTGGCGATTGCCCGTGCACTCATTTGCGATCCGGCGATCATCCTCGCCGATGAGCCGACTGGAAATCTGGATAGTAAAAACGGTGAATATGTGTTTGAGACACTCACCACACTGCATCAGCTAGGAAAAACCGTAGTGGTGGTCACTCACGATGAGCACCTTGCAAAGCGCGCGCATAGAATAATTCACGTCAAAGATGGACACGTTTCTTGATTCACTGCAAGCCGCATACGGATCGCTCACTGCCAAAAAAATGCGCAGTGTGCTTTCGATTTTGGGCGTGGTCATAGGCATTCTGACGATCTCCAGTTTACTTACCATCTCCTTTGGCGTACGGGATCAAATCGGTTCCTATATTGGCGATTTGGGAGCAAATCTCTTGGTTGTACTTCCTGGCGATACCGATCAGAGCGGCGGATTTGCGTCGCAATTTGGTGTGAGCACGCTAACAGAATCTGACGTAGAAGCTATTCGACGCGAAGTACCCGAAGTCATCAACCTCAATTCGGCTATGATTATCAGCCATCCTAAATTCTTTATCTTGGCAGGTTCACCGGGCATACAGGCCACGTTTAACCTGAAACTCGATCAGGGACAATTTCCCGATCAGAACGACGAGTTTCGCCGATCACGCGTTGCTGTTGTAGGAGCAAAAGTTACTGAAAATCCCATTGTGATTCGAGGTCAGACCTATGAGGTCGTTGGGCATTTGAGTCCTGTGACCAATGCTTCATCGCTTGGCGGTCCGGATGTAAATTCAATGGTTGTCATACCGCTTTCCACCGGATGGGAAGTGACCAACACAAAACAAATCTTTCGTATTTCCATGCAGGCGCCTACGGCTGAAACGGTAGGGCCGCTCCGTGAGCGCATCGAATCCACCATGCTACAAAATCACCGAGGCGAAAAAGACTTCAGTGTTCTCACGCAGGATGATATATTAAGTCTCGCGAACGATATTTTGGATCTCATCACCGCCATGATAAGTGCGATTGCAGCTATTTCGTTGGTTGTTGGCGGCATTGGCATCATGAACATCATGCTAGTGACTGTAAACGAGCGCACGCGCGAAATTGGCATCCGCAAAGCCGTGGGTGCGACACGAGGCGTCATCATGCTACAGTTTTTGATAGAAAGTATTTTACTTACCTTCATGGCGGGCGTGGTTGCCGTGGGAATATTTAGTGCGATGATCGCACTGGTAAAAAGCCACGTTCCCATACCGTTGAGCTTGGATTGGTACGTCATTTTGATTGCGCTGGGATTTTCTATTCTCGCCGGCATCGTTTTCGGTCTCATCCCCGCCTGGCAAGCAAGCCGCAAAGATCCGATTGAAGCACTACGCTACGAATAGCGCTTGAAAAAAATTAGATTCCATGGTACTATGAGGTAATGCAACAATCGTCTAGTTTCTATGGTCTCGGCATTGCCCCCCAGCTTCTCGAAACCCTCGACAAACTCAATTTCAAAATCCCCACCCCTATCCAACAGCAGGCGATTCCGCATGCAATTGAAGGGAAAGACGTTATGGGTATCGCGCAAACGGGCACGGGCAAGACACTCGCTTTTGGTGTTCCTATGATCCAGCGTCTCGCTTCGACCGGAGGCATGGGCCTTGTCGTGCTGCCCACGCGTGAGCTTGCGGTTCAAGTTGATGAAACACTTCGAAAACTCACCCAAAAGGGAACTGCCGTTTTGATTGGTGGAACCTCCCAGGAACGCCAAGTGCAAGCGCTTCGCCGCAATCCCCGTATCATCATCGGCACGCCTGGACGTATCAATGATTTGCTCCAGCAAAAACTGCTACGTCTAGACCAAGTAAAAGTGTTGGTTCTGGACGAAGCTGACCGCATGTTCGATATGGGTTTTGCTCCGCAAATTAAAAAAATTCTCCAAGTTATCCCACCCGATCGCCAGACGATGCTTTTTTCTGCGACGATGCCTACGGAAATTGTCCGTCTTGCTTCCGGATACATGAAACTTCCCATTCGCGTGGAGATTGCTCGAGCGGGTACGGCTGCGGAAACGGTCATCCAAGAGCTCTACGTTGTACCTCACAATGACAAGCTGCGACTTCTGGAAAAACTGCTTACTGAATACCACGGGACCGTTCTCATTTTTTCCCGTACCAAACACGGTGCCAAAAAAATCTGTCGCGCTATCCGTACGATGGGACACAATGCCGCAGAGCTTCACTCGAATTTGTCATTCAGCCAGCGCACGCGATCCATGGAGGGATTTCGCTCCGGCGCTTTTCGCATCTTGGTGGCTACCGATATTGCCGCGCGGGGGATTGATGTTTCCAGTATCGAGCTGGTCATCAACTACGATGTTCCCGAGCATGCGGAGGACTACGTGCATCGCATCGGCCGCACGGGACGCGCTGGAGCCGAAGGTCGCGCAATCACCTTTGCTTCACCCGATCAGGCGCGCGAAGTTCGCGATATCCAAAAGCTTATTCGCACATGGATTCCTATCGCAAAACTTCCGGAGTTGCCACCTGCCAGAATCCTTCCTCAAGTATCAAAAAACCCCGTCGCCCGAGGGCAACGAGGTTTTTCGCGAAGACGTTACTGAGTAACTTGGACGCGTTGGACGTTTACTGCGTTGAGTCCCTTTGGGGAATCTGCAGTTTCAAACGTAACGGTCTCGCCTTCTTTGAGTTCGTCAAACGTGACGCCGACGCAGCTGTTGCTGTGGAAGAAAACATCCTTGGGAAGTTCTTCTGAGGCAATGAAGCCGAAGCCTTTGTCCGTGACGAGCTTTTTGATAGTTCCTGTCATAGATATATTGTTAAAATGATAGATACAAAAAGAAAAACGACCACCTCTTCACTTTGTCCTTCAAGTATACTACAGCCAACCCCAAATGTCAATAGCTTGACAGGTAAGCTATTTTTTGATACGCTGAAGGCGGAGGGGTACGATAGGCATTGCGGCTATCAAGCGCAGTGCTCGTCGACCTGCGCCATACCCTCCCAAGCCGAACTCACCATGAAACTACTTTCGGCTCTGGGATTGGTGGTACTGTTCCTCCTCTTGTTCGTGATGATGCCCCGCATCTTTCACGATCTTGAGGAAACCCTCCACCGGTTCTTCGGGATGATCCAGGACGTCCTTGCGCTCGCGCAAAAATTCCTGGCCATGGTCTCATCTAACACGTGAGACTACGCTACCCCACTGTTGTTGCATTCATTTGCACCAGTGGGGTTTTAGCTTTATAGTCTATGTATGCATAGCGCCAAACACTATCACCTTACCGGTGAGCATTTTTATAAATTTTTTCAGTGTCCGCACTGGATTTGGTACGATCTTTACGAAGACAAGCAAAAGATGGGCAAGACTCCGGCGCTCATGGATATGATCTACCAAAACGGCCTCCAGCACGAGCATGAAGTTATCAAGTCGCGCAAGTTTGAGGAGATCAAACCGGAATTGTACAAAGACCTCGATGAAGCGTTTCTCGCCACAGTGGAGCTCATGAAAAAGGGCGTAAACATTTACCATGGCGTGCTCATGGACAGTCATTGGGTGGGGATTCCGGATCTGCTGGAAGCAAAGCCAGTGGAGAAGGGGATGAAATCGATTTTTGGGGATCACTATTATGTCGTGTATGACATCAAAAGCGGGATGGAGATCCGCGATGACTACAAATTCCAGCTGACGTTTTATAGTTTGATTCTCGAACGTATTCAAGGTGTGCTTCCCCGCGAGGCTTTTATCATCAACGGCATGGGCGAAGAACACGGGTTTGTCGTGGATGATTTTTTGGATTACTTTCATCTCACACGCGAGCGGATTGAGAGAATTTTGGATGGCGAAAAACCGGCGCCGTTCCTGAAAAGCTCCTGCAAGACCTCGCCGTGGTTCTCTTTGTGCCTCGATGACGCAAAAGCATGTGATGATATTTCTCTCATCCATCGCCTCTCGCAAAACGATCAGCGCCGACTCTACGATATGGGAATTCGTACCGTCAAGGATTTGGCCACCGCAGACATGGAAGAGCTTCGCACACGATTGGAAGATTGGCAGTTTGATAAAATTTTGCGTTTTCACAACCAGGCCAATGTGCTCATGACGAATGAACCGATGATTTTGAAAAAAGCTGATTTTCCTGATGTGAAGACGGAAATATATTTTGATATTGAGTCGGATCCGACAGAAGAAATTGACTACTTGCTTGGGGTTTTGACCAAAAAAGGGAAAACGACAGAATATAAATATTTTCTCGCGAAAGACAAAGCCGATGAGGAGCGCATCTGGCGGGAGTTTCTCAATTTTCTCGATAGCCTCGATGATTTTGTGATCTACCACTATGCGCATTTTGAGCAACAAGTGTTTAAACGCTTTGCGGATCAGTATGGAATTTCGCGCGAGTTGGAAAATAAGTTCAAAGATAATTCGATTGATCTGTGGCGGACTACCATTGAGGCGGTCGTTTTGCCTTTGTACTTTTATAGTCTCAAAGACGTGGCGAAATATCTGGGTTTCAAGTGGGATTCCGCAGACGCGGGGGGAGCAGAGTCGGTTGTTTGGTACAACGACTACCTCAAGACCAAAGACACAAAGATACTTGACAAAATTCTCCGTTACAACGAAGATGATGTTCGAGCCACACTGTTTGTAAAAGAATGGCTGGAAAAGCAAAAGCCCAAGACAAGCAGAGAAAAGCTCGATTAATCCATGACATCCAAACTCGGACTTGCCATTATTATTGTGATCTCTCTGTTTTTCGGTTTTTTTGTATCGCCACTTGGGGAGAAAAGTTTTAGTTGGGTGCCGCCATTTCGTTTGGGTTTGGATCTTCTCGGAGGAGCGCACTTGGAATATCAAGGCGACCTTACCCAGCTTGCCGAAGGACAGAGCGCTGGTGATGCCATGGAGGGAGTACGAGACGTCATCGAGCGTCGGGTGAATTTATTTGGTGTTTCAGAGCCAGTAGTACAGATTGAGGGCAGTGATCGGCTCATCGTGGAACTTGCCGGTATCACGGATATTCAGCAGGCGATTGATCTCATTGGATTGACTCCGTTTCTGGAATTTAAAGAATTGAGTGATGAAACGGCAAGCGCTTCCTTTATTTCGACGGGACTTACAGGAAAGAATCTCAAACGATCGGAGGTTACCTTTGATTCAACAACAGGCCGTCCGCAAATTGCGTTGACGCTTGATGACGAAGGAACAAAACTGTTTGCGGAAATTACCAAGCGGAACATCGGCAAGCCCGTTGCGATATTTCTGGACGAACAGCCCATCAGTATTCCTACTGTGCAGACAGAAATACCTGATGGCAAAGCGGTCATTACGGGAATGTTTACTCCTCAGCAGGCAAAAGAATTAGCGAACCGTTTAAATGCCGGCGCACTTCCGGTTCCCATAGAAAAAATTTCCCAGCAAACTGTCGGAGCATCCTTGGGTGCCGAATCCCTCAATAAATCGTTGTCGGCAGGACTCTACGCGCTATTCTTGGTGGCGCTCTTCATGATCGCATTCTATCGTTTGCCAGGACTTGCGGCCGTTTTAGCCCTGCTTAGCTACAGCGCCATCGTGCTCACCATTTATAAACTTTTTCCCGTCACGCTATCTCTATCCGGCATTGCCGGGTTTATCCTATCGCTTGGTATAGCCGTTGATGCAAATGTTTTGATTTTTTCACGCATGCGGGAAGAGATTAAAGCAGGGCGTACCTTGCCGCAAGCCGTCAATGAAGGATTTCGGCGCGCATGGTACTCGATTCGTGACAGCCACGTGACGACGATTCTCGGTGCCGTTGTTCTGTATATGTTTACGACATCGATCGTAAAAGGATTTGCGTTGACCCTTGGTATTGGAGTGGTGGTGAGTTTGTTCAGTTCCATTGTCGTGACGCGTGCATTCATGAATCGGACTACTGGTCCGTGGTTTGCATCGAAATCATGGCTATTTTGAAATGAAACCCGTATATAAACTATTCTTTGCAGTTTCCATGCTTCTCACGATTGTTGCTCTTGTGGCAACGGTGGTAATCTGGCGCAAAACCCACGGCGAGTTTTTGGGTATTGATTTTCGCGGGGGATCGCTCCTTGAAGTGAGTTTTGAAAGCGGGCGACCGAATGAAATCATTCGTGAGAAAAAAATTGCCGAAGAACGCCGGCAGGAAATTCTCAAGGACCTCGAAACACAGTATGGACCAGTACGACAGGAGCGTTTCGATGATATTGGTCCCACCGTTGGAGCCCAGCTCAAGAGCAAGAGTATCAAGGCGGTTGTCATTTTGCTGATCGTGATTGTCATCTATCTGGCAATCGTTTTCCGCTCCATGGCACGCGTGCTTTCTCCATGGGCGATGGGCATTGCCGCTATTGCTGCCCTTCTCCACGATGTCATTATTCCCATCGGAGTATTTTCCATTCTTGGAGCGTATTATGGTGTAGAAATCAGCGCTGTGTTTGTTGCGGCGATCCTTACCATTTTGGGCTATTCCGTTTCTGATACCGTAGTGGTATTTGACCGCATCCGTGAAAACGTGGTACGGTTTGGGGGGAAAGAGTCTTTTCCCGAACTTGTCCACAAGAGTATTTTGCAGACGCTGACCCGTTCCATCAATACTTCGGTCACTACGCTTCTCGCATTGGTCGCCATCTTTCTTTTTGGCGGTGAATCAGTCAAGTATTTCGCGCTTGCTTTGATCATTGGGATCGTTTCCGGTACGTATTCTTCCATATTTATTGCTTCGCCGATCGTGGTATGGTGGCATGGGTTTCGGAAGAAGGGAATTTGACTAATTTCCTAGTATGTGCTATTTTTAGATCCTTCGTATATGGCAGAATCTAACGCACAAATCAAGAAGGTTGTAAGCCAGCTGATATCGGTGCTCAACCAGCGAAATCGCGAGATCATATCTCGCCGTTTTGGTTTGAAGAATGGATCCAAGGAAACGTTGGAATCCATCGGCGCAAGCTATGGAATTACCCGCGAGCGTGTTCGTCAAATTGAGGAAGCTTCGCTTGCTCAAATTCGCGAATCTCTGCAAGGAGCGGGCGCTTCCACCATTCAGTCCTTCGTCGTTTTGACCAAGGAAATTTTAGACTCCAACAATGGCGTTATCCACGAGCAGGAACTTTTCGCACGTTTTTCGGGTTCCGATCAAAACTCGCCGACCAACGCCGCATTGATTTTTGTTCTCACGCTTTCTGGAGCTTTCCACCGATCTCTCGAGGATGACAATTTTGCGACGTTTTGGAGCCTTTCCAAACAGCGCGCTACAGAATTTAAACAACAAGTCGCGACCCTCGTTGCCAACTTGGAAAAACGAAAAGAGATGCTTTCTACCGGTGAAGTTCCCGAAAGTGTTCTTTCCTATCTCACCATTTCCAAAAATATCGGCAAGAATGTATTCGGTGAAATCGGCTTGACGAAATGGGCGGAGATCAAACCACGGGGCGTTCGCGACAAATCCTACCTGGTGCTCAAAAAGGAAGGCAAGCCCAAGCACTTCCGCGAAATCACCGAACTCATCAACTCGGCAAACTTTGGCAATCGCAAAGCACACGTGCAAACCGTTCACAACGAGCTCATCAAAGATTCACGTTTCGTACTCGTAGGCCGGGGCATTTACGGACTTTCCGAGTGGGGATATGAACCCGGCACCGTGAAGCAAGTGATTGCAAACTTGCTTCGCAAAGAAGGACCCATGTCCAAAGACAAGATCGTCGCACATGTGATGTCCACTCGAATGGTGAAACCCAATACCGTGGTGCTTGGCATGCAGGACAAAAATCTCTTCCGTGAAACCGACGAAGGCCACATCGCTCTCAAAGAAGCATAAACGTGGTATACTAAGGCTATGCATATAGTTTGGGAAGTTATATCCACTGTCTGGCATTATGCCGGTGGGTTTGTTTCCATTGGATTTTTTTTCATCGCTATTTTTATTGCCCGGAGCACGTGGACGTTTTATCGCGAGGAGCATTACAAAAGCAGTAAACGCCTACTTCCTTGGGTATACTTGGAAATCAAAATTCCCCGCGAAGTGCTCAAGGGTCCCAAGGCGATGGAACAGTTTTTTGCTGCGCTCCATCCTCTTGGAAACTTTCCTGCGAGTTTTGCGAAGCGATGGTGGGATGGCGAAGTTCCGCGATGGCATGTCATTGATATCATAGGGAAAAACAGCGAGGTTCGCTTTTATATGCGCGTGTCCAGCAAAATCAACGCCGCTATCGAAGGATTGCTCTACGCGGCGTATCCGGAAATTGAGATCATAGAGGTGGAAGATCCTCTCCTTCAGTTTCCTGCGACGTATGATGAATTGGATCAGCAAGGGTATCAAATCTTTGGTAATGAACTGATGCAAACGGGTAGCCAAGCTATTTCCATTCGAACCTATGCTGAATTTGAGCAGGAATCCGGCGACGAGAAGGGACGCATCATTGATCCATTTTCCGTGCTCTTGGAGCTCATTGGCAACCTCCAGCCTTCAGAGATGCTATTAATTCAATATGTTCTTGTGCCGAGCACTTCAAAACAGCACCACTATCAACACTGGAGACATGAAGGTGAGCACCTCCTGGAAAAGTACCGTGATACCACGCAACAAATCGGGCAAGACAAGGAAGGAAAGCCGCAGTATCGATTTCGCTTTCGTACGCCAACTGAAGAGGCAACCATCAAGCGCATTGAAGATAAATTTGACAAAGGCGTGTTTGACACCACGATTCGGTATCTCCATATCGCACCAAAAGAAATCTTCAACTTCCACATCGGGTACCGCGGTATACAGACATTTTTCAATCAATTTCGCCACGACAAACAAACCCTGGAACGCAACTACCACGTGATCACCAAGGGCGAGTGGTACTACTTTCCGTGGATATTTGCCGATGCGAGATTGCGTCAGCGCAGGCGCATGATCTATGATGAATACATGCGCCGTTTTGTGCCGGAAGAGACAGTTGCCGGCATGCTGTACAACTCCGGCATCTGGACCTGGTGTTTTTACCACAAACCCATGCCACTTTCCACCGAGGAGCTTGCCACGCTGTTTCACATTCCCACCAACGTCATCTTGACGCAGACATCCATGGAACGCATCGAGTCCAAGCGATTGTCACCGCCTACCAATCTCCCCGAATAATCATGAGCTTTTCAACACATTTTACCTGGGTCATCTACGCGATTGTGTTTATCGCGTCCTACTACATCGCAAAGAGCGTGTGGTTGTTTTGGCGCCAGGAGGGATTTAAAAACAGAATGGATTGGGTGCTCCTGGAAATCCGTGTGCCGCGGGAAATGACGCGCGGGCCCAAAGCGATGGAACAGTTTTTTGCAAGCATATATAACCTACGGAACTATGCCATCGGTCCAAAAGAAATCTACCTGGACGGTGAAATCACCCGGTGGTTTAGTCTGGAAATCGTAGGAACCAACAGAGTCACGCGCCTCTATTTGCGCATCTTGCGTCCCCTGATGCATCCGATGGTTTCCGCCCTCTACGCGCAGTATCCGGAAGTGGAGGTAGTTGAAGCGGAACGGGACTACATCTATGATTACCCCGACAGCTACCAGGCCCTGCTCGCCCGCAACTATGAAATTTATGGTCTTGAAGTTACACAAAAAAGAAATCCGGCGTTCAAACTCCGCACCTACAAGGATTTTGAAACATTGGTGGGAAGCGAAAAGGGAAGAATTACCGATCCCATGGCAGCTGTCATCGAGATCATTGGCAGGCTCAAAGCCGAAGAGACCGTGTGGATACAGTTTTTGTGCCAGCCCGATACCAACCATATTCGCTCCGATCACTGGGCGGTAGGCGCCAAAAAAGAAATTGAAAAATTTAAAAGCGCGACGCAAAAGAGCGAGGGAAAGCATGGAGATGAGCCTTCGATTCGATTCCGTTTCCGCACCCAACACGAAGAGAACACGCTTAAAGGCCTGGAGGAAAAAATCGCGCAGGCAGTCTACGTCACCACATTCCGAACAATCTACCTAGCTCCGCGCGCAATCTACAACCGCGATTTGGCGAACCGCGGTATTTTCGGCTTCTTGGCGCAAATGAACAACGATGATCAGCGTATGACGAAGATCAACAAAGTCCGTTCGAAAGTGGACTGGGACGCGTTTCCGATCATCTTCCCCAAGCGGCGTCTGTTTTGGAAAAACGTGGCTATCTACGACGAATATCGTCGCCGCTTTATTCCAGAAGAAACCATCGCGGGCAAAATCTACAATTCGTATCCGCTCCGCTGGTGTTTTTGGCACAAGCCGATGATTCTCTGCGCAGAGGAGCTGGCGACGTTTTTCCATATTCCGACCAATGTGGTGCTGACGCAGGTCACGATGGATCGTATTGAATCCAAGCATCTCGCTCCGCCGGGAAATTTGCCATCATGATTCTGGAAGTCCGACACCTCGTGAAAGAATACGCAGGACGGCGTGTGGTAGACGACGTTTCTTTTTCTGTTGCTCCCGGAGAAATTGTGGGACTGTTGGGCCCCAATGGAGCGGGCAAGACGACGACGATCGACATGATCTTGGGGTTGGTGGAGCCAACGTCCGGCGAAATCCAAACGCCACCCAAAGAGCAAATGAATTTTGCCGCCACCTACGCACATTTGCCGGGAAATATGTCGGTGCAAAATAACCTGCGCGTTTTTGCGCATTTGTACGAAGTCCGTGGAGTAAAGCAGGCCGTGGAGAAAGCACTCAAAGACTTTGATCTGGAGCGACATGCAAAAAGCCGCACGGGATATTTGTCGTCCGGCGAGCAGACGCGTGTGGGTCTTGCAAAGGCATTTTTAAACAAGCCAAAACTATTGCTTCTGGACGAGCCCACCGCATCGCTGGATCCGCACACGTCGGATGGTATTCGCAACAAGCTGATGGATCGTGCTCGCAATGAGGATTTGAGCATTTTGTGGACGTCCCATGATATGGTGGAGATCACCCGCGTTTGTGATCGAGTACTGTTTATTTCCCACGGCAAAATTTTACTGGAAGGGAAGCCCAGGGACTTGCCAGCACAGTACGGAAAAAAAGATTTAGAAGAATTATTTATCCATGTCGCCAAGGAGAATTTATAGTTTATTTTTGCGGCAGGTGATTCTCAACACCCAAAGCTACGGGCGGTGGTTTGGGTTGTTCTACTGGCCGACGATCGATTTGCTGGTTTGGGGGACGTTGAGCGTGTACTTGAATCAAGGCGTCGGAACCGAATTCAACGTGTTTGGCTACTTGTTCGGTTCCATTATTTTCCTCAATTTTGTTTGGCGCGTTCAGCAAGGTGTTGCGGTATCATTTCTCGAGGATATCTGGTCGCAAAATTTTATCAATCTGTTTGCGTCTCCTCTCACATTGGGGGAGTACATTTTGAGTTTGATTTCTACGAGCATCGTCAAAGTTGTCGCTTCCATTTCTGTGATGGCTTTGCTTGCGTGGGTGCTCTATGCGTTCAACGTCTTTGTGTTGGGGTTTTATTTACTGCCATTTATTTTCATCCTATTTTTCCTTGCTCTCGCCATAGGATTTTTCGGGGTGGGTGTTACCTTACGGATTGGGCCGTCCGCCGAAGCACTCGTGTGGGCAATGCCGGCCATTCTTGCGCCGCTTTCGGGCGTCTATTATCCGATTACCATCCTTCCCGTGTTTTGGCAAAAGGTTGCATTGGCGGTACCGAGCACGTATGTATTTGATGGAATGCGCGAGGTCATCAATATTGGGCTCTTTCGTACCGATCTGTTGCTATTGGGGGCCGGCCTTTCACTCTTGTACTTCGTGATTTCAATTCTGTTTCTCTATCGTACGTATCGTGTAGTTTTGCGCAAAGGCCTCATCGCCCGTTTTTCTGCGAGTGATTAGGTGATACAATTAAAGCATGCCTCGAGAAGGTAAACTTCAGATTGTAAAGTATGCTCCGCCGCCGCTTGAGCTGCCGGTGATCGGTTCGGTTGCTCCCGAAGACATATCCTATATCGGACGTACCAACTACATAGCCGCCCTGGAGGAGAAAAAATTTGTTTTTGGTCTCAAGCGTGTCGATCGTCGTCGCCACCTCTATATCATTGGAAAGTCCGGCGTAGGAAAATCAAAGCTCCTTGAGCTCCTGGTGCGCCAAGATGTCGCCCATGGTCAGGGTCTGTGTTTTATGGATCCTCACGGTGATGTCATCGAGGCGATTTTGGATTTTATTCCGGAGAACCGCATCGATGACGTGTGCATCATTGATCCCTCTGATTTCAAATTTCCTACGTCATTCAATCCGCTCCAAAACGTCGATCCCAATTTCAAGCATCAATTGACGCAAGGTCTCATCGAAGTCATGGAAAAGCAATTCGGCGCAAACTGGACGCCGCGTTTGGAGCACGTCTTTCGATTCACTACACTCGCCCTTCTTGACTATCCCCATGCGACCATGCGCGGCATGATCTCGATGCTCACTGACCGCAACTACCGCCAAAAAGTCGTGGAGTATATCGAGGATGACATGGTGAAGCGCTTCTGGGCTATTGAGTTCGCAGACTGGTCGGAAAAGTTTGACACGGATGCGATTATACCGCTTGTTAACAAGCTCGGCCAGTTTTTATCTGATCCGATGCTCCGCAACATTTTTGGTCAAAAAGAAAACAAGATCAATCTGGAAGATCTGATGAATCAAAAAAAGATCGTGCTCATCAACCTTGCTAAGGGACGTCTTGGCGAGGAAAACTCAAGCTTCTTCGGCAGTATGTTTATCACCAAAATCAAGCAAGCTGGTATGGCTCGCGCCTCGATGCCGGAGAGCCAGCGTACGGATTTTTACCTGTATGTCGATGAGTTTCAAAACGTGGTCACCGAGACATTTGAAAACATGTTGTCAGAAGCTCGCAAATATGGTATTTGTCTCACGATGGCGCACCAGTACGTCGGACAGCTTTTGGAGCGTGTAGTTCATGCGGTGTTGGGAAATACGGGAACGATCATCATCTTCCGCGTGGGCGGTGAAGATGCGGTGAAACTTGAACCGGAAATGGCTCCGATTTTCAAAGTCAAGGACATGATCAACCTTGGCATGCAGGAGTTTTATATCAAGGAAACTATCGATGGCGAGACGTACGACCCGTTTTCCGCACAAACCTTGAAAGTCACACCACCGCCCCATCCGCCGTACCGTCAGCGTATTTATGATGAATCGCGCAAAAAGTATTCCATCACAGCTGACATGGCCAAAAAGCTTATAGAAGAAGAAGAGGCGAGTATTTACCGCAGTGCACAAGAAAAAGCCGCCATTCAACATAAAGGAAAAAAAGCAGGGGACGAGACGAGCGACGTGTCCGCCGAAGCTTCAGCGAAGGCGGAAACCCGCGAGCCAGAACCACTTATATGAATACACTGTATCTTATCTTACATATCATCGGGATTGCACTCGGAGCAGGCGGAGCATTTATGAGTGATGCGCTCTTTTTCCACTTTTTGAAAAAAAGAGATTTTTCTGATAGCAATGTCGCTATTTTGAAACTCGGCAGCCGCATGGTATGGATTGGTCTTGCGGTGCTTTTGATTTCCGGGGTGTTCCTTTTTGCCGGCAATCCGGATCGCTATCTGCACTCGAGCAAGTTTCTCATCAAAATGACGATCGTGTTGGTCATTGCGATTAATGGCGTCGTTTTCCACAAGGTCCACATGCGCCGGATGTCTGAGTTCACTCCAGGACTCTTTGTCAGTGGGGCGATCTCCATGCCGTCGTGGATATTAGCCATCGTCTTGGGCGCCATGCATGGCATTGCTCTTTCCTACCCGACTCTTTTAGCTGGCTACATCGTCATCCTCTCGGGTAGTATTTTTGTTTCTCTGATGATGCGAAAGAGACTACCTCCTCACGATGGCTCGTAAAGAATTCCAAAAAGTAGAAAACCTCAACCCCGCATTCCGCTGGCGAGATCTCCCCAAGGCTATTTGGTATCTTTTGCGTGAAGATCGAGGTAAATTTGTATGGGCTTCAATTGTTATTTTTATTATACAATTCCTTGATCTTTTACCTGCAATCCTGGGAGGAAAAATTGTAGATTTTTTTACTTCCTACACGCAGGGTGATTCTCTTACATTATTCTATATTTATGTTTTTGTTCTTGCCGGCGCATATACGTTTGCTGCGTTTGTTCGCATACAAGCGAAGAAGGTTACTTCGCGCATAGGGCATAATTTGCGGGCCCGTGCTCGCGTATGGGGTTTTGAGCGACTGATGGAGTTTTCTCTCCAATGGCACGCCAAAGAGAATATGGGGAATAAGATTCAGCGCATTTATACGGGTGGACAGGCGCTTAAAGATTTTATGTACCAGTACCAGAACAAAATTTTGCAGGCTGCTACCTATTTCATCGGATTTATCGGGGTCATGTTCTTTTTTAGTTATCAGCTGGCGATATTTCTTGCTGTATTCATCATAGTCATCATGACGATCGAATTTACCTTCAATATCAAAATTGCAAAAATGGCTGATCAGTGGAACAAGCTTGATCAAACTTCGGGAGGTGTTTTCATAGAAGGTTCGGGAAATATACTTGCCATCAAATCACTGGGAACAGAAACGCAGATGCATGGACGTATTCGTGCAATGGAAGAGCGAACGAGAGATTTTGGCATTTCGAAATCACTTATGGGATTTCGCAAGTGGACTTATTTTCGGCTTTTTGATGGGCCCGCATATGGGCTGTTTTTGCTTCTCGTCGGATACAACGTCATTCAAGGCATGATCAGTGTCGGTACGATTCTCATTTGTTTCACCTATTTCATCCGAATGCGTGAAATGCTTTGGGATATTTCAGATATGAATGAAAAAGTGGTTGACTACAAATCCGACATAGGAAATATGATGCCAATATTCTGGGAGGAGACACATGCTCCAACCGGTGATAAGCCCCTTCCCAACCAGTGGCGCGAAATTGCAATGCAAAACGCGAGTTTTGCCTATCCTTCAGGACAAGTTGGTCTCCATAAACTCAATTTGAAGATTGAGCGAGGAGGGAAGTTTGGCGTTGCTGGTTCTAGCGGTGGTGGCAAGTCAACATTGGTCAAAATCCTACTTGGCTTATATCGAATACAAGGTGGCACGTTTTCAATTGGCAACGTAAATTTTTATGATATTTCTCATGAAGAGCTTATGAAGAATGTATCCGTCGTACTCCAGGAGAGCGAGCTTTTTAATATTTCACTCCGCGAAAACATCACGATGATGCGGGAAGAGGATCCGGAACTGTTGCAAAAAGCGATTGAGATTTCACAGCTCTCTGAAGTGATTGCAAAATTGCCAGAAGGTGTGAATACGCTTATCGGTGAGCGCGGGTATATGTTGTCTGGTGGCGAGCGTCAGCGACTGGGTATCGCCCGAGCGATCTACAAAAACTCAGAAGTGATGATTTTTGATGAAGCCACGTCATCACTCGATTCTGAAACCGAACGCAAGATTATGGAGGGATTGCTCGGTGACTTTGGAAAGAGCAGAACGATGATCATCGTAGCGCATCGCCTTTCAACGCTTGCAAATACCTACCGGGTAGTGGTATTCGAAGAAGGTACGGTCGTAGAAGAGGGAACGTATCGAGAATTGCTTGGCAATGATGGATCTATGTTGGCTAAGTTGAGCAAGACACAACATGCCCAGCAATCTTGATATCCTTGCCAAGAAAATATACGAATATCACCAGCTTCATCATCAGCTCAAAAAGAGCGATTTGATATTGGTACCGACCAGCAATGATTTGCGTGTGGCCGAGTATGCGGCGAAGCTGTATCAGGAAGGCTGGGCGCCGAAGATTTTGTTCTCCGGGGATTGTCCGGCACGTGCTGATGATATAAGAATGACTCATTGGGGAATGCCAGAGGCGGAAAAATTCAAAGAAGTAGCCGTAGCCAATGGAGTTCCTGAACGTGATATTATTGTAGAAAATAAATCAAGAAATTCAGGTGAGATTGTGCGGTTTTCCTATGCAATGCTCAAGGAGCTCAACATCATTCCGCATTCCGTCATTTTTGTTGAAAAACCGTTTATGCAACGCAGAGTATGGGCTATTTTCAAAAAACAATGGCCGGATCCTACGACCGAGGCCATAGTCACTTCGCCACCGATCGCGTACGAAGACTATCCCAATGCTGATATTGCAAAAGAAGATTTTATCAATGTCATGGTGGGCGACTTGCAAAGAATCATTGAATACCCCAAGCTGGGATATCAGATCGAACAGGAAGTTCCCGATTATGTCCGTGAAGCGTATCAGGAATTGGTGAAGATGGGATATACGAATTCTCTGATTTGAACGATCGTATAATCTAGAGAAGTAAAACATGGAAAATAAAGTTTGCAAAAACTGCCAGCAAAACTTCCTCATCGAGCCAGATGACTTTACGTTTTATCAAAAGATTGATGTTCCGCCTCCCACGCTGTGCCCGGAATGTCGGTTCCAGCGGCGGCTGTTATTTCGCAACGAGCGGGACTACTACAAACGCAAATGCGATTTGTGCCAAGAGTCAATCGTGGCTGTGTATCCGCCCGAATTCCAGACCCCCGTCTACTGCGGTAAGTGTTGGTGGTCGGACAAGTGGGATCCGACAAGCTATGGGAAGGACTATGATCCTGGCCGTTCGTTTTTAGATCAATTCAAAGAGCTTTTCTATACCGTGCCCATGCTTGCGATGCAAAATGACAACGGCATCGGAAGCGTAAATTGCGAATACACCTACGATCTTGCATTTAGTAAAAACTGCTATTTGGTGATGTGCGATTGGGAGACGGAAAACAGTATGTATTCCTTTCATACGTGCCAATGTAAAGATGTCGTCGATTCGTTTTATTCAAACGGCTGCAATTTTTCCTATGAGCTGGTTAACTCTGCAGACTGCTATGGTTCTTCATTTCTTACACAAAGCATCGCATGTAACAACTGCATTCTTGGCTATGATTTGCGTGGTTGCAGTGACTGCATTATGTGCGTAGGGCTTCGCAACAAAAAATATTGTATCCTCAATGAGCAATACACAAAAGAAGAATATGAAAAAAAACGAGCGGAGATGCAGCTCGATCGGCGCGACAAACTTCACGAGTATCAAAAACAACTCGCGGAATTTGCGCTCAAGTTTCCACATCGCTTCGCACACGTTTTCAAATCTGTCGCTACGACCGGGGACAATCTTTGGAACTGTAAAGCCACCAAAGATTGTTTTTATTTCAAAGATCTTGAAAATTGTCGCTACATGGTGGTTGGGGATGGTGGGAAAGATACGTATGACTGTTCCAACACTGGGCATACAAACCTTTGCTATGAAGGCGTGACTCCGGATAATTCGTATCGCAATCTTGGTACGATATTTTGCTGGAAATGTACTCAAGCCGAATATTCAAACAATTGCCATGGATGCCAATATGCACTTGGCTGTTCCGGAGTGAAACATGGTGAGTACATGATTTTGAATAAAAAGTACGACAAAAAATCCTTCGATAAGCTCAGGACGACCATCATCGCACAAATGCGCGCTGATGGTCAGTGGGGAGAGTTTTTTCCTGCGAGTATGAGTCCGCATGCGTACAATGAATCTCCAGCGCAAGATTGGATCCCTTTGACAAAAGTGGAGGCTCTTGCAAAAGGATTTCGATGGAAAGACGTACAGAAAAAAGAATACAATATCACGATACCGGCCGTAGCTATTCCGCAAACTATTGTTTTGGTGACAGATGCGATCCAGAATGAAACGCTGGGTTGCAAAGACGAGGGGAACTGCACGCACAAGTGTACTACCGCATTTAAAATTACCTCACAAGAACTGGCCTTTTATCGGCGTATGAATCTCCCGCTTCCTGATCGTTGCCACAACTGTCGCTATTACGAGCGCTTGAGCCGCCGCAATCCGGCAAAGTTGTATCATCGGAAATGCGCTCGCTGTGACAACGAATTCGAGACCACCTATTCCCCGGATCGACCGGAAGTGGTATTGTGCGAGGAATGTTATAATAGGGAAATCTTATGAGTAAAGAACGGCCAGAACCATCAGCGGAGGGTAAATTATGGAGGAGCAGATTAACGAGAAAAGACTACCGGCCTGAACGTGTTGCTGAAATTTCCGCAGATTATTTGAAAAGAATCTTTTCTTCTCCGGATTTTAACCGAACATTGAGTGAGACAATTCGGCTTTTTCAAGTTTCCGAGGGTAGCGAAGCGGGTTTTTCGATCTTGAAACATCCAGAATCTGATGAAACTTGGTATTCACGGCCCATGTCAGCTAAGCCCGAAAATCCTGACGAGGTTGATATTCCCAAAACTCGATTGGCATTGGAGCGACGCATCGAGAGAGAACTTCGCATTATGCCTGCTGTTATTGGTAGTTTACATTTTCGTACTGATGCGGCCGAAGTACATGCACTGACTCCCTCGTCGCACAAAGAAGCGGATCTCGAGATTGCTTCTGACATGCGAAGAAGAAATATTAAAAAGCTTGGGTTCGATATCATTCCCGTTGAGGTGGTTCTCACGAGATCACTGGATGATAGAAAAGAATATTTTGTTATTGTGCATCGAGAGCCTGAGCATTTCCAAATCGGAAAAAAAAAGCACATGCTTCGTGAACTAGACACCACCATGACGTACACAAATGATCAGGAAGAAGTTTTACGTGTTCTCAAACATTATGGCTACGTGGCAACATTTTTTAAAACAAAAGAGCATCGATTTTCACCCGAAGATCTTGAGCGATTAAGCGATTTTGCGTATGTTCCGAAAAAAGTATAGAGTGTGATTACCATGTCTGAAAAACCACCATCGCGGCGGTTATCGCCCGAAGAAGTCAAGCAGAAAATAGAGACGTTTCGGCAACGAGGCGATATAAAAAGGCCGCGTTCAAAAGAGGAGCGCGAGCGATTGTCGGCGAAGGCTAGAGTACGGGCAGCCGTGGTACGCTGTCAGGTAAGAAATTTTGATGACTTGGACCTTCTACTGAAGATTTTTTCGAATGCCAGTACAGTCGGAACCTCTGGAATAAGTACATTAGAAACGGAACTTGTACAAGAACTACGAGATGCTACAAACGCACTGGGAAATATGGAATTAAAAGACCGACTAGAGCGTTGGAAAGAAGAAAGAAAATTACAAAATGGATAACACACGTCAATGCAAAAATTGTCAGCAGCAATTTACCATCGAGCCGGATGATTTTTCGTTTTATGAGCGCATCCAAGTCCCACCACCCACCTGGTGTCCGGATTGCCGTGTGATGCGACGATATGCGTGGAGAAATGACAGGAACTTGTATCGCCGGCCGTGTGATTTGTGCGGCAAAAGCACAGTAGCGATGTATTCGACAAATAAGCCTTTCAAAGTCTATTGCCAAGGATGTTGGTGGAGCGACAAGTGGGATGCATCAGGATTTGGACGAGACTATGATCCCGGTCGGCCATTCTTTGAGCAGTTTAAAGAGTTGCAACGCATCGTCCCTCGCATCGCCATGCTTGGCAAAAATTCCGTGCGATCAGAGTACACCAACCATTCGTCCGACAACAAAGACTGTTTCATGGGCTCGTCCAACATGAGCTGTGAAAATGTATTGTACAGTGACTTTATGATCTCTTCGCGCGACTGCGTTGACTGTTCGACGATGTACACTAAGGGAGAGCGTTGCTACCAATGCATAAATGTTGATAATAGCTATCAGTGTCAGTACTGTATTTTGATGGATAACTGCGCAAACTGTTTTTATTGCTATGACGTGCGAGGTTGTACTGATTGTTTCCTCTCGGTGAATTTACGTAATAAGAGTAACGTTTTTCTCAATCAACAACTTTCCAAAGAAGCATACCAAAAAAAGGTTTCGGAATTTAAACTTGGTTCTCATGCGGATCGCCAAAAACTCTACGCTCAATTTTTGGAACTCATGCGAGGAGCAATATATCGGTATTCTTGCATTGAACGTTCAATTGACTCAACGGGAAGTTATATTTTTGACTCGAAAAATACCAACTTTGCGTTTGACGCTGACGATTGTGAAAATGTAAAATATGTCGCCAATGTCGAGGGTGGCGTAAAAGACGTCATGGACAGCTATCGCAACGCCCGCAATATTGAGCTCGTCTACGAGAGTCACGCACTGATTCGGGTATTCGATCTCAAATTTTGTAATATTACCTATGACGTCTCGCATCTTGAATACTGCGACAACTGTTTTAATTCACAAAACCTGTTTGGCTGCATCGGTCTGAAAAAAGGCGAGTACATGATTTTGAACAAAAAGTATTCTCCTGAAGAATTCAAGCAATTAAAAGAAAAAATTATTGCAGATATGAAAACAAGTGGTGAATATGGCGAGTTTTTCCCGATGTCACTTTCGCCGTTTGAGCTCAACGAAACTCACGTTGCGCTCTTTATGCCAGAAAAAATCACCGGAAAAGCTGCTACGGGCACCTTTGGTAAAGAGACACTATTAGAAATCCCAGACGACATTAAAAACGTGCAAGATGATATTATTAAGCAGGTTTTGCGCTGTTTAACCTGTCAAAGAAATTATAATATCGTAGAGCCAGAATTGGCATTTTATCGTCGTGAGATGATTCCCATTCCACGTCAATGCTATCCATGTCGTGATGCCGCCCGCATCGCTCTGCGCGCTCCGCGGAAACTCTGGCATCGCACGTGCATGTATCCATCTGGTTGCTCAAATGAATTTGAGACACCCTACGCGCCGGATCGCCCCGAGAAAATTTATTGTGAGGAGCACTACAATGCAGAAATCTTGTAAAAATTGCCAACAGCAATTTACGATCGAGCCTGAGGATTTTACATACTATGAGCGCATCAAAGTGCCGCCACCGACCTGGTGTCCATCGTGTCGTTTTCAGCGCCGTATGAGTTGGAGAAACGGCTGGCACTTGTTCAAAAACAATGACACACGCGATGGCAAAGAGCTTTTTTCCTTTTTTCCTCGCGAAAACAACATTCCTGTCTACGAGCGCGACTATTGGTTTTCCGATGCGTGGGATCCCATGGAGTACGGACGGGAGTATGATTTTTCACGGTCTTTTTTTGAGCAGTTTAAAGAATTCATGTTCACCGTACCCGAGCCGTCACATTCGAGTTTAAACCTGGTGAACTGCCGCTACTGCATGAATGCGGCGGATTGCAAAAACTGCTACCTGGTCCGCGCGGCGACATTCACCGAAGACTCGGCGTACTTGGTATGGGATCACGGATCGAAGCAAAGTATGGACGGCCACATGACCGATCACTGCGATCTCTGCTATGGATGTGTGGCAACCGAGCACTGCTACAAAGCATTTTTTTCGGTGGATTGCGATGACTGCACAGATGTGATTTTGTGCAACGATTGCGTGGGATGCAACAACTGTGTTGGGTGCTTTGGTCTGCGGAGCAAGTCGTATTGTATTTTCAACGAGCAATATTCGAAGGAAGAATATTTTAAAAAAGTGAAGGAAATGAATCTTGGTGAGCATGAGGGACTTCGCAAAGCGCAGCAGCAAGCATATGCCTTTTGGCTTACCAAGCCGCACAAGTTTATGCACGGACTCCAGAATGTCAATGTGTCGGGGGATTATGTATACGAATCCAAAAATGCCAAGCAATGCTATCGTGTCCGTGGAGTGGAAGACTGCAAATACACGCAAAATATTTTGGAAAAATCCGCCAAGGATTGTTTTGATTTTTCAAACTTTGGCGAGGGAGCGGAGCTATGCTACGACACGCTCATTTCCGGACGCGGTGTTTCGAATATCAAGTTTTGTTGCCAAGTTTACCTGAATTGCAAAAATGTCGAGTACAGCGTCTACTGCCGCAACGTGTCCGACTGTTTTGGATGCATCAGTGTGCGTGACAAGCAGTACTGTATTTTCAACAAGCAGTACGACAAATCTTCCTTCGAAAAGCTCAGGACGCAAATTATTGCGCAAATGACAAAGGCGGGGGAATATGGCGAGTTTTTTCCGCCAAGCATGTCGCCGTTTCCGTATCGGGTGAGTGAAGCGTATGAATTTTTTCCGATGAACGAATCTGAGGCAAAACAAAAAGGATTCAATTGGTACGACATTGCGCGCCAGCAATATACCGCTGACATGCCCGGGGTAATTGCCTGCGACCATGCGGAGAAGTGTGATCAAGAATGCACGGGCTTTTTTCGGATCATTCCCGAGGAGCTGACTTTTTTACAGCGCATGAAAATTCCGCTTCCGCGTCTTTGCCCCAACTGTCGACAGTACGAGCGTTTTCAGTTTCGCAACTTACCGCATTTTTATGACCGTACGTGCGCAAAGTGCAGTACGGCTATGCAGACGTCATATGCTCCTGACCGTCCGGAGATTGTGTACTGCGAGAGTTGCTATCAGCGAGAAATACTGTAACATCATAGTATGACAAACACAAAAAAAAGTTTTATTTTTTTGGGTATTATTGGGTGTTTCTCGATACTATTTTTTATACGGCAAGTATATGCAGGTCCGCCGGTGAGCCCTACTCAGGGAATATTTACCAATGAAGTCCAGCCCTTTCTTTCCTACAATCCGGACACCGGTTCAGAGCGAACCATTCACCTGGGAGATGATATCAATAAAGTTGACGAAAAAGATGCAGGAACTCCGATCATTTCCATACGTGCAGGAAAGATAGTCTATGCTGGCGCTTCTTCTCCTACCAGTTCGTCGGGATATCGCGTCCATATTGCTCCCACGCTTGCGAATGGCAGAATTATTTGCAACGAGTATCTCCACTTGCAAGATGCAGACAACGTCTATAGCGGACCGGATGTGGCAACTGAATTGGGCTTTCCCGTGATTAGAAGAGTCGTTGGAGAGACCGTCGCCGAGGGAGATTCCATAGGTCGTATGAGTAACACGGGATTTGGCACGGGATCGCACTTGCACCTTGAATTGCGACTCGACTATCCAAATTGCAAAACCGATCCCGGATACAGTAATGCCGTACACGGCGATGACGTTGCAATCAATCAGCGCATTGATCCTACGCGTTTTATTCAGGATGGTATGATGTCGCAAGCGGTAACGCTCAAGAAAGGATGGAATAGTTTTACTCCGCAGTTTGGCGCAACAATATCGCTTTCTGATGCCCGTTTGATCCGGCGCAATACGTCGCCCGACCATGAATTCAAAGGCTATATCGATACCGTGCCTGTACAATCATGGCAGACATGGACTACACTCGCGGCGTTTCGTTACACGTCATACGATTCGACGGGACCAAAATGGTATCAGTTTTCCACCTTGCGGCCGAATTTTCAGTACTGGATCTATGCGTTTGAAGACAATGTTTCACTGGTGCTCTACGGAGCCAATCGACAAGAGTTTATTCGTGATGATTATGCTGGAATTATTGGCGCCTCAGTCAACATACGCAAATCACCAGGAGGTGAGTTGCTTGGTACCCTTGAGGGTACGTACGGGCATGGTCTCAAAGTACTTTCCTATGAGCCCACCTACAATTATACCTTGTCGGGCGGCGAAGGCGCGTGGTATCAAATTCATTATGACCAGGCAAAAAACATTTATGGAAAAACGATCAGAAACGGCACTGCTTGGGTTTTTGGTCCGCTATTGCGGGAAGAAAATCCAGGCATGACGCCATTGAATTTCTTTACACCGGAAGTACTGAACCAGTGTCCTATCGTATATACAAATCTTCCACCAACAACCGTTTTGCTTGCGCTGGCGGGTCCCGGAAATGTACCGTGTCCTACCACAACTCCAACTCCAACACCAACCCCCACACCGATTGTTACTCCAACTCCAACTCCCACCCCAACTCCAACTCCCACACCAACACCAATTCAAGTCCAACCTCCTTCAAATTTTGATTTTCGTATTATAGAAACTTTATGCGAAGCAGGATCACCGGAAGTAGCGCTCGCGTGGAACGGCTCACTCGGTGCTACCGGATATCATATATTACGTGATGGTTGGCTTTTGGCGACAGTCGGATCTAACGTAACATCGTATTATGACAAATCGGTAAGCGCTGGAGGTACGTATCAATATCGAGTCGAAGCATACAATAGCGGCGGGACGAGTTCCGCTACCACTTCAGTTTCTGTATCTAGCGCTATATGCGCAAACGCGCCTGCTATTTCTACGAATGAAGCTACTAATCTCACACTCAACAACGCACAACTGAATGGTACCGTGAATCCGAACGGCTACTCTACCAATACGTGGTTTGAATACGGCATTGGCAATTTCGGCAATTCAACCAATCCGCTTAGTCAAGGTAACGGTACAAGTGAACTGTCAATTTCGTTCAACATTTCTATTTCATGTGGCAATACATACCAATTCAGGGCAGTGGGGGAAAGTTCACAGGGCAAAAGCTATGGCGGAACGCTTTCATTCTTTGAGTCGTGTGTGACACTCGAGCCACCATCAAATTTAACTGGGAGTATAAGCGCAGCAAATTTGCTAACTCTCAATTGGCAAGACAATGCATCACAAGAAGCAGGTTTTCGCGTATATCAAAGCAAAGATGGAGGAGCATGGACCATCCGTGCAACTCCCGGTGCAAACGAAACAACCTGGAACACAGATGTAACCTGGTATGATGGACAGTTTTGCTACCAAATACGAGCCGTTACCTCAAGTGCGCAAGATTCCGAGCCATCAAACACGATTTGTTTTGACTTACCAGTCGTAACGTCACCGACACCTACTCCCACCCCAACTCCAACCCCTACGCCAACTCCGGGGGCAATCGTGTTTCAGCCTGGACCGGAAGGCAAGGACATGTGGTATCAGAGTACCAAGCAAGTTTTTGATGACGGAAAGATTCAAGTTGGTGGCAACGGAAATTACTCCTGGGGATTTCTCCAGTTTGATTTGGGAACCTTGCCATCAAATCCTAAAAAAGTCGAGCTCCAACTCTATGATTATTCAAGCAATGGCGGTTCGCCTGTTGGGATGAATTTGTACGCCTCAAAAACTTCCTGGAGTGAAACCACCGGTTGGACGGGTAAACTGAGCTTAGGTTCAATCACTACTACATCGGTTCCGACCGTGGGGCAATGGATTACTATCGATATCACCGGACTTTACAACGACTGGAAGGCCAGTATCCGACCGAATTACGGCATAGTTTTTAAGCCCGTCGCAACGACGAATAAATTCAACGTCTTTTATAGTTCGGACTATACGGGCGATACGACACTCCGACCAAAACTTCTCATAACGAAATAGATTGTCCGACCGACCGATTTAATTGACAGTATCTACATAGTACGGTACTATATTTTCGCGTACGCCACCCGGGCGTAGAGGAAAAGGGAGGAATTTGATGAAGAGATTCGCCATTCGTCTCGCTTGCTTTGCGGGCCCGGCTGTGCTGGTCCTCGCGTTGTCGCCGGTCTTCGCCGACCGGCCCGTCACCCACGACGAGATCGACCAGGGGCACGTCCCCGGTCGGAACGATTCGACTGAGCCGGAGGAGGCGGTGATCAACATCGCCACCCCGGAGATCCAGAAGCGGCTCCGGGAGCTCACCAGCCGGGTGATCAACCTACTCGACCAGCCTGTCTACGTCTTCGACGGCGGTGCTGAGCCAGTCAAGGAGATCCCCGGCTGCATGCAAAAGGACGACAATGGGGTGCAACTCTGCCCCGTCGTCCGACTTCCTGTTGATGCGGAAAAGTTCATCTTCGCTACTCAAGGTAGCGATGGGATCTACAGCCGCGTCGACACGAGCAGGTTTGGACATGTTCTTCTCCTCGGTGTTTCCATCATCAGGTAAAACGCCGAGGTTGCACCCCGGTCATCCGACCGGATTCCGCTCTTCGCCCCTTTGGGGCGCTACTCCGTCTGCTCGTGGTGTGTCCGCAAGGTCCGCCACGAGCATTTTTTTATCAACTTTTCTTTTTGCGAAGTTTTTTGCTTGCGCTATACTAAAGTATCAAACGCTTTACTCTCATTTTCGCGAGCCTTGCTGTCATCGTTGTTGTCAGTCTTTTGCTCCCAACGCCATTCACTCGTGCCGCGGACTGCAACCTTCCTTTCACATACAATCCCGTTCCCAATTCTGTTTTTCAAAACTACGAATCAGTTGAATACATAAACGGCTACCTGGTCATCCACTTCAAACTGAATAGACAGTTGAGCGCCTATGAACAGTTTTTTCCTCGATTTATCGCATACGATGCCGCTTGTGCCTCCACTCCATGGGGAGCGCCAGGCTTTCTCTATCGCGCTGACCAACCCACACCACTAAATCTTCGCAACTTGAGCCTCCGGTTCCTCTCGCCCACCGGCTGGACATGGTGGGATGACGATACCAATGCCTCACCTGCCGGTTGCTGGCACTGTTCAGGGGATATATCTCCAACCAGCAACAAGATTCGCATCAACAACCAAGTCTATTATGGGACATCTATCATAGGGGATATCACATCGTCGGGCCATCCGGTTAGAGAGCCCGTTGTAGGCCATTCGAGCGTCATTTTCTTGCCCGGCCTTGAAGCGAGTCGGCTCTATCGCCAAGACACCTTTTTTGAAAATCAGCTTTGGGATCCCAATCGTCACCAGGATATTCAGGATTTGTTCCTCGACGAAAGTGGCCAGAGCATCATTCCAGGCATCTATACCCGCGACTTGGTAGACACGATTGATCTTTCCACCGCAAATATTTATAAAAGCTTCATCAATATGATGGACGGCTTGGTGGCTGACGATACCATTGCCGAGTGGAAACCTCTGCCCTACGACTGGCGATTTGATCTTCCCGATGTGGTGACAAATGCAAATATGATCACGGAGATCGAACAAGCCGCCGCTGCGAGCGACACCGGAAAAGTCACGATCATTTCTCACTCAAATGGAGGACTAGTCGCCAAGGAACTGATCAATCAGCTTGAAGCACAAGGCAAAGCTGATCTGGTAGACAAGCTGATCCTCGTCGCAGTCCCGCAGATGGGAACACCAAAAGCAATGGAGGCACTTCTGCATGGGGAAGATGTCGGATTTTTGAAAGGCCTGTTTGTTCCGCGGTGGATCACGCGCGGTCTTGCGGAGCATATGCAAAGCGCGTTCAATTTGCTTCCCACGGAGGACTATTTTGCAAAAATCACTGATCCAGTCGCGGAGTTTGATCCAAATGCTACTTCGACCGTTGACCTTCGTGCCACGTTCGGTGATTCCATTACCACCGCGGACGAAATGCGAGATTTTCTCACGGGGATGGATGGGCGAGCAAAGCCTGCGGACCGAGATATCAGTTCGCCAAATGTCTTGTTTCCTTCGTTTGTCGCTCGGTCCGTGATCCGGGCAGAAGAGCAGGATACTTGGGTTCCGCCAGCCGGTCTTGAAATTATACAGATTGCGGGCTGGGGAATTGAAACGTTGCGAGGCATCAGGTATACCGATCAGTGGGATTATCACTGTGGAATGGGATTGACTGATTGTTTTTGGAGAAAAGTCATCGACCAGCGTCCGCTCACCACCACCGACGGCGACAAAACGGTGATTTCGTATAGTGCAGATAAAATGGGAGGGGAGAGATATTATGTGAATATTAAGAGACATAATGATGAACTTTTTGGAGCTAGAATAAATAGAGACCACGGAGATATTTTAGAAGTACCAGAAGTACTTTCTTCTGTGACCAGTTTAATCAAGAGTGATGATGTAACTTTGGGATCTATCATTCTAACTACAAAACCCATTGATCCAGTTTTAAAAAATCGTCTTTCAGTTCATTCTCCAGTTTCTATAGACGTTTATGATTTAAGTGGCAATCATGTCGGTCTCCTTCCACCAAAACCTGATTCCGATATCCAACTTCTCGATGAGCAGATTCCTAACAGCCAATACTATGAATTTGGTGAAGGGAAGTATATAAGTGTTCCTGATGGACAAACCTACAATGTTGTGATCAAAGGCACTGGACTTGGTGAGTTTGATTTTGAACTCGACGACGTTGTTCTCTATACCAATATTCCCGTAAATCCTCACACAATAGCAACGATTACTATTGGTGATACTGCACCAGTGCTTTCGTTGGATGTAGATGGCGACGGAACCATTGATGCGAATATCCCGGAGGGGTATACTTTAAGTGCGGCATCGCTTCTCGATATTCTTGAGTACAATATTAAGCAACTAACTCTTTCACCGAGGTTACAGAAAAGATTCGACAGAAAAATTACCTTTGTTCGAGGGTCGATCACAAAAGAGCAAATTACGAATGCCAATCGAAGACTTGATTCGTTGACAAAAGATATCAAAACGTACGTATCGAAAGGCTATATCACATTTGAGCAAGGTGAGGTGTTAATGGGATTAATACAACAAATTAAAACAGCAATAAAATGAAAAAACAAATCAGCATAATTTTAATAGTTTCTATTTTGTTGGTTGGACTAGGAGTTTTCTTTGGAAGTGCAGATAAAGTTGGATTGTGTTTGGTGGATGAAACTTACTATGATACGACTTGCATGACGAAATATGTAGAGAAGATAGGACAACCTTTGTTATTTTTTTCATTCTCCATTTTTATCTCTGTTCTTATCCTCTTTTTTGTTCGCGAATCTACGTATTTGGCTTGGCGGAAATTTGCCATGTGGGCGGTGCCGATCGGGGCGATCATTCTGTTTTTGGTTCCTGGATCGTCCGGCGGCGGGCTTGGCATTTCCGGTCCGGATCTCACCAAAGAAACCGCCTCATGGGGAGTCTCGATTATATTTCTGATTATTTCGCTTTTTATCATCATCAAGAACTCACTTAGTGGTGAGACCACTAAGTAGATATAGGATCAAAAGCCCTTCGTCTCTTTGTTGGTGCGATTGAAAAGAAGGTGGTGACAAGGTAAAAAATCCTTGATTTTTGTGAAAAATGGTGGGATGATTTGAGGTATGGCAATCAAAAAAGCTCTCCCAACTCTTGTCGTTCTGATTCTTTTTGGCCTTGTGATTTGGTGGAGTATGGATTCCATGACTCGGGCAACCATGGAGATTTTGGAAACCTCTCCCGATGGAAGCCATGTTGCATTTAGAATTTTGGAAAAATACATCACCTGCTGTGGAGGCCATGAGAACATTCCGGTCTATAGTTTGTGGATCATGAAATCTGATGGGAGTAGCAAGGTCAAAGTAGAAACACCAAGAGATATGGAGCCGGGGAGGTGGGTCGTCCGATTTTCCGGATGGTACCCCGACAGCTCAGGTATACAATATTTTTTTCAAGCAATGGACGAAGCCACCCAAGGATCAGCCATATATCGAGTTGGCGTTGATGGAAAACATCCAACTATAGATAGGTCGGCACAGTATCCATGGGAAAAGGCCGGGATATTTTGAATTATGAATTCCATCGAGGAACGTCTACAATCCATTGAAGACCGCAACGCGCGGGTAGAAACCGACAAAGCCTGGGAAGTCTCCTGGACCCGGCGGCTTTCCATTGCTATTGCGACCTATATCATTGCCAGTATTTGGCTTGTCATTATCGAAGACACGGATCCGTTTTTGAAGGCTTTGGTGCCTTCAGTTGGATATGTGCTCTCGACGCTTTCGCTTCCCCTCATCAAACGGAGTTGGGTTAGGAAAAATTTTTCCGATGGAACAATTTAAACCAAAGCATACCCTCGAGGAATTGCGTCAGCATGGTGCCGAGACCCTGGAGCAGCGCAAGGAAGTCCTTCGCAAAAAAATCCGCAATGCGATTGCCGAGCTCCACGTAGCTGACGAGCAACTTGAAGCAAAAGACAAAATGATGCGTGCATTCGACGAACCGCTCAAACCCGGCGAAGACGGTACGCCGGAGTTCACACCGGAGCAGAAAAGTCGTACCGACAACCTCGTGCATTTTCAAAATGAGCAAAAGGATCGCTGGGACAAAGTGAAAGAATCGATTAGCGAGTTCATGCTTGTGTTTCCGGGATCGAAGGAGTTCGATGATTTTCTCTTAGAATATATGAGACGGTATGATGATATTACATCATGATCGTCATCATCGAAATACCGCTCGACGAACCAAAAGATTCGAGAGAGGAATACACAAAGTAAAATCAATGGAAACTGTTGTAGTAAAAAAATCTCCCATTCACGGCACTGGTCTCTTTGCTACGCGCGACATCTAGAAAGGCGAGGTGGTGCTGAAGCGATATGATATACTGAATTCATGACCACTGCTTTCTGGTACTCACAACTCATCAAGCCCTCCTGGGTTCCGCCATCGTGGCTCTTTGGTCCCGTGTGGACCGTGCTCTACACGATCATCGCCCTCACCTACGGCACGATATTTTACAAAATCATCAAAGGCCAGTTGCCGCGGACCCTTGCAACTCCCCTGATCCTCAATCTCGCATTCAACCTTGCTTTCACCCCATTGCAGTTCGGTTTGCGCAACAACTACCTGGCCGCGATTGATATCATTCTCGTACTGGTTACCTTGATCTACTCCTTGCGAGCAGTCTATTCGCATCTGAAATGGGCCGCGCTCCTCAACATCCCATACCTTCTCTGGGTCACCTTCGCCACCTTCCTCCAGCTCACCATCACTTGGCTGAACCGGTGAGGGATCTCTTGTTTTTCTGTTGTAAAATCCTGCAAAAGGGGTAGGATTTGAGACATGAACCAATTTATTAAATATTGTCTTGGTTGTGGTGCGGCTATTATGCTTCTCTCGCAAGCAAGTCCTGCGTATTGCGAGCATTGTGAGCCCCACGATGTTCCACATACTCATCAAGAGGCGCCTAATAGCCTATCCTCGGGATTATCCGTTTCCTATGTTTCAGCCACTGGACCAGCGCCTTTAGTTAGCTCATCTCTTGCCGGACTTTTACTCGAAGATCAATTGAGAGCTGACGACAACTCTTAAAATGGAAAAGAAATCTTCCAATTCAAATCTTCATCGGGCTGCTAAAGTGAAGAATGATGAGTTTTATACGCGACGCACCGATATTGAAAATGAGCTAAAGCATTATAAAGACCAATTTCGGGGCAAGATAGTGTATTGCAATTGCGACGACCCATTTGAGAGTGATTTTTTCAAATATTTTGCGGCTAATTTTAATGCACTTGGATTAAAGAAACTCATTACCACTAGCTATGTAAAATCTCCCATTGTCGGTAAGCAACTACCGCTCTTTGAGATGCGGGGGTTAAAACCCGATGGAAAAGAGCCGATTAAGATTGAAGTGAGCGAAGTTAAAGATCTTAATTCTGACGGAGCTATTGGGTTAGAGGACGTTCAACGATTATTGAAAGACGACGCGAATGTTACCACATCTCTAAAAGAAAGTGGCGATTTTCGTAGCAAAGAATGTGTTGAGTTGCTCAAACGGGCAGACATTGTGGTCACAAATCCTCCGTTCTCGCTTTTTCGCGAGTATATCGCTCAACTCATGAAGAACAGAAAGAAATTTTTAATAATTGGCAATGACAATGCAATTTCGTACAAAGAATTCTTCGAGTTTATAAAGAAAAATAAGATATGGGCTGGCTACGGCAAAGTAAAAGAATTCAGGCAACCGGACGGCACGATTAAGAAGTTTGGCAATGTTGGTTGGTACACCAACCTCGATACCACCAAACGACATGACAAACTGACCCTGTATAAGAAATATGACCGGAAGGAATATGTGAAATACGATAACTATAATGCTATTGAGGTATCAAAGGTCTCAGATATTCCAATGAACTATGAAGGCGTGATGGGAGTACCCGTAACTTTTCTCGATAAATACAACCCTAGTCAATTTGAAATTTTGGGAATCACAGATAGAGATCCCAATAATAAATATCGAGCCAAAATGTATACCAAGAAAGACTCGCCAAAATATAATGATCTGAATCGGCGCGCTGCAATAAAAGTTAATAATGAACTTAAACCAACTTATGCACGCCTGCTAATAAAATTAAAGCAATAATATGAAAATAGAACTAAACAAAATTCCAGTTCGTAAAGTGATCGCAGGCTACAAAGATAGTGCGGAAGAGGGTGTCGTGGCTTATGATGGCAAGCTTGATATTCGTCCCAAGTATCAGCGTGAGTTTGTCTATAAAGGTCCTCAACGCGATGCTGTCATTGAAACGATCAAAAACGACTTTCCTTTGAATGTGATGTATTGGATTAAGACGGATCAAGGAAATTATGAAGTTTTGGATGGTCAGCAACGTACTATTAGCATAGGGCAATATGTAAACGGTGACTTCTCGCTCCGTGATCGGTTTTTCCATAATTTGACTGACGAAGAACAAAAGCAGATCTTGGATTACGAATTGATGATATATTTCTGCGAAGGTACTGAAAAAGAGCAGCTCAACTGGTTCAAGATTATCAATATTGCGGGTGAGAAATTGACTGATCAAGAGTTGCGCAATGCTGTCTATACTGGTCCCTGGCTGTCTGATGCGAAACTGAAGTTTAGTAAATCAAATTGCGCAGCGTATTTGTTGGCAAATGATGGCGGACAACTCGTTAGTGGCTCGCCAATCCGACAAGAGTATCTAGAAACTGCACTTTCGTGGATAAATGACGAAAAAATAGAAGATTACATGGCTAAGCATCAGCATGACAAGAATGCCGATGAATTATGGAATTATTTCCAAGATGTAATTGCGTGGGTACGGGCGACCTTCCCAAATTATCGTCGAGAGATGAGTGGTGTTGAATGGGGCGAGCTCTATAACAAATTTAAAGGCGAGAAACTGAATGCCAGCAAACTCGAAATCGAAATTACCGAGCTGATGCAAGATGAAGATGTAACAAAAAAGTCTGGCATTTATCCGTACGTTCTGACAAGGCAAGAAAAATACCTTTCGATTCGCGCCTTTACCGACAAAATGAAGCGCGAGGCATACGAGCGGCAAAAAGGTAAGTGCAAATTTTGCAAAAAGAAATTTGATATTTCCGAGATGGAAGCTGATCATATTACCCCTTGGCACGAGGGCGGAAAAACAATTTCAGTAAATTGTCAGATGCTGTGCAAAGAAGACAACCGCACTAAATCTGGGAAATAAAGAACTAGGATAGATTTTTTGATTTGTCAGAAATAATTAAATCAAAGATAGAGCCCCTTTTTTCAAATAAACTTTTGCTTGTAAAAACAAACTTCGAGTTGGATAAGATTAAAAAACAACATCCAAAGTACGATCCATATTTTATTGCAAGCGCGAGTTTTAACGAGCGAAGGAGGAAATTTGAGAGCCTATGGAAAAATTATGCTCCCTATGCTGATGTTAATTTTCGAAATCAAGTCAAAATTTCTTTTCATCAAAGATCTTGGGAAATGTACGTAGGGAACGTTTTGCTTAAAAAAAATCTTAATATCAAATCTAAAAAGGAAGGCCCAGACTTTATAGTGGGAGATAAGATTTATATTGAATGTGTAGCACCAACAAAAGGTGATCCTAAAAATCCTAATTCAGTACCAGATCCCTTTATTGCAACAAGTCCAGATGAAATGATAGCACAACCCGTACCAGACAATCAGATGATTTTAAGAATTTCACAAGTAATCCATGATAAGGGTTTGGATCAATATCAGAAATGGAAAAATAAAGCATGGTTTAAAGCTGATAATCCTTTCATTTTAACTATCAATGTAGCGGATCTTGGATATGTTGAAGAACCTGAAATGCCAAATGTGATTAAGACATTGTTTGGTTTTGAGTCTCTACAGATTAATCTTAGAACAGGCAAGTCAAGCTATTCAGCAAGAAATGAAATAAAAAAATCAAATGATTCTTCAGTTCCCGTAAGATATTTTCTAAATTCAGATTTTAATTTTTTAAGTGGAGTTCTATTTTCCGAAGAATATGTTCTAAGTCACCCTGAAAATCTTGGCGATGATTGTTTTTTTGTAAACAATCCATTTGCTATTAACCCTGTTGAAGAAAAATTTATTTCTTGCTTTCGTAACTGGAAAGCACATAAAACAATTGATGGTCTAGTATCCGTACGCCTGATTAGATAGTTTTTTGAGACTAAAATCAACATCTGATGAGATTTGAATCGTGAAGACCACGAAGATGATAATTTTTTATACTTACCTTCCGCCCTCGGCGAATGCATCAGAGCAAGAAGTTTTTTTGGGATGCAAGAGCGATGGTAATAGGGGAGTTTTTGTGGTATAATGTAGCCATGAGCAACATTGATGAAGTCAGCAAAGGGCGGGCTTTACAGCTCTTTGGGAGCCAAGAAATTGAGGGCTTTGAAATAGGCACGACACGGGGCTTGGAGCAAATACATGTGTATTTATTTGGCGACCTGTATGATTTTGCCGGGCAAATCCGTACTAAGGATATCAGCAAAGGCGGTTTCCGTTTTGCTTCGCACCTCTATCTGAAGGAAAGTCTTGCAAAAATAGACGATATGCCGGTCGCGACGTTCGAAGATATCGTCAAAAAATATGTCGAGATGAACGTGGCGCACCCATTCATGGAAGGTAACGGCCGGAGTATGCGGATTTGGCTTGATCTTATTTTGAAAAAGAATTTGAAAATATGTGTTGATTGGGCGCGTATTGATAAAATGGAGTACCTCAATGCCATGCAGCGCAGTCCGGTCAATGATTTGGAAATTCGGGAGCTTTTACGCGGAGCGCTAACCGATAAGACGAACGACCGTGAAGTCTACATGAAAGGCATTGAGCAGTCGTACTATTACGAAGAAGAAGATTAATTCATGAAATATCACCGAGCAAGAGGTTTTGGGGTAAAGTACCGTTAATTTGAGTGAAAAGCGGACTAAATTGACGGTATTTTGACAAAAGGGCGTAATAATTTACTTGTGGACATATACAGATGCAAAAAATGTATGACCGAAATTCCTTCGGATACTCATGGAGTATTCGTTGAATGCTCGTGTAAGTCGCTTGCCGTGGATGGAACTAGTGACTACGTGCGAGTAATCGGCAATGAAGATGATTTTGAAACCATTAGCGAACTCCTCTGAACTATTACGCCTCCTCGAGCACCGGATCGATGTGTATAACCGGCACTACCGGTTTGATTTTTATGGTATAAAGCTCAAGCGGATGAAATCGCGGTGGGGGAGCTGTTCGCGTAAAAAGAATCTCAATTTCAACACCAAGCTCGCGCTCTTGCCTATGCATTTGATCGACTACGTGATCGTCCACGAGCTGTGTCACCTGCGCGAGTTCAACCATTCGCGAAAGTTTTGGGAGCTTGTTGCCTTAACCTTGCCCGATTGGAAGAGTTTGAGAAAAGAATTACGCACCATCGCCTATTCCTCTGATCTCTAATTCGCACGAATGAACGAACTATTATGTCTTACTCTACACAATTTCTCAATAAAAAAGTTACCGTGACGGTGGACCGTGCGATGGGGACAAAGCATCCCAAGCACAACTATTTTTACCCGATCAATTATGGCTATATCGCAGGGATTATGGCGCCAGATGGGCATGAGTTGGATGCATATATACTTGGAATATTCGAGCCTTTGGATACATTTGAGGGTATTTGTATTGCGGTGGTACATCGGCTCGATGATGACGATGATAAGCTCATTGTTGTCCCCGAAGGCAAGTCGTTTTCTGATGATGAAATTCGTGCTATCGTGAATTTTCAAGAACTATTTTTCAAGTCAGAAATTTTGAGGGTATAATACACAAAGTGTGTGACACTCGTCTTAGAGGTAGATAACAGCTAACAAAAAAACTATGGATTCATATACAACGCCGACGACGAAGCCATTGTATCGCGGGACGCAGATTGTGTGGGGCATCATCAGACTCTTTGTGATGAGTAAGTCAGTCTCTACTCCCGAAGTCGCGGAAAAACTAGAACAGAAGGAGAAATAAATTTCTATAGCAGTAACAACACGAAGCCCTAGCACTTCGTGCTAGGGCGGGGAACGAGGCATGATTCCTCCCTATTCGCAGCGGACTTTTGTCCGCATGCGGGAGAGGGCGTCCTGGAAAGCTGACGCCCGGGTTTCGGCACTGTCTACGCGAATCTCGTTGCGTAGACTCAAGTGTGCAGCGATGCGCCGGGCGCTATCGCAACCGCTCGCCCGAGCTCCTTCCGGAGAGAACTGCGCCCTCCCGAGGGACTCCGGCTTCTCGGCGGAGAGCTCCATCCAGTACATGCTTACGTGGTACTGGTGAGTTTTGCCGTTGTACGCGCCGTACAGATGGACGGCGGCGTTGCAAAACGCCACGCCGCGCCCGTCCCAGGACTGAAGTGATTCCTGGACGGCTCCTTGGTACACCATCACCGCAGGGGTCTGCATGTCGAAAATCCCCAGGACAATGGCCGGGCACACCTGCACGGACCCCATACTCTGGGGCACCAGCAGGATGACGCATGCTACTAATGCTTTTCTCATATCCGCCTCCTCTCGCGGTTGTTTGTACTGTAGCAACATGTGTATTTTTTGCAATTGCGGGGTCCTTCTTTTTTTAACCTTTCCTTTTCAACTAGTCGATGGAATGATATTGTTGAACTATGAGATTCCCGACTTTTTATCGCTGGATGTTGATTTTCGCACTCTTGGCAAACCTGACGTTCTTTTTGCCATTTTGGGGGTGGCCAACCGTAGTTACTCTCATCGGTGCTATTCTCTCGTTTTGTTATGGCATTGCCTTGGTCATACGCATCCGAAATACGCCCCGATCCGCAGCAAAATATTACCTGACCTTTCTTGCGATAGTATTCATGATTTCCTACCTTGGTGTGATCGTTATTGGAGGATTGACCTTCTATGACCATGCAACAGATCCCCACATAGCCGAAGATGATCTTGCATCCCTGGACTGGATTCTCCCGCTCATCTTTCAGATGGCGCATATAGTAGTGTTTGCGATCATCGTATTGAGCGAAGCTTTCTTGGCTCGTTCTCCCAATGTTTTTCTGATCATTGGTTCTGTACTTTTTGGGTTATGGATTTTATTCTGGTTCGGCATTCTTCCTATGTTTGGTTTTTGGGGTCATCTCCTGCTTATTGCCAGTCTGTTGGTTTTTGTAATAAGCCTTTTTTATTCTGAAAAAGTTGATCTCGTGCTTCAGAAGTAGTAAGGTAGAGTTATATGAAAAGCGAACACCTACCCCAAGAACATGAAAAGACATCGGAACGTGAAGGGAAGTTTTTTGCTCTTGCGGAGAAAATGCTAACTGTTCAAAAAGATTTAGATGAAATGTCGGCGGGACTCGAGGCCTTGTTTTATTCCTTATCACCAGAAGAACAAGCTCGTGTTCGTGAACGCCTCACCGGAGCACCGGAGGGGGAACGTTATAAACGAGCTATTGGATTTGTCTCGCGTCATGTTGAGCCTCCTTCCGGAAACAAACTTTCTAGTGTCGGGTTTACTGCAAAAATGGAAGATAAGAAAAAATAGATAAAACTATGTGGAAAAAGTAAAAAAATTCGCAACGGTTGCAGTCCTGATCATCGGGGCGTATGTGCTGTTGACTGCAAAAGTCGAGGCGCCGATGCCGAAACCTTCGCCAACAGTACTACCATCAACGAGCACTAAGCCCAGACCATCCACCGGTACGGTTTACTGCACTCCAGATCAGCGCAAGGCAGAGTTTTGTGCCGAAATCTATGCGCCGGTGTGTGGTAACGTGGAAGTTCAATGCATCAAGGAGCCCTGCTATCCGATCCGACAGACATTTGGCAACGCCTGTGAAGCGTGTGCCAACGATCTTGTTACTTCCTACACGGAGGGCGTGTGTAATGAATAATGGTGATGGTTTAGCTATATTTTGATCGAAAGCATCGGGATAGCGAGGCGCTGGCGTCCTGTCTCGCCTTTGAAGAGCTCATGTTTGCGGATCGGTGCGTCGCCGCGTTCGCCTTCGTGTTGAGCGAATTGCTGGGCTTTGAGACTCGCCGCCAGACCCACGGTGTATTTGCCATACTTGCGGTTGAGGGCGTCGACGGCATCGTAGACTTTGCGGACGTTGAGCGCCTTGAGAATTTTTCCAAATAAATCCGGCTGATCAAATCTCTCTGGAGCAAGCTTTATCAAAAACACGCCCGTGGCACGGTACTGCGTGCCGGAAACGTAGATCATATCAAAAGCTGCCTGAAGTGAGAGAAGTATTTCGCCCGGCAGTGCACTTGGCCGCTCGAGCATGATCTCGCACCCCGCATGACGAAACTCTTGCGTGCGCAGGACAATCCCCACGCCACGAGCCGCCAGGCCATACCGTCGCGCTTTTGCGCAGGCATTTTCCAGATTGCGGACCAGTTGGGAAAACACAAACGCACGATCAGTGGATGGCGGGGTAAATGTTTTAAATTTTTGTATGGACTCATAATCGGTTTTTTCTTCCAACATCAGCGGCATGACGGAGCGACCGTTGAGCTCATGCCAGATTTCAATGTGTGGTTTGGTGAGATGCGCGGTGATCCAGGATTCCGTCTGTCGCGCAAACTCAAGCGCTGTGCCAATGCGGTATCGTGCAAGCATGGCGGCCGTCTGCGGACCGATGCCCCACACATCGCCGGCCGAAAGCTTTTCCAAAAACTGTGAGATCGTATCTTGCGTGATCACCGTGAGGCCGTGCGGTTTGTTCCACTTTGATCCGACTTTTGCCAAAACTTTGCTCGGTGCCATGCCGATGGAAAAGGTAAAGCCCAGCTCGCGCGTAAGAGTTTGCTGGAGATGCTCTGCCATGCCTTTATAGGAGTGCCGCCCACCTTCGCCAAGGCTTCGGTGGGCAAGTAATCCCGTGATATCCGCAAAACACTCATCGACGCCGTACTCCTCGACATCGGGTGTATAGCGACGGACGATTTCAAAAAAGCGCTTGGAGAGTAAGCTGTATGTCTCATAGTCAGACGGCAAAATGATGACATCGGGACAGATTTTTTTGATTTCAAACAGCGGCATGGCACGCTTCACGCCGCGTGCTTTTGCCTCGTAACTCAAGCTTGCCGCGATCCCGCGCTCTTTTCCCGTGACCACTGGCTTGCCCTTGAGACTGGGATCCCGCGCCTGCTCGCACGATGCAAAAAACGCATCACCGTCGATGTGGAGGATAGGCATCAGTATTTTCTGATCACCGCCTTGACCACTGCAGTGATCTTTAGTTGCTCTTTAGGAATTATCGGAGAAAACTTTGCATTGGCCGGAATGAGCTGGACCGTACCGCCGGATTTGCGATAGTACTTCATGGTCCACTGATGGTCGACTTCCGCGATGACGATCTCGCCGTTTCTCGCCTCTTCGCGCCGCTCGACGAGTACCATGTCACCCGGCAATATTCCCGCGTCTTTCATGGAGTCGCCGCTCACTTTGAGCATAAAGGTGGCCTCTTTGTTTTCGATCAGATACTCTTCCAAGCTCATGGTGTCCAGTAATTCCTCCTCGGCAGGGGATGGCCAGCCGGCGGCGACCGTCCCTAGTAATCTCACGGCATTCCATCGCGGACCCGGAATCAGGCGCCCCTGCACATCTTTATCTACCAGACCGGCGTCTTTGAGTTTTTCTACGATTTTGTATACAGCATTTTTGGAGCGCAGTCCCGTGGCCGCCAGGAGCTCACTGTAGCTTGGCATGCGACGGAGTTTTTTGTATAATGTTTGGATTTTGTGGAGATATGCGTTTGGTGTCATACCTCCATGATAGTGAACGTTCGTTCACCTGTCAAAGAAGCTGTTGAAAACTTTCCCGCCACATGACAGAATAGAGCTATGATCAAAGAATTTAAACAATTTCTCCTTCGGGGGAATGTCGTGGATCTGGCAGTGGGTGTCGTGATCGGCGCTGCCTTTGGTGCCGTCGTCAGTACGCTCGCAAAAGGTTTGATCACGCCCATTGTCGGCGCAATTATCGGTTCGCCGGATTTTTCACGCCTGACGTTTACCATCAACGGAAGTGTTTTTATGTATGGTGATTTTCTCAACGCGGTTATTTCGTTTCTCATCATATCAGCGGCAGTCTTTTTTCTCGTCGTAAAGCCTATCAACCTCCTCATCTCCCGCTCTCGCAAAGAACCCCCCGCCGACCCGACCACCAAAAAGTGCTCCGAGTGCCTTTCCGAAATCCCCCTCGCCGCCAAGCGCTGCATGCATTGTACACAGGTGATTGCTTGAAAACAGAAATGCGGCTATACTTATAATATGAATATACTACTTTGGATCGTGTTTGGTGCGCTCGTGGGGTGGATCGCGTCGAAAATCATGCATACCGATGCCCAGCAGGGGGCGATCATGAATATCGTGGTCGGCATCATCGGCGCGTTTCTGGGCGGCTGGATCATGCAGATGCTTGGGGGTCCTTCCGTGTCGGGGTTTAATCTCACCAGTTTTATCGTTGCCCTGGTCGGTGCCGTCGTCCTTATCTGGATCGTAAAAATGCTCCGAAAATAAAATGGACTCATATACTTCACCGACAACAAAGCCGTTGTATCGTGCCACGCAAGTTGTCTGGTATCTTCTTGGCATTCTTGAAGTGATCCTAGCGTTTCGCTTTGTGCTCAAGTTTCTTGGTGCAAACGCCGGTGCCGGGTTTACGAGTTTTGTGTATAGCATTTCTTGGCCGTTTGCCGCGCCGTTCTTAAATGTATTCCGCATTACTCGTGTGGAGGGCAGTATTTTTGAATGGACAACGCTCCTGGCCATGCTCGTGTACTGGCTCGTTGCGTGGGGGATCATCAAGCTTTTCCTGATGAGCAAAACAGTCTCCACGCCCGAAGCCGCGCAAAAGCTCGACGAGAAGGAACAATAATATCTCCCCCAAGGGGAGTATTTGTATACTTTTTCCAAACAGGCTAGGATTTTGTTATGGATAAAAAACTACCAGGGGAAGATGGTGTGTACCGACCGGACTTTGAAAAACCGAAAGACTCGGAATGATCCTCTCCCTCCACGTCAAAACCGGAAAGCGCGCGACACGGGTCACCAAGACCAGCGTTAATGAATACACCGTCGAAGTCACCGCTCGCCCCGAAAAGGGTCGCGCCAACGATGCCGTTCTCCGAGCGCTCGCCAAGCACCTCAACTTCGCCCCATCGCGATTGAAGATTGTTTCCGGTCAGACATCAAAGAAAAAAGTTGTAGAAATTCTCTGAAAAGGGTAGGATTTGAGATATGGAAAAAATAACCCAGATACCATCACATCTTGATCAGTTTGCCGATGAAACGGCTTTGATCATCATAGCGGCCAAGCAAGAGGGGAGAATATTTCGCGCTAGCAATGGAGAGCTGGAGATGATCGAGAAGTTCCGCATCCCGACACCTCACTTTTCCGACAACGAAGCATTGCCCAACGAACGCGGCGAACAGCACAACACAGTCCAAGTCAAAATCCATCACGAATACCTCGAGCACTTCAAAAACGCCCTGCATGTGCTCGCCCCCATGCTCAAGCCTACACATGCCTATCTGTTTGGACCAAAACATACCGTCGATGAGCTTGAGCATATCATGAAACCCATCTTCGGCGCCCTTCCCATCAAAACCATCATCGGCATTTTCACCGAGGAGTCTCCATTTGAACTCATCGAGCGGATTATGAATTAAAAGTGAATCCATGGAACCCATTGAAGAACGCATCAAAACCATTGAAGCTCGCAATACTCGCGTAGAAACCGACAAAGCCTGGGAAACCAGTTGGACGCGGCGGCTTTCTATTGCCATTGCGACGTATATCATTGCCGATCATAAAATCCTGGTGGAGCAAGACATTTTGGGTCTAGTCATGACTTCGTGCTAGAGTACTATCCGGTACATGCCAAAAGGGGAAAGCATTATTTCATTTGAGCAAGCGTCCTTTGAGCACGGACACAACAAATCCATCCTGCATGAGGTGAGTTTTTCGATTCGCCGTGGCAAGAAGTATACTCTCATGGGACAAAACGGTGCGGGCAAGAGTACTATATTTTCTCTGATTACTCAAAAACTGAAACCCACGTCGGGAAAAATAAATATTGCCGACGGCCTGAGTATTGCTCTGTCACGCCAGGCCATCGCACAAAATGAACGAGAGCTCACGGTACGCGAGTTTTTTTCAAAGTGTTTTCCAGCCAAAGTGTATGACATCGATCCCAAAGTCGATGAAGTACTCGAAATCGTGAATCTGCGTGGCCACGAGAAAGTCCACGACCGCATCGTCAAATCTTTTTCAGGTGGCCAGCAGGCACGACTACTTCTTGCTTCGGCGCTGATCCAGGAGCCAGATGTGTTGCTTCTGGACGAACCGACCAACAATCTCGACAAGGCGGGCATTGAGCACTTGACGCAGTTTATACAAACCTATCAAAAAACCGTGATCGTCATTTCTCACGATGCGGACTTTTTAAATTCTTTTACCGATGGCGTACTGTACCTGGACGTCTACACCAAGATTATCGAGCAGTACGATGGTAACTATTTTGATGTGATCGAGCAGATCGCTGCGCGCGTGGAAAAAGAAAACAGCAAAAACGCACGTCTCGCAAAGGAAGCGATCGAGAAAAAAGAAAAGGCGAATTTTTTTGCCAAAAAAGGCGGACGCTTGCGTTTGCTGGCAAAACGTATGCGTGAGGATGCTGCCCAGATGGAAGAGGAGCAAGTCGATGTGCGTCGAGAAGACAAAGCCATCCGGCCATTTACTATTCCTGCCCAGCCAAATCTCATCGGGGAAATTGTCAGTCTCAAAGACAAATTTGCTCTCTCAAAAAATCAGCACCTGCTTCTCACGGGTCCCAATGGAAGTGGCAAGACAACACTCCTTGAGTCGATTGTGAAAGGCACGGCGAAGGGCGCAAAGATCGCCGACGGCATCAAGGTCGGCTACTATCGGCAGGATTTTTCTACGCTTAACTTTGATGACACGGTATATGACTCGCTCATGGCGGTGATGCGGGAGCAGGATGAGCAGAAAATGCGTGGCACGGCGGCGAGTTTTTTGATTACCAGCGATGTCATCATGACAAAGATTGGCAATCTTTCGGAAGGCCAAAAGGGACTCGTAGCATTTGCGCGTCTGGTGCTGGAGCGGCCGGGGCTTTTGATTCTCGATGAACCCACCAATCACATCAACTTTCGTCACCTTCCCGTCATTGCCAAAGCCCTGGACGAGTACGAAGGCGCCATGATTCTTGTCTCGCACGTTCCAGAATTTGTCGATCAAATCCGCATCGACGAGACCATGGAGCTTACTGGACGGCTACACCTATGAAATGGGATGTCGTTGTCATTGGCGGGGGGCCGGCGGGAATGATGGCGGCTGGGAGGGCCGGGGAACGCGGCAAAAAAGTACTGCTCCTCGAAAAAAATCCCGGCCTTGGGAAGAAGCTACTCATCACCGGCGGAGGACGATGCAATGTGACGAATAATAAGCTCGCGATACGAGAGATGGTTTCGACCTACAAGGGGAGTGATCAGTTCCTGTTTTCGGCATTTTCGCAATTCGGCGTTAGTGAAGCGATGCAATTTTTTATAGAACGAGGCATGCAGATGAAAGAAGAAAACGAAGGGCGGATGTTTCCGGTTTCCAATAGTGCGAAATCCGTTTGGGATGTGTTGGTGCAGTATTTGCAGAAAAATAATGTTGCCGTGAGGTCAAATGCTGAAGTTAGCGCTATTTCCAAAAATCTGGAGATCAAACTCAAGGGCGGAGAAAAAATACTTGCCAAAGCAGTTGTTGTGGCAACGGGAGGCCTGTCTCGACCCGAGACCGGATCGACAGGCGATGGATTTACTTGGCTCAAAAAACTCGGTCATACCATCATCGACAATGATTTTGCCTTGGTGCCCGTAGCGCTCAAGGATGCGTGGTCCAAAAAACTTGGCGGCGTCACACTCAAAGACATCAAGCTCACCCTCTATCAAAATGATCAAAAACAAACCGTGCACAAAGGCTCGCTTCTATTTACCCATTTCGGTATCAGTGGACCAACCGTGCTCAAGATGAGCAAAGAAATCGGCGAGCTTCTCCAGTACGGCGATGTCACTATTATGTTGGATTTATTTCCAAAACTGGATCATAGCGTATTGAAAACAAAACTGCAGGAGCTATTGATTTCGCAGAGCAATAAAAAAATAAAAAACGTTTTGGGCAAACTGATGCCATCAGCACTTGTATTGCCTCTACTAACATTAATCAACGTAGACGGCGATACGTTTTGTCACAGCGTAAGTCATGAAGATCGAAAAGCGCTCGTGGCACTTCTCAAATCCGTTCCGCTGAACGTCAAAGGACTTCTCGGTGCCGACAAAGCAGTCATATCCTCCGGCGGTGTCGCTCTCGAAGAAGTAAATTTCAAGACTATGGAATCCCGTTTGATAAAAAATTTATATATTGTAGGAGATGCGTTAAATATAGATAGACCGACGGGTGGATATAGTTTGCAACTTTGCTGGACGACAGGATTTGTAGCGGGGAATAATGTATAATGAGAATAATAAGTATGTCCTACTCAACTCAATTTTTAAATAAAAAAGTTACGGTGACTGTGGATCGGAAGATGGGGACCAAGCATCCTAAGCATAACTATTTTTATCCGATCAATTACGGATATATTGCGGGCGTGATGGCGCCGGATGGACATGAGCTTGATGCCTATGTACTGGGAGTTTTTAAGCCTGTCGATACGTTTGAAGGAATGTGCATCGCGGTGATTCATCGGCTTAACGATGATGATGATAAGTTGATCGTGGTCCTGGAAGGCAAAGTATTTTCCGATGATGAAATCCGTGCTATTGTGGATTTTCAGGAGAGATTTTTTACATCAGAAATTTTGAGAGTATCATAAAGCAACTATGAATCCAGAGGATTTCAAACCCCAGCATACGCTGGAAGATTTACGAAAACGTGGCGAAGCTCCACTTGTAGAGGCACGTTCGCAGATTAATGCAAAGATTGCTGCATTGAAACAGGTCGACAAGGAACTCGATGCAAAGGGCCTAATGGATGCCGCAAGAATGAATGATCCAGGAGGAAGACTTGGTCGACAAATGGACGTTCTATTTGTGCGGCATAAACTTCTGGCAGAAGAAATCTCACATTTGATAGCACAATTCCAGTCGGATTTTCCCGAAGCGATAGATTTCGATGATATGTTAATTGAATAATCTATATTCAAACGTGCATGAAGAACTCTTGCGATTACTTGAGCACCGTATCGATGTGTACAATCGGCACTACGGATTTGATTTTAATGACATCAAAATCAAGCGGATGAAATCGCGATGGGGGAGTTGTTCCACGAAGAAGAATTTAAACTTCAATTATCGACTCATTGAGCTACCTGAGCGACTGATCGACTATGTGATCGTGCATGAACTCTGTCACCTCAAAGAATTTAATCATTCAAAAAAGTTTTGGAATCTGGTCGCCCTGATGATGCCGGATTGGAAAAGTTTGAGAAAGGAACTGCGCACCATCACCCGCTTACGACACTTCCACATCTCTAATTCGTGAGAATGTGCGAATGAATGTGGTTGTGGTACAATGAAACTATGAAAGAACTCGAGCGATGCTTAAAGGCACTGGCGAATAAACGCAGACTCGCGATTGTGAAATTGCTTCGTACGCGTCGTGAGGCGACGGTCGGTGAGATTGCAGCTGCAATCAGGCTTTCATTCAAATCTACCTCGCGGCACTTGGCAGTCCTCAAGGCTGCTGATATTGTGGAAAATGAACAGCGGAGTATTTCTTATTATTATCGACTTGCCTCAACGCACCATCCGGCAGCAAAGGCGATTATTTCTATTGTCTAATTCGCACGAATGAACGAATAACAATAGTTTTATCTTATGGAGGAATTTGAGTCAAAACATACGCTTGAGCAGTTACGTAGCAGGGATGCTGAGAAACTTGCAGCAGAGAAAGCTCCTTTAGTACGGGCAATTCGGGAAAAAATTAAGATACTTCGGGAACTTAATAAAGAGATTAGTGCAAAATCATACATGCTTGGTGCTACAACCGGTGATTTACAAAAACGAGCAGGGGGTCAATATAATTCCAAGCTATTGGAGCGGAAAAAAGTTCTCGGTGAAATTAATGACATTATAGGTGCCTTCACGTTACAATTTCCCGATGCTACTGATCTTGATGATATTCCTTGGGAGGATTTAGATTAACGTGCCTTTCACATTTTCACATCCGGCGATCGTCTTGCCATTGTCCAAAAGTGTCCATTTCCGAAGGGCACTTCCTTTTTTGGTGATCGGAAGTATGTCGCCTGACTTTGAATATTTTTTGCGGCTGAAACTCTATGCGGTGTACTCTCACACGTGGTGGGGTGTACTGTATTTTTGTGTCCCCGTTTCTTTACTGGTCTATGTACTCTATGAGTATGTGGCAAAACCGCAACTCATGCGTTTCTATTTTCGGGAGACGTATCTATCAAATCAAGGGAAGTTTACTATGCGATCTGCTATTGCCACTATCGTAGGAATACTGATCGGTGCCTATTCTCATATTCTATGGGATTCTTTTACTCACATGGATGGGTGGTTTGTGATTCGATACCCGGAATTTCTTCAGCAGACCTTCAGTGGTATTCCACTCTACAACCTATTCCAGCATGGGTCGACGCTCATCGGGGGTTGCGCCGTGATCATTTTTCTTTGGTATCTGTTTGGAAAAAGACCATTCTACCTGTGGCACCAATTTTCTTACCTGGTGATAGTTTTGTTTATGATTTTGTTCGCGGTGATGGTAGTATATAGCCAGCAACTTACTTTGGGTTACGCTGTTGTTTCAGCAATTGCAGCAGGCGCATATGCAATTCTGCTAACCGCGCTTATTCGAATGTTCTCTAATTCGCACGAATGAACGAATAAAGAATTATGCACAACATCACTATCCGTCCAGCCAAAGAGGAAGACTACGAGCAGCTTTTAAGGTTGTATAGCTTATTTACTGAGCGGGATTATTCGGGTCATGACAATGATGCTTTTAAAAAAGTTTTGCAGAGTGATACTAGCTTTATTTTTGTAGCAGAGCATGAGACTATGTTGATCGGCACTGTTTTAATCACTGTTAGAGATGTTATCAGATATGCGCGACCGATTGCCGAAGTGGATGAGCTTTTTGTTTTGGAAGCATATCGCAAACAAGGCGTGGGAAAACAGTTGATGCACGTTGTGGAAGAAAAGACGAAAGAGCTCAATTGCCAGCGAATCTATCTGGAATCGGCTTCCGATCGAAAGGCAGCACATGCATTTTATGAGAAACTGGGCTACACCAATTATGGATTTTGTTTTAAGAAGGATCTATGACCATACTCTTGCTATTTTTTGCGAAGTATAGTATAACTAAAGCATGAAAACAAAACTCTTCGTATTGCTCATAGTGACCGCGTTGGTGATGCCTTTGAATACGTTTGCTGCAAAGCCTGCACCCCCCGGCATTACGGTGCTTTCTCCCAAGGCGGGAGAGGTATATATGGTAGGCAATGCGATGAATATCACCTGGAAATCCACGGGTATCGTAGGTGATGTGAGTATTTCCTATATGGAGGATGCAAACCATGGAAATTGGATCGCTTTTCGTACTACCAATGACGGTTCTCACACGTGGACTCCTATCAGTGTAGGCAACACACTTCAGACCCAGTACTATATCGAAATTGCTGGCGTTGATCGAAAAAGCAATTACTACAGGGGCAAATCCGGATATGTTACTATCAACCCAGCCCCTACGCCCACCCCGACGCCAAAACCCTCTCC